>ERZ836877.585-NODE-585-length-62131-cov-25.420178_pt1 | contig 62131 bp, 47 predicted proteins | sample MGYA00519469_ERZ836877 | MGnify/ENA primary metagenome ERZ836877 (study PRJEB31850, sample SAMEA3708809) | human gut metagenome | biome: human gut; feature: human-associated habitat; material: faeces | place: China | collected 2014 ...
AACGCTCGCATCCTCCGTATTACCGCGGCTGCTGGCACGGAGTTAGCCGATGCTTTTTCTTCGGGTACTCTCGCCCTGCCACACGTGGCAGTCCTTGCTCCCCGACAAAAGAGGTTTACAACCCGTAGGGCCGTCTTCCCTCACGCGACTTGGCTGGTTCAGGCTCGCGCCCATTGACCAATATTCCTCACTGCTGCCTCCCGTAGGAGTTTGGTCCGTGTCTCAGTACCAATGTGGGGGACCTTCCTCTCAGAACCCCTACGCATCGTCGCCTTGGTGGGCCGTTACCCCGCCAACCAGCTAATGCGCCGCATGCCCATCCTTGACCGGAATCGCTTCCTTCGACCTCAGAAGGATGTCCTCCTGAGGTATCGCCCGGTATTAGTCCGGATTTCTCCGGGTTATCCCAGTGTCAAGGGCAGGTTGCATACGTGTTACTCACCCGTGCGCCGGTCGCCGGCAGAAGAGAGCAAGCTCTCTTCCCCGCTGCCCCTCGACTTGCATGTGTTAAGCCTGTCGCTAGCGTTCATCCTGAGCCAGGATCAAACTCTCCGTTGTTGGTTATCTTTTTTTCTTTTCTTTCTATTTCTAAAAAGGAGCAAAAAAGCAACCTCATTCTTAGTTTGTTGTTGCCTTCACGGACACCCCGCCTTTCGACGGCGCGCCGCAGCCCAGCGATGTCCTCGTCTATCGAATCTGAAGAATTGACTTTGGGGTCATTTTGCAATGACTCTTGTACTACTTCTTGATAGGTCTATTGTAAGTCTTTTTAATGTCCGCTTGCTTCCTTTCCGAAAGCGAGTGCAAAGTTATGCCTTTTTTCTTTCCCCACCAAATATTTTTGGAAATATGTTCTAAAACATATCCGATTTAACTTTGCTTAACAATAGCCGGAAGCGCCTAAATCCGCTACTTCCGCTGAACGCCAGATACTTAAACCAAAACCGACAAAAAACGCGAACAGCGAACAATTCCGAAAGAACTGTTCGCTGTTCGCGTAGAGGTATGAGCGACTTATTTGCCGGCTTTCTTGCGGTTGCCGTAGCGGCTCATGAACTTGTCGACGCGACCGGCGGTGTCGACGAGCTTCTGCTTGCCTGTGAAGAAAGGATGCGACGAGCTGGTGATTTCGAGTTTCACCAGAGGATAGGTAACGCCGTCAACTTCGATGGTTTCTTTTGTAGCCACGGTTGAACGGGTGATGAAGATCTCGTCGTTCGACATGTCCTTGAACACGACTTCGCGATAGCTCGAGGGATGGATATCTTTTTTCATCGCTATAGTAAGTTTTTTATTTGTTATCGAGACAGTTACACTGGCGCTGGTAGGGCGCGTTAGTCTGTAATGGCGTGCAAAGATAGCAACTTTTTTTGAGATACAACAAAGAAAATCAGTAATTTTGTTGCCATGAAGCAAAAAATCGAATTACTGGCGCCCGCACGCGACAGCGCCACGGCCATGGCCGCTCTCGAGCATGGCGCCGACGCCGTTTATATGGGAGGCCCGTCGCTCGGCGCCCGCGCGGCAGCGACAAATTCCATCGACGATATCGCCCGCGTAGCCGATCGGGCGCATCGGTTCGGGGCAAAGCTCTACGTCACGATGAACACGATAATCTACGACCACGAGCTCGACGATGCGCTGCGACAGGCATGGGAGCTTTATCGGGCCGGGGCCGACGCCCTGATCGTTCAGGATATGGCGCTGACAGCGATGGAGGGGATGCCGCCTATAGACCTCCACGCGAGCACGCAGTGTGACATCCGCGACATAGCGACTGCACGGCGGCTTGCCACCTCGGGCTTCTCGAGAATCGTTGTGGCTCGCGAGATGGACGCTGCCACAATCGCGAAGATAAAAGCCGAGCTCCCGTCAACAGAAATCGAAGCATTCGTCCACGGAGCGCTATGTGTCTGCTACAGCGGAGACTGCCGCGCATCGCTCGTGACTACCGGCCGGAGCGCCAACCGCGGCGAATGCAGCCAGATATGCCGCCTACCGTTCGACCTCGTCGACGGTTCGGGGCGCACGCACGTCGGCCGGCGCCATCTGCTCTCGCTTCGCGACATGAACCGAAGCGCCGAGATAGGACTGATGGCCCGTGCGGGTGTAATGTCGTTCAAAATCGAGGGACGCCTGAAAGACGTCGGCTATGTGAAGACAACAGTCGGGGCATACCGCCGCGTTATCGACGACTTCATAGCCGCAAACCCAGACGAATTCGAGCGGGCATCGCGCGGAGAGTCGGCACTGTCATTCACGCCCGACCTGACGCGGGCCTTCAACCGCGGATTCACTACCTATTATATAAAAGGGCCGTTAAGCCCCGGCGAGCGGATAGCATCGACAGCCACCCCAAAAAGCGTCGGGCGCGAGGTGGCACGGTCGAAAGCGGCGTCGAAAGGGCGTCAGGTTCGGGTGCGCGCCGTAGAGCCGCTCGTCAACGGCGACGGACTGAGCTGGTTCAACAGTAACGGCGAACTTGAAGGGTTCCGCATAAACCGAGTGGATGGAGATACGCTCATGGCGGCGCGCCCGATCGACATTCCGGCCGGCGCCCCACTCTACCGCAGCTTCGACAAGCGGCAGGCCGATATGCTCGAAGGCGACACCGCCCGACGGACAATAGCGGCGCGGATGACGCTGCGGCGCGCCGCGTCAGGGATTGCGCTCGACATCGCCATCGACGGCATCACTGCGTCGGCCGCGCTCCCCATAGAACCTCAGCCGGCCAAGACGCCTCAACGGCAACGGCGGCGCGACACACTGACAAAGACAGGCGACACCGTCTATCGCATCACGGAGGTCGACGATCGTCTCGGCGACGAGTTCGTGGCAGCCTCGCAGCTGACAGCATTGAGGCGCAAGGCCATCGACGCTCTTGACCGTTCAGTGGCTGCCCACTCTTTCAGGCGGCTTGCCCGCAAAAAAAGCGACGAACCGATAAGCGGCCCGCTGCCCGAGAGCGCTTCTGTCGCCAACCATGTAGCAGCCGAGTTTTACCGGCACTCCGGTGCAGCTGAACCGCTGCCTCTGGCGCTCGAGACAGAGCCGGAACGTCAGAACGGAAAAGGGCTGAGGGTCATGACAACGCGCTATTGCCTGCGACACGAGCTTGGGGCGTGTCTCAAGACGCCGTCCGGAAAACAGCTGCCGCAAAAGCTGTTTCTCAAGATGAGCGACCGCGACACAGCTTTCGAACTGAGATTCGACTGCCGGCGATGCTGCATGGAACTCTTCACCACATAACACGACACAGCGCCCCGCCGGCGAACCGGCGAGGCGCTGAGCATGTCGTGGCTAAGAGAGGTGGGGAAGATTACTTCTTGCCCAGATGGTCAGAAACCGTCAGGTGAAGACGACCTTTTGCGCGACGACGGGCAAGGACTTTGCGGCCGTCGGGGGTAGACATGCGAGCGCGGAAACCGTGCTTGTTGACTCTCTTGCGGTTGGAGGGTTGGAATGTTCTTTTCATTGCCTTTGTATGTCAAGATTGATTATTGTCGAGATATTTCGAGGCGCAAATTTACAACAAAAAATCCGACGCCGCAAAAAAATCGGCAAAAATCAGTTTTAAAGGCCGTTATTCTTCTGTTGCCGAATAATTTAAGAAGTCGACAAAGGGCTTCGTGAGGCTCAAAAGCTCGGCAGATCGTTCGGGCCATGAAGGATCGAGAAAGAACCCGGGGCCGACGTTGCGCGCCTGCAATCCATAGTCCTTCATCCTGAGCCAGCCGGCATGGGGATGGTCTTTCGGCCAGCCGCGAGGTACGGTCTTAAGGCTGTCGGATGTCGTTATCTCGAAATTCGAGGCTATCTCCGGCGCATTTACAATCGCCTCCCATTCTTCGATATTGTCGACGATAGCACGGCGCAGTTTTTTCAGCAACGGGGCTTCGGGACACCATATCCCGGCGAAAAGTCCGGCCCACTGATGAGGATCGGGACCGATCTGTATATAAAAGCCGCTTTGCGAGCCGGGGGCATTCATAGCCGCCGAAAAGAATGTCTTATACGGTGTTTTGTCGGGAGAAAAACGGGTGTCGCGGTAAATGCGGTAAGCGGCACGCTTGGCCGTCAGCGAAGTCAGAGCCGGATCCCAGACCGACATGGCGTCGATCATCCGGCCGATATCGGCAAGCCATAGAGCGCGAAGGTCGTCGTAGCGGTTCTTGTTAGCCCGAAACCAATCGCGGTCGTTGTTGGCCGCAAGCTCGCGCAGAAAAGCGTAAAGGTCGTTTATGTAATATTTCATCGCTTTATTTCAAGTCTTCCCATTCGGCATCAGAGACCTGAGGCTCGGCGCTGAAATCGGCAGGAGCCTCAGCGGTTGGTTCTCCAGCAATGTCGACCTCTTCGAAAGCGACATACTCGCCGACTTCGGGCCCGAATTTTTTAGGCTTACGCCTGAAAGGGCGGCTCCATCCGCCCGGGCGCGACGTCTGCGAAGCCCGAGTCCCGGCAGAGTGGCCTGTGCCGGACATGGCATCACGGAACTGACGCTGCGCGCTCCGCACGCGCATCGCTACTTTCACAATCGGCCATATCACGAAATAGCCGATAAGAACCAGAATGAGAAATCCAAAGAAACTCATATTATGACAACGGACGCATGAGGCCGTTTGTTGTGTCGGGCATCAGAAACCGAAACCGACATTGTCGACACAGAACGACAGACCGGGGGTGCCCACATACGGCTCACCGTCGCCGGCCGAAATCATCACAATGACATGGGTCGGTGTAGCTGTGGCATCGTCATAGCCTTCCTCGATCACAGGCACCATACGGCCCTTGGAATTCCGTGCATAATAGGCATTTGAGCCTGAACGGAGCGCGAGAGTCGACGAGTCGTAGCCCGGTTTGCCGGCGGGATTGCCATAGACGAGTTTGATTGCGTGGCCGTTGACCCAGGGACTCGACGAGCGGAACTTCTCGCTGCCGCCGGCCACGCGCCGGGCGTGGATATTTCCCTTGGCGTCTTCCCAGCGGCGTTGCAGCAGCACGAAGACAACGGCGTTGTCACGCCCCGGCAGAGTCTTCTGCGAGCCAAAGCCCGACGACTTGACGCGCGTATTGGCCGCAGGCATATCAACCTTATAGTCAAACACAAGAGCTGCCGGTCTTTTCGTGTAGGGTATTCCCATCTCCATCTTGGAATACGGGTTTTTCGTGCTCGTGATCGGCTCGATCATGCGTCCCAGAAACATCGAGCCGGCCACCATAACATTCATGTTGATAAGGCCGAGCACCTTAACCTTCTCCATCTGCGATGTCAGACGGGCACACTTGCCACGTCCGGGCCGATTTTCGGGGTAGACGGCATTGCTGCCTTTGGTGACGCCCGAGACTTTCGCCAGAACATTCGAGGTGGCCCAGGGGGAGCCTCCGCGGTTGGTGTATGCGGAGTTTCCGTTGACCGTCGCTGTGGGGCCTACCTCATAGAGCGTCTTCGAATTGCCGCCTATGACGGCGCTCTCCTTTATGTTGCGCGTCACCCAACGGTCGAAATTTCCGTAGTTTATCGGCTCTACCCGATAGGCGGCCGCCGACAGCGATGAGAGCAGAGAGAGCGTGATTAACGAAGTTGAAATGAATTTTTTCATAATGCGAAATATTAGAAAACAGCGTTCAGCGTCAGACCGAATCCCGACGACCCGCCGACCGACACGGGCCCCCACTGCGATGAGACGCCCTGAAGACGCAACGCCTTGTTTTTATTATACTTGTTCCACTGTCGCGCGGAATTGCCGAAGATAAAGCCGAGAACCTCGTTGACGGGATCGATAAGAACCGCCACAATATTGCCAAGGACCGGCGACCCCAGCAGGCAGTAATCGTTGGCGACAATATGACGCTTCGCGCGATAGAAAGCCTCTCCGACAACGGCGCCGGCGAGCGGGGTTATTATCAGATCCTGAATCGACGGCACTTCGTTTATACATTCGATTCCGTATTCCCAGAAGCAGGTCGAGATGAAAGTCACGTAGACCAGCGAGCCCAGAACATTGAGACCCTGCGAGCGCGCTCCCATATAATAGGCGCCTCCGGCGTAGGGATGGAGGATATAATTGAACAGCGGCAGATCGCTGTCCCAGACAGGCCCGCTTTTGGCATGATTCCACCAGCGTCTGAAAAACGGCACGCCCTTCTGCGACGCCTTATTCCAGGCTGTAGTGTTCTCGGGCAGCAGCTCGAGCACACCCAGGGTGGCGAAACCCGCGCCGAACAGGACTGCGGTATTCTGCCAAATCCGCTTCCAGTTCGGGCAGCTGCGCCACATCGAATAAGGATGCTGATAGAGATCGTCGTGAGGCAATTTAAGAGCTATCGGCGTCTCCGTCCCTGCCGAATCGGGAACGAGAGCGCCGTTGCTATAATCGACAGAACTACTGTCAGACACAATCGGCTCTGCCGGTGAGGCCACAGTCCGCCCGGCCATAAGCATAATGGCCATGGCCGTCAGAGTGACTTTCAGAGTTGTCCGGTTTGTCATAATAGTTGAAACGTGTTTTATATAGCAACAACAAAAGTGGGCATTTTTCCCGACACCGCAGCAAAAAATTTGCCAATTGTCCGTTTTCGGCCAAACATAGAGCACTATCATCCAAACAACGCCTGACCCGCTTATGTTAATTATATGTAACTTCGCATCGTGTTTCGACTATCAGCTATATTTTCATCATTATTCATAGCCATGACGGCTATAGGGGTCTCGGCCCAATGCCCCCCTCCACCGGCCGCACTGCCCGACAGTGTCGCTCCGGCTGTCATACCCCCTGTCGAACACAATTCCCGCGGATTCATCGGAAGCATCATCGAATACTTCTCGACGACAAACAAGCCGAAACCTTATAAAGACATCGACTTCTCGCTCATAGGGGGCCCGTTTTATTCGTCAGACACAAAGTTGGGCATCGGTCTTGTCGGCGCTGCTCTCTACCACGCCGCCAAAGACTCACTCGCCCCGGTGAGCGACCTATCGCTCAAATGTCAGGTATCGACGTCACTGTTCTCGAAAGTCTCGATTACCGGCAACCATTTTTTCCCCGACGACCGCTGCCGGATAAACTATGGTCTTTCGCTGAGCTTGCTGCCGACCTATTTCTGGGGAATCGGCTATGAAAACGCCAGCGACGACAACCATAAGACAAAATACCGCAACCTGACATTCAGCTTCGGGACCGACGTGTCGTTCCGCATAGCCCCCTATCTGTTCGCCGGGCCGTCGTTCGACCTCAGCTACATAATAGCCTCACGCATAAAAGTGCCTGAGATTTTCGGTGATCTTCCGACGACCACGACATCTGTCGGCGCCGGCATAGCTATTCAATACGACACCCGCGACGTCGTCAGCGAACCCCACAAAGGTGTCAACGCCCGAATTGTCCAGCGGTTCTACCCGAGTTTCCTCGGCAACAGCTCCCACTCGTTTTCATCGACCTCCTTCTTTCTTGCGGGATATTTTCCTCTGTGGAAAGGGGCAGTCCTGGCGGCACGCCTGAACGGCTCGTTCACCTACGGCGACACCCCCTGGGACATGATGCCGCATCTGGGAGGCTCGTCGACAATGCGCGGATACTACGAAGGGCGCTACCGCGACAAATGTTCGACCGACATAACCGTAGAACTGCGCCAGAGCATCTGGCGGCGCAACGGCATAGTGGTCTGGGGTGGTGCGGGCAACGTGTTCCCCGACTTCAAAAACATACGTCTGAAACAAATACTCCCCAATTTCGGCCTCGGTTACCGGTGGCAGTTCAAGCAGCGCATGAACGTGCGTGTCGATGTCGGCTTCGGCCGGGGCGAATGGGGTGTCGAATTCAATATCAATGAAGCTTTCTGATCGACTCAGGCGCGCAGTGGAAAATGGAGCGCTGCCCGTCTATATATTCCTTATTCTTCTAATAATTCCGAACGTCATCCTCGGTTTCACCGAGAAGATGCCCTTTATGGTCGCTGCCGTCAATGTCGCTCTTCCTCTTGCCGTCTACTATCTTCTGCTGACACTTTCGCCGCGGTTAGGACGCACGATATGGCTGTTCTTCCCCGTCATATTCCTCGACGCGTTCCAGATCGTGCTGCTATGGCTCTACAAACGATCGGTCATCGCCGTCGATATGTTCCTCAACCTTGTGACAACCAATCCCGGCGAGGCGGGCGAACTGCTGGGCAACATGCTGCCGTCGATCATAATAGTCATTGTTCTCTATGTGCCGCCGCTGGTATTTGCCTCCGTCATGCTGTGTAAAGGCTGGAATATCGGCCGCGACAGCCTCATGCGCCAGCGCCGTTATGCCCTGTGGCTGACAATTGCAGCTGCCGCACTCACCGTAGCAGCCGGACTCGGCGGCGAGCTGAGATTCCGCCGCGACATCTTTCCGATCAATGCCCTCGACAACGCCCGGCTCGCCGGCCGCCATGCGATAAAGCTGCATCAGCGCGCCGCCAACGAACCTGAGTTCAGTTTTGACGCCCGGAGCGTCAGGCCCGACTCATGCCGCGAATTGATTGTGCTCGTGGTCGGCGAGACGTCGCGTGCCGACCATTGGGCTCTCAACGGCTACGGCCGCCCTACAAACCCGAGGCTGACGAGGCTCGAAGCCGACAGCTGCGGCAGACTTGTCAACTTCCGGCGCTCACTGAGCCAGTCGAACACTACCCACAAGAGTGTGCCTCTGCTGCTGACCCATCTGACACCGGAAAACTACGCCGATTCGATCTATTCCGTCAGGTCGGTCATAAGCGCCTTCAATGAAGCCGGATATTCCACAGCGTTCGTGACAGCCCAGAAACATAACCATTCCTTCATCGAATTCTTCGGAAACGAAGCTGACACGACCATATATATCGGCGAAGACTCTCCCGAAAAATTCGCCAAGACCGGCGATCTCGGGCTGCTTGACTACCTCGACAGTATTCTCGCCAAAGGCGCGCGAAAGCAGCTTGTAATTCTCCACTGCTACGGGTCGCACTTCTCTTACCGCGACCGCTATCCCGCCGACATGGCGCACTTCAGGCCCGACAGCTATTCTGAAATATCGGCCGGCGAACGCGATGCGCTCATCAACGCCTACGACAACACAATAGTGGCAACCGACAGTCTTCTCAGCGGCATAGCCCACCGGCTCGAGCGGCTCGGAGCCAACGCCGCCATGATTTACAGCAGCGACCACGGCGAGGACATTCTCGACGACAGCCGGGGTTTGTTCCTCCATGCGTCGCCCTGTCCGACGTTCTATCAGCTATATGTTCCGTTCATCATATGGCTTTCAAACAGTTATATCGCGAGCTACCCCGAAATATCAGAAACGCTGACGCGCAACTCGCGCCTACCTGTCGCCTCGGGCGACTCATTCACCCCGACAGCGCTGGGGCTGGCCGGAATAGCCACCCCGCGCATAACGACTCCCATGAGCGTAACCGACAGCAACTACCGCCCTCTGCCTCGCCGCTATCTCAACGACCACAACGAATGCATCGGGCTCATGCAGTCGGGATTCATTAAAAACGACTGTCGACTCGCCCGTCAGCTCGACAGAATGTGAGCGCCGCACTTGCGCCGGAGGCATTTGTTTCGTAACTTTGTCGGTAGTAACAATAACCTCAGCCTTAACGTCACGCCATGACCAACATAGCAATCCTTGCATCAGGCAACGGCACAAACGCCGAACATATAGCCCGCACCTTTGAATGCTCTCGCGAAATCAATGTCGCGATCGCAGTGACAAACCGCGCCGACGCCGGCGTAATAGGTCGCATGAACCGTCTCGGCATCAGCGTCGAGCACGTTCCCGACAACGTCTGGCGCGAGAATCCCGGCGAAATCGTCGGGCTGCTGCGGCGCCACAAAGTCGACCTCATCGTTCTGGCCGGATTCCTCAAGTATATCGACCCTGTCATTATCGACGCCTTTCCCAAGCGCATTCTCAACATCCATCCCTCGTTGCTGCCGGCCTACGGCGGCCCCGGCATGTATGGCGCGAGAGTCCACCGGGCCGTTGTCGAAGCCGGAGAGAAACGCTCGGGCGTGACCGTCCATTTTGTCAGCGCCGAGGTCGACGGCGGCGATATAATCCTCCAGAAAAGCGTCGAACTTGTTCCCGGCGAGACGGCCGAATCTCTCGAGGCCAAGATCCACCCGCTCGAATATGAGATCTATCCCGAGGCCATAGCCCGGGTTGCCCGAAGCCTCTGAGAGGTCTTATCGTATTAATAAAATATAAAAACAGAAGAAGCCGGCCACGCAGAGCGCAGTCGGCTTATTCTGTTTTACTCGCTTAAGCGGTGCGTTACTTATTTAGCAACGGTGCTGTCAGCAGGAGCAGCTACGCTGTCAGCAGCAACAACGGTGTCAGCTGTTACAACTTCTTCAGCAGCGAGAACTTCTACGCTATCAGCAGCAACGCTGTCGGTAGCTTCGGCTTTCTTGTCAGAGTTGCCGCAAGAGAAAAGAGATGCGCTGAATACAACAGCGAGCATTAAAACTAACTTTTTCATTTTGATAAGATGATTAAATGATAAAACAATTTTTAGCTTCAAAAACGCTACAAAGGTAAGACAAAAAAGTTGGATAGCAAATATATTTTAGGATTTTTTTCGCCTGCATTGGTCAATATCTGAAAAAAGACTAAAAAATGTAGCCTTTTTGGGTAATATTTAACGTTTGACTTCCGCAAGGCGATTTTCGGCGCTCGCGGTCGAGAGGTGTCAGGCTTCCCCCGCAGTCCTTGAAAACAGGCCGGGGACGGCTCAAAAGAGTCGTCCCCGGCGAATTAGGTGTTGTTGAGGCTTATTTATTGATTTCAACCATCTTTGCGATGAGGTCAAGAACCTTGTTCGAGTAGCCGATCTCGTTGTCATACCAGCTGATGACCTTTACAAAGTTGTCTGTCAGATAAACACCGGCGTTGGCGTCGAAGATCGAAGTGCGGGTGTCGCCGAGGAAATCGCTGCTGACAACAGCGTCTTCGGTGTAGCCCAGAACGCCCTTGAGTTCACCTTCAGCGGCTTCTTTCATGGCCTTGCAGATGGCTTCCTTGGTAGCGGGTTTCTCGAGGTTGCAGGTCAGGTCGACAACCGAAACATCGAGGGTCGGAACGCGCATCGAGATACCGGTCAGTTTGCCGTTGAGTTCGGGGATAACTTTACCTACAGCCTTGGCAGCACCGGTGCTCGAGGGGATGATGTTTGCGCTGGCAGCGCGGCCGCCGCGCCAGTCCTTCAGCGAGGGCCCGTCGACTGTGCGCTGGGTAGCGGTGGTCGAGTGAACGGTTGTCATGAGGCCTTCCTTGATGCCGAACTTGTCGTTGAGCACCTTGGCGATGGGAGCGAGGCAGTTGGTTGTGCAGCTGGCGTTCGAAACGAACTGAGTGCCCTTCTTGTAGGTATCGGCGTTAACGCCAACAACGAACATGGGGGTGTCGTCTTTCGAGGGAGCCGACATAACAACATATTTTGCACCGGCTTCGATGTGAGCCTGAGCTTTTTCTTTAGTGAGGAAAAGACCGGTCGATTCAACGACATATTCAGCGCCCTTTTCGCCCCATGCGATTTCAGCGGGATTCTTGCAGGCGCTCACTTTGATGTGTTTGCCATTGACGATGAGTTCGCTCTTCTCTGTATCGTAGTCGACAGTGCCGTCGAAGCGGCCGTGCATGGTGTCATACTTCAGCATGTAAGCCATGTATTCAACAGGAAGGAGGTCGTTTATGGCAACTACTTCAATGTCGTCACGTTTGGTGGAAGCACGGAACACAAAGCGGCCGATGCGACCGAAACCATTGATACCAATCTTGGTCATAATCTAATTGTTTATAAAGTTTAAACTGTTAATTACCTGTAAGATATACGTGGAAACTCAATCAAGACAGATTGATGGATTTTTTCACGCCGCAAAATTAGCGAAAAATTTCTTTAAAGCAATCCTAATCGCCCAAATTTTTCACCTTAAATATTCTTAAAGCGGCATGTATAGCCGGTTCACGGCTCGCCGACAGGCCCGAACTCCTTCGCCATAGCGTCGAAACGGGCGAGGGCATCGCCGCCGTGGCGAGCTATCGAAGCGCGCGCCTTCCTGAAATCCTTGCGCTCCATGGCGCCGCTTTTGCTATAGAATTTGTCGGCATAGCAGACGAGCCTCTCGAGAGTCGTCCGGGGCATATAATCGGCCGGCGGAATCGGCAGGCCGAGCATCTCGATGTCGGAAGCCGTTATGCCCGCTCCCGTGTGGGTCTCGGCCACGCGGACTATCTTTTCGTCGACCCCGAGACCGCGCAGCAGTCTGGCGCCGAGATAGCCATGGGCTATATATTTTTCCGCGCCTTCGCATCCTATCGACGGAGCGTAGGTCATAAATATGCCGATATCGTGGAGCATCGAGGCTGCCACAATATCGTTCTCGTCGAGAGCGAGCCGGTTGCGGCGTGCGATGTCGACTGCCAGATCGGCGACCTGACGGCAATGTTTGATATAAATATCCCGCCGGAGCGTTCCGGCGGGATAATATTTGTCGATTATAGCGTTATAATCAGCCATTTATTCAACGATCGTGCACCATCCGTGGGTATCTTCAACCTCTCCGTACTGAATTCCGCGGAGCGTTTCATAGAGGCGGGTGGTGACAGGGCCGGGATTGCCGTCCTTGCTGATTATATATTTCTTTCCGGTGTCGAGATCGTCAATCTCGCCGATCGGCGAAGCGACAGCGGCGGTTCCGCAGGCGGCAGCCTCTTCGACAGTGTCGAGTTCCTCGACAGGAATATGGCGCGCCTCGACTTTCAGACCCATATCCTTGGCAAGCTGCTGGAAGCTGCGGTTGGTTATCGACGGCAGAATCGAGTCGCTGGCGGGAGTGATGTAAGTGTTATCCTTGACAGCAAAGAAGTTTGCCGGACCGCATTCGTCGAGATAGCGTTTCTCGCGCGGGTCGAGATAAAGCACAGCCGAATATCCTTTCGAATGGGCCATTTCGCCGGCTCCGAGGCTGGCGGCATAGTTTCCGCCGACTTTCCAGCGACCGGTTCCCTTGGGAGCTACGCGGTCATACTCGCGGGTGATGCAGATATTGGTGGGCTTGAAACCGCTCTTGAAATACGGGCCTACGGGGGTTACCAGAACGATAAAGCAATATTCGTCGCCGGGCTTGACACCGATAGCGGGCGAAACGCCGAACTCTACGGGACGGATATAGAGCGATGCGCCGGTTCCGTAAGGAGGAACAAAGCGCTCGTTGAGCTTGACAGCCTTGATAACCATCTCGCGGAAAAGCTCGACGGGAATCGGAGCCATAAGAAGGCCGTTAGCCGAGTCGATCATGCGCTTGGCATTCTCTTCGAGACGGAAAATACGGATTTTGCCGTCTTTACCGCGGAAAGCTTTCATGCCTTCGAAGATTTCCTGGCCATAATGAAGGCCGGTTGCGGCGATGTGGACGTCAACAGTCGGCTTGTCGCTTACTTCGATGGGGCCCCACTGGCCGTTACGGAAGTAGCTGCGGACGTTGTAGTCGGTGGGAATATAGCCGAATGTGAGGCTGCCCCAGTCAATGTCGTTATTCATACCCAGTCAATTTAGATTTGCCCCGGAGGGCTTTAAGGTTAATTCACCCGCAAATATAACAATTCGTTTTGAAACTCCCACAAATTCGCCAAAAAAATCCACACCATAATATATAACCCTCCCAATTCTCCCGATTCTCCCGTTCTCCTTGACTACGTGGCCGCTTTTTTGTAACTTTGCGGCCTAATATATTCGAAGAGATATGGAACTGACAACTCTCACAGCAATCTCCCCCATCGACGGCCGCTACCGCGGCAAGTGTGAAAACCTCGACAGGTATTTTTCGGAATTTGCCCTCATACGCTATCGCGTGAAGGTCGAAATCGAGTATTTCATAGCTCTTTCGGCCACAATCGAGCCCCTGAAAGCGTTCGACGCAAAGGCTTTTGCCGAGCCGCTGCGCGACATCTACCGCAATTTCTCGCTTGACGATGCCCGCCGTATCAAGGAGATCGAAAGCGTCACCAACCACGACGTCAAGGCCGTGGAATATTTTATCAAGGAGCGCTTCGACGCTCTGGGGCTCGCGCCTTTCAAAGAGTTTATCCATTTCGGTCTGACAAGTCAGGACATCAACAACACTTCGGTGCCGATGTCGGTCAGCGACGCCATTGCCGACATCTTCCGTCCGACCCTCGGCCGCCTCATCGACACTCTCGAGGAAATGGCGGCTAAATGGGCCGACATACCCATGCTTGCCAAGACACACGGACAGCCCGCCTCTCCGACACGCCTCGGCAAAGAGATAGGCGTGTTCGCCTACCGTCTCCGTCAGGCCGTCAGGCTGCTCGATGTCGTTCCCGTCAGCGGAAAGTTCGGCGGAGCGACCGGCAACTTCAACGCCCATCTGACAGCTTTCCCCGATGTCGACTGGCGCGCTTTCGCAAACAGCTTCCTGCGCGACAGCCTCGGAATCGAGCGCGAGGAACTGACAACCCAGATCAGCAACTACGACAACCTCGCCGCCCTGTTCGACGCTCTGCGCCGCATCAACACTATCATCCTCGACCTCGACCGCGATTTCTGGCTCTATATCTCGATGGAATACTTCAAGCAGCGCATCAAGGAAGGCGAGGTAGGATCGAGCGCCATGCCCCACAAAGTCAACCCCATTGACTTCGAAAACAGCGAGGGCAATCTCGGAATGGCCAACGCCGTCTATGCCCACCTCGCACAGAAGCTCCCCGTCAGCCGCCTCCAGCGCGATCTGACCGACTCGACCGTTCTGCGCAACATAGGCGTTCCGATGGCCCACAGCATCATTGCCATAGAGAGCACCCTCAAAGGTCTCGGCAAGCTCATTCTCAATGAAAAAGCCATCAACGGCGACCTTGACAACATGTGGAGCGTCGTTGCCGAAGGAATCCAGACCATACTGCGCCGTGAGGGCTATCCCAACCCCTACGAGACGCTGAAAAAGCTGACCCGCGTCAACACCGGTGTGACAGCCGAATCGATCGCATCGTTCATCGACTCGCTCGAAGTGTCGGACGACGTCCGCGCCGAGCTCCACCGCCTGACCCCCCACACCTATACCGGATATTGATAAGGCTATCGCTCTCCGCCCACCATGACCTTTATTGACATTTTAATTGTTATAGTATTCGGAGTGGCCATTTTCATGGGCCTCCGGCGCGGCTTCATAGGGCAGCTTGCCTCTGTGGCCGCAATAGTCATCGCCGTCATCGCCTGCCGTATTTTCGGCGGAGTATTGACTGACATGACAATAAACCTCGTGCCTGAGAGCATGCGCGATTCGGCAATAGGGCATTATGGAGCCGGCATAATCAGTGGCGCCATCGTCTATGTTGCCGTCTACTATATTGTTAAAATCATTGCCGGAATGTTGCGCATCGTGGTCAAAGCCCTTCTGCTCGGGCCGCTCGACCGACTCGGCGGCGTTGTGGTTGCGATAATTAAATACGGTCTCGCCCTGAGCATAGCCCTGAATCTGTGGATCGCCATGGGCGGCCTTAAAGCTGAAACCGACAACGAGCGCGACAAAGGCGCCGAAGCCGTAGCACGGTTCGCCCCATGGCTATGGGGCATTGCGACCGACCATATTTTCGGATCAGATGTCCCCGCGTCTGAAACGGAACCCGCCTCCGAAACCGGCTCTACTCAAATCTAACCCCGCGAAACTATGACAAAGCCTCTTGACCTCGAAAACAACGATTATAAATACGGTTTCACAACCGACATCGAGACCGACAAGATTCCCGTCGGTCTCAGCGAAGATGTCGTCCGACTCATCTCGGCGAAAAAGGGGGAGCCGGAATGGCTTCTCGATTTCCGCCTTAAGGCGTACCGCCACTGGCTGACTCTCACACCTCCGACGTGGGCCCATCTCGACATCCCCGAAATCGATTTTCAGGCAATAAGCTATTATGCCGCGCCCGTCCAGAAGAAAAAGCCCGAAAGCCTCGACGAGGTCGATCCTCAGCTTATCGACACTTTTAACCGCCTCGGCATCCCTCTGGCCGAACAGAAAGCGCTGACCGGAGTGGCCGTCGATGCCGTCATGGACTCTGTCAGCGTCAAGACCACCGGCCGCGACAAGCTCGCCGAACTCGGAATAATCTTCTGCTCGATCTCCGAGGCTGTCAAAGATTATCCCGATCTCGTCAGGAAATATCTCGGCAAGGTTGTGCCCTACACCGACAACTTCTATGCCGCTCTCAACTCGGCGGTCTTTTCCGACGGCTCGTTCGTCTACATTCCCAAAGGCGTGCGCTGCCCCGTCGAGCTGTCGACCTATTTCCGCATCAACGCCTCGGGCACAGGCCAGTTCGAGCGCACCCTGATAGTGGCCGACGACGATGCCTACGTCAGCTACCTCGAAGGTTGCACGGCTCCGATGCGCGACGAGAACCAGCTCCATGCCGCCATTGTCGAGATCATCGTCGAAGACCGGGCCGAAGTGAAATACTCCACCGTCCAGAACTGGTATGCCGGCGATGCCGAAGGACGCGGCGGCGTCTATAACTTCGTGACAAAACGCGGACTCTGCCGCGGCGACTACAGCAAACTGTCGTGGACTCAGGTCGAGACCGGCTCGGCAATAACATGGAAATATCCCGGCTGCATCCTCGCCGGAGAAGGCTCGGTAGGAGAATTCTACAGCGTGGCCGTCACCAACAACCACCAGCAGGCCGACACCGGAACAAAGATGATACACCTCGGCCGCAATACCCGCTCGACAATTGTCAGCAAGGGAATCTCAGCCGGCTACAGCCAGAATTCCTACCGAGGCCTCGTCAAGGTTGCCCCGAAAGCCGACGGCGTCAGGAACCATACCCAGTGTGACTCGCTGCTGCTGACCTCACACTGCGGCGCCCACACCTTCCCCTATATCGACATCGCCAACGACACCGCCGTGGTCGAACACGAGGCAACAACATCGAAAATCTCCGAAGACCAGCTATTCTACTGCAATCAGCGCGGAATACCGACCGAAGAGGCCGTTGCTCTCATCGTCAACGGCTATGCCAAGGAAGTCATGAACAAACTGCCTATGGAATTCGCCGTCGAAGCCCAGAAGCTTCTCGCCATAACCCTCGAAGGGTCGGTCGGCTGACGCATTTGTTAAAAAATCAGCATCATTTTAAGATTGCGGCGACGGGGCATATTAGCGACTTGGGCACGGCCCCGGGCGATGTGGCGCGATGCCTATAGGTTGGGGCGCGCGGGTTATTTGGATTTGTTTTTTTCTTCTTGGTGGATGGCTTTGCGAATGTTTGAGAGGTAGGATTGGGTGATACCGAGGTAAGAAGCTATGTCTTTGGATGAGACGATATTGATAAGCTGGTCGGGACGGTTGGGATCGAAGCCGTCATTGTCGAGTTTCATCTTGCGTCGGGTCATCTTTTTGTAGTTGGCATAGACGTCACCCTCGCTGAGCATCTGTGCTTTTAACTCGAGTGCGCTCAGCTGAGAGACAGCCATGCGAAACATGAACAGTGCAAAGGCATGTGACTCATGCATAAGGCTGTCGAGGTCTTTTTTCTCGATTTTGATAATCGTGCAGTCGGTGACGGCCTGGAATCCGCAGAATGCCGGCCGGCCGAGAATCATGCACAGGGGTGAGAGTGTCATTGTTCCCTCGCCCGAAAAACCGAGCACCGACTCTTTTTTGCCATCGAAGAAGTAGGCTTTAGTAACGCCCGATGCGGTGATGTAGAGTGATTTGTCGATCTCTCCGTCGGCAATGATGTAGCCTTTGGCGGGGACTGTCATTTCAGTGCCCGATGATATGAGGCGGTCGAGAATCCAGTCGTCTATCGGGATTGAGCCTTCTGACTTGAGTGCTTCAATTAGTTGTGTTTTATTGAACATTTTGATAAGTCTGAAAGAAAAAAATGATCATGAATTGCCATTTTTTGGAATATTCCAAAAACAATGACTGGCACATGATTTAATTTAGCCCAAAATTAAAACAAAATTATTGTTAAACCAAAAATTTCGCACCATGATCAACCTATTCTCGTTCTTAATTGTGAGGCGTGGCGATGATAGTCATTCAGCGCATGACGCCGGCTGACATACAATTATTTATAGTTTTTAACCTTTCAAAAGAGCTGGGTGTTAACCGGTTTCCACACCCCGGCATCTTGTTTCGAGAAACCGAGAGATAATGTTTATGAAAAGACTAATGCTGTATATACTTGCTGCGGCTCTTGCTCTGGTCGCAGTGGCTTCTTCCGACATTAAGGAAGCGAAAGCTATCGGTCGCACTCAAAGTCAGGCTGTAGCTACTGTTAGAGTCCCCGGAACCTATCAGCTTGTCAAGAAAGGGCCGGCATGCCGCACACAGAGCCGGAATATGCTGTTGCGCCGCGAGTTTGAATATTCTGATTTCACCGCCATGCGTCCGACACCTGCACGCCTGGCCGAAGAGGTGCCTGAGATCGAAGGGTTTGTCATGAGTCTGGACTCATGGATGGGCACCAGCGACAGGAATATAGGCCTGTATAAATTGCCCCGTACCGGAACCGGCAATCCCAATCTGATTTATTCTGTCGAGGAGCATATTCCTGCCGACGGCGATATTTACACATATCTTGAATATGATGGTAAGATTTATGCATCGTGTGTTGTTTCAGACCTCTGGGGTTATGAGCAGACCTATTCAATGCTCATTTTTGATGCCGCCACCGGTGAGCTTCTCTCTACCGAGCCGGCTACTTACAACGAGTATATGATCAATGCCGCTATTGATCCCGAGACCGGCACGATTTATGCTGTCACCGGCTGTCCGTTTTACGACTATTACGGCGAGACACATTATAAATATGGCACGATTACCATCGACGGGAACACTGTTGAGTTTCATCCGATCAAGTCTTTTGACTATTATCCAAAAGTGATGATATTTGACAATGCGGGCGATCTTTATATGTTCTTACCTGCAAAAGACGGCACCTCATCTAACGAGAATGCCGCTATGATTGTCAAGCTGACAAAGGACACGGGCGATTTCAGCCAGGTGGGCGCGCTGCCCGTGCAGGCCGAATATCGTTCGGGCGCTGTTGTCGACCGCACAACGGGCCGCTGCTTCTGGAACGCCAGCGGAATGTATACTACTTCGCTCTATGAGGTCGATCTCGCCAACGCCACTTGCAGCAAGCTTTTTGATTATAGCTGTGGACTGTCGGCCGTGGGACTGAAAATTGCCGCACCTCCAGCATCCGGGACTCCCGGACGCGTCGAAAATCTGACCGTTTCATTTCCCGAGGCATCGCTGTCGGGCGTCATCTCTTTTGATATTCCCGCTGTAGAGGGCGCATCGACGGTTGAATATGTAGTCAAGGTCGATGAGGTGGAGGTGGCACGAAAACGTTGCGACGCACCTTCGCATGTTGATGTTGATTATACGGCTGCTGCCCCCGGACAGCACATGTTTGCTGTGAACCTTGTCAACGGCGAGCTTGTGGGCCCGACAGCCAACACATCGATGTTTATCGGACATGGAACACCAAATGCGCCTATAGTCAGTGCCGTATGGGCCGATGGCGTCATGACCGTCAGCTGGGAGCCTGTCACGACGACAGCTGACGGCGGATATATCGACCCGACGTCAGTGACTTATAAGGTTGTCTGTGACAATGACCACAGCGTCATTGCCGAGAGCACCTCAAAGACGAGCGTGACCACTAAAGTAGCCATGCCCGAAAACCTTATCCGCTACAGCTATACAGTGACGGCGATCTATGCCGGCAAGAGCGCGAGCGGAAAATCCAATATGGTATCAGTTGGCTACGTGCCGATTCCTTATAACAATGGATTTGCCACTCAGGACGACTGGGATCAGATCACTGTCATCGACGCCAACAAAGACTCTAAGACCTGGACTTTTGAGAATGGCTACTCGCGCTATACATATAGTAGCGAAAATGACGCCGATGACTGGCTGATGACCCCGCCCGTGTGTGTCGAAGCCGGGAAAGCATACAAGATCAGCTTCACCGCCCACGGCAGCTCAAATTCATATCCCGAGCGTCTTGAAGTGAAATATGGCAGCAGCACAGCCATAAGTGCAATGACAGGTACGATTCTCGAGCCGACAATTTTGCCGACCACTCGCGAGAACGGCAAATACGAGATTGTCTATATCCCAAAAGCCACATCGCCATTTGTGCTCGGCTTCCATGCTATTTCAGACAAAGACATGATGAAGCTTATGCTCGATGACATCAGCATCGAGTATGGCCCGTCGCTGTCGTCGCCGGGTGTGCCGACCGACATCGTTGTCACCCCCGATCCCGACGGCGAGCTCAAAGTCAACATCTCTGTCAAAGCACCCGTCACCGATCTCGCTGACGCACCTCTGAGCGGCAATGTCGATCTGTATATCACTCGAGGCACAACCGTCATCAAGCAGCAGAACGTGACTCCCGGCGCCACTGTGACCGTCGAGGATGTGCTCACAGAACAGGGTGAGGTCACCTACTCCTTCTATGCCACCAATGCAGCCGGCGCCAGCTCCACCGAGACCGCAACCGTGTTTGTCGGCGTGAAGAAGCCTATGGCACCCACCGACATCACCATGACCGAGCAGGGCAACAGCGGCTATGTAACCATCAGCTGGCCGGCCGTGGACACCGACATTGACGGCGGAACCATCAATTCTTCCAAAGTGCGTTATAATATTTATAGCATAAACGCCGGCAGGCCGGAGATTATTCAGGAAGGCGTAACCGCCACAAGCTACTCACTGCAGGCTGTTAATGCCGATTCACAAGACTTTGCGCAGTATGCCCTGTCGGCAGTGACCGACGGCGGCGAGAGCGACATCGTGGCCACACGCGCTCTTGCTGTGGGCAAACCCTATGAAGAAATGACCGAATCATTTGCCAACGGACGACTGAATCACATCTTCCTGATCAAGAAACTCACGTCGGCCGAAATGAGCTGGAGTCTTTATTATGACAATGGCATACAGGGCATAGCTTCGCAAGACAAAGACAATGGTTACGCCGCATCTGTAGCCGATTATATTGATGCTGCCGGAGCTCTTGAGACAGGCAAATTACTCATCCCCTCCGATATAGATAATCCGGCTCTGTCGTTTTACACCTATAACATCACGGATGAGAACCAGCAGGCCGACGCAAATCTGATAGAGATTTCTGTGGCAGAGGCGGGCAGTAATGAATTTACCACAATTTACAGTCGCAGCGTCAACGAAATTTGTCAGGGTCAGCCGGGATGGGGCAAAGCTCTCGCAAGTCTGACGGCTTACAAGGGCAAGACTGTTGTCGTGCGCATCGCCGCCGTTGTGAAAGCTTTTAAATATACCGCAATCGACAATCTTAAGATCGAGAACATGACCGGCCACGATCTGAGCATCATTTCTATCTCAGCGCCTGAAAACGTTATGATCGGCAACGGTTACACTGTTGATGTCAATGTCGTCAACGAGGGCGCCAATCCGGCTGAGCAATACAGCGTGGAACTCTATGCCGACAACGAGCTGGTTGACATTAAAGAATGCAGTGATCTGCCCGTTGCCACAACCGAGGTGGTATCTTTTGCCCGCACCATGCATCAGCTTGCCGAGCAGCCCGTTTCATATCACGCTGTCGTGGTATATGCCAACGACGCTGTTTCCGATAACAACAGTTCTAAGAATGTTATTGTATATCCGCGACAGTCTGTCCTCCCCGCAGTTACCGATCTCACAGCCAAACGCACTGCCGACGGCGCTGTCTTGTCGTGGAATGAGCCCGATATTTCGCAGGGTGTCTATGAGACCGTGACAGAAGATGTCGAAGCCGGCGAAGCATGGGCCCACAGTCTCGACGGCTGGACTTTTGTTGACGGTGACGACTTTGCTGTGGGCGGGTTCCAGAACATCTCAATTCCGGGAATTACCATCGGTGAAACCAAGGCTTCATTCTTTGTGTTCAACGGCACTGAAACCGGCAACAACACATTCCGTGCTCACAGCGGCGACCAATACCTCGCCTCGATGTTCCGCAGCGATGAGGGCACCGTCGACGATTGGGCTATATCGCCTATGCTGTCGGGCAATGCCCAGACGATAAGTTTCTACGTGTGCAGCTACAGCAGCCAGTATCCCGAGAAGATTGAAGTGCTCGCATCCTCGACTGGCAAGCAGACGACAGACTTCGCGGTTGTGCGAGAGGCTACCACTGTCGGCGGCAACTGGGAGCTTGTCAAAGTCTCGCTTCCCGCCGGCACACGGTATTTCGCAATACGCAGCGTTGCCACCGGCTCATTTATGCTTATGCTCGACGATATTACATTTGAGAAATCTTATCCTGCCGACCATCTCATGATCATGGGCTACAACATCTGGCGCAACGGCGAGAAGATCAACACTGAGCCGATAGGAAAATGCTCGTTCACCGATGCAGAGGCTCCCGATGGTAAGGTGACATACGTCGTGACCACGGTCTACAACTCGGGCGAGTCGAGCGGATCAAATGCCGCCATCCTCGACATGAGCAGTCTCGACCGGATATCAGCCAATATCAGCGTCTACACCGACGGTCGCAACATCGTCATCAACGGCGCCCGCGGCAAGCTCGTGAGAGTCAACACTGTTGACGGACTCACCCTGCACAGCGCCACTGCCGGCGACATCGCGAGCATCCCCGTTGCAAGCGGTGTATATCTCGTGACAGTTGACCGTCAAACAACCAAGGTCTTTGTTCGCTGACCATAGCGAAAACCGATAGTCGGGCAGGTCGGGAAAACAAGAATTTCCCGGCCTGCTCTATATTTCACCGGGGATATACGCTTTTAATCTATAAAATCTCTCCAGACGAAGTAATTTCGAGGCTCTGAAGCAAGAAAATTGCTTCGGAGCTGATTTTAAGCTGATAATTCCGCTATATCAAGTGGTTGTTGTAATTTTGCATTACGTCTTGACGTTATTTGTAATGATTCTAAAACATCCTGCTATTTCTTTATATGCGGCATCGAATAGTAATTTTGCTATAAATCAAAGATTTACAGCGTAAAATTTAAGCATGCAATCAGCGCGGAATACCGACCGAAGAGGCCGTTGCCCTCATCGTCAACGGCTATGCCAAGGAGGTCATGAACAAACTGCCTATGGAGTTCGCCGTCGAAGCCCAGAAACTTCTCGCCATAACCCTCGAAGGGTCGGTCGGCTGACGCATTTGTTAAAATTTCGCGAAATTTCATTACAAAAATTAACATTATTTTTAAATAGCAGCGACACCTCTTCAGGGTGTCGCTTTGTTTCCTTGCCCTCAGCTCAGAGCCTATACATCACCATCAATCAGCTTGTTACGACATGCAATTTAAACATGACAAAAATATATTCACATTTTTTAATCCGCTCGATTTGGCCATAGTGCTGAAAATCGGTACTTTTGAGCATCATCAACGCCAATCGTAAAAAATCGTTAAACCATGGAGCAAACTCTGATAATTTTCAAACCGTCGTCGATTCAGCGCGGCCTCGTAGGTCAAATTCTTGACAGATTCATGAAAAAAGGTCTCGTAATCGCCGGAATGAAAATGATGCAGCTCGACGAGCCGATTCTGCGCGAGCACTATTCCCACCTCGTCGATAAACCTTTCTTCCCCACCCTCCTTAAATCAATGATGGCAACCCCGGTAATCGTCATGTGTCTCCGCGGCCGCGACGTAATCAGCGTTGTCCGTCTCATGACAGGCGCCACCAACGGCCGCGAGGCCCTGCCCGGCACAATCCGCGGCGACATGTCGATGAGCAATCAGGAAAATATCATCCATGCCTCATCGTCGGCCGAAGATGCCGAAGCCGAAGTGAAACGCTTCTTCGCCCCCGAAGAGCTCTTCGACTATACCCCGATCGCCTTCACCGCCGTCTACGGCCCCGGCGAAGCCAACTGATCCCCTATACTCATTCTCCACTCTTCTCAAATTAATAAATCTCATTTCTCCTCTTTTCCCTCAAAAAAGAATCTCCCCGAAAAAATTCTAATGTCTATTTCCAAGATCCAAGGCCTTGCCATGGCCGCGATAATGGTCGTCAGCGCCGCGGTTGGCGCCAACGCCCAGCTGAAACTTCCGAAATCCCACAACCAGCAGCACAATTTTCTGCTGGCAAACCAGCGTCCCTTCTCGCTCAAACACCGCGAAGCCGCCAAGCGCGAGCTGCAGCGCGAGGTCGCCGAGCGCGAAGACGAAGCTGACATTTTCGGCCAATACTGGAACAGCGACCGCGTGAATCCCTACGGCGACGTAGTCATTCCCGCCACAAAGAATATCGACGTCACCGGCTTCTGCGCTCCCGTGCGCGGCGAAGTGACATCGCCCTACGGCTGGCGCCCGCAATTCGGGCGCATGCACCGCGGCACCGACCTGCGCCTTTCGGTCGGCGACACCGTCCGCGCCGCCTTCGACGGCAAAGTGCGTCTTACCAAATATGAAGCCCGCGGCTACGGATACTACGTTGTCATCCGCCACGACAACGGCCTCGAAACCGTCTACGGACACCTCAGCCGCCATCTCTGCAAGCCCAACCAGCGCGTGAAAGCCGGCGACCCCATCGCCTTAGGCGGAAACACAGGCCGTTCAACAGGTCCGCACCTCCACTTCGAGACGCGCTATCTCGGACTCGCCATCAACCCTGCGGCTATAATCGACTTCAGCAACTTCACCACCCACAAAGATGTCTTCGCTTTCAACAAGGCCACCTACGAACGCGGCGTCAAATATGGCCCGCGCGTCCGCGCCTCGAAATCGAAAGGAGTGAAAGCCGCCAAGGCAACCGCGAAAAAATCGTCGAAGAAAGCGAGCCGCCGCAAATCCCGCCGCCGCTGACCCACAGTACAAACGAACCAAAAGAGGGTGTATCAGAATTCTGATACGCTCTCTTTTTTGATTGAAATTTTCGGAGCCGAGCTTTCAATACGTAGTCTAACATCTGCGACAAGCGCTGTATGCGTGACATCTCAATGCGATTAACTTAAAATTCTTCCGAGCAAATTATCCTGTCCGGGCGTAGGGACGTGCCTTTGGCACTATCCTTTACCCACAAATGGGACTATCCGAAGTTCGTAATATCCTATTTGCTATGCAAAATCAACCATTTAGGTAATGTTTGGTAGGGAGAGCGGCATATCCATAGTGGCGTATCGTGCTCTTACTCACTAATTCGGGTAACCATGGGTAATATAGCAGATTGTAATCTAATGATTTTCAATATTTATATTTATCATGCTACCCGTCTATTTGTGGGTAAAGGTTAGTGCCTTTGGCACGTTTCATAAGCGACTGTCAGTCAGCGGGTCGCGATGCTACGTGCCAAAGGCACGTCCCTACACCAGAGCGTTTATGACGCTGATTTCATCTACTTTCTTGAGCTCACAAGGTCTGGCTGAAAGCGCGCCTCACGGCGCTTGTCGTGCGAACTCGAGTCGCACCGCCGTCAGTTCAGCGGGTGGCGAAGGCGGCGATGGCTTCGAGCACTTCGGGGGAGATTGTCTCGCTGATCTCGCCGTATTCAGCCAGGTCGCCGCTGACGGCGTGCTGGAAGAGATGGTTCAGCCCCTCGAACAGGCGAACATCGTCGTTGGGCCTGTAGCGGTGCATCGCCTCGTAGTTGGCAGGGGTAACCTGACGGTCGAGACTGCCGTATGCGGCAAAGACAGGGCATTTCGCTGCCAATATGTCCTTTGATGGCTCATAAGCTATCGAATAGTCGACCCACGGATTGCTGTTTGTAGCGATAATCTGGAGGTTGTTGCGCATTTGCGTGTAGATCGGCATCGGAGGCCATCCGGCGGTGATTGCGCCTATATCAACGCGCTCGCCGCGCTTCTTCAGATCATAGACTTTGAGCACTGCGGCAGTGTAGTCGTCGGCCACCTGCTGCGGCATTCCGGCGTTGAGAAGCTGACGGGCGCTCTGCTCGGCCAGAATAGTGTCGGCGCCGACAGCGGGAGCGCCGAGAGTCACGATGAAGTCGGCATCACCCTTGGCGCCGAGCATGAACGCTATCGTGCCCCCCTCGCTGTGGCCGAGGACACCGACCTTTTTATAGCCCCGGCCGCGAAGCCAGTCGACAACGGCTCCGGCATCGCCGGCCAGATCGGCAGTGGTCGCGTTGGAGGCATCGCCTGTCGATGCGCCCGTGCCGCGGTCGTCATAGCGCAGCGTGGCCACTCCGCAACGGCCCATATAGTCGGCGATGACGGCGAAAGGCTTGTGGTTGAACAGTTCCTCGTCGCGGTTCTGCGGCCCGCTGCCCGTCACCATTACGAGCACCGGCGTCGACAGGTCGGCGCCGTCGGGCAATGTCAGAGTGCCGGCGAGCACCGACCCTCCAGCAGGATTTTCGACCGACACTTCCTGAGTCGTGTAAGGGAACGGGGGCGTGGGATTCTGCGGGCGGCTGAGGGCGTCGGGCGACTGAGGCTCGAGGCTGAGCGCGAACGACACGCCGCTCTGGCGCAGCGTGCCCTCTATACGATCCCCGGCAAGACGGCCCGAATAGCTTAGCCCTATGGCGGGGACGGCTACCGACAGCGAGTCGACACCGAGATACTCGACTGTTCCGGGTATGCCGAATGCTCCCTGCGAGGGGGAGTCGAGTTTGAATGTAGGTTTCCCGTCAGCCTCGCCGATATGGAAAACAAGCTTCAGATCGACATTCGGCGCGGGAGTTAGAGTGCCCGTCCAGACGCCTTGCAGTGAGATCGCCGAAGCCGTAATTACGGCCGCGAGCATGAGAGGTAGGAGGATTAGTTTCTTCATAGTCTGTTAATGGACTGATACTTTATATATTGTTGTGCCGCGTGAACCGACAACGAGACTGTTGCCGACAACGACGGGCGATGATTCGAAGTTGTTGCCGACATTGCGACGCGTCTTTATCTCTCCGGTGCGCCCGTCGATAAGATAGAGATTGCCGGCGCAGTCGCCGGTTACGACCCAGAGCTTTCCGTTGGGGTCGGTGAAGCTGACGGGCGACGACCAGGCATAGATGCGCAGGGGCGTCGAGTATACCTGACGACCCGTCTTGCGGTCGAAAGCCATGAATGCGCCGTTCTGGCCGTCAGTGTTCATGACGCAGTTGGCGAAGAGCAGATCCGCGCAGTCGGCTGTTCCCGGAAGTGTCGAGGCATAGAAACCGCCGTCGAAATGCTTCTTGCCGGTTTCGAAACGACGGCCGTTGACCTTCGTGCGCCATATCTCACGTCCTGTGGCGGCGTCGAGCTTCACAAGAGCTGCGCCGCCTGTTCCCTGACGGTCGATCTCACTGCCGATGTAGATATAGGGGTGACCGTCTTCAATTTCCACAACAGGGGTGCAGTCAATGTCGTCCCCCATGCTGTAGTGCCACACGGGGCGCATCGTGTCGAGATTGATGCCTAAGACGTTGCCGCCGTTGTCGGCAGTGAAGCCGTAGTTTGCATAGACAGCCATAGAAGCCTCCATTCCGGGAGCGCCGTAGTCGGCGCGGTAGCGCATCGTCGAATGGAGCGTAAGGCGCCCCGGCTCAATCATATACTTATAGACAACGCCGTTCTCACCCGGCCGGAACAGAAACTGCCCGACTCGGATCGGCGACGAGTCGAAAGCTCCCCAATGGCGCCACGCCGACGGATCTTCAGGAAATGTCTGCGTGACCTCTCCTTTGAACAGGTCGACGACAAGATGGCCGAAAGGCCGCTGCGCCGGTACGCCCTGCCCCACATAGAGGTTGCCGTTGAGCGTCGGGTCGAGCGACACTGTTCCTTTAATGGGATTGCCGACATCGATAGACCTGCGCGAGGCTTTGCCTGTAGCGAAGTCGATGAAATAGACCTTCGAAGCGAGCGAGCCGACTATCACCTCACGTCCCGAAAAGCCTTGCGCGAGCTGCGCCGACATACGCCGCAGGCAGCTGTCGGGCCATTCTACATAAAGCGGCTGGCCTGTCCATCCGCTGCCGCCGCCCCAGCGGCCGAAGCCGGTGTCGCGGTTGTCGGCGTCGGTCTCGAAAGCCCAGTCTATTTCGAAACGCGACGGCACACTGTCGAGCCGTCCGCCGAAATCAGCCTGCCGGAACGCACCGCGCCGGAATGTGAACGCGCCTGGTGCATCGGCGTAGAGGTCAGTGAGATTTTCGATTCTTCCGTCAATATCCTGAAGCTTGACATCGACTTTAAACTCAATTTTCTGCGCCGAAGGATAGATTGTATCCGGCAGACGCTCGATGACCGTCTGCGTAGGTTTTTCTACAATACTGTCGGCATCGGCCGACGCTTTCTTAGTCTCTGAGGATTTTCCACAGGAAACAGCCGTGAAAGCTGTCACCGCTACAATCGCTGCTGCGAAAAGGTTGCTGGATTTCATATATTCGCAAAAATACAAATTTTATTACATCTCCCCACCGCTTTCCGTGGGAAATCGCTAACTTTGCGGCTGAATTCCTATTGCTGATAATTAAATGCTTACTTTACCTATTCATTTTGCTCCCTATCTGAAAGAAGTTATATGGGGAGGCAACAAGATCGCACCGTTAAAAAACATCGTCACAAGCCTCACCTCAATCGGCGAAAGCTGGGAAATCTCAGCCGTCCCGGGCCACGAGAGCATCGTCGACGAAGGTCCCCTCAAAGGAAAGAAACTCACTGATCTCTGCTGTGAATACAGCGCCGGTGTGCTCGGCACGGCAGTGACCGAACGCTACGGCACCGACTTCCCCCTCCTGATAAAAATCATCGACGCCGCCCGCGACCTCTCGGTTCAGGTTCATCCCGACGATGAGCTGGCTATGAAACGCGCCGGGACGCGCGGCAAAACCGAGATGTGGCACGTTCTGGCCACTGAGCCGGGCGCACGCATCCATGTCGGCCTGCGACGCAAGCTGACCTCCGACGAGCTGATGAAGCTTGTCGAGGAAAAACAGATTATGGACGCCGTCGCCTCCTACGAATCGAAGCCGGGCGACACCTTTTTCATTCCCGCCGGACGAATCCACGCCATCGGCGCCGGCAACCTTCTCGTCGAGATTCAGGAATCGAGCGACATAACCTACCGCCTCTACGACTACGACCGCCGCGATGCCGACGGCAAACCCCGCGAGCTCCATCTCGCCGAAGCACGCGACGCCATCGACTACACCGTCAGCGCCGACTACCGCAATGCCCCTCTGCGCCACGATGCGACAGAGACGCTTGTCGACTGCCCCATGTTCACAACCGTGCGCCACGAGATCAGCGATGACCTGCCTCTGGGCAACGACAGCCGCTCGTTCATGGTCGTCATCAATCTCGGCGATGACGCGCGTCTGACATGGCAGGGAGGCGCTACCATGCTCCGGCGCGGCAATTCGCTGCTGCTCCCCGCTTCGATGTCCGAAGTGACAGCCTGCGGCCCCGCCACCCTGCTCGCCGTCACCGTAAAATAATTTTGATTTCAGAACAGCGTTGTCTATCTTTGTGTCATGCGCAAACCGGTGATTCTGATTGTGGCCCTGATTGCGGCTTTGCTCGTCGGCTGTAAGGAAGATACAGCCGGACCGCTGCGCATGGGGCGCCGTCAGTTCCACCTCGACGACTCGACGGAATATATCGCTATCATAGGCGACATCCAGTCGATGATCCACTACCCCGCCAACCGCGACTATCTGAAAGCGACGGCCCACTGGCTCGTATGGCAGTATGCTCTGCATCCCGAATCGCTGATAGCGGTAATACTTACGGGCGACATTACCGAAGACAACTCTCCCGAAGAATGGCGCATTGCCGGCGAACTGATCTCAGACCTTGCGGCGACCGTGCCGGTGATCCTCACAACCGGCAACCACGACTACAACACCGACGACGGACGCGCTTCGACGGGAATCAACAGTATAGCTCCCGTCGGCCCGGCCCGACGCGCTATCATGGCTTCTTTCGAAGAAGGACGCGTCGAGAATGTCGTCTACCGAATCCGCTTCGGCGGTCGTCCGCTGTCGGTTATCGTCCTCGAATTCGGGCCACGCCTTGAAATCGTCGAAAAGGCTCGCGATTATATAGCCGGTCACCCCGACGAACGCTTTCTGCTGCTCACCCACGAGCTCCTGACTGCCGACGGCGAAATCATTGCCGACGGCGATGCCACCGCCCCTAAAGTGTGGTTTAACGAAAAAGTTGCCGCCCCGGCAGAGATAATGCGTGAGCTTGTCTTTCCTTTCGATAATGTCAGGGCAACGCTATGCGGCCACAACGGTTTCTGCGCCCATCGGTTCGATAGCAACGCTGCGGGGCGCCCTGTCTGCTCGGTGCTTTTCAATCTCCAGAGCCAGACCTACGGGGGCGACGGATGGCTCATGCTCTGGCAGACCTCCGACGGGACGACAGTGGAATCGGTGCTCTTCAACGCCGTTTCCGACCATTTCTGCTCCGACAGCTTCGCAAATTTCTCTTTCAGACTCTGACTTACGGCTGAGCCTCAGGCTTAGGAACATCGTCGACAACCTCAATTCTCTCACTGTCGAGAGTGCCGGTATAATTGAACAGCTTCAGCCCGAACAGGGGCGCCACGGCGGCTATATGCTCGAACAGCGCGCTCTGTATGGCTTCATAGGCAGTCCAGGCTGTTGTCGAGGTGAAGCAGTAGATCTCGAGAGGTATTCCGCAGCTTGTCGGAGAAAGCGTGCGCACGAGAAGTTGCTCCGTGTGGTCGAACTCGGGACGGCTCAGGATATATTCGCACAGATAGGCCCGAAGCAGTCCGAGATTGGTGTCGACCGTGCCGTTGACAACTGCCAGACCGGGATCGAAGACGGGCGTCGCGGCTGCCTTATCCACAAAAGTCTTCAGAATCGGAAGTTTAGCTGCTATGGCCGCAGTGTTCTCGGGTGTGACGGGCACAACCGAATTAGTCTCTATAAGAATACTGCGCATTATGCGGCGCGCGCCGCTGTCTTTCATGCCGCGCCAGTTCTGGAACGACGACGACACGAGAGTATAGGGGGGCAGTGTCACTATGGTGTTGTCGAAATTCTGGACTTTCACCGTGGTCAGCGACATGTCGAGGACAACGCCGTTTGCGGGGGTTGACGGCACTACTATCCAGTCGCCCACATGCAGCATATTGTTCTGGGCAAGCTGTATTCCCGCGACGAACCCGAGAATACTGTCCTTGAAAACGAGCATCAGGGCCGCCGCGAACGCGCCAAGCCCGGTCAGCAGCACCGCCGGAGATTTATCAAGCGCTATCGATACGGCTATAATGACGGCAACAAGCCACACGATGCCCTGCATTGTATTGAGAATTCCTTTGAGCGGGAGATTCCGGGTGTTCTGCCGGGCGTCGTAGACGCGCCATACGAAGCCCACTATAGCGTTGACGGCAATCGCTATCGTTATGACAAGATAGATCTGAAGCGCCGACACACAGAATGAGCGCAGCTCAGTGCCGTAGCGCAGGGCGAGAGGAATGAGCGCGAGCATCGCCAGCGGCGGCAGAATGTGGCTGCAGTGGAGCAGCACTTTCTGCTTCAGCAGACTCTCGGCCATGGCGCTTTTGCGCAGACTGACAAATTTGCGCGCGCCCCAGAGAACGGCAACACGTGTCAGCCAGCCCAACGCCACAGCCATAACGACAATTACGGCAACATAGACGATCTGGTCGAGCGTCGGGTCGTGGTCGAATCCTATGTCGTCGAGGACAGTCTGCACGCCGCGCATGAGCATTCGGGCGAGCCGGTGGGACGGAATAATTTCATTTAGCATCATGCCTCTGAAACAGCTGAACGTGAGTAAATCAGTCAATGAGGAAACGCCGGGGCTGTTTCTTTGGTTCAATACGGTCAAAAAACAGAGTTTTTGGTTCGGTTAACCGCAATAATGGTATAAAAAGAATATCTTTTATTACTAAATTTGCAACGTGATGACATATCACCTCCTGCGAGGGAACCGTGTCTTTAACCTAAGAGTCTAATTTCGTATAGTTTTTCCTCATGCTGAGAAAAATCAGGATTGTCTTCGCGACAATATTTTTCATTGGGATAACATTGCTGTTCCTCGATATTACCGGTGCTACTCACGTGTGGCTCGGCTGGATGGCAAAAGTGCAGTTCCTTCCGGCGCTCATGGCGCTTAACGTCGGCGTAATTGCCGTTCTTGTGGCGCTCACACTTGTTATGGGACGCGTCTATTGCTCGGTCATCTGCCCGCTCGGAGTCATGCAGGATATTATGTCGTGGCTCGGAGGGCGCGGAAAGAAGAGGCGTTACCGCTTCAGTTATTCGCCGGCCATGACTTGGCTGCGCATGACAGTCCTTGTTCTCTTCGTGCTCGCCATCGTCTTCGGCATCAGCTCGTTTGTGGCGCTTCTTGCCCCCTACAGCTCCTACGGCCGCATAGTGTCGAACCTTTTCTCGCCCGTATATGTCTGGGTGAACAACCTTCTGGCCGACATTGCCGAACACTTCGACAGCTACGCTTTCTACAGCCGCGAGGTCTGGATCCGATCGGCTTCGGTATTCGCCGTTGCGGCTCTGACATTTGTCATCCTGTTCGTTCTGGCGTGGAGAAACGGCCGCACCTACTGCAACACCGTCTGCCCCGTTGGAACGGTATTGGGATTCCTCTCGCGCTTTTCGCTGCTGAAAATCAATATCGACTCCGAGAAATGCAACGCCTGCGGCCTCTGTTCGCGCCGCTGCAAGGCAGCCTGCATCGACGGCAAGAACCACACCGTGGACTACTCGCGCTGCGTGGCCTGCTTCGACTGTGTAGACACCTGCACCCACGGAGCCATCAGCTACGGCCTGCGCCGGAAATCGGCGAAGACCGTTTCCGAGCCTGAGTCCGGGAAAGCCGATTCGTCGCGCCGCTCCTTCATAACCGTGACAGCAGCGCTGGCAGGCGCCGCAGCCATGAAAGCAGCCGACAAGACCGTCGACGGCGGCATGGCGGTCATTCTCGACAAGCAGATTCCCGAACGGAAGACCCCGATAGTGCCTCCCGGCGCCAAAAGCCTCAGAAATGTCGCCGACCGCTGCACCGGCTGCCAGCTCTGTGTTCAGGCGTGCCCCAACGGAGTGCTGCGCCCCTCGGGCGGAGTGCTGACGCTGATGCAACCTACCTCGTCGTATGAGCGCGGATACTGCCGTCCCGAATGCACGGCCTGTTCCGACGTATGCCCGGCCGGAGCCATCGAAAAGATCGACGTGGCCGAGAAATCATCGATTCAGATCGGTCATGCCGTATGGATCAGGAAAAACTGTATTCCTGTCGTCAACGGCGACAGCTGCGGCAACTGCGCTCGCCACTGCCCTGTCGGAGCCATAACGATGGTGCCGCTTCAGCCCGGCAAGGAGGACTCGCCGAAGATTCCGGCAGTCAACACCGAGCGCTGCATAGGCTGTGGCGCCTGCGAAAACCTGTGTCCGGCGCGCCCCTTCAGCGCAATTTATGTCGAAGGACACGAAGTTCACCGTAAAATCTAAGCTAATATTCCCGACCTATGAGCAACAACGATAAAGGGTCACTCGACCGTCGCAATTTTCTCAAGATTTTCGGAGCCGGAAGCGCTGTAGCCGCTACTGCCGCTGTTGTCGGATGCCGGTCAGACCGCAATCCCGCAACCGGCGACACCATAACCGCGCAGGGGGAGATTCCGAAAGACAAGATGGAATACCGAACCAATCCGAAGACCGGCGAGAAGGTGTCGCTTCTGGGCTACGGCTGCATGCGCTGGCCCGACACCGACGGAGGCGTCGGAAAGAGTGACGCTCCGCTCGATCAGGACACCATAAACCGTCTTGTCGACTATGCCATCGACCACGGCGTGAATTATTTCGACACATCGCCCGCCTACTGTCAGGGTCGTTCGGAAGAAGCTACAGGGATAGCTCTCTCGCGGCATCCGCGCGACAAATATTTCATAGCCACAAAGCTGTCGAACTTCGCGCCGCAGACATGGAGCCGCGAAGCCTCGATTGCCATGTATCGCGACTCGTTCAAAAAACTCCGCACCGACCATATCGACTATATGCTGCTTCACGCTGTCGGCGGCGGTGAAGACTCGATGAAAACCCTCAATGCCCGCTATTTCGACAACGGCATTCTCGACTTCCTCATGAAAGAGCGCGAGGCCGGACGAATCCGCAATCTCGGCTTCTCATTCCACGGCGACATCAACGTGTTCGACCGCCTGCTTGCCGACCACGACAAATACAAATGGGATTTCGTTCAGATCCAGCTCAACTATCTCGACTGGAAAAACGAGGTCGACCCCGAGACGCGCAACACCAATGCCAAATATCTCTACGACGAGCTCGTCAAACGCCGTATTCCCGCCATCATAATGGAGCCGCTGCTCGGAGGACGCCTCTCGAATGTGCCCGACCATATCGCTGCCCGCCTCAAAGAGCGCGAGCCCGAACGAAGTGTGGCGTCATGGGCGTTCCGCTATGCCGGCACCCATCCCGACGTGCTGACAGTTCTGTCGGGCATGACCTACATGGAACATCTTCAGGACAATCTGCGTTCCTACAGCCAGTTCAAGCCGCTGACCGACGACGAGATGAACTATCTCTACGAAACAGCCGAACTGATCCGCCAGTACCCGACAATTCCGTGTAATGACTGCAAATACTGCATGCCCTGTCCTTACGGGCTCGACATTCCCGGCATATTGCTCCATTATAATAAATGTGTCAATCAGGGCAATGTTCCCGAAAGCGCCCAGGCCGAAAATTACCGCAAGGCACGCGAGGCGTTCCTCGTCGGTTACGACAGATCGGTTCCGCGCCTGCGTCAGGCAAGCCACTGCATAGCCTGCGGCCGATGCAAGCCTCATTGCCCTCAGGAGATCGACATCCCCGCCGAGCTGGCCCGCATCGACGGCTTCGTCGAGAAACTCAAACAGGACAAGCTATGATTGACAGCCTCGTCGACCTGCTCCACAAAGGAGGCCACACTCTGGTGGTCGCCAACGGCGACGACGTCCGCACTTTCGGACGGCGCGGCGTGGCCGATCTCTTCGAGCTGCTTACCTCAGACCCTGAATTCCTTCGCGGAGCCTCGGTTGCCGACAAAGTCGTCGGCAAAGGAGCCGCCGCACTGATGATTCTCGGCGGCATAGCCCGGCTCCACACCGACATCATCAGCGACGCCGCCTTAGACCTGTTCAGAGATAGCGGCGTCGAGGTCTCCTACGACACCAGAGTTCCGCACATAGCCAACCGCGACCGTTCGGGACGATGCCCCGTCGAGACCCTTTGTGAACCCTGCGCCACCGCCACCGAATGCCTGCCTCTGATCGAATCTTTCATTGCCCGACAATGCGGCCGGAACTGATTCCCGCTTTTGCCACTATTGCGCTGTCTCTCCAGGCAGCCGCCTCCGAACCTGCCGACAGCCTGACGCTGGGCGAAGTCGTCGTCACCGGCTCGCGCAACGCCGTCGACCCGCGCCATCTGTCGCAGACGGTGACCGTTGTCGGCCGCGGCACAATCGAAGCCGATATGCAGCAGTCGCTGCTGCCGACTCTGACAGAGCACGTTCCCGGCCTCTTCACCACCTCGCGCGGAGTCATGGGCTACGGAGTCTCCGACGGCTCGGCCGGCGCCATATCGCTGCGCGGGCTCAACGGCTCGTCGGGCCGGATGATGGTGCTCATCGACGGACATCCGCAGTATGCCGGAATTTTCGGCCATCCTATCAGCGACGCCTACCAGTCGATGCTGGCCGACAAGGTCGAGGTCGTGCGCGGCCCCGCCTCGGTGATCTACGGTTCAAACGCCATGGGCGGAGTCGTCAATATCGTCACGCGCCGCAACCGCACGTCGGGAGTCGAGACACAGCTCCACGCCGGAGCCGGCTCTTACGGGACGGTCGAAACCGAACTGACAAATACGGTAAATGCCGGACGGTTCTCAAGCACCGTAGCCGCCTCCTACAACCGCACCGACGGTCACCGGCGCAACATGGGCTTCGAGCAATATGGCGGCTATGCCAGAGCAGCCTACCGCTTTTCTGACCGTTGGGACATCTTCGCCGACGTCAACATAACCCATTTCAACGCCTCGTCGCCGGGCCCCATCGACGCACCGCTCGAAGACGGGCGCCAGCGCATAACCCGCGGAGTAGCCTCGTCGGCTCTCTCGAACGACTATGGCCACACCTCCGGCTCGCTGAGCTTCTTCTACAACTGGGGGCGTCATCATATCAACGACGGCTTCACCCCGGCCCAAGGGGAGACGTCGCAGAACGGGCGGTTCCGCTCGACCGACAACATGATGGGCGTCTCGGCTTATCAGTCCACAGCATTTTTCAAGGGGAACCGCACGACCATAGGCTTCGACTGGTTCCGCTACGGCGGACGTGCCCTGACGCGCTACGTAGCCGGAGAATCGGCCGGAACCGAACGCCTCCTTGTCGACAAACATGAAGATGAACTGGCCGGCTATGTCGACATTCGTCAGGACGTCGCCCGGATTCTGACCCTAAACGCCGGACTGCGCGTCGACAACCATTCGCGCGTCGGCACGGAATGGGTGCCTCAGGCCGGCGCCGTCGTCCGTCTGCCGCGCGAAATTACCCTCAGGGCCTCGGCCGCCAAAGGGTTCCGCTATCCGATTCTGCGCGAGATGTATATGTTTCCGCCTCAGAATCCCGACCTCAGGCCCGAATCGATGTGGAACTACGAGCTGTCATTCCGTCAGACCCTCGCCTCCCACCGCATATCCTACGGCGTCAACATATTCTATATCGACGGCAAGAACCTCATTGTGACGCTTCCCAACCCCAACGGCACGGGGCGTCTCAATCAGAACAGCGGCAAAATCGACAACGCCGGATTCGAGCTGCAGGCCGCATGGGACATAACGGGCGCATGGAGCGTCAACGCCAACTACAGCTTCCTCCACATGAAGAGGCCCGTCATTGCTGCCCCCGAGCACAAGCTCTATGCCGAAGCGCAGTTCTCGAGCGGCCGCTGGCTCGCCGCCACCGGAGTAGAATATATCGCCGGGCTCTATACCTCGACCGGGCCCGAGAAGAAAGAGAGCTTCGTGCTCTGGAACCTGCGCGGCTCGTTCCGCACCCTGTCATGGCTGACGCTATGGCTGCGCGCCGACAACCTGCTTGCCCAGAAATATGAGATAAACGCCGGCTATCCGATGCCGCGCGCAACCGTCATGGCCGGCGTAAACCTAAGATTTTAACAACAACCAAATATTTTCCTCATCATGACTCAGACATCTTCAATCCGTCTCTATCAGCTCGACTACAGCCGGGCCCGCACCTACCTCTACGCCGCCCTGTTCGTCATCGGCAACATCGCTGTTCCCCAGCTTTTCCACCTCGTGCCCGACGGGGGCCACATCTGGCTCCCGATCTATTTCCTGACACTGATCGCCGCCTATAAATACGGATGGCGTGTGGGGCTGCTGACAGCTCTGGCTTCCCCCGTCGCCAACTCACTGCTCTTCGGAATGCCCGCCGTAGCGGCTCTTCCCGCAATCATGCTCAAATCGGTTCTGCTGGCCCTTATTGCCGGATTCATCGCCGACCGCTACCGCCGTGCGTCGCTGCTGATGCTCGCAGGCGTCGTCATCGCCTATCAGGTTCTCGGCTCACTCGGAGAATGGATCATCACGGGCAGCCTCGCCGAAGCTCTCGCCGACTTCCGCCTCGGCATTCCCGGAATGCTCCTTCAGGCTATCGGCGGATGGCTGGTGATTAACACCGTTTTACGTCGCTGAACGCCTTTTAACCATAGAATCAGCGCCATATTTAAAACTAATTGCTATTTTTGCGGCTGCAACTATTACTTTTTTACAACCGCAATAATATGAAAAAGCATTACGTTCTATTCTTTCTGGCGCTGATTGCGGCATTTATACCTGCCGCCGCAGCCGCCACCTACGTTGTCGACATCGACGACGTCAGCCGTGTTGAACTCGACATTGACGGCACTCCCGTCACAGGTCTCAAAAACGGGTCGAACTCAATCGATATGGGCTCGGCGAAATATCTTCGCGTGACAGCCAGAAAGGGTGTCGTCTTCACCGACGTCACCCTTATCGACACGTATAACGACAACGAAGAGATAAGCTGGCTCAACCGCGTCGAGACCGCCGACGGGCTTCAGTATATCGACCTCCACACGAACTTCCCCGAAGATGAGACATTCAGAATCCGCACCTCGGGAGCCGAAGACGTGCGAACGGCCACTCTGACTGTCACCGTCGACGACCCGTCGATGGTACGGCTCGTCAGGGCCCATTCCGACGAGCCGGTCGAACTTGTGGCCGGGAAAGACAATATCGTCAGATTCGATCCGGCAACAGAAACCCCGATGACGCTGACGCCCACCGGAGAAAAGCCGCTCTATCGCGTCACTCTGAACGGCAATGAGATTGAATCGAACGGCTACAGCTACACCATCCCCGCCGCCAACGGCGACCGGCTCGCCATCGAGGCTCTGTTCCCCGACGTCGACTGCAGCCTGACATTCAAATTCCAGAACGACGACGCCCTGAACTTCATCAAGACCGTCGATATCGACGGCAAGCCCTTCACCGACTTCGCCTCCGGCAAGACCACCGTCAAGATGGGCGCAGGCCTCGAGATCAACGGCAACACAAACCTCTACGAGGTAACGACATTCACCATCAACGGAAAGTCAGTGGCCTACTCGAACCCGTTCAAATTCCTCATCGAGGGGGACACCGAAATCTCTATCGCCGTAAAGCGCTATGCCTCGTTCGACATGACAGTGGATGTCGACGACCCGGCCCGTGTCCACATTTATCAGGGCTATAGCTACAACGGCAACGAATATTCACTCGTTGCGGGCGAAAACACCGTCGAGGTTCTCCGCGACACCCCGATTGTCAGCCTCGTTCCCGCCGAAGGATGCTATATCGCATCGCTGACCATAGGCGATTACGCCTATACCCGCGAAGAGCTTCAGGTTTCGCCCGTAATGGTCGGCTCTCTGAAAGAAGGCGAGGTGCTTAAAGTCACCACAGGCGTTATCGAGCGCGACGAGCGTTTCGCACTGTATGTCAGCGGACTCGAATCGGCAAAAGACTACTTCAAGCTCTGCCGCGCCGACCGCTCCGAGATAACGGGTATCACCGACGGATATACCCTCGTCGACTTCTACGAAGGTGACAACAGCTTCATTCTGACAACCGGCGCCCCGGTCGCTTCATACGTCTACCTCAACGGCGAGCAGATCGAACCGGAATATCCCGACGCGCCGAACTACCGTCCCGTCATGGCCAATGACGACGTGCTGAAAGTGTTCTTCGGCGAGCGACCTGAAAGCTACAACGTCACCTTCGACATCGTCGAGTCGGCCAAAGGCCACTATACCCTCGTCCACGACCTCATTGCCCCCGTCGACGCGGCTGAAATCAAAGTCTTCGAAGGCACCGAGATAACCCTCACGCCCGATGTCTACACGACGATGACAGTCACTCTCGACGGCAATCCCCTCGAAAAAGGGGCCGATGGGAGCTACAGCTTCACCGTCACGTCTGACTCGATTCTCAAAGTGACATCTTCGGAAAGCGGAATCGATTCCATCGGCGCCGACTCTGATTCAGAGGCAATCTACTACGACCTCACCGGACGCCGCATCAGCGCCCCCGAGCCCGGAGTTCCCGCCATACGGGTAGTCGGCGGCCACGCCTCTAAAATCATCCGCTGACACATTCAGCCGATAACCGATTACGGCGTATTCTCTGCTTTTCGCGGTTTTTTACACCCGAAAATTTGAGAATACGCCGTTTCTGTTGTAATTTCGCATCTTGTGGAACATCATATTAAAGAGTTGCTGCGTAAAGAGTGTCTGTTCCAGCTGTCTGAACCGACACTCGACAAATTTCTCGGACTGATGGACGAGCGCTGTCTGAAAGCCCGCGAAGTTCTGGTCATGACCGGCCAGACCGACCCCGACATATACATTGTCAAGGAAGGGATACTCAGCCACACTTATCTTGACGGGCAGAAAGAACGGACAGCCTTTTTCTCGATGCCCGGAACAATGACATTCTCGTCACATTGCTTTTATTTCGGCGAGCCGGCTCTCTATCAGGTCGAGGCCTGCTGTCCGACAACCCTGCTCCACATTTCGAAAGAGCGCTTCGACGAACTGGCGGCCGACTCCCATGAATTCTGCCGGTGGGCCCTCAGCATGGCCCAGTGTCAGCTCTACTTCTACGAAATGAAGCAGGCTGTCATCAACGGCAATGCCCGCGAGCGTTTCAAAAGCCTTATGGACAGGCGCCCCGAAATAATGGCGCGGGTTCCAATGAAAAAAATCGCGTCATATCTCGGCATTACACAATCTTATCTTTGCAGGCTCAAAACTATCTACTTTAAAGCCCCCGAGAAGTTTTAACGCCGTTTTTTGACATAGTACAATCTTTTTTCAGCATTTTTTTATTTGGTTTGCAAAATCAAATGGCAGCGGTCTGCCACTGCCTGAGAATTGCGATCATTCCATTCCTATACCATAACAACCACAGCCTATGAAAACAAATCGCTACAAAACACTTGTTCTGGCAGCTGCGATGATGTCGCCTATAGCCATTGTGGCTGCTCTCAACGGCCGGTCGCTGAGTGACAATGTCGCGCCGACAGTCATCGCGACCCCGCTTGAGATGCGGTCAGGCGAAAAGCCTATGGCACCGGCCGTGCGCAGGAGCGCCGCCGACATCGACGCCCGGCTCTTCGGATACAATGACAGCTACACCTCTCCCGGGATAGTCAGTTTCTCGCTCTCAGGCGACTACGACGGTCAGACCCACGTCCCCAACAGTCCGTCGCTCGGGCGCGGCGGCGTCTATGTCGACGGCAGCTATTATGTATGCACCTCAAGCGCGATCTACAAATACGACACCACCGACTGGAGCGCTACCCCGGAGTCGGCCAGTTTCGACAAATCGACTTTCGAATATCCCTTCGAACTCACCTACGACGTGACGACATCAACGGTCTACGGCTGTATGCAGGATCCGGGATGGAACCAGACCTACTTTTTCGGCACCCTCGACCTCGAGACCGGAAAAGCGACAAAGATAGGATCGGTCGTGCGCAAGATTATCGGACTGGCCGCCGACATCAACGGCGACATATACGCCATAATGAAATACGATACCGAGCCGGCGAGCATCTATCAGGCTAACGTCCTGACGCTCTATAAAGTCGACAAGACCAACGCCGCCATGACCCGTATCGGCAATCTCGGAATAACCTCATATTACGAAAATTTCTCGGCCACCTTCGACTTCAAGAGTGGAGCTCTGATAGTATGCAGCGACCCGACATATTCGACAAGTGCCGTCTACAGCGTCGACACCTCGACGGGTGCGGCGACAAAGATACGCGATACGGCCGGCGAGATGATGAAATCGATTTTCATCCCCTATGTTCTCACTCCGGCCGACGCCCCCGCTCTGCTGACGGATCTCTCCGTCAGATTCACCGACGCCCTGGGCAACGGACACGTATCCTTCACCGCGCCTACGCAGACCTATTCGGGCGAGACGCTTTCAGGCAAGATCGGCTACAGGATTACCGACCGCAACACCGAGCTTAAATCGGGCGAAATCAATCCCGGAGAAAAAGCCGACTTAGTCATTGCCGACCCAAACAACGGACAACGCACTCTGACCGTTACCCTGACAAACAAAGCCTCGGGCTCACAGTCGGTCAACGATATAAAGACCTTTGTCGGCGCCGACACCCCCGAGTCTCCCGCCGCCATCACCGCCTCGGCAGACCGCAACAACGTCAGAGTTTCATGGACGGCTCCCGCGAAAGGAACCCACGGAGGTTTTGTCAACACCTCGGCTCTGACATATAAAGTCACCCTACAGCCTATCGGCAAAGTTATCGCCGACGGCATAACCGCTACCGAAGTGACGACGGAGCTCGACCTCGAAGGCCAGAAAAGCCTCTATGCCGAAGTGACAGCCTCGGCCGACGCCATAGAAAGCGCGGCAGCAGCCTCGTCGCGCTTCATTGCAGGCACACCGTTCAACGTGCCCTACAGCGAAGACTTCGCCAATATCGAGAATTTCTATCTCTACACCATCGAAGACTGTAACGGCGACGGACACGGATGGGAATACTACACGACCTACGACGGAGCCTATCCCCAGTGTAACTATTCAACCGAGAATCCCAAAGACGAATGGCTCTTCACCCCGACAATCCATCTGCTCAAAGACAATCTCTACACCCTGTCGTTCCGCGCGTCGAACATGATGAAATCCCAGCCCGAGAAGTTCGAGGTCAAGCTCGGCGAAGCCCCGCGCTCTTCGGCAATGACGACCGTTCTTCTTGAGCCGGGCAACATCGGCAACGAACTGTCGTGGACTTGGTTCGACTATTCGATAACGGTTGTCGTCGACAAAGACGGCGACTACAACATAGGCTTCCACGCCATGAGCGAAGCCGACCGCCATATAATCGGTCTCGACGACATCAGCATTGCCGGAGCGCCTATGGCATCTCCCGCCGCCGCCTCGGCCGTGGAAATCGAGCCCGCACCCTGGGGCGCCCATACTGCGACACTGAAATTCCGCACTCCGACAAAAACCGTCGGCGGCGATCCTCTCGATGCCATCAGCCATGCCGACGTATACCTCAACAATGTTCTCTACAAGACTATCGACAATCCGGCGCCCGACACCGACGTCGTTGTCCCGCTCAACACAGTCGACGGCGCCAACAGCGTGACTGTCTACTGCTTCAACGGCGTCGGACGAGGCTTCCCGGCAACCGTCAGCGTTTTCACGGGCAAAGACAGCCCGGCCGCCCCGGCCAACTTCCGTGCTACAGTCGGCGATGAAGGAGTTGTACTGACATGGGACACTCCGTTCGGAGCCCATGGCGGCACTCTCGACACCGAAGGGTTCGGATATGCTCTCGGATGCTATATCAACGGCGAGCTTTCGGTTCTGACCAACAGTCTCGGAGCTGTCAACCGCTTCGTCGACACCGCAAAACGCGACAACCAGACGTCAGTCATGTATGCCATTGCCGCTTTCAACGAAACAGGCGACGGCCCGACAGCACTTTCAAACAGCGTGGTGACGGGTGGCAAGCCTTACACATTGCCCTTCTTCGAGACCTTCCCGAGCGGCTACAGCACTTACGGCGTCTGGGAAAACCAGTCGGTCAACCGCGGACTCAGCGGATGGCGCATCTGGAATCCCGAAACCGACACTTTCAAGCCATTCGACGACGACCAGGGCGCACTGGTCTTCCAGGCCGCCAAAGAGGGCGACGAATGCCGCCTGTTCTCGGGCAATATCGATATGCGTTCATCGCGCCATCCCGTTCTCTCATTCCGCTACCGCGGCGTCAACTCGAGCCAGAAGCTCACCGTTGAGGCAAGCGCCAACTCCGCGGAATGGCAGCCGGTAGGCGAAATAGTCCTCGACCCGGCCGACAACGAATGGCACACAGCCAAAATATCGCTGAACCGCTTCAACGAGACAGAGTTATTCCAAATCGCCTTACATGCCACCGCCGTCGACCTCTCGCCGATCGTCGTAGACTGCATAGAGATACGCGACGTATTCACCGACGACCTCGGCATTGCCTTCTCGTCGCGCCATAACTTCTATCCCGGCGAGCCCCAGACACTGACAGCGACAGTCACAAACCTCGGCGAAAACAATGCCGAGGCATGGAGCGTCGACTTCCTGCGCGACGGCGAAGTGATTGCCACCGCCGACGGACAGACCCTCGTTCCCGACCAGACAGCAAAGCTGACGACATCGGTGACAGTAGGACTCGGCGACAACGATGAAGCCGTCTACAGCGCCCGCGTGAACTACAATACCGACCGCAACCCCGACAACAACCTCAGCGATGGCATCGGAGTGCGCCATCACCTGCCGCTCTTCCCGGCTCCGACCGATCTCTCACTCACCGGAAAGACCGACGAAGGCTACAGCTTCGCATGGAACGAACCGGCGCCCTGGACCGCACCCGCCCCGGAAACCGTGACCGACGACTTCGAAAACTACGAGCCGTTCATAATCGATGAGATCGGCGACTGGACAGTTGTCGACGAAAACGGCGCCGAAGGTACTTTCGGCCTTATCGGACTCCACTTCCCCTATCGCGAAGCGGCCAAGTCGTTCCAGATATTCAATCTGTGGGCTCTCGGAATTGAGATGGGCGACGACGAAGTCACATGGCGCCCCCATTCGGGACATCAGATGCTCGTGGCCTTTGCCGACAAAGACCGCCACAACGACGACTGGCTGATTTCTCCCGTTCTGTCGGGCGACGCACAGACGATCTCATTCTGGGCACGCAGCCTCAATACATTCTCCTACGGCCCCGAGACTTACGAAGTGCTCGCGTCGACAACAGGGAACTCTCTGAAAGATTTCTCGGTTATCGAAAGCGGCGAAGTGCCGGGCGACTGGACTGAATTCAAAATCGACCTCCCCGCCGGAACAACATACTTTGCCATCAAGTGTACCAGCGACGACGTATGGGCAATGGCTGTCGACGACATAACCTACACTCCAGGCACCGGCATGCCTGCCAACCCGCAGCTGACAGGTTATAACCTCTACCGCAACAACGAACCGGCCGGAACAGCCGGAACCGGCAACACAGCGGCTACTCTCGCAGGCAATGCCACTGACTCGTTTGCCGTGACCGCCGTATATGCCGAAGGAGAATCGCGCTTCTCGAACATCATTGTTCCGGGGCAGACAGGTCTCGGCTCGGTTTCAGCCGCCCGTAAGGTAACGGTTTCAACCCGCGGACTGGACATCGTCATCGCCGGTCTCGGCGGACGGACCGCCAATCTGTATAGCGCCGACGGACGGCTTTATGCCTCAACCACAGCGGCCGACAGGACAACATTGACCGTGGGCGCTCCGGGCGTCTATATCGTGGCTGTCGACACCGATGTTGTCAAGATTGTAGTGCGCTGAGAATTATTCCTGAACAACCTCGACAGAAGGGGGCCCGCTGCGAACGGGCCCCCTTTTGGCATACTTTTTCGAGGAATGTTGATAAAAAAACGGCTTAGTTTACGCCAATAGCCGAATTATTCGTATATTTGCAAGCTGAAAATCTGCAATTGAAAAATATTAACCATCATTAACATATCCTAAACCACAATGCAAAGCAAAGGAAACATGGGTAGCTGGGTGGCTGGCATCATAGCCATCTTCCTGGTCCTCATCTGCCTTTTCTATCTCTCGTTTACTTTTGTGGGAAACCACTATGAGAGCAAAGCTGAGCAGTATGCTCAGGAACAGGCCGCCAAGAAAGGCAGCGACAAAGACACCTACCGACTTGCCAAGAGCGAATATCTCAAGAATATCGCCAACGACAAGGTTTGGCTCGGCTACACTTTCAACGAAGTTCAGAAACTCGGCGTAGGCCTCGGCCTCGACCTAAAAGGCGGCATGAACGTGACGCTTCAGGTTTCGGTGCCCGACATTCTGCGTTCCATGGCCAACAGCGAGGGCAATCCCTACTTCGAACGCGCCATCGCAGCAACCGACAGCGTTGCCAAGGCAACCCGCTCGAACGACTATGTCGACCTCTTCATCACCCAATATAAGGCTCTCGACCCTCAGGGCGACCTGACAGTCCTTTTCAAAGACCAGGTCAAGCGCGGCGACTCTGAACAAGCCATCCGCTCGGCCCTGCGTCAGGAGGTCAAAGACCGCGTCAGCTCGTCGACAAACGTTCTGCGCGCCCGTATCGACCAGTTCGGCGTCGTAGCCCCCAACATTCAGGAGCTTGAAAAAGACGGTCAGATTCTTCTCGAGCTTCCGGGCGTCAAAGAACACGACCGCGTTCGCGAGCTTCTGAAATCGAGCGCCAACCTCGAATTCTACGAGACAATGCCCCTGAGCGAATTCCAGGGCGCATTAGCAGAGATCGATCAGGCCATGCGCGCCGACTCGGCCTCGACCTACCGCCCCCTGTCGAGCTACTTCGTCCAGATGGGCGACCCGCGCTATATCAACGTAGGTATCGCCACAGAAACAGCCCGCGACACAATCAACGCCATTCTGGCAAGCCCGCTGGCAAAGAGCAAGCTCCCCTCGAACCTCAAGCTCGCATGGAACGTCAAGCCTGAAATCGTCGAAGGCAACGACTCGACCGGCAAAAAGACCGCAAGCTACTACACTCTGGTAGCCCTCAAGACCAACAACGGCAAGGCTGCCCTCAGCGGCGACGTCGTAACAGCCGCCAGCGCCGACTTCGACAACCAGCAGGGCGGCAACTACGTCAACATGACCATGCGCCCCGAAGCCGGACGCCAGTGGGCACGCATCACCGCCGCCAACCTCCAGAAGCCGGTGGCCATAGTCCTCGACGATCAGGTCTACTCGGCCCCCAACATCAACTCGGTCATCGAAGGCGGCCGCTCGGTCATCACCGGCAACTTCACCACCGACGAGGCGAAAGACCTTGCCAACGTGCTCAAGTCTGGTAAGATGGCTGCGAAAGTCGACATCATCTCCGACACCGTCATCGGCCCGTCGCTCGGCCAGCAGGCCATCGAAGACGGCTTCATGTCGTTCATCATAGCTCTGGTGCTGCTGATGATCTTCATGTGCTGCTTCTACGGCGTAATCCCCGGACTCATCGCAAACCTCGGTCTGGTATTCAACATCTTCTTCACCTTCGGCATTCTCGCCTCGTTCCAGGCCGTGCTGACCCTGTCGGGTATCGCCGGTATCGTGCTCGCCCTCGGTATGGCCGTCGACGCCAACGTGCTTATCTTCGAGCGCGCCAAAGAGGAACTGCGCGCAGGCAAGAACGTGCGTCAGGCTATCGCCGACGGTTACAGCAACGCCTTCTCGGCCATCTTCGACTCGAACCTCACCTCGGTAATCACCGGTGTGATCCTTCTCTTCTTCGGAACAGGCCCCATCAAAGGCTTCGCCACAACACTTATCATCGGTATCGTAGTTTCGTTCTTCACCGCCGTCTACCTGACCCGTCTGGTATTCATCATCGGCGCCAAGGCCAAACCTTTCCAGCGTCTGACATTCACCACCGCGATTTCGCGCAAGATGTTCACCAACACGAAGATCAACTTCCTCGGCAAACGCAAGCTGAGCTTCACCGTGGTCGGCATCGTCGCTCTGGTCATCATCGGCAGCTTCTTTATCCGCGGCCTCAATCAGGGTATCGACTTCTCGGGCGGACGCAACTATGTTGTCCAGTTCGACCATCCCGTCAAAACCGACGTACTCCGCAACCAGCTCGCACCGCTCTTCGACGGCGCACAGGTCAGCGTGATCACCATCGACGACAACACGAAAGTACGTATCTCGACCAACTACAAAATCGATTCTGAAGATCCCAACATCGACGACGAGGTCACCCAGATCCTCTACAAAGGACTCAAGAGCGACCTGGGCAATATGTCGCTCGAAGACTTCTCGACTACCAACGAGAACATGGGCATGATGTCGAGCCAGAAAGTGGGCCCGACAGTCGCCAACGACATGAAGACCGACGCCTACATCGCAGTCTGCCTCGCCCTGCTGGCAATGTTCTTCTACATCCTCATCCGTTTCCACAACATCGCCTTCTCGGTCGGCGCTCTGGCAGCCGTAGCCTTCACGGCATTCACCATCATCGGCTTCTACAGCCTCTTCTGGGGCGTGTTCCCCTTCGCAATGGAAGTCGACCAGAGCTTCATAGCAGCCATCCTGACGGTTATCGGTTATCAGATCAACGATACGGTGGTTGTGTTCGACCGTGTGCGTGAAAATGTCGGTCTCTATCCCAAACAGAGCTTCTTCGACACGATCAACATCTCGATCAACTCAACTCTCGGACGAACTGTGATGACCTCGGCATCGACCCTGCTCGTGCTGCTCTGCATCTTCATCCTCGGCGGCGACTCGATCCGCTCGTTCACCTTCGCAATGATCTTCGGTGTGATTATCGGCACACTGGCAACAATGTTTGTCGCAGCTCCGGTGGCCTACATCACCGACTCGCGCCGCAACCGCACAGCAGTGCGCAAAGCAGCCAAATAATCCGGCCCGACCGGAACAGCCATAAGCGGGAGCGCCTGACCGGGCGCTCCCGCTTCATTTTCGGTGCCTTTTATAAGATTTATAAAATTTATAAGATTTATAAAACCGATCTGCCGCGGGCGATTTTTTTTGCCGCATCGAGAAAAAACCTTATCTTAGCGCAAACCAAAACCGGTGTTTCGCCGTTATACAGTATATACTCGATAAACTAACCTATTCAAAAATAACTGAAATGAAACCCTTACACGTTATCATGGCCGTCGTTGGCGGCGCTATCGCAGGTGCTACCGTAGGTCTTCTTCTCGCCCCCGAAAAAGGCGAAGACACACGCGACCTCATCGTTGAGTATCTGAAGAAAAAAGGCATCAAACTCCGCCGCAACAAGATGGAAGAACTTGCCGACGAAATCGCCGACGAGCTCGAGAAAAAATAATAATCCACTCTTATCCAAACGACGATAATGAATAATCTGACGATTCTTAGCGCTTTCCTTGGCGGCGCCATCGTAGGAGCCGGCGCAGCACTTCTCTTCGCACCTGAAAAAGGGGAGGATCTTCGCGAACGCATCAAAGGTATCCTCCGCAAACGCGGAATCTGCTGCAACGACAAAGAGATCGACGCCCTGGTAGAGCAGCTCACAACCGAAATCGACGACTGAAACCGTCGGCCGAAGCTGTAAGAGCATATCGCCACGAACCGAATGACACACGGCTTCCGTCGGTGTCGGGGACTCAGTCAGAGCGCCGACAGCGACGGAGTCGTCGGTGTGTCCGGGCCGTTGGGCGAAACAGAGTCCGCTCGGCATTCTAAAATTTCCACTCCTTTCCTGAAAGTCATGGGCAACAAAACAAACTCGTTAAAAGACCTCTGGCAGGAGGCCAGACAATGGTTCGAGCTCAACATCGACTACGCCAAGCTGACCGTAGCTGAAAAGCTGTCGGTTCTGGCCGCAGCCGCGGCTGTCGGCATCGTTTGCCTGCTGCTGGGCGTCATTGTGCTGTTTTTCCTGTCGATAGCCGCTGTCTACTGGCTGTCGCTGACGGGCATGTCGGTAGCTCTCTCCTACACGATTATGGCCGGTTTCAATCTTCTGCTGCTCGTTGCAATCTTCATGCTGCGGCGCCAGATAATCATCGACCCGATAGCAAAATTCATCTCACGGCTGATTCTGCGTTGACAGTCAAACTCCAACATCCCAATCTGACATGACAAAAGCCCTAACCAAACCTCAAGAACAAGAAAACTGGAACGGCTATACGATCGAAGAGCTGCGCTACCGGCGAGCCTATATCGGCGCTCGCTGCGAGCTCGAGAAAGAAAAGCTGCTTTCAGGAATGTCGCGATTCCGCGGCCATGCCGGACAGTCGACAATGCGCGCCGTTGAAAAAGTCGGCTCAGCAATTCCGCTGTTCAACTATGCCCTTCTGGCTTTCACCGTAGGCTCGAAAGTGTGGAGAACCGGGCGCCGTATATTCGGACGCCGCAAAAAATAAACGGCCCGCACAGCCGTCGCCATAGGGCCCCCCGGCCTGTTCATCACGTTACACAGCTTATTCCAATGAACGATTATATCGAGATACGTCTCGACCTCACCCCTTGCTCCGAGACAGCAACCGACGTCATGGCCGCCATGCTTGCCGACGCCGGATGCGAGAGTTTCGTCGCCGACAGCGACGGACTGACGGCCTATGCGCCGGCAGCCACTTTCGACAGCGATGCCATCGACGCCGCGATAAATGACTTTCCGCTTCCGGGAATAACCGTCAGCCGCCGCGACTCGCGGATAGAAGGGCGCGACTGGAACGCCGAATGGGAGCGCCACTATTTCAAGCCCATAGTCATAGGCGACAACGAAGCCGTTGTCCACAGCAGTTTCCATACCGACATCCCGCGCTGCCGCTACGAGATAACCATCGACCCGAAAATGGCCTTCGGAACGGGCCACCACGCAACGACATCGCTCATAGCCACCCGGCTGCTCTCGCTCGACCTCGAGAACCGCAAAATGGTCGACATGGGAACGGGCACCGGCATTCTGGCCATACTCGCCGCAATGCGCGGCGCATCCCCCGTAACTGCTATCGAGATCGACCCGCCGGCCTACGCCAACGCCGTCGACAACGTAGCTCTCAACGGACAGCCGCAGATCGATGTGCGCCTCGGCGACGCCGCCCTTCTTGAAGGAATCAGCGGAGTTGACCTTTTCGTGGCCAACATAAACCGTAACGTGATAACAGGTGACATCGCCGCTTACCGCTCCACCCTCGCCCCGGGAGCCACGATGCTGCTCAGCGGTTTCTATGTCGACGACATCCCTATCGTGGCAAAAGCCGCCGAAGCAACAGGTCTTACCCCTCTGGGCCACACCGAACGCGACCGATGGGCCTGTCTTGAACTTACACTGAAACCCCGACGATGCGAAGAATAATTCTGACACTGCTGGCTCTCGCAGCAATGCTGCCGGCGCCTGCCATGCACCACTTCACCTGGGGCGTAGCCGCCGGAAGCGGCATCGACGTGACAAGCCACGACATGTCAACCATAAACATCGACGCCTTCTTCGGTTACAAGGGAGGCGCAATCGATGTCGCCGGAATCGGCGCCGGAATAGATGTGAACATCAGCAACAGCGGACGTTTCTTCCCGGTCTACGCAATATTCCGCACCAGCTTCAGGTCGGCGCCGTCGATATGTTTCTTCGACCTCCGCGGCGGCGTGGCCTTCAACAACATGCCGAACAACCACAACCAGACTGCCCCCTACATCAATCCCGGCGTAGGCTTCAATCTCGCCCGCAGCGACAAATTCCGGAGCTATCTGATCATCGGCTATGCCTGGAACGGCCTGAAATCCTACGACGACACTGTCATAAACCACGGCATAAGCTACTTCTCGGCCCGCATCGGAATCTCCTTCTGAAAGCCCGGCTTAGCCGGCAATCATATCGGAAATGAATTTGAACGGGATTTTTGTCGTTTGAAAGTTTTTGACTAACTTAGCGTCGGAAAAATAATATCCCTTATATCATACTTCACGATCCATGAAACTTGTCTTTAAGATAGATTATCGCACCGCCTGGGGCGAAGCCTTATATATCACGGGCAATATCGCGGCTCTCGGCAACGGCGACGCCGGAAAACTCCGCGCAATGCAACTCGACGGACTCGAGAAATGGACTCTCGAGATCGAAGTCCCCGACGACACCCGCGAGCTGACCTACAGCTATGTCGTGCGCCACGAAAACGGCGGCGAACGCCGCGAATGGGGGCCGCAGCGCCATCTCGACCTCACACCCGGCATCGCCGTTCTCGAACTCGTCGACCGCTGGCAGGATCAGCCTTGGGACAAACCTTATTATTCGTCGGCGTTCACCGACTGTATCTGCCGCCGGCGCGTTCGCGCCATGGCTGTCGAGCCCGCGGCGGGAATGCTGACTCTGGCTGTCTCGGCTCCTATGGTTCCGTCGGACAGCGTTGTCGCCGTCAGCGGAAATATTCCCGCGCTTGGCGAGTGGGATCCCGCCAAAGCGCTTAAGATGAGCGACGCCAACTATCCCGAATGGCGCGTCAACATCCCACTGCGCGACTTCAGCGAGCCTTTCGAGTTCAAGTTCCTGCTCGTCGAGAAAGAATCCGGCCGCGTTGTATCGTGGGAAGGCTGCGACAACCGCCGCCTGACATCGATGCCGCAGACTGCCGACGAAGCCCTCGTTGTCAGCGGCCTGCGCCTTGTCAACTCCCTGACGCCATGGAAAGGCGCCGGAGTGGCGATCCCGGTCTTCGCTCTGCGCAGCGAAGAGGACTTCGGTGTCGGAGACTTCATCGACCTCAAGGCAATGATCGACTGGGCCGCCTCGACCGGACAGCGCTTCGTGCAGATTCTGCCGATCAACGACACCACGATGACCCACACGTGGACCGACTCCTACCCCTACAACGCCAACTCGACGTTCGCCCTCCATCCGATGTTCCTGCGCCTCGAGCAGATGGGACTCCTCGCCGACGCCGAACGCCGCACCTACTACGCCACCGAGCGCCGACGCCTCAACGCGCTGCCGCAGATCGACTATGAAGCTGTCAACAATATCAAGAACGCCTATACCCGCGAGCTATTTGTCCAGGAAGGCGCCAAGACAGTGAAATCGGCCGATTTCAAGGCGTTTGTCAAAAAGAACAAGTCGTGGCTGACCCCCTACGCCGCTTTCTGCACTCTGCGCGACATCCACCACACAGCCGAAATGGAGCGCTGGGGCGACATGGCTGTCTACGACGAAAAACGTGTCGAAGAGTTCATCGCCGCCCACACCGACGAAATCAACTACGTCTACTACCTGCAATACCACCTCGACAAGCAGCTTCGCGAAGTCCGCGACTACGCCCATTCGCGCGGCGTTGCCATCAAAGGCGACATACCTATCGGAATCTCGCGGAACAGCGTCGACGCATGGACTCAGCCGCGCCTGTTCAATCTCAACAGTCAGGCCGGAGCACCGCCGGATGACTTCAGTGTCCTCGGACAGAACTGGGGATTCCCCACCTACAACTGGGAAGAGATGAACCGCGACGGCTTCTCATGGTGGAAAGCCAGGTTCAGCAAGATGGCCGAATATTTCGACGCCTACCGCATCGACCATGTTCTGGGCTTCTTCAGAATCTGGCAGATTCCGATGGACGCTCTCCACGGCCTTCTCGGCGTGTTCAACCCCGCCCTCCCCTTCACCCCCGACGAACTGCGCAACAGCTACGACTTCTGGATCGACGTCGACAAGCAGACAAAACCGTTCATCATGGACTGGTTCCTCGGCGACTTTTTCGGAGAATTCACCGACGAAGTGCGCGAGACCTACCTCGTTCCGCTCGGCGACGGACGCTACCGCCTGCGCGACGAATTCTCGACACAGCGCAAAGTCGCCGACCACTTTGCCTCGCTCGAAAAGAGCGACAAGAACACGCGCATCTGTGAGGCGCTGCTCGGACTTATCGACAATGTTCTCTTCATAGAAGATCCCGTAGAGAAAGGCAAATACCATCCGCGCATCTCGGCCCAGTACACCTACATCTACCGTTCGCTGACCGACTACGAGAAATGGACATTCAACCGCCTCTACAACGACTTCTTCTACCGCCGCCACAACGACTTCTGGTATGGCAAGGCAATGTGGAAGCTGCCCGCGCTGATCGACGCCACCGACATGCTCGTCTGTGCCGAAGATCTCGGCATGATTCCCGACTGCGTTCCGGCCGTGATGAAAGCCCTTGAGATTCTCGCGCTCGAGATTCAGCGGATGCCGAAAGATCCGCGTGCCGAGTTCGGCGACACCTGGCACTATCCCTACTATTCGGTGTGCACGACTTCGACCCACGACATGGGCGGCATACGCCAGTGGTGGGAGGAGAACCCCGAGAAGACCCAGCGTTTCTTCAACAATGTTCTTCACGAAGGAGGTCAGGCTCCGCAGTATGCCGAGCCATGGATCTGCGCCAAGATTGTCGAGCTTCATCTGAAATCGCCCTCGATGCTGGCCATTCTGCCGCTTCAGGACATGCTCGCCATCGACGCCAAACTGCGCCGTAACGATCCGCGCGAAGAACAGATCAACGTGCCGGCCAACCCGCGCCACTACTGGCGTTACCGTATGCACCTGACCCTCGACGAACTCGCCTCGGCCACAGAGTTCAACAACACCCTGCGGCTCATGATCGCCCAGGGAGGACGCTGATGACCGATCCGTTTGACCTTCGCGAGCTGCTCGACAGCGAAGCGCGCCGAATCAACTCCGAGGCGTTCATCGCCGACGATCCCGTTCAGTTTCCGCGCCGTTTCAGCTCGCTTCCCGACATAGAAATCACGGCATTGCTCTGCGCCACACTGGCGTGGGGCAATCGCCGTATGATATGCCGCGACTGCGAGAAACTGCTGACGCTGATGGACAACCAGCCCTACGCCTATGTCATCGACGAAGGCTATCTCGATCTCGACCCCGACATAAATATCCACCGCACATTTTTCGGCCGCAATCTGCGCCATTACCTTCGCGGCCTCCGCGCTATCTACACCCGCCACGGCTCGCTGAACGATTTCGCCCGTGCGATAGGCGCCGGAGAGGCCGAAGCGCCCGCATGGCGTCTGGCCGAAGGCCTGAACGCCGAGCTCTCGGCCGCCAACTCAGGCTGCAACGACAGCCGGTGCCTGCCGGTCAACACCTCGACGACAGCGCTCAAACGCCTCAATATGGCCCTGCGCTGGCTCGTGCGCCGCGACGGCATAGTAGACCTCGGCGTCTGGGACTCCATAACCCCGGCGCAGCTGCGCATTCCGCTCGACGTCCATGTCGGCGACGTATCGCGCGAACTCGGACTGCTCTGTCGCCGCAGCAACGACCGCAAAGCCGTCGAAGAGCTGACCGGCCGTCTGCGCGAGTTCAACCCCGACGATCCGACGCTCTACGACTTCGCCCTCTTCGGCATCGGAATGCGCCTCTGAAGCTCCGGGTCAGTGGGCTTAAAGTCTTTAAAGTCCTTAAAGTCTTTAAGGTCATTCCCGACGCTTTCTTGCCGAGGAAGTTATTTTTCACTACCTTTGCAATATGGTTAACCGGAATATCATACTGGCGCTGGCGGCAGTGAGTCTGTCGGCCGGCGCATCGCCCCGCAGCGTCGTTTCGCCGCTGACAACGGGTATACTCGAGCGCGCCACGGTCATGTCGGCCCGCACCAACGCCGCGGGAGCGCTCGACCTCACCGACCGCATTCTCCGTTCGACGCTGCTGACTCCGTCGGAACGCGACGACACGGAATATATCAACGCCTTGTCGTTGCTTCAGACCGGCGACACAGCCGAAGGCTATGCCGCTCTCGAACGCTTCGTCGCCAACCACGCGGCAAGTCCGCTGCGCTGGAAAGCCACTCTTGCTCTGGCAGCAGCCGACATCGCCGAAGGCAGCTATGCAATGGCCCTGCGCCGCTACGACACCATCCCCGACAACGCCTTCGCAGGCGATGCCGCCCGCGAGCTGACTCTGAACCGGGCATACTGCCGCCTGCTTCAGGGGGATGCCGACGCCGCCCTCCCGCTTTTCGAAGCCGTAGGCAACGAAGGCACTCTCGGCGAAGACGCCCGCTTCTACCGCGGATATATCGCCTATACCAAGGGGGACAACGCCAAGGCCCGCCGCCTGCTCGAAGGGCTGTCGGCCACGCGTGCGCCGGAACGCTACGCCGGGTTCTACCTTATGGAAATGGATTTCGCTGACCGCCGCTTCGACAGAGCTCTCGCCGAGGCTCAGCGGATGCTCGCCGACACGTCGACACCGGCCGAATTCACTGCCGAATGCAACCGTGTCGCCGGTGAATCGCTCTATAATCTCAATCAGGAGAAAAAAGGGCTTCCCTATCTCTGGAAATATGCCGCCGCAGTCTCTAATCCGGCTCCAAGCGCATTCTATATCCTTGGCGTCAACGAACTTGCCGACGGCGACAGCGACGCCGCCATAAAGCTTCTTCAGCGCGCCGTCTCGGCCGACAACGCCATGGCTCAGAGCGCCTATCTTCTTCTCGGGCAGGCCTATCTCAAGCGCGGCGACAAAGACTCTGCGCTGATGGCTTTCGAGAAAGCCTACCGCATGAACTACGACCGTCAGGTTCAGGAAACGGCATTCTATAACTATGCCGTAGCCCGTCTCGACGGCGGCCGAGTGCCGTTCGGCAGCTCGGTCGACCTTCTCGACGACTTCCTTCGCGAATTTCCCGACAGCCGCTACGCTCCGCGCGTCCAGCAATATATGGTCGAGGGCTATATGAGCCAGAACGATTATGAGGCCGCCCTGCGCGCCCTCGACGGCGTCAGAAATCCGTCGGCCGAATTGCGTCAGGCCCGCCAGCAGGTTCTTTTCGTACTCGGTTCGCGCGAATATACCTCAGGCCGTTTCGAAGCGGCGCGCACCCACCTCAAAGAGGTTATCGACATGAATCAGGAAGGACTGAATCCGTCGGTGACAGCCCAGGCGCGCCTATGGCTCGGCGACTGTCTGTATCATATCGGCGACTATCCCGGCGCAGCACAGCAGTTCCAGCTGTTCATGAAAAGCGAAAGTGCCGAAAGCGATCCCTATAACCGCGCTCTGGCGCGCTACGGACTCGGCTACGCCCGCTTCGCCTCGGGCAACTATGCCGAAGCCCTCAATGCATTCGAAAAAGCGATCACCACCGGCAAAGCCGGAGTGCTCGACCAGCGTGCTCTCGCCGACGCCAACAACCGTGCCGGCGACTGCCTCTACTATCTCGGACGTCTCGACGACGCTTCGCGCCGCTATGCGGCAGCCTACGATCTTCATCCGGGCTCGGGCGACTATGCCATCTATCAGCTTGCCGTGGTCGAAGGCATGCGCGGCAACCATGCCGACAAAATCGACCGTCTGAACCGCCTGATGACCGACTTTCCGACTACCGGACTCGTGCCCTCGGCCCTGCTTGAGAAAGCCGAGAGCCAGCTCGCCATGGGCCGACGCGACGCCGCCATCGCCACCTACCGGTCGCTCGTGGCCGACCACGCCGCCACCGTGCCGGGGCGCAAAGGCTATCTGCAGCTTGCGCTGACCTATCTCAACGGCTCAGACCGCCAGGCCGCCATCGACACCTACAAAGAGGTCATCACCCGCTATCCCTCGAGCGACGAGGCGCGCCTCGCAGCCGACGACCTCAAACGGCTCTATGCCGCCGACAACCGGCTCGAAGAATATGCCTCGTTCATCAACGCAATTCCCGAAGCACCGCGAATCGACCGCAGCGAAATGGAGCATCTGTCGTTCGAAGCCGCCGAAAACGCCTACGCGGCCGACGGCTCGACCGGGCGTCTCGAAGAATATATAGCAAGCCATCCGGCCGGCGCCGACGCCCCCAAAGCCCTCTACTACATGGCAGAAAGCGCATGGAACAAAGGAAACTCGGTCAAGACCGAGAAAATCGCCGATGAGCTTCTTGAGAATTTCCCCCACTCCGAGTGTGCCGAAGACGCCATGCTGCTGAAAGCGCAGGCCCAGATGGCCCAGAACAAATATGAGCCGGCCCTGCGCACCCTGCGCGAGCTCGAAAGCCGCGCTTCCGACGCCGCGATGGTTTCCGAAGCCCGCAAGTCGATAATGCGCGCCGCCGACGCCCTCGGGCGCTGGAGCGAGTCGCTCGAAGAAGCCGACGCCCTGATGTCGTCGACAGCCGCCAACAGCGGCGATACTCCCGGCGAGATCACCTACTACCGCGCCCGCGCCCTCAACGGCCTCGGCCGCGTCAAGGAAGCGCGCAACGTGTGGCGTCAGCTCGCCGCATATCCCGACAATATCTACGGCTCGATGAGCGCCGTGGCACTCGGGCAGAGCCTCTACGACGCCGGTGAGCTGAAAGCGGCCCGCGAGACCATCGACGCACTCATCGACGCCAATCCGCCCCACAGCTACTGGCTTGCCCGCGGATTCATCCTCTACAGCGACATCCTGCGCCGTCAGGGCAAGGAATTCGAGGCCAGGGAATACCTCAAGAGCCTCCAGAGCAACTATCCCGGCAAGGAAGCCGACATCCAGAACATGATCAACCAACGCCTCAACAAATGATTAAACGCCATATAACCACTGCCATAGCCGCCATGTCGGCGCTCTTCGCCACCGCCCAGGGAACTCTGACAGGCGAAGTGACTGTAGAGCGCGAAATCGTGGCCACCGAGCGCGAAGCAACACCGTTGAATATGCTTCCGCGCCTGAATCTGCCCGCACTGCCCGCCGCACAGCTCGATTTCAGCAACCGCCCCGTGCGCGCCCGGGTCGAGGCCCTGACGGCTTTCGCCGAACCGGCCCGGCGCGAGGACGTGTTTGCCACCGACTCATGGCGCGGATATGCCAGTCTGTTCGCAGGGCCGCTCTGGAACGCGTCGCTGAACGCCGGCTACAGGCTAATCGACAACCGGCGCACACGCCTGTCGGCATGGGTCGGCTATACCGGCGAGGTCTACCGGCGCGCCTTCATTCCCGATGCCGAAAAAATCTACTGGCGCGACCACGACGCCGGTCTCGGCCTTAATTTCGACCATGACCTCGGCTCCCACCGCGGACGTCTGAGCATCGACGCCGAATATCACTTCGGGCGCACCAACGGCTACCATTCCGACGCCACCCGCTACTGGGTCAACACAAACCGCGGACGCCTCTCGGCTGAATGGCACCGCGCCATCGACGCGTTCACTCTGGCAACCCGCCTCCACTACAGCTATTTCGCATCAAATCCGATTTCGCTCGGCTGGAAAGGAACGTCGCAGAACGTCTATGGCTTCAGCGCCAAAGGCCGCATGATTGTCTCCGACAAGTCGCGCGTCGGCGCCGATATAGCTCTCGACATGTCGACAACAGGCCCGAAATACCTGTTCGACCCCGCAGGCCAGACCTGGAGCGACAGTCAGACCGACGGATCTTCCACCGTCGGCCTCGTAACGCTGACGCCGCTCTACGAACTCCATAACGGCTCTGTCAGGCTCTCGATAGGCCCGCGCCTCCAGTTCACTTTCAACGGCGATAAGTTCTTCCATATCACACCGGCCGTAGATTTCGGCTGGCGCATCTCGCCTCTGGTAGCCCTGAGCGCCACGCTGACAGGAGGCGAACACAGCAACGGCCTCTACAACCTCTACAGCATAGCGCGCCGAATGGCTCCCGGCCTTTCATACAGCTACAGCCACATACCGCTCGACGCGCGTCTGGGCGTTTGCGTCGGGCCGTGGAAAGGCGCATGGGTCAAGCTCTTCGGCGGATGGGCGCGCGCCAACAACTGGATGATGCCGACCGACACCGGTCGCGACATCACAGCAATAGCCTTCAATCCCGTCGACATCAAGGGATTCACCGGCGGAGTGGAAGCCGGCTATGCCTGGGGGACATATCTCGAAGCCTCGGCACGCTGGCAGACCGCCCCGACAGGCTACGGACGCGGATACTATCTCTGGCACGACAACGCCCGCCATGTCGTCGACATCAAGGCTCAGGTCAGACCGATAAGACAGCTCACCGTCAGCGCCGATTGGCAGTGGCGCGTCCACCGCAGCCTCTACACTCCCCTCCCGTTTGATCTGGGCTATATCTCCGAGAACCTACACAACGCATCGTGGCTCAACCTTCAGGCTTCGTGGGCGTTCAGTGAGCGCCTGAGTGTCAGCCTGCGCGCCGAGAATCTTCTCAACCGCCATTCGACGATGATCGACGCCACAGCTTCGCGCGGAGCCACCGTCCTCGCCGGCGCATCATACCGTTTCTGACAGCCTATGGGTTTTGCCGAGACACTGACCGCCCTGGCCGACGCCGTATGCGGCTATCCTCTCTTCGCCATGCTCATTGGCGGAGGTCTCTACCTGTTTGTGTCGTCGGGAGCCGTGTCGCTGCGCCATCTTCCCGACGCCATTGCCGCACTTCGACGCAACCGTTCCGAGGGGTCGTCCGACGGACAGATAAGTTCTTTTCAGGCTCTTATGTCGGTAATAGCCGCTACGGTCGGCATGGGTAACATCGCCGGTGTGGCGATAGCGCTCGTCGTCGGAGGCCCCGGTGCCATTTTCTGGATGTGGGTCAGCGCACTGGTAGGGATGGCGACAAAATACCACGAAGGCGTGCTCTCTCAGCTCTACCGCGGCCGCAATGCCGCCGGAGAGCCTCAGGGGGGCACGATGCATATCATCGAGCAGTCGACCGGCCGACGCGGCCACTGGATGGCACGCCTCTTCGCCGTAGCCGGCCTCTTCGGAACCCTCTGCATAATAAACGCCAATCAGCTTACCGAAGCTCTGCTCTCGGCTCTGGCCTCGGGGAGCGTCGACGACCCAGCCACACGCCTCGCTGTGGGCCTCGCTATAGCCGCCACGGTAGCCCTCGTTGTTGTCGGCGGCATCCGCCGCATTGCCCGGGTGGCGTCGCTGCTTGTGCCTTTCATGGTGGCGGTTTATTTTGCCATGGTGGCGTGGGTGCTCGCCAGCCACTTCAGCGCCATACCCGGCGCATTTGCCTCGATATTCACCGAAGCCTTCTCGCTCGACGCCGGACTCGGCGCACTGGCGGGAGTCGCTATAACAGGCGCGCGCCGCGCCGCCCTCGTCAACGAGGCCGGTGTAGGGACAGCATCGATAATGCACGGTGCCTCGCGCGGATCGTCGCCCGTCAACGAAGGTCTGATAGCCATGCTCGGGCCTGCGATCGACAGCGGCCTCGTGTGTACGCTGACCGCCCTCGCCATAATGCTCGGCTGCGACATAACCCAGGCCGAAGGCATCAGGGGGCTGTCGGTAGCGATGACGGCATTCGGATCGTCGATTCCCGGAGGCCGATGGCTGCTGCTGTTTGTAGTGGCCTGCTTCGCGCTGTCGTCGATGTTCAGCTACTCGTTCTACGGCAACCGCTGCGCCGCCTACCTCATCGGCGAAAGCCGCGCGCGCTACTACACCTGGTTTTTCATCGCCACACTCGTCATCTTCGCAGTCATCCCGCTGAGCGCGGCGGTAAGCCTCTGCGACCTCTTCTTCGCGCTCATGGTGTTCCCGACGATGGCCACACTCCTGAGACTGAGCGGCGTTGTGCGCCGCCATACCGCACTATATTTCAACTCCCGAAAACAACCCTCCAATGTTCACTCCTGAAGAAAAACTTGCCCTCGAACAGAAAGTTGTCGAGACCCTGAAAACCGTCTACGACCCCGAGATACCTGTCGACATCTATTCGCTCGGCCTCATCTATAAAATCGACATCGACGACGACAACGTCCTCCATGTCGACATGACCATGACAGCGCCGAACTGTCCGGCCGCCGACTTCATTTTCGAAGACGTCCGCATGAAGCTCGAAGCCATCAAGGAATTCAAAAGTGTCGACCTCCAGATCGTCTTCGAGCCACAGTGGACTCAGGACATGATGAGCGAAGAAGCCAAGCTCGATCTCGGATTTCTCTGACACCTCCATGGCCCGCGACCTGACATATTTCATCAGCGACCTCCATCTCGGAGCTTCGTATATCGCCGACCCGCGAGCCCACGAGCGACGCATCGTGGAGTTTCTCGACTCTATCGAGCCGCGGGCTCGCGCTCTATATCTGCTCGGCGACATCATGGACTACTGGTGGGACTACGCGACGGTCGTTCCGCGCGGCTTCGTGAGGTTTCTGGGCACTCTCGGCCGACTGGCCGACCGAGGCGTCAGAATCTACTGGTTCAAAGGCAACCACGACATCTGGCTCTTCGATTATTTTCAGAAAGAACTCGGCGCTACTGTCATCGATGGCGCCCATATCGCCGACATCGACGGCCACCGCTTCTTCATGGAACACGGCGACGGTGTCGGACGACGCACAGCCGGCTTCAAGCTTATACGCGGCCTGTTCCGCAACCGGATAGCGCAGAAATGCTACGCCGCTATCCATCCGCGCTGGACAATTCCTCTGGCCCACGCCTGGTCGAGCCATTCGCGCATGTCGGCTACGGAAATGCCTGCGGAGCAAACCTGCGCTCCGCTCGTAGGCTTCGCGCGCGAGGAACTGTCACGCCGTCCCGACATAGACTATTTCGTCTTCGGTCACCTGCATTGCGCGCTTGAACAGGAACTCGGCGGCGGCAAAAAAGTCATTGTCCTCGGCGACTGGATAAAGCTTATGACCTACGCCGTCTTCGACGGCCAAAAAATCGAGCTAAAGCATTTCACCGCTCAAAAATAGGTTCGTTTGAGAGGTCTGTTTCATAAAAAATATAAACAATTCTAAACGCGCTAACAATTTGTTATTTCACAAAAGATTGTGAATATGACAGTTATCTAAATATTTTCAAAAACACTGCTTAATAACATATAAAATTATTTTGCAGGTCGAAAATGTAGGTGTACCTTTGCAATACAAACCTGAAACAATCTTTTTTACCTTAGAAATTGTACCTATTGGAAACTCATAGAAAGGAGCAGCGTGATGTTGCTCCTTTTTATATTTAGCGCGTCAGACATTTCCCGACATCGGCCTGAAACTAATCGGGGAAATCCGGGGTCAGCGGATTTTCCCGGTGGGCAGACGGTGTCTCAGGAATAGAGTGCGGCCA
>ERZ836877.591-NODE-591-length-61580-cov-14.314100_pt1 | contig 61580 bp, 50 predicted proteins | sample MGYA00519469_ERZ836877 | MGnify/ENA primary metagenome ERZ836877 (study PRJEB31850, sample SAMEA3708809) | human gut metagenome | biome: human gut; feature: human-associated habitat; material: faeces | place: China | collected 2014 ...
TCTTGACCTTTCTTATGCTCCGGGCGTAGAAAATCACGTTTTTTATGTACCTTTGCAAGATATATCATAATTTAGGCATATAGTATTCACCTTAAAGAATGAAGTCACTCGACAGATTCATCAAAACAAACATTAATACCATGGGATTCAGAAGTTTCACTCTCCCTGCCGTAGCGGTCATGCTTGCCGGTGCCGTTAACACGCTAAGCGCGCAGCAGCCCGGCGATTACTGGGAGGACCAGACAAAATTTGAAGAGAACAAGGAGAAAGGTCATGCCACCTACACCCCTTATTCAAGTGTTAAATCAATGCGTGACGACACGCGCCATTACAATTTCCCCTGGGAAGCCCCCCAGTCCGACATGGTGCAGTCGCTCAACGGTTCATGGAAGTTCTTTTTCGTGACCGAGCCCGCATCGCGCCCCACCGATTTCTATCTCGAGGGTACCGATGTCAGCGGCTGGGACGACATTGAGGTGCCCTCCAACTGGGAGATGAAGGGCTACGACAAGCCTATCTACTGCAACGTTGAATATCCTCACTCCAACACTCCTCCCACCATCCGGCGCCGCTCCGGTTACTCGGGCTACGGCGTCAACCCCGTTGGCTCCTACGTCAAGGATTTCACCGTCCCGGCTAACTGGGCCGACAAGGAAGTGTTCCTGAATTTCGGAGGCATCTACAGCGCCGCCTACGTCTGGGTCAACGGTCACTATGTCGGCTATACCCAGGGCGCCAACAACGACCACGAATTTGACATCACTCCTTACCTCAATTCAGGTTCCAACCGCCTTTGCGTCCAGGTGTTCCGTTGGAGCGACGGCTCATATCTTGAATGTCAGGACATGTTCCGAATGAGCGGCATATACCGCGATGTCACACTCTTCGCAGTGCCTAAGACATATATCCGCGACCATTATATCACCTCCGAACTTGAGCCCCTCGCCAATTACACCTCAGGTTCGATGAATGTGAATCTCACCCTTGCCAACCGCAGCGAGGCAACCTCGACCGTCAGCGTTCAGGCCACGCTCAGGGATCCCGAAGGAAAGGTGGTCACCACCTTACCCGCTCAGACCGTCAGCTCGCTCGCAGCAGGCAAGGAGACCACCGTCAGCCTCAAGGCCGATCTCACAGGCCTCAGTCTCTGGAGCGCCGAGATTCCTGACCTTTACACCCTTGAGGTTGTCCTCAGGGATGCCGCAGGCAAGGAACTCGAAGCCTTCTCCACCAAATACGGTTTCCGCCATGTCGAGATCAAGGACCGCCATGTCTACGTCAACGGCAGGCAGGTGTTCTTCAAAGGCACTAACCGCCACGACACCCATCCTCTCTACGGCCGCGCTGTCCCCACGGAATCGATGCTCACCGATGTCACCATGATGAAGCAGAACAACATCAACACCATCCGTACCAGCCACTATCCCAACGCAGCCAAGATGTATGCCATGTTTGACTACTACGGTCTCTATGTTATGGACGAGGCCGATGTTGAATGTCATGCCAACACTTCGCTCAGCTCCAACACCTCCTGGGGCCCGGCATTCGTTGACCGCGGTACCCGCATGGTGCTCCGTGACCGCAACCATCCATCGGTAGTGTTCTGGTCGATGGGCAACGAAAGCGCCTGCGGCATCAACTTCAAGACGGAATATGACGCCATGAAGGCTCTCGATGACCGCATTATTCATTACGAAGGCCAGGGCAACTGGGCTTACACCGACATGACCTCCAACATGTATCCCACCCTCTCGAACCTCTACGGACTCGACAGCAGCTCTGACGAGCGTCCCCATTTTGTCTGCGAATATGCCCACGCCATGGGCAACGCCATCGGTAACCTCAAGGAGTACTGGGAACTCATCGAAAACTCCGACCGCATTATCGGAGGATGCATCTGGGACTGGGTCGACCAGGCCATCTATAATCCTGACGAAATAAAGAGCGGCAACATCAAAGGCTATTACACCGGCAGTGACTTCCCCGGCCCGCACCAGGGCAATTTCTGCTCCAACGGCATCCTTGCTCCTGACCGCAAACCTTCGTCTAAACTCCAGGAAGTAAAGCGCATTTACCAGTATGTCAAGTTCGGCAAGTTTGATGCCCGGGCCAAGAGCATCGAGGTCACCAACGCTTACGATTTCCTCAATCTCGATCGCTTCAACACCCTCTGGGAGGTAAGCTGCGACGGCAAGGTGGTTGAATCCGGAGTCATCTCCGATTTCGCTCTCGAGCCTGACATGACCAAAGTTCTCACCGTACCCTTCACCACCGAAGTTACAGAAGGCCCCGAATACCTCCTCACCGTGCGTATGGCTCCCAAAGAAGCTATGCCGGGAATCGAAGCCGGTCACGCACTCGCTGAGGAGCAGTTTGAGATCGCGCCCCGCGCCGCTCTCCCCGTGCTTGACCGCACTGCTATGGGCTCGGTTTCCGTGACCGAGGATGGCGACAACACCGTAATCACCGGCAACGGATTCCGATATGAGTTCGGCAAGGACGGCATCCTCTCTTCGATGCGCGTCAATGACCACGAGTTTATCAATAACGGCAACGGCCTGAAATACGACCATTTCCGCTGGATCGAAAATGACAAGTATACCAATTCCGCCTGCAACGTCTCGCTCGGCAATAAATCAGTATCCCTGGCCGATGATGCCAGGTCAGTCACATTCGTGGCTTCTCACTCCTGCGCCGGTTTCTGCAACTACACAGTCACCTACACCGTTTACGGCGACGGCCGCATGGATGTCGGAGCCTCATTCAGTCCTACATCCTCCAATGGCCGCCGTCTTGGCATGTCGATGTCGCTGGCCGAAGGCTTTGAAAACATCGAGTACTACGCCCGCGGTCCAAAAGCCAATCATATCGACCGTAAGACCGGCGCCCTCCTCGGACGGTACACGACTACCGTTGACGGTATGCATGAGCTCTATGTCAAACCTCAGACCATGGGCAACCGCGAGGACCTTCGCGAACTGACCATCACCGATGATGTCGGCTCGGGGCTCAAAATCGAGACTGAAGGCACAGTGGCTTTCACTGCGCTTCATTACACTGACAGGGATCTCATGGATGCGGCCCACGATTTCAACCTCACCCGTCGTCCCGAAACCATCCTCCATCTTGACTGGCGCCAGCGTGGCGTCGGCAACGCTTCCTGCGGAAATGTACAGCCGCTCGACGAGTACAACATGCCTTCGTCAGGCACTTACTCCTACAAGCTCCGGATCACCCCCGTGGCGGTTGTAGGCGGCGGTTACAAGGTGCCGGGCGGTATGCTCAACACTGAGTCTTATCTCAGCTCTCTCTCCTCCGAAGGCGCTGAAGTCGACCTCGAATACTCGGCTCAGTCTGCCCCCGTTGAGATCTATAATTACAATAACATCCCTTTTTCCGTTACTCAGGGCACCGAAGTTAAACTCACTCCCGCCATCGCAGGCAAGGCCGTCAACAAGGCCGCTTGGATTGATGCTGACAACGACATGTCGTTTGCCGATGAAGAGCCCCTCGCTGTCGACGTGGACGGCAACTGGATCCTCTCAGTGCCCGAAACCATGGCTGTAGGCCGTTACCGTCTGCGCGTGGTCCTCGACACCGGGGAAACCGTATCGGCCGAGGACGACGTGGAATCCGGATCGGTTTACGATTTCTCCGTCACCGTCAAGGCTCCCCGCGGTCCGGTGGAATACTCTGTCCCCGGCGGCTCCATGCACTCCAACGGTAAGACCTACGTTGAGTCAATCAAGACCACAGGCGCCGAAAAGAACATCGAGGTCAGCTACACCACAGCCCCCTCGAATGTCTACGTGCTTCTCGACGACGTGGTAGAGGTTAATCCCGGCTCGACATTCACCCTGAATCTCGTAGCCCACTCTGAAGGTGAACGCTCGGAAACTGTCGTTCATCAGGACCTCCGTTATACCAAGGCTTATATCTTTGCCGACTGGGATGCCGACGGCAATTTTGAAGCGGTCAACGAACTCGGCGTCAGCTCGCCCTCTGGTTCCACCAACCCCAACAATGTGCTCGCCAACTATGATTATGTCATGAATATCGAGCAGCAGTTCAGTGTGCCTCAGGACGCATGGCGCGGTGATTCACGCATCCGCGTCATCTACAGCAACGCATGGAACGCCGCTCCGGACCCCGACTCGCAGGGCATACGCGAAGGCATGGCCTACGATGTCCCCGTCAGAGTGGTTAAGCCGGCTTCCGATATCGAAAGTGTCGAAGCCGACGATATGATCGAGGTAACCCCCAATCCCTTCACATCCACCATCACTCTCCGTGGTAATGCTGGTGAAGATTACGAAGCCGTTTTTTACACCAACAGCGGCATCAAGGTGTGCGCCTACAGCTTTGAAGGCTCTCTCTCAGTGGATCCCGAACTCGCTTCGGGCATCTACTTCCTTGAAATTTACTCCGGCGGCCGCCGTATTGCCGTCAGGAAACTGATTCGTAGATAACGTTTGATATAAGAGTATGTTTGGATTTAAATCAAATTAAGATTGAGAGGATTTTTCGAGGGAATTCCGCAAGTTGAAGAGGGAGCATAGCGAGCTATGCGACTGATGAAATCTTGGCGGAATTGACCGAAAAAGACCTTAATATTAATTTGAAATTATTCCTTTCATGCTCATAGTTTAAAATGGTTTAAATTCAAACATACTCTAAATGGAACTGACAAACAGCATACGCAAATTAGTGGCATCGCTCGGTGCGGCAAAGCACCGCCGGCAAGAAGGTGTTTTTAAAGCCGAAGGAACCAAATGTGTCCTCGACACGCTTCCTCATTTTAAAGTCAGATATCTGATCGCCACTGACGAATGGCTGTCAGTCCATGACAGGGTCTCTGACTGCGGGTTGGTAATTGCCGCCTCGCATCGTGACCTTGAACGTATGTCAGATCTCAAATGTGCTCCGGATGTCATAGCTGTCTATGACATTCCGGAGCACTCCCTTGATATACAGTCGCTCACCGGCAGTCTCGTGCTGGCCCTCGATTCAGTTCAGGATCCCGGCAATCTCGGCACCATCATCCGCACCGCCGACTGGTTCGGTGTCAGGGATATTATCTGTAGCCGCACCACGGCTGACCTCTATAACCCGAAAGTCGTACAGGCCACCATGGGCGCCATTTCCCGCATCAGGGTCCATTATACAGACCTCGAACAGGCGCTGACCGAGGCATCTTCCCTCGGCATGGCTGTTTTTGGCACACTTCTTGATGGTGAGGATATCTACGCGTCGCCTCTGTCACCCTCCGGTATCCTTGTCATGGGCAATGAGGGCAACGGCCTTTCGGAGGGTGTGCGCCGCCTCGTGGATCATAGGCTTCTGATTCCCTCTTATCCGCCCTCTGAACCTACGTCCGAATCGCTCAATGTGGCCATCGCCACGGCTATATGTCTCTCTGAGTTCCGGCGCAGATTATAATTTGAAGTATTAAACAAGCTCTTATGGCAAATAAGGTAAAATCAGTCTGGTATTGCAATGAATGTGGAGCTGACTCCCCGAAGTGGGTCGGCCGTTGTCCCGCCTGCGGGGCCTGGAATTCTATGGTTGAGGAACGCGTGAGCGCCAAGACCTCCAAGAGTCCTGCGCTCTCGCGTCGCACCATGTCGCGCCCGCAGCGTGTCAGTGACATCGAGATAGTCAGTGAAGCCCGTATCCGCATGCCCAGTCAGGAACTGAACCGAGTGCTCGGAGGTGGCCTCGTCGCAGGCTCGCTTGTGCTCATAGGCGGTGAGCCGGGCATCGGCAAATCTACCCTCGTGCTTCAGAACATCCTATCCATCCGCTCCAAGCGCATCCTCTATATCTCAGGCGAGGAGAGTGCATCGCAGCTGAAGATGCGCGCTGACCGCATCGGTCGCGTCTGCGACAATGTGCTCATTGCCTGCGAGACTTCGCTTGACGCCATCATGCAGCATATCCGCGACACCGAGCCTGAAATCGTGATTGTCGACTCCATCCAGACTATCGCCAGTGACGACATCGAATCGTCGGCCGGCAGCGTCAGTCAGGTACGCGAATGTTCGGCCCGACTGCTCAAATATGCCAAAGAAAGCGGGGTGCCGGTGATTCTCATCGGCCATATCAACAAGGAGGGGAGTATCGCCGGACCTAAAGTGCTTGAGCACATCGTCGATGCGGTGCTCCAGTTCGAAGGCGACCACCATTATATGTACCGTATTCTCCGCGCCATCAAAAACCGTTTCGGGAGCACCTCCGAACTGGGCATCTATGAGATGTGTCAGCACGGCCTGCGCGAGGTCACTAATCCGTCGGAGATGCTTCTTAGCCATAATGCCGACGACGAGGAACTTTCAGGAACCTCTGTCGGTATAACTATGGAGGGCCTTCGGCCTTTCCTCATCGAGATTCAGGCGCTCGTCAGCACGGCCGCTTACGGCACCCCGCAGCGCTCCGTCACCGGCTTCGACGCCAAGCGAATGAACATGCTTCTGGCGGTGCTTGAAAAACGTGTCGGTTTCAAACTGGCCCAGAAGGACGTGTTTCTCAATATTGCCGGCGGTCTGAAGGTCAACGACACTGCCCTTGACCTCCCGGTAATCTGTGCTATCCTGTCGTCAAATGTCGACATGGCCATACCTCACGGCGTATGCATGGCCGGCGAGGTTGGACTATCGGGCGAGATTCGCCAGATCACCCGCATCGAACAGCGCATCTCCGAAGCCGAGAAGCTCGGCATGAACATGATCCTCATCCCGCGCAACAATCTCAAAGGCGTCGATCTCAGCCGCTTTAAAATCAAAGTCGTTGAAGTCGCGAAGGTAGAGGAGGCCTTCCGAACTTTATTCGCATGACATATCTCGAATATCAATCGCCATGCGGCACATTGCTTCTTGCCGCTGACAGCGCAAAGTTGTGCCTTTGCGACTGGATGACCGGACCACGCCATCAGCACCATTTGAAGCGCCTGCACTCTCTTGGCACAGTCAATGACAGTAATGATCATAGTGTGCTTCAGCGCGCTGTGAATCAGCTCGATGAATATTTTGCCGGAAAACGCGAGGAGTTTGATATGGTCCTTGCTCCGTCAGGCTCTGACTTTCAGCAGTCTGTATGGCAGGCGATAGCCGAAGTTCCTTATGGCTGTGTCATCAGTTATAAGGCCCTGGCCTGTCGCGTCGGCAATGAAAAAGCTGTGAGGGCAGTGGCTGTGGCAACCGCTTCCAATCCCATCTCCCTATTCATCCCCTGTCACCGCATAGTGGGATCCCAAGGCCGGCTGACCGGTTACGAAGGCGGCCTCCCGGCTAAGCAATATCTCCTGACACTCGAGCACAAATAACCGATACGGCTGAAACCCACCGAAGGTCTCAGCCCTGATTATTTCCGGGAGTTATCCCATGATCCCCGATACACCCATCCCATAATCGCTGAATCTGAAAATCTGAAAAGCCATAAGAATTGTTCGTGTCATGCCTTTTTAGTAATTTCGCACGAAATTTTTCAATGTACCATTACAATAAATAAAACTCTATTCGCGTATGCTTAAATTATCATTCAAGTTGCTTACCATAATCGGGTTGATCTGCATCTCGGCACCCGCGTATGGTCAGTTCAATTTAAAAAGGGCCGTTGGTTCGGCTGCCAAAGCTGTTCAAGCTATGACGCTCACTGACGAACAAATGGCCGAGTATGTGAAAGAATCAGTAAAATGGATGGATGAACAGAATCCGGTTACTCCTGATGACAATCCCTATACAATCCGTCTGAAAAAGCTCACGGAAGGCCTGACTGATGCAGATGGAATCCCTTTGAATTTCAAGGTTTATGATGTTGTTGACGTAAACGCTTTCGCCTGTCCTGACGGCAGTGTTCGCGTATTTTCTTCTTTAATGGACATTATGAACGATGATGAACTTCTCGGCATTATTGGCCACGAGATAGGCCATGTGATGAAACACCACTCCAAGAAAGCTTTCCGTACACAACTTCTCTCAGATGCTATGAAAGATGCAGTGGCATCTGCTGGAGGGAAAGCTGCCGCTTTGACTGACTCCCAACTTGGCTCCCTTGGTTCTTCGCTCATCAACGCCAAGTTCTCCCAGAAACAGGAGAAAGAAGCCGATGACTGCGGCTACGATTTTCTTAAAGCCCACGGCCGCAATCCATGGGGCATGGTGATGGCCTTTGAGAAGTTTCTCGAAATGGAAGACGGTCAGGCCGCGAAGTCGAGCTATGTTACCAAAATGTTCTCGTCGCACCCCGAAACCAATGACCGCATACGTCGCATGACCGAGCGCGCCCGGAAAGACGGCATCGAGCGTCCGGCGGCTGAAAAATAACATTGTTCTGAAATATGACAAAAAAGATAACCTCCGGATGGAGGACATTCTCAATAATCACGGTCTCACTGGCCGTGATTATCTTTTACGGAGCCGCGGTCACGCTCCTTGGCATGACCATCGTCAGGCCGGTATGGATCATAGGTGTGTCCGTAGTGCTTGCTGCTGTGACTGCCATCGTATTCTGGAAAAAATGGGAAATGCTGACACTTACTGCCAATGTTGTTGTTAATATTCTCTGCCATATTGTGGCAGCCACAGGACTTTTCATGGCCGTTATCCTCGGAGTTAACTACTTCGGACGTCATAGCTCCGATACTGTCACCGTTCGCGCCGAGGTCGTGAAGGTGTATTCCGAAACCCATTACCGCTCTAAGCGTGTGGCCCGCAACCGCTACATCCGTGGTGAGCCGTATCAGGTTTATTACATGGATGTGCGCCTGCCTGACGGGAAAGTACGACAGCGCTCCATTTCTCTGAACTGCTATAACCGATATGCCCGCACAAGCCATCTGCACCGCGAGCGGGCTGACAGTGTGGATCTCATGATGACCCCGGGTGCGCTCGGCATGACGATAATAGAGCGAGACTCCAATAAGTAAACACTTTCCTTCGAACTTTATATTATCATAGTTCTAAGGAATTTTTACGACTGTTGTGGATTGCACAAAATCCCCAAAATCCCGCCGTATCTTTGCCTCTGAATATCATCTCTAAAAAATCCGGGAATATTCCCGAATATCCTGAATAATCCCTAAAAATCCCTATGAAAAACCGCACCAACTATTTGTTCCATTTCGAAAAGTTTCGCAAAAAGTCTCTCTGCGTATGGGAAGCCAGAATCATAGAGCCGATGGAGATTCAGCGTCAGCGCACAGGCATGATCCGTGCCATAGTCCACGACCCCCACATCGCTGCCGGCTGGCCCCCGGCCTACGCCAAAGTCCGCCTTCTCCTTATAAATTATTTCCGTTTCCTCTCCCGCCTCGGCGACAAGTGGATGACCGATCTCGTCATGGACGCCGACAAGCAGATGGCCCGTCAGATCCTTCACGGCTTCAAGCCCGGCACCATAGCAGCCTCCGGCCGATGCCCCGACTCAGTTCGCGGCCTGACATTCCATCGCGCCCTGATCCTCGACACCTGCTTCTATCCGCATCACAAAGAAGAGGCCGGTCTCGACCCTCATATAAGAGCCGTATTCTCCGCAGTCCCCCTGATCAAAGGCTCAGTAGTGATAATCCACGGCAACGCGAAGCTTGGGGGTGCCTTCGCCGAACATTACTATACCTCCCTTTACGACCCCGACATGACCGCCCTCCGTCCTGTCTCACCCTCTCTCAAATCCCCCTTTGAAATCCCCCTCAATCTAAATCCCCCACTCTCCCACCATCCTCCCTCCCCGCAGGATAAACCACCGAATCGCTGGATAATTCCGATAATTCCGATAGCTCCGATAATTCCGATTCCGAATAACTGCCCCATCCGGGCAGTCGCCTGAGCGGTAGCCATCAGCCGCCAACAAATAATTGGCAATCAAACAATTACTAATTCCTAATTGCCAATTGATTAATGATGGCAAGAGCTCCTTGACAATTTTCCATCAAAAAGCCGGCCCCACAAAATAGTGAGTCCGGCCTAATATAGTTGCTATATTACAGTCTTATCGCGGAAGCACATTGACCACGAGCTTGTCGTAGGCGCGCTGGGCTTTGGCAAGGGCTTCGTCAGCAGTGTCAGCGGTTGCAAGAATCACACCCATGCGGCGGTGACCCTTGATTTCAGGCTTTCCGAAGATGCGGATCTGAACACCGGGCTCGGCAAGAACCTGCTCCAGATTGTCCATCTCTATCTTGTCGGTATCGCCTTCCACCACTATGGCACGGGATGCCGAGGGTCCGTAAAATTGGATTTCGGGTACGGGCAATCCGAGCAGTGCGCGGGCGTGGAGTCCGAATTCGCTGAGATCCTGCGATATCATGGTCACCATGCCGGTGTCATGCGGACGGGGCGACACTTCGCTGAATATAACTTCGTCGCCCTTGATAAACATCTCTACGCCGAATATGCCGTAACCGCCGAGTGCGCCGGTCACCTTGCGGGCAATCTCCTGAGCGCGCTCAAGAGCCTTCTCGCTCATGGCCTGAGGCTGCCATGAATAGCGGTAGTCGCCGTCTATCTGCACATGGCCTATAGGCTGGCAGAATGTAGTGCCGGAAACGCTGCGCACTGTCAGAAGGGTGATCTCGTAGTCAAACTTCACGAATCCCTCGATAATCACGCGGCCTGCACCGGCGCGACCTCCCTCCTGGGCTATGTGCCACGAACGGTCGATATCTTCTTCGGATTTTACAACGCTCTGACCGTGGCCTGACGAACTCATTATGGGTTTGATGACACAGGGAATACCGATCTCCTTTACTGCCTCCACATACTCTTCGTAGGTCGAGGCAAAGCGGTAGGGCGAAGTCTTGACGCCGAGTTCTTCAGCGGCCAGACGGCGGATACCTTCGCGGTTCATCGTCAGCCATGCGGCGCGCGCCGTGGGCGTCACATGATAGCCTTCCTCTTCAAGTTTCAGCAGCTCCGGCGTGGCGATAGCCTCTACCTCAGGAATGATGTGGTCAGGCTTCTCCTTCTCCACTATCTCGCGGAGGGCGGCTGCATCAAGCATGTTGAACACGTACGAGCGATGTGCCACCTGCATGGCGGGGGCGTTGGGATAGCGGTCGCATGCTATCACTTCTACATTGTAGCGCTGGAGCTCAAGAGCAACTTCTTTGCCTAACTCTCCGCTGCCGAGGAGTAGTGCCTTGCGGCCAACGGGGGTCATAACAGATCCGATTTTCGTCATAATGTGAATGAAATTTTGAAATATAGTGCAAAGTTAATGCTTGACGGCTACATTACAAAGCGTTTGATGGCTGTCATCCGATTTTTTCGCATGATATTTTGGGCGGAATCAAGTTTGTGCCGTAATTTTGCACTGTTAATCAAACTTCCGCTTTATCATGTCATCGCAACATTCAGTCAGTTTCCGCTTCAGGCAGTTCGGCCTGACTCAGGATCGCTCGGCTATGAAGGTAGGCACTGACGGTGTGCTCCTCGGCGCTTGGGCGCGGGTGGATAACTGCCGCGAGGTGTGGGACGTGGGCTGCGGCACCGGCCTTCTGGCTCTGATGGTGGCCCAGCGTTCTAAGGCCCGTATTCTGGCAATAGAGATTGACAATGGCGCGGCCATGGATGCACGTGACAACATCGCTTCTTCCCCCTGGGCTGACAGAATCAGCCTGACGGTGTGCGATGCTACAGCCATCACACCGCAGCCGGGCCGTCAGCCTGACCTGATAATCTGCAATCCGCCATTCTTCGCCAATTCGCTGAAGGCCCCGGATGCCATGCGCTCTGCTGCCCGTCATGAATCTTCGCTCGGGTGCACAGGCATCGTTGCTTTGGCCTCCCGTGTGTTGTCTGACTCGGGCCGTCTGGCAATGATAACTCCGGCCGACCGGTATGACGATGTTATGTTTGAGTCCTCGATACGCCGCCTTCACCCGCTCCGCATCACCGAGGTATGCAGCCGCGAGGGCAAAGTCCCTAACCGTCTGCTCTGGGAGCTGGCGCGAGTGAGCGGTCCTTCAGTTCGTGACAGTATCTCCATCCGCGACGCCTCCAACTGTTATACCGAAGAATATGTGGCATTGACAAGCGATTTTTATCTGAACTTCTAAAAATATGAACAAGTTTTTTAATATATCAGTCACTCAGCGTTACGTGCTGCTGATTTGCAGCGCTTTACTCTGCTATATCATCGGCAGCGTGATCGTAGGCATCATTCTCGGCACCGGCATGACCGAAGCCAGGATGCGTATAGCCCTTGTGATTCAGGACATCGTCATGTTTATCCTACCGGCGCTCATAGTTGCGGTGATCGCCACCCGCCGTCCGGCCGATTTCCTGTGCGTCGACCGCTATCCGTCCTTCAACAATGTGATGCTCGTTCTGATGGCGGTGATAGTCTCTGCTCCGGCCATGAATGTCATCATCAGCTGGAATCAGAACCTTCATCTGCCGGAAAGCATGGCCGGCATCGAGCAGTGGATGCGTCAGTCTGAAACTTCGGCCGCGGAATTCATGAGCAAGGTGACCGGCGGTGCCTCTATTGGCGGCCTCATAATCTCGATTCTTATCATTGGAGTGATGGCCGGCTTTTCGGAGGAACTGTTTTTCCGCGGCACACTACAGCGCATCATGCAGACCTCTCCGGTCAATCCCCATCTTGCTATCTGGACCACAGCTGTGATATTCAGTGCCATCCACCTTCAGTTCTTCGGCTTCGTGCCGCGCATGCTTTTAGGCGCGTTTTTCGGCTATCTTGTGTGGTGGAGCGGCTCGCTATGGCTCGGTATCGCCGGCCATATTTTCAATAACACCATGGCCATTATAGTTATGTGGCTCTACCGCCGGAGCGGCGGAAATGTAAATGCCGACAGTCTTGGCATCGGTGCCTCGACTGCCGACATTATCACTGTCGTTGCCAGCATAGTGCTGACCTCTCTTATTTTATCGGTTCTTTATTTCCGCCTTCGCCGCCGTCATTCTATGCGGTGAAGTATGTTTGACAGCTGTTCGCCGGTGCCTATGTTGTAGCCCTGGATCACGAACACCACACGGTTGAATGTGTCGGCGATTATGAACACCGGCAGTTCGTCGGATGTGAGATTGACTCCTGCTTTGATCTTGTCGAGTATCTGATGATCGGTGTCAACGCCGTACGATGTCTGTTCAGGCAGTGTAAGCTGTTTTCTCAGATCGAGGTCATCAACTGAATCTGACTCGGTGAGCAGTACTATCGGACGACCGGAAGCATTGAGCTTGTCGGCAGCCACGGCAAGATCTCGCAGGGCGTGATTTGACGGCTCGTGATTGGGTCGGAGAAGCCCTAACACATAGTAGCCGCGGCCTGTAGTCGAAAGCACCGAAGCGGGTAATTCCGCATCCTCGGGCATATAGCGGCTCTCGGCATCAAACGAGCCGATAACCTGCACCTGCGAATCATCATGGCGGATAGTCAGCGGAGCGGTCACTTTCTCAGCATCAAGTTTCACGGATTCCACATGGGCCAGTACGCTGCCGTCAGCCATGCGCTGGCCGGTAACCACAAGATAAGTGCCTTTGTCAAGGGGCTGACCCTCGCGGAATGTCTCGCTCCAGGCCACGAAGTCGGGATAGTTGAGCTGCCGGGGCTCACCGCCGTCAAGGCTCGATACTGAGAAATGAGTATAGTATTTGGGGTCAGGCACTACGGCCGTAGGCTTGTAGGTCAGAGCCAGGATATCGCTTCCGGCAAGTGTGCTCGAAGCGTCAGCGAGCTCACTGAATGTCACATCGTGCCATTTGCCTTTGTTGTCAGCCCATTGTGTCTTGCCGGTTACAGGGTCAATGCGGGCGGGGATTCCGAAGGAGCGCGCTCCGGCCACGAAGAACACGTCGCGTGACAGGTCGGAGGTCTTGCGGTTGTTCCACACTGCCTCGGGGCTCATGGTTATCTGTCCGGGATACCAGCTCATGCCGGGTGTGATGCTGTCAGCCACCCATTTCACCCAGCTCTCGGGAGCCGAGCGGAAGGATTCCATCTTTTCTGCCGGGTAAACCGAAGTAAAGAAACTGCGGAAGGGTGTCAGCTCCTCCATATAGATTCGGGGCGACATCACATATTCTCCGAAAAGTTCGCCGGCCCCGTAGTCCACAGCATTGAGATGGTCGGCAAGCACATAGTAGGGCACGTCGGTAAGATCTTTGTCTGAAACAGATTCAAGCAGCAGAATAGCCTTGTCGCGGTTCTCTGCGGGTGTGTCCTCAAGGAATTTCAGAATCACTGCATGGTTGCCGCGCGATTTCGGCAGAATCCGCATCAGCTTGTCGGCATCGACATTCAGCCGCGACGCAATCTCGGCGGCTTGCTCCGGAGTAATGAATTTGGCGGTATAGCTCATTCGTATAGAATCCTCGCGGGCGCCCCGGAGGTCGTTGATGCGACGCATCTCGGCTGTAACCTCGGGCGAGATCTTATGCTCCGATGGCGGCACGATATCGAAGTCCTCATTGATCGGCGTATCGGAGTTATGGTCGAGGGTCAAAGTTGCCGTACGGTCTTTCCCTACCGAACATTTCTTATATCCGAATTTAGTGCCGTCAGTAGCCCACACCAGTATGTCGCCTTTGCCGGCGATAAGCGATGCGTTGCCTTTGGCATCAGCGCGTTTCTCGGCTATCGGGTAAAACTCGGCATAGTTGTAAATGCGGAATGTGACGTCGGTTCCGGCAGCCGGAGTACCGTCGGAGTTTCTTACGGTGACGGAAAGTGTATCGACGGGGGTATAGTTGCCGGTCACATTAATAAATGTGATGCCGTCAATTTTCTCAAGGCGTTCTTCGCCCCCTTCGTAGTTGCCGAACACGCGGGCATGCATCAGCATGCCGCGCGAGGCCGGCGCGTTGAACCATCCGAGATTCAGCACGGGTTCGGGCTCGCAGGCCCCGAGGAAATACCATTTGCCGTCGGCCCAGGCTTCGACCCAGGCGTGATTGTCGTCAGTATGTGCCCAGCGGGGAGTGTAGACCTGTCGGGCAGGAATCCCGACGGAACGGAGTGCAGCCACTGCAAATGTCGACTCCTCGCCGCAGCGGCCTATGGCCGAGCTTACCGACTGAAGAGGGGAGTGGGTGCGGCCGTCGGAAGGCTGATAGGTGACTTTTTCGTGGCACCAGTGGTTGACCTCGAGGATGGCATCAGCCATCGACATACCCTTGACGCGGTCCTTCAGCTCTTTATAAAATTCGGGACGATGATTGTCAAGCGCCTCGTTGTTGACCCGGACCGGAAGCACGAAATGACGGAACAGTTCGTCGGGCACCGATTTGCCCCATGGCATTTCAGCGCGGGCCTGCAAAGCGGGATTTACTACCATCTCGAGATAATAGTCTGTAGTGCGGTCGGTCATGTCGGGCATCGGCATATAAGCGTAGAGCATCTTCAGGCATTGTGTCTGTTCGGGAGTAAGACGGAGCTTGCCGATATTCGGAATCCCGGCGTTGCGCAGGGTGGTCTCTCGGGCCGTGAAGTCTGCCTCTACAGCCGGCGATACGATGTCGGCCAGAGAGGTCAGCAGACTTCCGCCCAGTATCAATGAAGTTAAAAAGCGATGTGGTATCATAATTTAAAGCTCTTTTATATTTTTGATTATGTCGCGCACATTGGCGGCTGAAGTGGTGGAGCGGGCATATTCGTCAGTTCCCGGTTTCCCCATGCTGACTCCCTCGCGGCGGAATGTCATGCTTGAGCCTACGGTGTGCTTGGCTGACGCGTGGATCTCCCTGACGCCGGTACGGTTTACTATCTCTGCCGCATTGTCCGGGGTGATGCCTCCTGCGGCTATGAATGTAAGAGCCGGGAAGGCCTGCTGAAGTTCTTTGAGCGTGTCGGCGCCCTCCATAGCCGATGCGGCCATGCCGGAAGTGAGTATGCGGTCAAATCCGAGCGATTCGATGATTCGGGCGGCCTCAAACGGATCGCGGCATAAGTCGAAGGCACGATGAAATGTGTGCGACATATTCTGTGATGATTCGATAACTCTTCGGCAGGCTTCAGTATCGACGGTCCCGTCGGGATTCAGCGCCCCGAACACTATGGCATTTGCGCCGGCCTCACAAATCATGGCCACGTCATCTGTCATCACATCCATCTCGCGGGGCGAATAGATGAAATCGCCGTTACGATGCCGCAGAAGCACATTTACCTTAAGCCCATCGACCTTCAGCGCTTCGCGAAGAAGTCCGTAGGATGGTGTAAGACCTCCCTCGGTCAAAGCCGAGCAGAGTTCTACGCGGTCGGCGCCTCCTTCTGCTGCAGCATATACGCTGTCGATATCCGAGGCACAGATTTCAAGTGTGATTTTCTCAGATGTTGTCATTTGAGCGGAGCGTTGAGTTCAACGATATAATCTATCATGTCAGGCACGGAGTCGAGATGAAGAGTGATGCCCTCTTTTGACTTGGAGAACTTGATTTTCTTGCGGTCGTCAAAGGCAAAGGCGTTTTTAACCTTGGCTTTTGTGGGCACGAATATGTCGGTGCTGTCCGATTCAAAGATGTGTACGTAGAGCTTGTCGCCTTTGCGGGTCGATGTGCCCCAGGGCTGGGCCTCGAAGTCGCCGGCCTGTGTGGCGTAGTAGGTCTCGCCGTATTTGCGCATCCATTTGCCTATGTCGGCAAGACGGGACAGAGCGGTGGCGGGCAGCTCTCCGTTGGGCTGCGGGCCTATGTTCATAAGCATGTTGGCGCCCATGCCTGCGGCCTTCACGAGATAGCGTATCAGGGTAGGGGTGTCCTTGTAATCCTGGTCCTTTATCTTATAGCCCCACATGCCGTTCATAGTCTGGCAGGTCTCGAGGGGGAGGCGTGAGATATCCTGACCTGAGAGCCCGGCGGTATTTTCACCCGGAAGATCGCGCTCGAAAATCTGGATGTCCTCTCCGGGGAACGGAGTCTGGTGGTGGTTGTTGCCTATCAGACATGAGGGCTGGAGGTCGTGGATCATCTTGTATTGCTCAGGAAGCTGCCAGTCAAAGGGCACGGCGTCCTCGTCGTGATCCCACCAGCCGTCAAACCATATTGCGCCGATCTCGCCGTAGTTGGTGAGAAGTTCGGTAAGCTGACGGTTCATGAAATCGTAATAATGGGGCCAGTCACGAAGAGTGGAATCGCGGCCGGTAGTAAGGCCGGTACGTCCCGAGGGATAGTCGGGACGGGTCCAGTCAATGTGAGAATAATAGAGGTGGAGCTTGATGCCTTGTTCGTGACATTCCTTGGCCAGCTCGGCTATGACGTCGCGTTTGAAAGGAGTGGCATCCACGATATTGTAGTCGCTCTGAGCGGTGTGCCACATTGAGAACCCGTCGTGATGGCGCGAGGTGAAGCAGATGTATTTGGCACCGGCGTCCTTGATGGCGGCCACCCAGTCGTGGGCGTTGAACTTGGAAGGGTAGAAGCCCGAGGCAGCTTTAGCATATTCTTCGGCCGTAGGACCATAGTTGAGGAACCATTCGCCTTGGGCGAACATGCTGTATATGCCCCAGTGTAGGAATATGCCGAAGCGGTTGTCGGAGAATTCCTGACGGGCCTGAATGATCTCGGGGGAGGGGATGTAGTCGGGAGCCTGCTCGGCCCGGCTGCTGAAAGCACAGGTTGCGAGCATAGCCGTTAGCAATAACTTTTTCATGGCATGGTTTAATCAGAATATGTGATGAAAAAATCAAGGAACCCGGCACACTCTGACGTCGTGTGGAGTTCCTTGTATCGGTTTTGTCGAGTTCAGAGTTTTCCGGATTAGAAGGGAATATCCTCGTCGCTGTTGCCCGGCATGGTGAATTCGGGCACGGGGGGAGCGGGGATTCCGTTGGCGGGGGCGGGAGCTGCGGCAGATGCTGTGGCGCCGTTATCCTTGTCCACTTTCCAGCCGCGGATGCTGGTGTACCACCGGCCGTTATACTCGCGGCTCTCGATATCGAAGCTGAGATTGATTGTCTCACCTACGCTGATGGGGTACTGCTCGGCTCGTTCGCCGAAAAGGTCGAAATGAACTTTTTTGGGGTAATTATCGAATGTCTCGAGCACGTATTCGCGCTTTTTCCAACTGTTGCCGTTCTTTGACACACCTGACTGTTCGGGAAGAGCCAGGATTACTTTTCCTTTGATTTCCATATTGTTATGTATGATTGTTCGTTCTTGGTTAAATTCAAAGCAAATTTAAGAATAGATAGTCAATCTCACAAATTTTAAGCCTTAAACTTATCATCACGAACAGGAGATTGTATATTTTGATCAGATTTACTAACTTTGTGACATGGCACCACTCATATCGATCATAACCGTTACTTTCAATGCCGGAGCCACTCTCCCGGCCACCATAAAAAGTGTCGAAGAACAGTCGTTCAAGGATTTCGAGTATATTATTGTCGACGGCAAGTCGCGTGACAACACGCTTGAACTTGCCCGTGCATGCCGGATCAAGAATCTGGAAATCAAATCCGAACCTGACAAGGGCATCTACGATGCCATGAACAAGGGCATAGGCATGGCCAAAGGCCGTTACCTGATTTTCCTCAATGCCGGCGACTCGTTTCATTCGCCCGACACCCTTCAGCGTATTGCTGACGCTATCAGCGATAACGACACTCCAGGCATAGTCTACGGGCAGACCGAACTCGTTGACAGCAACCGCAACAGTCTCGGCCCGCGTCATCTCACGGCCCCCGAAGTGCTCACTTATGAGAGCTTCAAGCACGGGATGCTTGTGTGTCATCAGGCTTTTGTAGTGCTCGCTAAGATAGCTCCGCTGTTTGATTTGAAATACAAGCTCAGCGCCGATTACGACTGGTGCATCCAGTGTCTCCAACATTCGCGTAAAAACGTCTATCTCCCCGGGGTGATGATTGATTATCTGAGTGAGGGTGCCTCTACTCAACAGCGCCGCCGCTCGCTCAGGGAGCGCTTTAAAATAATGTGTTATTACTACGGCACCTTTCCCACTATCATGCGCCATATCTCCTTTGTGCCGCGTTTTCTGGCCAACCGCCGACGCATGAAATCGGCTCAGGCTGCCATTACTAAGGATTAATTATGGTACTATTCAATACTACATTTCTGGTAAGTCCCCGGGCCGACGAGGCTTTCCACACCTGGGTCCGCGATGAATTCATCCCCGTGGCCCTGGCCGGAAATATTCTGCGTGACCCGCTCTTCACCCGTGTGCTCGTGGAGAATCCTGACGGCACGAGCTATGCCATTCAGTTCAAGGCTGATACGATGGAAGCAGCCCGCAGTTGGGAGGATTCGGAGGGTCAGAGGCTTAAAGCTAAGCTGTTCGGCCGCCACGGCCATGATATTCTGCCGTTCGTAACCTATATGGATATTCTCTGATGGATTCAGTAAAGCCTGACATAGAGCATCTCAGAGATTTTGAGCGCATAATCATAGGCATCGATCCCGGCACCAATGTGATGGGCTACGGCATACTCGGTGTCAACGGCAAGAAGCCATCGATGATAGCCATGGGAGTTATCCAGCTTGATAAATTCGAGAGCCATTACATGCGCCTGCGCCGCATTTATGAACGTGTGCTGTCGCTCGTGGAGCAGTATCTGCCTGACGAGATGGCAATCGAGGCACCTTTCTTCGGCAAAAATGTGCAGTCGATGCTGAAACTCGGCCGCGCGCAGGGCGTGGCGATGGCCGCCGCTCTGGCCCGGCAGATACCTATCACCGAATACGAGCCACGAAAAATCAAGATGGCTATAACCGGCAACGGAGCCGCATCGAAAGAGCAGGTGCGCGACATGCTCCGCCGTATCCTCGACATTCCCGACGAAAGCCTGCTGCCTCAGCTTGACGCCACCGATGCCCTCGGTGCCGCCCTCTGTCATCACTATGAATCCTCGCGTCCTCACATCGATAAAGGATGCAAGTCATGGAAGGACTTTATAGCCAAAAATCCCGGGAGAGTACGCTGACAGGGGAGTTACGAGCAGTAATCTTCAAAAATAATTTGGTAAGTCATTCATTATAGCTAACTTTGTAAACTGTCCGATAAAATTCAATTACCTAAATCTAATTATATTATGTACAAGTTTGACAAACGCATTGTAATCACCCTCGATGCCGGCGGCACAAACTTTGTGTTCGGCGCCATGCAGTCCAATGACTTTATTGTTGATCCGATTACCATGCCCTCCAATGCCCACGACCTTGACCTCTGCCTCTCGACTATGGTTAAGGGTTTTGAGCAGATTATCGATAAACTCGACCAGAAACCTGTGGCAATCAGCTTCGCATTCCCCGGACCGGCTGACTATCCCCACGGCATTATCGGCGGCTATCTCCCCAACTTCCCTTCGTTCCGCAACGGCGTGGCCTTAGGCCCGTTCCTCGAAGAGAAATTCGGTATTCCCGTGTATATCAACAATGACGGCGACCTCTTTGCTTACGGCGAAGCCATCGGCGGCATCCTCCCCGAAATCAACGCCAAGCTCGCCGAACTCGGCTCAACCAAGGTTTACACCAATCTGCTCGGCTACACCTTCGGTACAGGTTTCGGCATGGGTATGGTGATAGACAATCACCTCAACCGCGGCAATAACTCGGCCGCCGAGACCTTCTGCCTGCGCCATAAGAATCACCCCGAAGTGTATGTGGAAGAAGGTGTTGCCATCCGTGCCATCAAGCGAGTATATGCAGAAAAGTCCGGAGATATACATCACACATACGAACCCAAGGATATTTGTGACATAGCCGAAGGCAAACTTGAAGGCAACCGCGAAGCAGCCATCGCCGCATTTGAAGAGTTCGGCGAAGTGGCCGGCGACGCTATCGCAACAGCTGTCACACTCACTGACTCGCTCGTGGTTATTGGCGGCGGTCTTACCGGCGCTAAGAAATATTTCATGCCCGCATTGCTCCGTCAGCTCCGCGGTGTACTCCACTCCATCAAAGGCGAAGAGATTCCCCGCATGCCTGAAAAGACCTACAATCTTGACGACGAAGAGGAATTCGTACAGTTCGCCCATGGTGCAGCCCGTCCAATCAAAGTCTATGGCACCGACCGCACCGTGATCTATGACCCCATGAAAGCAACCGGTGTTGCCATCTCGAAGCTCGGAGCCAGCAAAGCCATCTCTATCGGCGCTTACTCCTTTGCCTTAGTTATGCTCGACAGCCAGGCCTGATCCCCGTACAATCCCCATACCGAGAGCTGTATCCCACGCGGGTGCGGCTCTTGCTTTACTTTAATCATTGCAGCTATTATTTGCGTAAGTATGGAAATTAAATTAAAGCTTTATAATCCAGAGGCTTTAGAACAGATTGCCCGACTGTTTTACGATACGGTCCATGCTGTCAATATACGAGATTATACTGAGCAGCAGGTTAATGCCTGGGCTACGGGTAATGTCAATTTAAAGGAATGGGATAAATCGTTGTCTGAGCATCTTACTTATGTAGCGCTTGCTGATAAATTGATTATCGGATTCGGGGATATTGATTCATCTGGTTATCTTGACCGGCTGTATGTCCATAAGGATTTTCAAGGTCGTGGTGTTGCAACCGAGTTATGCAACCGGCTGGAATCAGAGATCGAGGCAGATCACATCAAAGTGCATGCATCCATTACTGCCAGGCCATTTTTTGAAAAACGATGTTATCAAGTAATAGCGGCTCAGGAGATTGAACGATGTGGGGTCAGATTAAAGAATTATATAATGGTAAAGAAGATGTGGCAGCGATCGGAGCCTTCGATTTCGTGGAGAATATGAGTTTCCATTAAAAAGGGTAATAGCAGCAGTGCTCACCGTCAAATATTGTAAGAAGGCATATGCAACTTCCTACGGCATAATCAGTAAACGATGTTTGACCAAAGTAGGGCCGCGAGCGGATAGCCGACATCCATCATTATATGGAGCCGCAACTTCGTTGACAGCCTTATTCATGGATCGTGTGATCGTGTGAAACTGGACACAAACTGCACGGATTTCACCTAAAAGTGAGGACATATTCTGAAATACACAATATATTTTACATCGCAAAAAGAGAAAACCAGCCATTTAAGTAACTGGTTTCCTGAGGTTTTGCGTTGAGCCGCGAGTGGGACTCGAACCCACGACCTTTTCGTTACGAATGAAATGCTCTACCGACTGAGCTATTGCGGCTGGTTGTTGACAAGGGTTATCCTTTTTCGACGTGCAAAGTTACTAATTATTTACGATTTGTTTGCTATATGTAAACTTTATTTTTGCTTTTTTGAGGTCGATTTTACACATCGCAGGGCCGGCCACATAGGGTGTGATGGCTGTCACGAAGGTGGTTCCCTGCTGATAGTAAGATGACGAGGTGGTCTCGGTGGTGACATTCACCGGGGTGAGGGTGAATGTGTAGTCCTCGGGCTTAAGATCGTCCTTTGCGAGCATGTCGAGCAGATACTGGCGCATGTTCAGGAAGGTGTAGCAACGGTTGACGTCATCGTAAGTGCCAAGAAATGATGTGAGATCATCGGTGATTTCGTTCTTGGCATAGAATTTTGATTTGTCCTTAGAAAGGACCAGAAGCACATTCTTGGGCGGGAGGATATTGTATTTGTTGGCAATTTCATAAGCCGGGATTGAGATGGCGAGTGAGTTGATTACCGACATTTCGCCGCCCTGGGTGCGGTAGCGGTGAAGAATTTCAGGAACGGGCATTGTCAGTTCTACGTCATATCCGGCGGGTGCTACTATTATGGGCTCGTCAGAGTTTGAAGCCATCTGCTTGAGTTCGGAGCTCAGTTCGAGGTTTATGATATTATTGGATATGATTTCGGGGGTCACAGCCATGTAGGCTGATGCAATATTATAAACGGTGTCGCGGGTGACATTGTCCTTGGTAACCTTAGCATGCTGGCGGTAATAGAGCACTACACGAGTTTCGTTGAAGTTGATCACACGACCCGAGCCGAAAGAATTCTTCACATAGATGCCGGGGAAGAACTTTGCGAATGTCTGAGGTGTGGCGAAAGTGGCGGGGTTATCAAGGTATTCCTGATAGAATTTCTTGCCGAATGAAAGCGGCAGATTCACAATCACCGAGCGGTAAGACAGATTATCTATGGAATCATTGTGGAGGGCGTTGCCTGTGTAGATCTGCGACTTGGGAGTCCAGCAATTTGATTCGTCGTAATAGCCGGTGGGATCAAAGTTGCTATAGATCTCGGAGGGCAGCTGCTTGGTGAGGGGATAGACTTTGAGGCCCATTGGCACTATGGAGTCGCCTGTGAAATCGCCTTTAAGGTAAAACAGATACATACGTATCGAGTCGATGTCGTTGATTGACACGCCGGTGGTGTCAAGCTTGAGCGCCGGCATGAACTGAGTGACAAACTCTGACGAGAACCGACCGTATTCTTTGGCATCAAGCGAGCCTAAAATCTGAGTGGTGGTGCGTGAGGGCAGGTCGTTGTTGACTGTTGTTGAACCTGTGATGGTAAAAACCGAGTCGATAACTATTTCGGAGCGGTCGGTTACCAGCGAGCTGCCTATGGTGGATGTGGAGTCGTCGCATGAGGAGAGGGCTATGGCGGCGGCTATTGAGGATACGATGAAATTTCGGGTAAGATTCATTGGAGTAAGTTCCTGGTGGAAAGAGGCTGAATCAAATAAATAGCGGACAGATAAAGTGTGTGACTGCTATGTTATTCGGTAATTGTCTTGTAAAAATCGGCGTAGCGTTCAATCATGGGGTCCTCGTCAGCGGAATATTCCATGAAGGGTTTGCCGGTGGAGCGGGCATATTCTATGAGGGCCGGATCGACCTTGTCGGATGTGGCGGTGATGGCGTCGGCAAAGTCCATGGCAAGCTTGTTGAGCGTCAGATAGTCGACAGGACCTTCGCCGAGGGTTTTGAGATCGTCGGGATCAAACTGCATCATCTCGAGTTTCTCGCGCAGACGGGGATCGAGCGGCTGCTTGAAATCTGCATCATGAAGCGCATAGACTATTTTAGAGGATGCAAATGTGGGATCATCGGCATACATCCGCTTTGCAAACAGCGGAATAAGGGCCGACACCCAACCGAGGCAATGAACTAAAGCAGGATTCCAGCGAAGCTTCTTCACTGTCTCGATAACGCCGCGCGAGAAGAACATCAGGCGCTCGTCGTTATCGTCGGGCGACGAGACGATCTCGAGGGTTTTGTCGGGCGAGAAATGAAAATAATCGTCATTGTCAATGAAGTAAACCTGCATTCTCGAGGGCTGAAGTGTGGCTACCTTTATAATGAGCGGGTGGTCTGTGTCATCAATAATCACATTCATGCCTGACAAACGTATCACTTCGTGAAGCTGGTTGCGCCGTTCGTTGATACATCCATACTTAGGCATGAAAGTCCGCACCTCGTAACCCTTCTCCTGGGTTCCCTGAGGCAGCGATTTGCCGAGTAAGGAAAGGGGAGTGTCGGGGAGATACGGCGATATTTCCTGAGAAATATACAGCACCTTGTCGCGTTCGTTCATTTGTTAATCGAAGTTTAAGTATTTACTTGCAAAGGTAATGATTTTTTTTGAATTAAGCGCACCGACGGTCTTTGTAAATAAGTAAAAAATGTAAAAAGTGCCATAATTGGATTTATTTGAGCTATCTTTGCAGAAATATAACCGAAGCATGAAAAAACTCAGATACTTATTTACCGCAATTTTTGCGCTGACCATTCTGACGGCGTTTGCCCAGGCGCAGAATCCTATAAAGTGGCGCATGAATGTGCGCATGACCACAGCCACCGATGGTGAAGTGATAATCAAGGCCACACCTGACCAGGGATGGCACCTCTACGGCATGACGATGCCTGAGCGTACCGCCAAGCCCACGACGTTTGACTTCGCGGGAACCACGGGTGTGAAATGGACCTCCGACGTTACGCCATCGGCGGCGCCTAAGATTGTCACCGACCCGTTTTTCTCTATTCAGGTTCCCTGGTGGGACACTGCAGTGACCTTCCGCCGCAAGTTTAAGATTGATAATGCTGTAGCCGCTCCCTCGGTCACATGCAAGATATCCTTCATGGGCTGCAACAACCAGAGTTGCATGCCCCCGTCAAGTGTTTCATTCACTAAGAAAATCGTCAAGAAATGAGATACCGCAACGCACTTCTTTCGTTACTCCTCGTAATCTTTGCCGGGATTTCAGCCTCGGCTCAGAACAACAACAATACCGTAAAATGGACCTCGTCAATCACCGTTTCGCCTGACGGAACGGGTGAGATGACTTTCAATGCCAAAATCGAGCCGAAATGGCATATTTATGCCATGCAATCGCCGGATTACACATTCCCCGACGGCGCCGGTGTGCCCACCTCGGTCAACTTCACAGCATCATCAGGCATTGAGCTGATCGGTGACCCTCAGCCCTCGCGCCAGCCGCAGAAGCATTATGAAGATGTGTTTTCGGCCTATCTTTACTGGTGGGAAAACGATATCACAATCACTCAGAAATTCAAACTGAATCCCGGACAGGAGATAGCTGCCGCCAAGGGATACGTGCGCTATATGTCATGCCAGGAAAACGGGGCCTGCAACATCCCCGCTAACGAGCCCTTCGAACTCTCGGCATCGCTCAGTGGCGCTCCGGTCAAAAAAGAGGACGTAAAGCTTGAAGAAACCGGCAAGAATCTTCAGACTGCGGCTGTTAGTGAAGAGGCTGCGCCTACGGCTATTGACAATGCCGACTGGTGGGCTCCGGTTGACCTCGAGCATCAGACCACCAAGTCGACCTGGTGGCACATAATCATCTGGGGCTTTATCGGCGGTCTGCTCGCGCTGCTTACCCCCTGCGTCTGGCCCATGATACCGCTCACAGTCAGCTTCTTCCTTAAGAAAAGCGGATCGAGAAAACGCTCTATCGGTGACGCCCTGATTTATGGCGGCGCTATCCTTGTGATCTACCTCGCACTCGGCCTTGCGATCACGGTACTGTTCGGTGCGGGTAAACTCAACGAGATGGCCACCAATCCTGTGTTCAACCTCTTCTTCTTCGCCCTGCTCGTGGTGTTCGCCATTTCGTTCTTCGGAGCTTTTGACATCAAACTCCCTGCAAAATGGAGCAATAAGATGGACTCGAAGGCCGAACGCACCACTGGCCTTATAAGCATATTCTTCATGGCCTTTACGCTTGTGCTCGTATCGTTCTCCTGCACGGGTCCGCTTATCGGCACACTCCTTGTAGAGGCCGCTTCCAATAATGATATCACCGGTCCGGCTCTTGGCATGGGAGCTTTCGCTCTCGCCCTGGCCATACCGTTTGCGCTGTTCGCCATTTTCCCCTCGATGCTCAAGGAGATGCCCCGCTCGGGCGGATGGCTCAACTCTGTGAAAGTGGTTCTCGGCTTCCTCGAACTGGCGCTTTCGCTCAAATTCCTCTCAGGTGTCGATCTCGCATACGAATGGGGTATACTCGACCGTGAGATTTTCCTCGCCCTCTGGATCGTAATTTTCACGCTCCTCGGCTTTTACCTGCTCGGTAAAATACAGTTCAGCCATGACTCTCCGCTCGAATATGTGTCGATGCCACGCTTCTTCCTTGCACTCGCATCGTTCAGTTTCGTGGTCTATATGATTCCCGGACTCTGGGGCGCACCGCTCAAAGGGATCAGCGCGTTCGCTCCGCCGCTTTATACTCAGGACTTTAACCTCTACGAAGGCGGTGTCACTCACTACGAGGATTATGAAGAAGGCATGACCGCCGCAGCCAAAGAGGGCAAGCCCGTGCTCATCGACTTCTCCGGTTATTATTGCGTGAACTGCCGCAACATGGAGGCCGCCGTGTTTGACGATCCTCAGGTAAAATCATTGCTCGACGAGAAGTTTGTAATGATAACCCTGATGGTTGACTCGCCCAAAGATCTCCCGACTCCCTTCGTGGTTGAGGAGAACGGCTCGACACGCACACTCAAAACCTATGGTGAGAAATGGGCTTATCTTCAGCAATATAAATTCGGATCGAGCTCACAGCCCTTCTATGTGATGCTTGACAACAAAGGCCATGTGATAGGCAACGGCTCCTACAGCTATGACACCAATGTAAAATCATTCATTGAATGGCTCGAGTCAGGCCTCAAAACTTACGAGAAATAACTTCATCACACTATATCGATATAGAAAACCATGTCACATACACGACAAGAAAAAATAGAAGCCCTCGGCAGGGTAATTGACACGCTTGACATACTGCGTGTAAAATGCCCCTGGGACAGAAAGCAGACCAATGAGTCGCTTCGCGAGAATACCATTGAAGAGGTCTACGAACTTTGTGACGCCCTTATAAAGAGCGATGACGCCAATATCCGCAAGGAGCTCGGCGACGTGTTGCTCCATGTGCTTTTCTATGCCAAAATAGGTGAGGAAAAGGAGGCTTTTGACATCTGCGATGTGGCTGATGCGCTTAACGACAAGCTCATTTTCCGTCATCCCCATGTGTTCGGCACCACCAAAGTCAACGACTCGCATGATGTGGAGACCAATTGGGAGCAGCTTAAACTCAAGGAAAAGGGCGGTAACCGCACAGTGCTCGCAGGTGTACCCAAATCTTTGCCGGCTATAATCAAGGCTTACAGGATCCAGGAAAAGGCCGCCAATGTGGGCTTTGACTGGGAGAATCGCGAACAGGTGTGGGATAAGGCCCGCGAAGAGTTTGAGGAATTTGCTCAGGCTGCCGCGCGAAAGGATCACGATGAGATGGAAGCCGAGATGGGCGACATGCTGTTCAGTCTTATCAATGTGGCACGTCTTTACGACATTCATCCCGAATCGGCTCTGGAGCGCACCAACATCAAGTTTATCAAGCGCTTCAACTATATCGAGGCAAAAGCCGCCGAAACCGGACGCTCGCTCAAGGATATGACCCTCGGCGAGATGGACGAATTATGGAACGAAGCCAAGACGGAGTTATGAGACGACTGGCAATGATACTGTCGGCCGCCGCGCTTGTGAGCTGTGCTTCAGCAAGGACTGTTAAGGATTATACCACCTCCGGTCAGCCTACCGCCAACCGCCTCATTCTGACCGTTGACAGCATAGATTTCCGCAAGGATCTAACGCGGGTGTACGGCAAGATCACAGGTCGGCCCAACACTTCCGACCGCTTCGACCGCATCACCCTCGTCAAGCCTGACGGAGTGATGGTGGAGTCGACCGATATTGACGGCGTTGACATGGAGCGGTGGTTTCAGTGGGAAGAGGACGGACGAATTAATCTGGAGATCGACTTTCCCGCTATGAAAGCCACTGATAAATTGATAATCAAAACTTTCGGCCCCAAGGGCGATGGAAACTGGACTGTAAGCCGTGAAGCTGTGCATCACTGAGAAACCGAGCGTTGCGCATGACATAGCCGCCATACTCGGCGCTACTACCCGACGTGACGGATATTATGAAGGTCAGGATTATAAAGTAACCTGGACCTACGGCCATCTATGCATGCTGAAAGAACCGGCAGACTATACCGACCGCTGGAAACGATGGTCGCTCTCGGCATTGCCGATGATACCCAGACCGTTTGGTATCAAACTCATTGACTCGGCAAGCATCAAGCGCCAGTTCAAAGTCATAGAGTCACTTATAGCCGAGGCTACTGAAGTGATAAACTGCGGTGATGCCGGGCAGGAGGGAGAGCTCATCCAGCGATGGGTGATGCAGAAGGCCCATACCACCTGTCCGGTGAAACGGCTCTGGATATCCTCCCTGACCGATGAATCGATCAAGGAAGGCTTTAAGAATCTGAAGCCACAGTCAGACTTCGACAACCTATATTACGCCGGCATATCACGCGCCGTGGGCGACTGGATTCTCGGCATGAACGCAACGAGGCTTTATTCGCTTCGGTGCGGCGGCGACGGCAAAGTGCTGTCGATAGGTCGTGTTCAGACACCGACGCTCGCACTGGTGGTCCAGCGTCAGCTTGAGATTGACAACTTCAAGCCCGAGGACTTCTGGGAGATCAAAACCGAATACCGCAATGTAACCTTCAACTCCACCTCCGGCCGATTCAAATCGGAAGAGGAGGCCAACAAAGCCATGGTATCGATCGTCGGGAAGATCTTCACCGTGACCGACGTCCAGGAGAAGAAAGGCAAGGAGTCAGCCCCGAGGCTTTTTGACCTAACTTCGCTGCAGGTGGAGTGTAACAAACGGTGGGGATGGAGCGCTGACGAATCGCTGAAGCTGATACAGACCCTCTACGAAAAAAAGGTGACCACTTATCCCCGCGTCGACACCACCTATCTCTCCAACGATATATATCCGAAGGTTCCCGGCATACTGCAGAAGATGACGCCCTACGCATCGCTGACCGCACCATTGCTGCAGGGTAAACTGCCCAAAAGCAAAAAAGTGTTTGACGACTCGAAAGTCACCGACCACCATGCCATAATACCTACCGGCGTGGCCCCCGACCGTCTTGCAGGAAACGAAAGGCTGATGTATCATCTCATTGCCCGACGTTTTATTGCTGTATTTTATCCTGACTGCGAGATCTCAACCACCACCGTCATGGGCAAAGTGGAAAATATGGAGTTCAAGACTACAGGCAAGGTGATTCTCAAACCCGGGTGGCGCGCTATCTATGGCTCTGACAAAGATAACGATGCTTCGGCCGACGACAGCATCCTGCCGCCGTTTACGGCAGGAGAGTCTGGCGAACATAAGCCTTCGCTTCAGAAAAAGGTGACCCAGCCGCCGAAATACTACACCGAAGGCACATTGCTCCGCGCTATGGAATCGGCGGGCAAGACCGTTGACGATGAAGAGCTTCGCGAAGCCATGAAGGAGAACGGCATCGGCAGGCCTTCGACCCGCGCTGCCATCATCGAGACCCTATTCAAACGCGGCTATATGGTGCGCGAGCGCAAAAGCATCCGCGCGACCGCGGCCGGTATCACCCTTATCTCATATATCCGCGAGGAATTGCTTAAGAGTGCCAAACTCACCGGAATCTGGGAAAACAAACTTCGCAGGATTGAGCGGGGTGATTACAGCGCTCAGGAGTTTATTGACGAGCTCAAGGCGCTTATAAATCAGATAGTGATCAACGTGCTTTCAGACAATGATCTGACAAAGATCGAGCTACCCGATACCGAAAGGTCTGCGAAAGAAGAGAAACCCGAAAAACCGGCCAAGGAGAAAGCCAAACGCAAGCCGGCTGTCAGGACACTCGAACAGATTGCCTGCCCCCAATGCGGCCAAGGCCATATAATCAAAGGCCACACAGCTTACGGATGCAGCCGGTATAAAGAGGGGTGCGGCATGAAACTCAGCTTTGACAAATACGCCCCGGACCTCACCCCGTCGCAACTCAACAAACTAATTGCCAAGACCTATGGAAAATGATGAAATGCTCCCGGTAGTTGACCCTGATGGAAATGTGATCAGGGCGGCTCTTCGCGAGGAGTGTCATAACGGTTCAAAACTGCTTCACCCTGTGGTGCACCTTCATGTGATTGATGCTTCGGGAAATCTGCTTCTGCAGAAACGCTCAATGAACAAGCGCATCCAGCCCGGGAAATGGGACACCGCCGTTGGCGGGCATGTGGATTTCGGCGAGAGCATCGGGGAAGCACTGCAGCGTGAATCATCCGAAGAGACCGGCTTTCCGGCAGATAGTCTGAAGGACGCTGAATTAGTTGACCGGTATGTGTTTGAGTCGGCAATCGAGCGTGAGCTGGTAGCATGCAATATCGTCGTTGCTCCGGTTGATTTTGCGCCCAGAGCGGAACCCGGTGAAGCTGATGAAGTTCGCTACTGGCCCCTGGAGGAGATAAAGTCAGCGATAGGCAGTGGTGTGCTCACGCCTAATTTCGAGGCAGAATTTATCGAAAGAGTTTATCCATATCTGAGAAAACGTTATGGATTCGAATGACATACTTCAGGTGATCGGCGTAGCTGTTGCCTTGATTATCTGCATTATCTGGATAGTCAAGCGGATTCGCAGGCGCTATGCAACTGATGACGGATGCGGAGAAAAGGATAGTTGTCAGGGATGCGAACTTTCAGAACTCTGCTCCAAGAAGAAGGAGAAGAAAGAACCCGGCTGCGGTTGCGGCTGCAAATAACCTGAGGAAAATCAGTTTGACATTCGTTTGAGAAGATTGTAGGAGGGGACTACACCGAGTTCGCCGGCCTTGCTCAGATCGGCATTGCCCGCCTGACGGTTGCCGAGTTTGAAGTAGACATAACCGCGATTGTAGTATGCCTCGCCAAAGTCAGGTTTCAGCTCGATGGCCTTGTTAAAAGCGGTTAGGGCAGAGGTAAAATCAAGCATCTCCACGAGAATGACACCACGGTTGAAATAGGCGAGAGCCAAGTCGGGCCGCTGCTCCAGGACACGGTCGAACTCCTCAAGGACCTCATGGTATTTCAGACGCATGTCGTTATGCGAGAGCTGCTGAGTGCTTTCAGTATCGGCCGATTCCGAGCTTATGTTACGATAGCGGGCCACCGCCAGCATAAAGCGGGCAAGAGTGAAATCGGGCGAAGCAGCAAGCGCACGTTCAAAGTCAGTGATAGCGGCCTTATAGTTATGGACCGTCATCTGATTCATTGCTCGGCCGAAATAATCAACTGCACGGGGAGTGTGAGTCGCCAGATAAGAATTGTAATAGTCAATCGACTCGAAATGGCGGTTGATTTCGTCAGGGTCGGTCAGCGTGACTTCGCGGTTAGTGACCTGGAGAGTGTAGTTGAGCGCGTGGGTGCGGTTGATATCGTCGACCTCTCGCATATATTCGCCGGTTGATTTCAGCTCAGTAGGAGAAGTGTAGTAGGTGACTACAAACAGCGGTTCAATCTCGATATTCAGGTTACGGTCCTGAACCTTACCGCGGATGCTGCGGTTGTCGTAAGCCTGTTCGACGGCTGAATTGTCGCGGATGGTGATGAGCGAAGAGAAACGCGCGGCCACTACCTCCTGCGGTTCCGAACCGGCGTCTCCGGAGTCATCCGATGCCGATGTCAGCTCATCAATTTCCGAGCTGCTGCCCGTAAGTCTGATGCGCTTCTTGGCCAAAGCGAGTGACCTGGTGTGGTCAGAGTCGGCCGAACGGTCGCCCTTGGCCTGCTTGATGTGGTAGCGCAAGAAATAAGCCGAGGCGAGGTCAGGGAACACCGAAATGACATGGTTGACGTCGCTGAGCGCCTTGTCGTAGTCCTTCGTCTCGAGGTAGACCATGGCACGGTTATAGTGGGCGCGATAGTCATCAGGACGCAGGGTCAGTACTGCCGAGAGATCCTCTATGGCATGCGGGAAATCGTGAACCTCCATGCGAAGTAGAGCACGGTTGTAGAGGGCCACCGTGTTAAGCGGATCGAGTTGAATGGCGTAATCGTAATCGCTCATCGCACCATAGTAATCATCGAGCTTATAGCGGAGAAAAGCTCGGTTGATGAACAGACCCGCCTGCTTAGGCTGGAGCCGGATAGCTTCGTCCATGTCAGTGAGCGCGTTGGCATAATCCTGATTACGGTTGATGGCGATGTCGGCGCGCATTATATAGCCGTTGACAGCATTCTTATTGAGTTCAAGAGCCTTGTCGATGTCAGCAATTGCGGCTATGGTATCTCCGGCACTCAGATTGAGACGGGCTCGGCCGAGGTAACCTCCGTCGAACGACGGATGAGCGTCAAGGAGCACCTCGTAGCATCTGCGGGCCTCGTCGAAATCCTTGATCTGCTCCAGAGCCAGGGCCTTGTTGAAGAGCACACTCTTGTTTTCAGGCAGCATCTCGAGTGCCTTGTCGTAGTCCTCGACTGCCTCGCGGATCATACCCAGATTCTGGCGGGTGACCCCGCGGAGTTCGTAAGCATCGGTGATAAACGGATTGTGGTCGATGGCTATCGAGGCATCCTGTTCGGCACCTTTGAAATCATCGAGGTTGAACTTGGCGAGAGCCCTGAAGAAATAGGGCTGAGCAAGATATGGTTTGGCCGAGATGACCTGGTTAAAATACTGTATGGAAAGTACGTAATCCTCGAAATAGAGTGCGTTGCGGCCGATCTGGAACACCTGGTCAGTGTTGATCTGCGCGTTGACGGCAAAACATGATGACAGGGTAAGGAGGATTACAGCTAAGAAATGTTTCATGCGGTTTACGAGAATGTAATTACAAAAGTACGAAAAAACGGGTGAAAAGGATGTGTGTTTCATAGTGAAAAATGATTAAACAAAGGATTAAAGACTAATGTTATAAGAGAAAAAGATAATTAAATGGATTCGAGGAAGCGAATAGTGATAGTGGGCGGCGGATTCGCCGGACTTAACTTTTTGAAGCATATCGACAAAAAGCGTTATGATGTGACGATAGTAGACAAGAACAACTATCACAGTTTTCCGCCCCTCTTTTACCAGGTGGCATCGAGCGGTCTTGAGCCCGGCAGCATCTGCTTCCCGCTGAGACGCGAGATGCGCAAGGGACGAGCCAAGGGTGCGCGGTTTCACATGGGGGATGTGAGGGAGATCAACACCAATGAGAAATATATAAGGACAGAGGTGGAGGAGATAGGCTATGACCTGCTGGTGATAGCCGCAGGGACCACCAACAACTTCTTCGGCAACGACTCACTGGAAAAGACGGTGTTCACGCTTAAGAGCACCTCGCAAGCCATGAGATGCCGCAACGAGATACTTGACCGGCTCGAACTGGCGAGCAACTGCCATGACCGGAAGCAGCAGCGAAAATTGCTGAGTTTCGTGGTGGTGGGCGGAGGTCCAGCCGGGGTTGAGATTGCAGGAGCACTCGGCGAGATGAAGCGGTATATACTTCAGCGCGACTATCCATCGATAAATCAGGAAGATGTGAGGATCAATCTGCTTGAGGGAACCGACCAGCTTTTAGGTGCCATGACCGAGAAATCGCAGGCAGATGCCAAAGATTATCTCGACCGACTGCTGGTGGATGTCAAACTCGGAAGCATTATGAAATCATTTGACGGAGAGCAGGTGGAACTTGCCGACGGAACGACCATCGATGCAAGCATGGTGATATGGACGGCCGGCATCACTTCAGTGAAATTCGAGTTTAACGGCCCCGCGCCCGAGTATGCCAAAGGCGGAAGAATAAAGGTTGACGAGTTCAACCGCGTGAAAGGCGTGGAGGGAGTGTATGCCCTCGGCGACATCTGCTGCATGAGATGCGAAGGCTATCCTGAGGGACATCCACAGCTTGCACAAGTGGCTATCCAGCAGGGGAGGAACCTTGCCCAAAATCTCAATAAAGAGCAATTTGAACGCGGGTTCGTATATAAAGACAAAGGCACGATGGCAACCGTGGGGAGAAACCTCGCCGTAGCCGATCTCAAGCACACCCACCTGCGCGGGAGGTTAGCCTGGCTGGCATGGATGTTTGTCCACCTGATGTCGATACTTGGCATGCGTAACAAACTGAGTGTGCTAATTGACTGGATATGGGGTTATTTCAGTTACAGCACATCGCTCAGGCTTCTGCTGATTCCATCGAAATATCCCCGTCGACGCCAATGGGGTGAAGAATAGATATAACAATAACAGAAAAAATGATTAACTTTGTGGCATTAAAAATGACAGCCGGGCATTTCGTCGCTTGCGGACATGAGCCGTAAGAGGAAAGTCCGGGCAACACAGAGCACCATATTTCTTAACGGGAAGCTGTCGGCGACGGCAGAGTAGTGTGACAGAAAATAACCGCCCGTCAATGACGGGTAAGGGTGAAAAGGAGGTGTAAGAGACCCCCGGATGGCATGGTGACATGTCATGCCGCACACCTTATGGGTTGCAAGGCCAAGTATACCGGCATCTAAGGGCTGCTCGTCCATTGCCGGGGGGTAGGCTGCTTGAGTTGTGTGGCGACACACAACGTAGATAAATGACGAAACGTCGCGGTAACCCCGGCTCCGGCCGGGAAGTGCATCGACCGACATAACCCGGCTTATCGTCCGGCTGCCATTTTTTCATCAAAAAACCTTACGATCATGCTCATCAATTCAGCCCGCTTTGTAATAAGCAATTCCAATGTCAAATCATGTCCTTCGGACCGCAAGCATGAGTATGCTTTTATAGGGCGGTCAAACGTGGGCAAGTCGTCACTGATAAATATGCTTACCGGCCGCAAGTCGCTGGCCATGACCTCAGCCACGCCCGGCAAGACCATGCTTATAAACCATTATCTGGTGAATGACTCATGGTATATCGTTGACCTTCCGGGCTATGGCTATGCCCGCCGTGACAAATCGAACCGTGACAAACTGCGCGAGATGATAGAGGGCTATATCCTGAACCGAGAGCAGATGACCAACCTGTTTGTGCTGATCGACAGCCGTCATGAGCCGATGAAGATAGATATGGACTTTATTGACTGGCTCGGCGAGAACGGTGTGCCTTTCAGCATAGTCTTTACGAAAACCGACAAATTAGGCAAAGAGGCCGCAAAGCGCAATATCGGAAAGTATTGCGAAGCTTTGCTTGAGAAATGGGAAGAACTCCCCCCGGTGTTTGTAACCTCATCGGTGAACGGCGATGGCAGGGAAGGGCTTCTTGATTACATAGAACAGCTCAACAAACTTCCCGAGAGCTAAACCAAACGGGCATGTTCAGCGTTAGATAATCAAAAGATTACTAACCACTGAACTTAACTCTGATATGGAAAAGAAAAAGACTTGCGGCTGTTGCCGAACCCAAAAAACAGAGAAACTTAATCCCGCGGATGAATATAGCGGCGTAGCAGCCAATGTGGCAGATGACGGAAAGGTCACAACCAAATTGGAAAAAGAACGCACCAGGACTCTGAATAACAATCCCCGCAATGACGAGGGGGGCGAATTATAAAATCGTCAGATAACAGAACTTATAGCGCTGTCCATCTAAATGGTCAGCGCTTTTAGTATTCGGGTGACGGGGATGTAACTGATGTTATGGATGTTATGATAAATATGTCAATGTGCTCTCTCCATCATTAATCAATTAGCAATTAGGAATTAGCAATTAGTAATTATTTGATTGCCAATTATTTGTTGGCGGCTGATGGAGGCCGCTTAAGCCACTGCGCGGATGGGGCAGTTTGGGGGAATCGGAATTATCGGAGCAATCTGAATTATCGGAATTATCCAGCGATTCGGTGGTTTATCCTGCGGGGCAGGAGGGTGATGGGATAGAGGGGGCTTTTGATTAAGGGGGATCTCGAAGGGGGCTTTGAGGGTTGGGGAGACGGGACGGAGGGCAGTCATGTCAGGGTCGTAGAGGGCGGTATAATAGTGCTCGGCGAAGGCGCCTCCCAGTTTAGCGTTGCCGTGGATTATCACCACCGTGCCTTTCATCAGGGGGATGGCTGAGAAAACAGAACGGATGTGGGGGTCGAGACCGGCCTCTTCTTTGTGATGCGGGTAGAAGCAGGTGTCGAGGATGAGGGCGCGGTGGAAGGTGGGGCCACGGACTGAGTCGGGACATCTTCCTGAGGCTGCTATGGTGCCGGGCTTGAGGCCGGGGAGGAGTTTGCGGGCCATAGATTTATCGGCGTCCATGATAAGGTCGGTCATCCATTTGTCGCCGAGTTGAGAAAGGTAACGGAAGTATTCGATGAGGAGGAGGCGGACTTTGGCATATTGAGGCGGCCAGCCGTTGGCGATATGGGGATCGTGGACTATGGCGCGGATCATGCCGGTGCGCTGACGCTGGATTTCGAGGGGCTCTATTATTCGGGCTTGCCAGACAGATAGAGGCTTTTTGCGAAACTTTTCGAAATGGAAGCAATAGTTGGTGCGTTTTTTCATGAGTATTCTTTTTTTAGGCAAAGATACGGCGGGATTCGGGGGAAAAAGTGCAATCCACAACACTTGACCGGAAATTTTTGAAATATTTGGGGGATTGGGGGAAATTATTTAATTTTGTTGCTTATCAGTGGAATCAATTTCTTTATTATGTCAGACACTATCAACAGCACTCAAAATAATAATAACGGGACTGCTAATGCGGCTAATAACATTGCCTTCAGTAACGAGGAGGGATTCTCGCGAGAGGAGCGGCTCAAGATGGGCGCCCTTCTGCGGTCACTTTTGCCTCAGGTCCGCGAACAGTTCAGCCGCGATGAACTGAAAGGGATTCTGAAATATGTGAAGAGGGGAGTGGACGAAGGGCTTTACAACAGGGACCGCTTCGGCTTTCACCCTCTGGTAATCAGTCTTTCAACCGCCGAGGAGCTCAGCAAAGGACTTAGCGCCGACAAGAGCATGATCACGGCCATACTACTTGCGGATATAGCATGCAGCGACGTGCTGCCCGAATCCGTGATACGGAGAGAATTTGACGGAGACCTTATGGAGATAATCTCCGGGCTCAGGAAAGTGCGCGATCTCTATGACCGTCACACCGTGGTGGCCAATGACAACTTCAGGAACCTGATGCTGACATTCGCCAAGGATATCCGTGTGATAATCATAATGATAGTGAACCGTCTGGCACTGATGCGCGCCATCAACCACCACCCCTACGAGGATCTGGTGAAGGAGGTTGCAGCCGAGGCCAACTATCTCTATGCCCCGCTGGCCCACCGTCTGGGACTCTATAAGATAAAGGGCGATCTCGAGGATATGTCGCTTAAATATACCAACCGCGATATGTACACCCGCATAGCCCGTAAGCTCAACGAAACAAAACGCAGCCGCGACGCCTACATAGCATCGTTTATAAAGCCCGTGAAAGAAGCTCTCGAGAAACAGGGGCTGAAATTCGACATCAAAGGGCGCACCAAGTCAATCTACTCCATCTGGAACAAGATGAAGAAACAGCACAATGATGTGGAACAGATCTACGACCTGTTTGCCATCAGGGTGATACTTGATGTGGACCTTCCCCGCGAGAGAAGCGACTGCTGGATGGCCTATTCGATAATAACCGACATGTATCAGCCCAACCCCGCGAGGTTAAAAGACTGGCTGTCAGTGCCGAAATCCAACGGTTACGAGTCGCTTCACATTACGGTGCTCGGTCCACAGGACAAATGGGTGGAAGTGCAGATCCGCTCACGGCGCATGGACGAGATTGCCGAGAAGGGTGTGGCCGCGCACTGGAAATATAAAGGAATAAAAAGTGAGAACAACCTTGACGAATGGATGACCCATGTGCGCGAAATCCTGGAAGAGGCCGAGTCAGGTCCGATGGAGCTGATGAAAAACGTGAAAATGGACCTCTACAGCAAGGAAGTGTATGCCTTCACTCCCAAAGGCGACCTCTACAAACTGCCCGAGGGCGCCACACTGCTCGACTTCGCCTTCAACATCCACTCAAAGCTCGGCTGCAACTGCATGGGCGGCCGAGTCAACGGCAAGAGCGTGAAGATCAACTACAAGCTCAAGAGCGGTGACACAGTGGAAGTGCTGACCTCGTCAAACCAGCAACCCAAGCTCGACTGGCTCAGTTTTGTGGTGACCACCAAAGCCAGAAACAAGATACGTCAGGCTGTCAACGAGCAGAACAACCGCACGGCCGAACTGGCCAAAGAGCTTCTGCAGCGCCGCTTCAAGAACCGCAAGATAGAGATGGAAGAGGCCGTGATGATGAAAGTGATCAAGAAGCTCGGCTATAAGACCGTGACCGACTTCTATAAAGCGATAGCCGATGAAAGGCTTGATGTCAACGACATAATAGCCGAATACGAACTCACAGACCAGAAGCCCGAGGCTTCGGCCGAGCGCACGTCGGCCGAAGAATTCACCCTCATGCCACAGGCAGGAGCCTCGGATGAAAAGAACGATGACGTGCTTATAATCGGCGATAATGTGAAGGGCGTCAACTACAAGCTGGCCAAATGCTGCAACCCGATATTCGGCGATCGCGTGTTCGGGTTCGTATCGTCGGAAGGCGTTATCAAGATCCACCGTCAGACATGCCCCAACGCAGCGCATATCTATGCCCGTTACCCCTACAGGATCATCAATACCCGCTGGTCAGGCAAATCGGGCAGCCAGTTCGTGGCAACAATCCGCGTGGTGGGCATGGATGACATAGGCATCGTGACCAATATCACATCCATCATATCGAAAGAGAGCCGCGCATCACTGAGAAACATCTCGATTGACTCGCATGACGGCGTGTTTTACGGCTATATGGTGGTGGGCGTGGAATCGAAAGAGATACTTGAGAATCTGATGAAGAAAATAGCAACCGTAAAAGGTGTGAAAAATGTTGAACGCAGCAATTAAACGATTGAGTATATGCGCGATAGCCGCAGGCGTGATAAGCTGCGGCGGATCCTCGGGCAGTAGCGGCGCAGAGGCCGACAATCTGCTCAAACAGGCCAAAGAACAGTATGAAGCAGGCAATTATGCTATGGCTGTAACCTTGCTCGACTCACTGGAGGCATCGTGCAAAGACGCCGTAGATATCCGTCGCGAGGCGATGAAGCTGAGACCTAAAGTAATGGTTGACAAACTCACCGATGACCTTGCCGCCACCGACCGAACACTCGACAGCCTTCAGCAGGCAGGCTTGGAACTACGATCAGGCATGGCACACGTGATTGTCGACGACTTCGACTACTATGTGGCGTCGGAGGTGAGTGACGTGTCGCCCCGCAATGCCGCAGGCCTGTATGCCAAAGTGAGTCCCGACTTTACATTCTACGCCATAAGTTCATGTGATAAACCTGTCAAATCGACTGCAATCACAGCCACAGCCGGCGGTCAGAGCGTGAAAACGCCCACCGTAGCTTTTGACGGCGAGCGCAATGACCGCACAGGGCGATGCGAAACCATCACTTTCACCGAGAGCGAGAGCGATTCGATAGCACAGTTCGTAACCAGTCATGCAGATTCAGATATCACGCTGACATTCAGTGGAAACGGAGAGCACAGCATGACGATGCCCGAGAAGCAGAAACAGGCATTTGCCAAGACCTACCGCTGGGTCTGCGCCATCCGACAGCATAAGAAACTGATGCTTGAACGCGAGAAACTTCAGTTGCAACTCGAAACCGCGTACGGACAAGTTGAAAAGGTTGATAAGTAATATGTCGAGGGAGCCGATTCGGATGAATCATGCTCCCTCGCTGATTTTGTGATTTATATTCAGCGGGCGAACCGCTCGAGACGGTTTACACATAGTTGATATTGGTAGTCGAGTTCGAGATAATCGAGCTTGGCTTCAAGGAAATAGCGCACCTGAAGAAGATATTCCGTGAGCGAGATCTGTCCGCCTGCGAGAGCCTTGGCGAGCAGGCGCATATTGTCAGCGTCGTCAAGTGCCGAACGATAGAGCATTATGTCAGAAAGCAGCGAGCGCGCTTTGTCATAATCGGCCTTGATGCCGGCAGTGACTGCGGCTTTCTCGTCAAGCATCTTCAGATCCATGTCAACAGCCGCAGCCGAGGCCGCCGCAGCCTTATGGCGCGTGGAAAACACAGGTAGAGTGAGCCCCACAGAGAAACCGTTGAAATGATCGCCCATCTCATTTTCATGATTGTAGCCGATGGAAAATCCGGGGTAACGCTGACGAGAGAGTGTGGCGGCGCGTTGCGCAACATTCTGCCTCATGGCGTCAAGATAATTGAGATCAGGGTTGAGCGACAGCGCTTCAGAAACATACTGTTCCTCGGGGCGCAGCATGCGGTCCGGATAGGAGTTCAATGTCATCAGCCGTCGGGGCAGCGAGCCGCCATTAAGAGCCGATAGTCGGGCTACAGCCTCGTCGAGACGCGAACGGGCTTCGGAGAGTCCCTTCGCGGCCGAAATGCGCTCGATGCGCAGCTTGTTAATGTCGAGCCGAGTCACCTCTCCGAGGTCAAATCCTCGCGAATAAAGAGCCGAGAGCGAATCAATGTTGCTGACAATCGAGGCATTAAGATCAATGAGTTTTGAGGCGTAGACGTAGTCAATCAGTGCCGACGTGACCTGCTGCCGGATGTCGATACGCGAGGCATCCAGCTCAAAGGCAAGAGCTTCGGCGGCCGATGCAATCTCCTTGCGGCGCGACGAGTAGACCGAAGGCCATTCAAAACTCTGCGAAACGCCAACGGACCATTTGTTGCCCACCCCTTTCCGGCCCCAGAGATGCGAGAACTCTATCTCAGGATCGCTCAGATTATTGTCAGCCAGGAGAGCGAGCGAGTCAGAGCGGTGTTTGCTGAGATTGTACTTGGCGAGGATATTGTTTGAGACTATAGAATCGGAAATCGCCGAAAAAGCATCGGCGGACTGCGCACTTACAGCCGGGGCGGCGGAGAGCGCTAAAGCCAGTGTTAAAGTAATGGGCGGATTCATTTGTCAGTCAATTCTTTACGATTGGTGAAACAGTAGATTACGGGCACGATGAAGATATTAAGAATAGTGCTCGAAATAAGGCCGCCGAGGATTACGAGGGCCATAGGGCTCTGGATTTCGTTGCCCGGTTCACTGCCACGCAGGGCCAGCGGGATGAGGGCGAGAGCCGAGGTCAGAGCCGTCATTATGATTGGGTTAAGACGGTCGACCGAGCCGTGGATTATACGGCGCATCAGCGGTTCGCCCTCGGCGCGCAAAGCATTGTAGCGACTCATGAGGAGCATGCCGTTACGCGTGGAGATGCCCATGAGGGATATGAAGCCGATGACCGCCGGAATGTTGAGTTCGCTGTGAGTGAATACCAGAATGAAGATGGCGCCGATCAGAGCCAGGGGCATATTGATAAGGATTATCAGCGACTGGTCGAGGCGACGGTATTGCTGGAGCAACAGAATGAATATAAGCAAGATGGCGCCTAACGAGGCTAACAGGAGCGTGCGCGAGGCCTCCTGCTCGGATTCAAACTGTCCGCCGTAGGTGATGTAATAGCCTTCGGGGAGGGATACATCGGCATCGATGGCCCGGCGGATGTCGTTGACCACGCCGTGAAGGTCGCGGTTCTCGACGTTGGCCGACACGACGATGCGGCGGCTCACATTCTCGCGATTGATGGTGTTCGGCCCCGAGGTGGATACAATTTCGGCGACATACGACAGCGGGATTTTGCCGACGTTGCTGTCAATCAACAGGTCGGAGAGGTCGGGGAGACGTTCGCGCGACGGATTGTCGGACTTCAGCGTGATATTGTAGGGAATACCCTCGCGGAACACCTGTGAGACCGGTTCGCCGGCGAGCATCGTGGAGATGTAGGACGACAGCTGAGCGTTAGTGATACCGTAGCGGGCCATCATCTCGCGCTTGGGACGGATGTCGATCTGCGGGCGGCCAACCTGCTGCTCGATGTTGACATCCACAATGCCTTCGACATCACCGATGGATGCCCGCACCTTCTGTGCGAGAGCGTAGAGGCGGTCGAGGTCAGCACCGAAGATCTTGATGGCTATCTGAGCCTCCGTGCCGGAGAGCATGGCGTCGATGCGGTGGGAGATGGGCTGGCCGATCTCGATGTTGGTGCCGGGAAGATGGGAAAGCTTCTCGCGAAGATCGCTGACGAGCTCCTCACGCGAACGAGAGGAAAGAGTGTAGGGCGCTTCTATTTCAGAGACATTGGCGCCGAGAGAGTGTTCATCGAGTTCGGCACGGCCGGTCTTGCGGGCCACGGTGGAGATTTCGGGCATCGACAGGATGATATGCTCGGCCTCGCGGCCAATCTTGTCGCTCTCTTCGAGCGAGACGCCCGGGAACGTGCTGACATTGATGGTTAGCGAGCCCTCGTTGAACGGAGGCATGAAGCTGCGGCCGAGGACGGGGTAGAGGGCCAGAGCGGCGAGGAAGAGCACGGCAGTGGCGATCAGGGCCGAACGCTTGTGGCTGAGGATAAATGACAGTGCACGTCGATAGGCACGTCCGAGGACGCGGACAGTCACGGGATCGGACATTGACTTCTCGACCTGCGCCTTGCTGCGGTAACGCAGCAGGTAGCTGCAGAGGATCGGGGTGACGGTCAACGCAACAACTGTAGAGGCTACGAGAGCCACGATGAAGGCTATGCCGAGAGGAATGAGCATGCGACCTTCGATGCCGCTGAGGAAGAAGAGCGGCAGGAAGCTGGCAATGATGATGAGCGATGAATTGAGGATGGGCAGACGGACCTCGCGTGAAGCATCGTAGACTACCTTGATGACGGGACGGCGGGATTCGGGCGGTAGGGCGAGATTCTCGCGTATGCGGTGGTAGACATTCTCCACGTCGACAATGGCATCATCGACCAGCGAGCCGATGGCTATGGCTATGCCGCCAAGGGTCATGGTGTTGATGGTAATGCCGAGCCAGTGGAGGATGAGAACGGTGATTATGATCGAGAGAGGGAGGGCGATGATTGAGATCAGAGTGGTGCGGAAATTCATCAGGAAAACGAAGAGCACGATGATGACGAAGATAGCGCCTTCGAAAAGCGACATCTGAAGATTGGAGATCGAGGTCTGAATGAAGTCGCTCTGGCGGAAGATGTCAGTGTTGATCTCGACGCCCGGGGGCAGGGTAGGGGCGAGGTCGGCAAGAGTGCGGTCAATGGATTCGATGAGATCGATGGTGGAGGTGGCGGGCTGCTTGGTGACTGTGAGTAGCACGGATGAGCGGCCGTTGACCGAGGCGAGACCGAGGCGTGGGGATTCGGCTCCGAGCTGAATGGTGGCGATATCGCCGAGGGTTACTACCGGGCGCCCGGGCTCCGAGGATACTACGGTTTTGGCCATCTCGTCGACCGAGACAGTGTGGATGTCGGCCTTTATGAGGTATTCGTTGCCGTAGTCGTAGAGTATTCCGCCCGAGGCGTTGGTGTTGAGGTTAGCGGCGGCTTCGCGGACTTGGTCGAGAGTGACATTGTGGTATTTCATCTTCTGCGGATTGAGCAGAATCTGGTATTCGGCCACGTCGCCACCGATCACCGACACCTGGGAGACACCGCCGAGGGAGAGCAGTCGAGGGGAGATGACGCGGTCAGCGATGGTGCGCAGTTCGATGGGCGACTGAAGGCTGTCGGGCGAAGTCAGGCCGATAATGAGCACTTCGCCGAGGATGGATGACTGCGGGCCGAGAGTCGGAGTGCCTACACCGGGCGGGAGCTGTTCGGCAACAGCCGTGAGTTTTTCGGATACTATCTGACGGGCGCGGTAGACATCGGTGCCCCAGTCGAACTCTACCCAGACCACGGAGAAGCCAGTGGATGATGACGAACGGACGCGTCGGACATCTGTAGCGCCGTTGAGAGCTATCTCGATAGGGAATGTCACCATCTTTTCAATCTCCTCGGGGGCAAGCCCCGGGGCTTCGGTCATGACTACTACCGTGGGAGCATTGAGGTCGGGGAATATGTCGACATCGGAGCGCATCATCGTGAAGCAACCCCAGATTGTCAGGGCCGCCGTGATGATAAGGACGATGATGCGGTTATGCAGCGAGAAACGGATTATACGGTCAAGCATGGCTGATTAATGTTGGTGGGAATGGCCTTCGGGGACGGCGCCCGAGTTTTCTGCGAGTTTGACTGTAGTGGCGCCTTTGATCACGACCTCTTCGCCGGGATTCAGGCCGTCGGTAATCTGAACGAGATTGCCGTTGGATGAGCCGATGGTCACGAGACGCTTCTCGTAGCTGTGTCCGGAGGTTTTGACGAACAGAAAGTAATTGCCCATCTGCTCAACGAGGGCCTCGCGCTCAACAGCTATGACATTCGAGCTGTCGCCGGAGAGCAGACAGACGTCGACAAATCCACCGTTCGAAATAAGTCCATTGCCGTCGATGCGGATGTAGAGCGGGATGTAACCGGCACTGGAGGAGGCGAGGGATCGGGCGTCGGTGCTTACGAATGATCCGCCGAGCGAATCGATGGAGATCCATGATTCGGTGTAGGGCAGACGGATGGAAGCCGACCGGATGTCGGCAAGTTCCGAGCGGTATTTTTCGGGAACATCCACCTTAATAATAAGGGCCGTGTTGCGGGCTACGGAGGCGATGGGGGCACCGGCATCGACATAATCGCCTGATTTCTTGTCGAGCGTGGTGATGATTCCGGCAAACGGGGCCGAAACACGGCCGGATGATGCCGCAGGGCTGTAGGCAGCCTTGGCGGCCTCGTATTGGGCGAGGGCAGCATTGTAGTCGCGGCGGGTAACTATGCCGTCGGCCAGAAGCGGTTCGAGGCGGTCAAGTTCCTTTTTGGCGGCCCGGAGGTTGGCGAGTGCCACTTTATTGGGATCGCCGCCAGAAACTGAGGCCGCCGAAACTGAGGCTATTGACTGACCGGAATTGACGTTGGCTCCGGCTGTGATGCCTGGGGAGAGGGTCAGGATTCCGGCAGTGGGGGCGCTTATCACGGCGATGTCGGAGGGAGAGTTGTCGATTACGCCGGTTGCGTTGATGGAGTTGAAGAAAATGGTGTCGCTGACCAGACGTGTCACTACGCCGAAACGGGCAGCATCGTCAGGTTCGAGAATAATCTCGTCGTCGCTGTGCTCATGGGCTTCGGCTTCGCCGGATTGTTGGTCGTGGTCGTTGGCGTTATGGCCTGAGCATGAAGCTAAAACAGTGGCTAAAAGCAATATACAGGATCTATACATGATAAATTAGTCTTAATGGATGCAAAGATAAGGATCACCCGAGGATGGTGATTTATATAATTTGCCAAAATGATTGCACCTAAGATTATTAGGCTGAAGAATAGAGGATTAAGCAAATCTGAGAATAGACGTAGCAGGGGAGCCTCGGGTAGGGGATGCCGACAGGATATTATCACAATATGCCTGTACCGACACGATAAAACGCGATGCGACAAGGAGTTGCGTCTCGGCAGGACCAGCAATGGTCAGGGGATTGGATGGCGCTGCAAAGATGGAAACTACGGAGTCCGTAAAATTGTCGTCATCGGTGCGAGGAAGATCAAAAAAAGACAGAAGGTGTTGGGTGCATGTCGAGGAATGTGACCGGCTATGGATGTGATAGATAGTCAGGTCATTGCATGCAGAATGAGAATGTTTGTCGTCCAGGCCGAAACATACCGAACCACGGTCATCGTGATGGTGGTACTGGGCCAAAGATGTGGCGCAGACCAGCAGCATGATGCAGAGCGACAATATGATACGCAGATATTGTTTCACCGTGGGAATGGTATTTTGAGGATGTTAGTGCAAATATAGTGAATATTTGGTGATTTTGGAATGATTTGTTACGAATTTAATCAAGAGTTGATTTTGCCCATAATTTATATTATGTTAAATAGTGGTTTTCTTGTTTTGGTTTGATTTGAATTCGTACTTATGATGTATCGATATCCGGGAATCAACGTAATGATCGGACTCAGCGGAATTAGTGTTCTAAACGCAACGGACAATTTGCCTAAAAATGGATAAATCTTTTCTCATCGTACGCCTAAATTTGATTCAACAGGCAATAATACTTATGAGGACCCGGGGCCTGAGCAATCCTTAGATTTCATCATTCATATACGAACCCCAGATAAACTGCTTAAATGAGAATTAGATTGATTTGATGAAAGCTTAGGACAAGTCATTATAAATAAGTAATTTACCCTTCATTTGTAGAAACTTATCATTGTTTTGGCGGCCATATTTACTTTTGAATTGACGTGTGGTGCTGTTTATTGCATTGTCGTGGCGTTTGGAGCCTGTCAGCTGCGGTAATCGGCGAAATGCCGGTAGATTCTCACAAAGATTCCGACGGATTTAGGATGATAATTACAAAATTGAAGAATGAAATTTTATGCAATTTGAATTAAGAATGTTAAATTTCTTTGGTAATAAGCAACTTAAGCATTATTTAACGTTCATTGCTCAGACTAATGGCTCTAATGATTTGTTATTATAATAAAGATTTTCAACGAATTAAGAAATTCGGAGCACATTGATAAAACATTCAGTTTCATTTGTAAATGCACAATTTAAAATTGAAGAATCAACAGCTGTTTCAGATTGCAAATTGATGGTATTTACAAATCAAAATGAGCTTGAATACCCAAGTTTTAATCTGCAAAGCAGACTAACGAGTCAAGACGTTTACAAACGCACCTCAGCTTTTAATCGATAGACAAATAGACTAAATGAAATTTAACATCAAATATAATACACTATAAATCACCGCTATTATAGCTAATGTCTGTAGCGGAAGTTTTAGGTTTCGACACCAATAAAGGTGTTGAGATGGAATTATGCGGATGTAACGGTTGTATAGCGTTGTAATCCACCTATATTACATCAAATAATGATATACAATATTTAATGGGTTCGTGACTTGTTTTCACCAGGGATAATCTATGCATACAACCATCCCATTTTGTTTGGTTTTGCAAATTCTCAAATCGAAAATTTGAAATTGCATTTGCAACTTGCAAGTGTAAAATTTAATGATTACATTTGCAATGTGTAAACAAATGAAAATTTACAATATGGACATCGTCACTCGCCTTAAAGAATTCATTAATTATCTGAGTATTCCCGTCACTCAGTTTGCCGACAACTGTTCTATCCCCCGCCCTACCCTCTCTCAATTGTTAAACGGACGCAACAAGAAGGTTAGCGACGAACTTATAGGCAAGATTCATGATGCCTACCCCAATCTTTCCGTCCTATGGCTGATGTTTGGTGAAGGAGATATGCTGCACGATTCAAATATTGAAATCTCAAGGCCTAAAAATGACGTTGACCCCGTAAATTCATCAACTCAAGCCACTGTTAAAGAGGAGAATAAGACAAGTATCGAGTTTAATAATCCCTTCTCTCAAAATCCAGCAGAAAAATTGGTGCCCACAGAGAATACAAAAGAAAACTCTTTCGGAACCACGCTTGACTTTACGGCAGATGCAAACCTACAGGCAGATAATCAGCGCATAACCCTTGGCGCTGACTTCAATGATGCAAGCAACACACCTTCGACAAATACCATAACATTCAACCCTGACAGTAACCGCAAGATTGTAAACATTATTGTTTACTACAGCGACAACAGTTTCGAGTCATTCGTGCCTAACGGCAAGCAGTGATCTGTCGAGACGGGTCTACAATGTATCAGCGAGCGGTCAGGACCGGCGCTTCAGCTTGCGAAAGAGGGAGCGGATGCCTTCTTTGCCTAAGATCAGGAGGGCGGTGTATTGGGCGGTTTTGGCCAGCCCGAAGAAAATGAACCATAAGATGCCTTTCGTGACCGCGGATATTGGCAGAAGCATCTGGAGGAATGATAAAGAATAAAAAATCACGCATGCTGCCGCTACCATGATGCCGGTACGGACTGACAAGCGTGATATTTTCGTTTTTAGGCTGTTAAATGCAGTCAACGTAGGGAAGAACTATTGAAGAGAAGATTCGCGTTTGGGAGGAGCCTAACGGCCGTTTCAGAGGTCTGCAGGGGCCTGTATGGAGGCAAAGAACTGTTCGCGAAGCGAACGATCGTCGGCAAATACGCCGCTGGAGGATGTGGTGACCGTAGAGGAGTTCTGCTTCTGCACTCCCCTCATCTGCATGCAAAGATGGCGGGCACGGCAGCTGACAATGACACCCTTGGCCTTGAGTTCTGACTGAAGAGTCTCACACAGTTCTACGGCAAAGCGCTCCTGAACCTGAAGGCGACGGGCAAAAACGTCGACTATCCTGGCCACTTTGCTCAAGCCTACGATCTTTTCGCCGGGGATATAACCTACGGACACTTTGCCGAAGAACGGAAGGATATGGTGCTCGCAAAGCGAATAGAATTCGATGTCGCGGACGACAACCATATCAGACGACGGCGCTTCAAACAGCGCTCCGTGGATAACCTCAGATATATTCTGGCGATAGCCGCGTGTAAGAAAATAGAGCGCTTTGGCAGCCCGCTCGGGTGTGTCGACGAGGCCTTCGCGAGAGGGATCTTCACCTATCAGCCGGATGATCTCGCGATAATGGCCGGCAATACTGCTGATGATGTCGTCAGGATTTTGTGGCAGTTCGGACATGGCTATTCAGATTATTGCTGCTTGGGAAGTACTCCGCGGGCACGGACTACATGAATTTCACGGGAATAGGCCGGAAAAGCCTTGCGAAGTTTTACGGCAAGTTCCTCGGCTTCGCCAGAAGTGCGGAATGAGCCGACTACCAGACGCCAGTAAGGAGTGACATAATCGACAGAAGTGGAATAATCAGGGAATTTAGCGGCGATCTGACGCTCTATTCTACGTGCCTCCTGACGGGAGCGTTCGGCTTTATTGTCGGAGAACACCTGAACTTTGTAGACTACAATCTTGCCTGAGGTGGTTTTCTTTTCAGGAGCGGCGGTGCGGTCAGGGACAATCAGATTCATAATGGCATCGCTGCTGACCACCACATTACGACCGCCTTCGGTGATGTGGTCAACGATAGTAGCCTCGCGGGGGGCGGGGTCCTGAGCCATAACGGACGAAGAGCCCGCTGAAAGGACTAAAGCCAAAGCAAGAGCCGCATAAAACTTCTGTATCATCATAAGCGCTATTATGCTATTTAGGCTACAAAAATACAAAATTATATTCTTGTAGCCTAAATTATACTCATATTATTGATGACCTATTGCCCGGCAAAGGCCATACAGGCATGTCAACATTTCAGTGAGAACTGATTATTCAAAGGCAGTTACGATGCCCATGAATGAGTTGGCGTCGAGAGAAGCGCCACCGATAAGACCACCGTCAACGTTGGGTTTGGCGAAGAGGGCCTTGGCATTGGTGGGTTTGCAGCTGCCGCCGTAGAGGATAGAGGTGTTTTCAGCAACTTCTTTGCCGTATTTATCGGCGATGACACCACGGATGAAAGCATGCATTTCTTCAGCCTGGTCGTCAGTAGCGGTTTTGCCTGTACCGATAGCCCAAACGGGTTCGTAAGCGAGGATGAGTTTGCTGAAATCCTCGGCAGAGAGGTTGAAGAGAGCATCTACGATCTGGCTCTTTACAACGTCAAAATATGTGCCGTTTTCGCGTTCTTCGAGAACTTCACCGATGCAGAAGATAGGGGTGAGTTTGTTTTCGAGAGCGAGAGCTACTTTTTCTTTGAGGGTCTCGGAGGTTTCGCCGTAATACTGGCGACGTTCAGAATGGCCGAGGATAACGTATTCAGCACCTGTTGAAGCAACCATCGGAGCGGAAACTTCGCCGGTGTAGGCACCCGAGCGGTGGTCGGCGCAGTTTTCAGCACCGAGGCCGAGGGCTTTCTTGTCAATTACTTCATTGATGGTAGCCAGATGGGTAAAGGGAACGGCAATAATCACGTCGCACTTGGGTGTAACACCCTTAAGAGCCTCATTGACAGCTTTGGCGAGAGCTACGCCTTCGGGAAGAGTGGTGTTCATCTTCCAGTTACCTGCTACAATATTTTTTCTCATAATACTGGTAATTATAAAATTTTGGTTTCTATGACGCAAAATTACTCATTTTTTTTTAATCCTTGACTTTTCGGGCGTTTTTTCAGCCGGGAGATGACAGTATCGATGACAAAAGCCATCAACAACCAGCCCATAAGCATGAGAGTCATCATCCGCAGAATCCTGCCACCGTCGTAACCGAGCGACTCAAGAAGGTCAACCTCGCCACGGCCGGCTCTCTCGAACACTTCATTGTCAATTGACGAAAGCGACCGCTTCCACACTATCTTGCCCTCTTTGATATAGACCGCGGCCATAACGCCACGTGCCAATTCCTTCAGCACGGTGCTTTCGGCACGGTAGATGGGGTAAGTGGCCATCGACAAGTCAGTCCATTCCTCAAGCTGGCCGTCATCAGGAATTGCGGCTATCTCGATGAGCGAACCGCCGTGAGCTTCGATATATTCCTGAAATTCGTTGACTGTGTAGGTGTAAGAGACATTAGCCTCGCTATAGTCCGGCAGGATTATAAGCAACTGCTCCCCTACCGTGTCAATCACCTCGGAGGTAACGTCATCATCGTAATCGTAGATAACCAGCTCTGTGGCATCCGACAGGCTGCCCGACACAAGATTGCGGTCAACAAAAGTCCAGGTACTGTCAGGCAGATTATCCTCCGAGAATGACTGACGTTTGCCATCCTTCTCATACACAAACTCGAAAACCACAGGTTCGCGGTCCGATTCGCTGACCAAAATATCGCTGCCTACAGGAAACGAGCGGAAATCGATAAGCGGCTGCACATTATAGCCGTAGAGCGAAACCGCAAGCAGATACACGAAGCATCCCAGGGCCGGAATCCACTGGATGCCGAAGCTGAACAGACCCTTCACCTTTTTATTGAAGAAGAGCAGGTAGACGCAACCGAGTGTAAGGAGTATGTTTTTGAAGAGTGTGGCTCCGTTTGACAGAATCCAGAAATCGCCAAAGCAGCCGCAGTCGGCCACCGGCGACTTGAAATAAATATATACCGTAAGAGGCAGAAGGCCGGCCATCATAGCCGCGAGCGCCCATACCGTAAGCCGACGGTAGGCTCCGATCACAAGCATACATCCTATCATGAACTCAGCCATTGACAGCGACAGAGCTATCATGACGTAGAGCGAATGGGGCTGGGGCATGTCCCACACCATGAAATACTCCGAGGTCTTGTAGACAAAGCCCCAGAGGTCAATGGCCTTGACGAACCCCGACATCACAAACACTCCGCCTATCAATAGTCGGAGCGCCCATACAATCCAAGGCATCACCTTGATGTTGGCAGCCTTAATGCTTGTAATGGCTGACATCACTCTGTCAGTTTAATGATGGCGAAAACGGCATAGTTGATCATATCCATGTAATTGGCATCGATGCCTTCTGAAATGAGCGTCTGCCCTTCATGGTCCTCGATCTGCTTGGTGCGCTGGATTTTCGACAGAATCATGTCAGTGTAGGAGCATAGGCGCATCATGCGCCATGCTTCATCGTAATCATGGTTCTTTGCCATCATGAGCTCCTTGGCAGCCTTGGCATAGCGGTCATAGAGATTCAGGGCCTCGGCGCCGTCTATGTCAATCTCGTCGACAAAACCGTATTTCAGCTGGATAAGACCCACAATACCATAGTTGACTATGGCCATAAACTCGGGAAGGATGCCCTCGTTGACCATGGCGCATCCCTTGGTGCCTATAGAGCGTATGCGTTTGGCCTTGATGAAAATCTGGTCAGTTATAGAACATGGACGCATTATGCGCCATGAAGCACCGTAGTCCTTGAGTTTCTTTTCAAAAATGCCGCGGCACGAGGCGAGCGCTTTATCGAATTGTTGTTCAGTTGCTTCCATAAGATATATGAATAATGATTTGCCGCAATGGTCCGATAGACGCCTGCAGTTACGCAAAGATACACAATCACAGCAAATCATGCAACCATGTCCCGGCAGAAAAAATCAAAGCCGGACCGATTCGGGGAATCTGTCCGACTTTGTGATACTAAGTGAATTTATGAGGTTTTCGACTCCTTGCCGGGCTATGTGCCACTCGCCTCGGCCTGAGAGGCAGAACCGTCATATCGTGAAGTCAATCACTTACGGTTGGTTTTATTGACATAACCTACAAATACCAGGATGAATGCCACGAGTGAAAGACCGGCGCCGATCGATGCGAGTTCCATAGAACCATTGGTAGTAAACAATGTTGCAATCAGGAAGCCTATTGCCAAGAAAGCAAAAATAAAAGCTAAAACGATTAAGAATTTCATAGTTGTAGGGTTTTAATGTTGAGTAGTTTTACTATCATAACACCTGGAGATAGAATAATGATACATCCCTTAACCTTATTTAACAAACAGCGGAGCTACCGGCTTTAACCGATAGCTCCGCGAGTATTTCCAAGGGTGATTTAAATCAATTGCCGAGAGCTTTCCACTGGTTTGACTGATCAACGTATTTCTCACCGAGACGATAGTAGAGACGGTAGAGAATACCGGGGATCATAGGATAGTTGGCTTCGTCGAGCTGATATGCACGTTCAAACAGATCGGCAGCCTTGAGGAGTTCCTTAGCCTGTTCTTCGGGAACATTGTTGTCACTTGTGTCCTGAAGCTGAGCGGCAACGGTGTTGTTGATCATACGGCCGAGGTCAAAGAATGCTTTAGCATTGGAGTCATCGAGTTCGGTAGCTTTTGTGAAGTCAGCCACAGCTTCGTCGATCTTGTTGTCCTGCTCATAGATATAGCCGCGGATGTCGTAGAACTGGCTGAGCATCTTGTTATCGGTTGACGCTTTGATAGCCTCGTTGACAAGGTCGAAGCAAGCGGGGAAGTTACGATCGGCAATGTAATGGTTGATGATCTGACCGATGAAGATAACATCTTCGGTGCCGAATTTCTCGTAGCCGGCTTTGGCAATGTCAAGCATAGCTACAGAGTCATCGAGACGACGGGCGGATTCAACGCCATAACGGTAAACGTCAATAGTCTGGAAGCCGTCCTTGATGGCTTCCTGAATGGATTTCAGCGCACGGTCATTCTTGTCGTGTGTAAGCATTGCCACGCCCTGATAGAAGCGGATCTGTCCGATGATGGTGTCGGGATCTGCGACAGGAGCCGATTTACCGAGCACAGGGTTCTGGGGAAGAGTGCAGTAGAGTTCCCAAGCGTCGTAAGCTCCGTCGTAATCCTGATTGTCAAACAGGAAGATACCTGCGTTGCGGAGCTGGTGGTAATTATTGGCGAGAGTCTTGAGGATTTCCTTGCTCTTTTTGGGCTTGATTTTGCCTTTCTCGTCAGGAAGGCTGTCGAGGTGAAGTGCTTTGAAGTAGTAGTTGTAGCCATCTACAAGAGCGTGGCCGGCCATTTTTTTCTGATCGGGGCTAAGAGCCTGACCGAGCGATTCCATCATGTAGAGATTTTCATAGAGACCCACACCGGCTTTACCGGCGAGATACCAGGGCATCATGGTGTTGGCAGTCTCGCTGTTGGTCAAAGCGGGCTGAACATCGTTGAGGGCTTTCTGATAGTCAGGATTGGAGCCTTTGAGAGTATGTTCAACATCCTTAACCAGACTTTCCTGAGCCATTGCGGCCAAACCGGTCAGAAGGCATACTCCTAAGATGCTAATTTTTTTCATAATCGAGTGTTGTTTTAGTTATTAAGGTAAGTTATTGTTCGTTATCGAAAGTTTCGTCAGAGGCGGAATCGACTTCGGGGACGTTTTCGGCCTCAATGGCTTCATCTACGGTTTCCTCGATCTCTTCAGCCGAGTCGACGCAGCATACAGATGCGATGTTGTCGTTGCGCTTTTCGAGGTTAATGACTCTGACGCCCTGGGTTGCGCGGCCCTGGACACGGATGTCGGCCACCTTCATGCGGAGGGTGATTCCGCTTTTGTTGATGATCACGAGGTCGTTTTCGTCGTTGACGCTCTTGATAGCCACGAGACGGCCGGTCTTTTCGGTGATGTTCATGGTCTTGATGCCCTTGCCGCCACGGTTGGTGATGCGGTAGTCATCAATATCGGAGCGCTTGCCGTAGCCGTTCTCGGAAATTACCATCACATTGTTGGTCGATCCGGGTTCGATACATATCATGCCTACCACGGCGTCGTCGCCCTCGTCAAGGGTCATGCCGCGAACGCCGGTCGACATACGGCCCATTTCGCGTACTTTGCTTTCGTGGAAGCGGATAGCGCGGCCGTTGCGGTTGGCCATGATGATTTCGGAGTTGCCGTCAGTGAGTTCTACGGATATCAGTTTGTCATCCTCGCGGATAATGATGGCGTTGACGCCGTTGGCGCGGGGACGGGAGTAAGCCTCGAGGCTTGTCTTTTTGATGACGCCGTTCTTGGTGCAGAACACGAGGTTGTGGCTTGTCACGAAGTCGCGGTCGTCGAGAGCCTTCACATTGATTACGGCGTTGACATTGTCGTCAGGCTCAATGTTGAGAAGGTTCTGGATGGCGCGGCCCTTGGAGTTCTTGGCGCCTTCAGGCAGCTCATAGACCTTGAGCCAGTAACAGCGACCCTTTTCGGTGAAGAACAGCATATAATTATGCATCGATGCCGGGTAGATGTATTCGATAAAGTCCTCGTCGCGGGTGTCGCTGCCCTTGGCCCCTACCCCGCCGCGGTTCTGAGTGCGGAATTCCGAGAGGGCTGTGCGCTTGATATAACCCATGTGGGAGAGGGTGATGATCATGTCGTCATCGGCATAGAAATCCTCGGCATTGAAGTCGCCGGCGGTATAGTCGATGTCAGTGCGGCGTTCGTCGCCGTATTTGTCGCGGATCTCCTCGAGTTCGGTCTTGATGAGGTTCCAGCACACAACATCGTTGGTGAGGATCTCTTCGAGGCGGGCTATTTCGGCGAGGATTTCGTCGTAGCTTGCGCGGAGTTTGTCCTGTTCGAGTCCGGTGAGCTGTTTGAGACGCATCTCCACGATTGCACCGGTCTGTACTTCAGTGAGATTGAAGCGTTCAGTCAGTCGCTGGCGCGCCTCTTCAGTGGATTGCGAGGAGCGGATGATGTGGATGACCTCGTCAATGTTCTGCGAGGCAATGATAAGACCTTCAAGAATGTGGGCGCGCTCCTGAGCCTTGCGGAGCTCAAACTTGGTGCGGCGGATTACAACATCGTGGCGATGATCGATAAAAGCCTCGAGCATCTGCTTGAGGTTCAATGTCTTGGGACGGCCGTTAACAAGAGCCACATTGTTGACGCTGAAGGATGACTGCATCTGAGTCATCTTGTAGAGCTTATTGAGCACCACATTGGCATTGGCGTCGGATTTGAGTTTGATGACAATGCGCATGCCCTTGTAGTCGCTCTCGTCGTTTATGTCGGCAATGCCGTCGAGCTTCTTCTCGTTGACGAGGTCGGCGATATATGATATGAGCAATGCCTTGTTGACATTGTAAGGTATCTCGGTGACAATGATATTGTCGTGATTGGCTTCGGTCTCGATCTCGGCTTTTGCGCGTATCACGATGCGGCCGCGGCCGGTCTCGAAGGCGTCGCGCACACCGTTATATCCGTAGATGGTGCCGCCGGTGGGGAAATCAGGCGCCTTAATATATTGCATAAGATCGGCCACCGTCAGGTCGCGGTTGTCAATCAGGGCCACACAGGCGTTGATTGACTCGGTGAGGTTGTGGGGCGGTATATTGGTGGCCATACCTACGGCTATACCCGAGGCACCGTTGACGAGCAGGTTGGGGAATCGGGTGGGAAGCACCACGGGCTCCCGGCGGGAGTTGTCGTAGTTAGGCTGGAAATCAACGGTATCGCTGTCGATATCGCTGAGCATTTCTTCGCCGAGTTTCTGGAGTCGCACCTCGGTGTAACGCATGGCGGCAGCACCGTCGCCGTCAACAGAGCCGAAGTTTCCGTGGCCGTCGACGAGGGTGTAACGCAGAGCCCAGTCCTGAGCGAGTCGCACTACAGTGCCATATATCGAGGAGTCACCGTGGGGGTGATACTTACCCATTACTTCACCAACGCAATTGGCTGATTTCTTGTGAGGATGATCGGAGGTGTTACCCATTTCGTTCATACCGAACAGCACTCTGCGATGCACAGGCTTAAGTCCGTCGCGGACATCAGGCAGCGCACGCGACACTATGACCGACATAGAATAGTCGATATAGGCCGACTTCATTTCATTTTCAATATTGATCTTTAATATACGATCTTCTTCCAACATAGTTTTCTGTAGAATAATCTATACTTATTATCTTGCTATAGTTCTAATGGTTATGCGTAATTACGCAACACTTTCACGCAGTGGGGCAATTACTAAGCAAAGTTACAAAACATTTGCGGATTTACCGAATTTTCGTGCATAAGATATCAGGTGAATACCTCAAAAAATGTTAATCCCGCAGGCTAAGCCCCCCGCGACATTCCCCTCACTTTTGGAGATAATATGGCATCTTTTTTTACTTTTATAAGGTTTTTCACGCAGATTATCATTTTTTACCCGAAGTTTGGCACAATTATTGCTTACTTTGCATTCAGATTATTGAAAACACAAACCAAAGCTATTATATGTCATCATCCGACTCACGATCTCAACGATTTAAAGCTGTGATGTACAAGTCAATGGAGTTGGCAAAGTCACACAACTCCCCTCTTATCAGACCCGAGCACATTCTTTATGCACTTCTGACGGAGCAGTCCCGCACCATACCTGACTTGATTGACCGTATTGCACATGACACATCGGCCGAGCGGCTCACCGCCGGCCTTGACAGATACCTCTATGAGGAGGGTATCGGCAATCCCGGCCTGTCAGAAACAGAAGCCGACCCGTCGCTTGACGCACTTTCGAGCCGACTGATCTATCTCAGTGCCCTCGAAGCTCGAAGCTGCTCTACCGACTCGATTGACATCCAGCATCTGTTACTCTCTATTTTTCACTACAAAAAAATCAGCAACAACAAAGATAATATGGAATATCTCAAACCTTTCCGCGATGCCGGAATCACCTACGATGAACTTTTTAAGGCGGTGAAAGGCACGGAATCCGCCGATCCGACGGCAGGCAGCGACTTCACCGACGACGATTCTGACGACGGCGGTTACGACGACATGCCCTCGGACGATTCCGACTCGTCAGCATCAGCCTCCGATTCCCGCCCGGATACTCCCCGCAGCTCTTCGCGCCGCGGCGGCGACACCCCTATGCTTGACAAGTACGGGCATGACATGACACGTGCCGCCGAGGAAAACCGTCTCGACCCCGTAATAGGCCGTGATATGGAGATCGAGCGTCTTGCCCAGATCCTCAGCCGCCGCAAGAAAAACAATCCTGTGGTTATCGGCGAGCCCGGAGTGGGCAAGTCGGCTATTGTGGAAGGTCTCGCGCTACGCATCGCACAGCGCAAGGTTCCGAGAGTGCTTTTTGACAAGCGCGTGGTGTCACTTGACATGGCCACGCTCGTGGCCGGCACCAAATACCGCGGTCAGTTTGAGGAGCGCATCAAAGCCATCCTCAACGAACTTGCCAAAAACAACGACGTGATCCTGTTTATCGATGAGATCCACACTATAGTCGGCGCCGGCAACTCGTCAGGCTCTATGGACGCCGCCAACATTCTCAAGCCCGCCTTGGCCCGCGGTGAGATCCAGTGCATCGGCGCCACCACACTCGACGAATACCGCACCAACATCGAGAAGGACGGGGCCCTCGAACGCCGTTTCCAGAAGGTGATGGTAGAGCCTACTTCGGAGGAGGAGACTCTTCAGATTCTCGAAAACATCAAGGATAAATATGAGGCACATCACAATGTGACCTACACCCCCGAGGCTCTCAAGGCCTGCGTGAAACTCACCGAGCGCTACGTGTCGGACCGCAACTTCCCCGACAAGGCCATTGACGCCCTTGACGAAGCCGGTTCGCGCGTACACATCACCAACATTTCGGTTCCGGCCGAGATAGAGGCTCTCGAGCAGTCAATCGAGGAGGCTTCGGCCAACAAACTTCAGGCGGCTCAGCAGCAGGATTTTGAGAAAGCCGCCGGCTATCGCGACCGTGAACAGTCACTCCGCAAGAGCCTCGAGGACGCCACCCGCCGCTGGGAGGAACAGCTTTCGGCCAACCGGGTAACCGTCGACGAGGACAAAGTGGCGGAAGTCGTAGCCATGATGACCGGAGTGCCCGTGCAGCGTATAGCACAGGCCGAAGGCAAGCGACTCAGAGAGATGGGCCCGAAACTCAAATCGGAAATCATAGGCCAGGATAACGCCATCGACAAGATTGTCAAGGCCATCCAGCGCAACCGCATAGGACTGAAGGATCCCAACAAGCCCATAGGCACATTTATGTTCCTCGGTCCCACCGGTGTGGGCAAGACTCACCTTGCGAAGAAGCTTGCCGAATATCTCTTTGACTCGGCCGACACGCTTATCCGCATGGACATGAGCGAATATATGGAAAAATTCACCGTGAGCCGTCTTGTAGGCGCGCCTCCGGGATACGTGGGCTACGAGGAGGGAGGTCAGCTGACCGAAAAGGTTCGCCGCAGGCCTTACTCCGTGGTGCTTCTCGACGAGATCGAGAAGGCACATCCCGATGTGTTCAACCTCCTCCTTCAGGTGATGGACGAAGGCCGGCTTACCGACAGCCTCGGCCGCCGTATCGACTTCAAGAACACCATCCTGATCATGACTTCCAACATCGGCACCCGCCAGCTCAAGGACTTCGGCACAGGCGTGGGCTTCACCACTCCTTCGGCCGACGACAAGGACTATGCCCACGGTGTGCTCCAGAAAGCACTGCAGAAGGCATTCTCACCCGAATTCCTAAATCGTATCGACGATATCATAATGTTTGACCAGCTCGACAAGGAGGCTATATTCAAGATCATCGACATCGAGCTTGCCGGATTCTACAAGCGCATCGACTCGCTCGGCTACAGACTTGACCTCACCGAAGAGGCCAAGACCTATATCGCAGAGCGCGGCTACGACAAGCAGTTCGGTGCACGTCCGCTGAAGAGGGCTATCCAGAAGTATCTCGAAGATGAGCTCGCCGAACTTATCATAAACTCCGAGATGCCGCAGGGCACCGAGATCAAGGTGGACTATGACAAGGAGGCTGACAAGATTACTATGAACGTTGTCAGCGCTCATACCGACACTGCCGAGCAGTAATTTTGTCAGTTGTCATTGACAAATATTCACAAAAAATGTCACATTTCGCATGTGGCATTTTTTTTGTTAGATTGTTTTATATAAATAAATAATTCTAATCTACTAAATATATTATGACTGTACAAAAAGGCAAAATCGGTGTTACCACCGACAATATCTTTCCGGTTATCAAGAAGTTTCTTTACAGCGATCATGAGATATTCCTTCGCGAACTCGTGTCAAACGCCATCGATGCCACCCAGAAGCTCAAAACCCTTTCGTCGTTCGGCGAATTTAAGGGCGAGCTCGGCGAACTGAACGTCAAGGTATCAGTCGACGAAAAGGCAGGCACACTTACCGTAAGCGACCACGGCATAGGCATGACCGCCGAGGATCTCGACAAGTATATCAATCAGATCGCATTCTCGGGCGCCGAAGAGTTCCTTGCCAAATATAAAGACAATGCCAACGCTATTATCGGCCATTTCGGTCTCGGCTTCTATTCTGCTTTCATGGTGGCCAAGAAAGTTGAGATCAGATCACTATCCTATAAGGAAGGCGCCGAGGCTGTAAGATGGGAGTGCGACGGCAGCCCCGAGTTCATCATGGAACCCGCCGAAAAGGCTGAACGCGGCACCGACATCATACTCTATATCGACGACGAGAACAAGAAATTCCTGCAGAAGGACGAAGTAGGCGCACTGCTTAAGAAATACTGCCGTTTCCTCCCCGTGCCCGTAATTTTCGGCAAGGAGCAGGAATGGAAGGACGGCAAATATGTGGATACTGACCGCGACAACGTAGTCAACTCCACCGAACCCACCTGGACTAAGAAACCCTCCGACCTCACCGACAAGGATTACCTCGATTTCTATCACGAACTCTATCCGGGCCTTGAGGATCCGTTGTTCTGGATTCACCTCAATGTGGATTATCCCTTCAATCTCACCGGCATACTCTTTTTCCCGAAGATCAAGAACAATTTCGAACTGACCAAGAACCGCATCCAGCTTTACTGCAACCAGGTTTATGTGACCGATTCGGTGGAGGGCGTGGTTCCCGAATTCATGATGCTTCTTCAGGGTGTGATCGATTCGCCCGACATCCCTCTGAATGTGTCACGTTCATATCTGCAGAGCGACACTGCCGTCAAGAAGATCTCGGGCTATATCACCAAGAAAGTGGCTTCACGCCTCGAAGATATCTTCAAGACTGACCGCGTTGACTATGAGAAGAAGTGGGACGACATCAAGATTTTCATTGAGTACGGCATGCTGACCGATCAGAAATTCTGTGATGCCGCCATGAAGTTCGCACTTGTCAAAGATACCGAAGGCAAGTTCTACACCCTCGAAGAGTACCGCACACTGATTGAAGGCACCCAGACTGATAAGGACGGCGACGTGGTTTATCTCTATGCCACCGATGCTGTGGCTCAGTATTCCTACATCAACGCTGCCGTTGAGAAAGGTTACAATGTGCTGCTGATGGACGGGCAGCTTGACAGCCATTTCATAGCCATGCTCGAGAGCAAGATCGAGAAGTCTCGTTTCGTCCGTGTTGACTCCGACGTGGTTGACAATCTCATTCCCAAGGCCGACAAAAAAGCTGTCGATCTCACAGCTAACCAGCGCGACATGCTCACCGAAGTGTTCCGCACCCAGATTCCGCATATTGATAAAGCAGAATTTCTTGTCAGCTTCGAGGCTATCTCTGAGGAAGCCAACCCTGTGCTGATCACCCAGAATGAATATATGCGACGCATGAAGGATATGGCCGCCATGCAGCCCGGCATGAGCTTCTACGGCGAACTTCCTGACAGCTACAACCTGATAGTCAATGTTGAAAGCCCCGTTGTCAAACGCATTATGGCCGATGCCGAAGGTAACCTTATGCCCAAGATGCAGCCGCTGTTTGACGCCACGGCCGACAACAATTCAAAGACCGAGGCCATCCGTAAAGAATCGGCCGACGGCAAGCTTACTGACGAGCAGCAGAACAAAATCAAAGAATATGACGAGCAGACAGCCCACAACCGTGAGGAAGAGAAGAAACTCGCCTCAGAATATGCTTCGGCACAGCCGCTTGTCAAGCAGGTTATCGACCTTGCGCTGCTCGCCAACAATCTTCTCCGCGGCCAGCAGCTCAATGAGTTCATCCGCCGCTCGGTAACCCTCCTATGATCTGAGCCTACATAAACAAAATTATTACTGTCCGCTAAACTTTAGGGAAGATTAGAAAAACAGGGCTGATTCCA
>ERZ836877.592-NODE-592-length-61512-cov-15.802464_pt1 | contig 61512 bp, 53 predicted proteins | sample MGYA00519469_ERZ836877 | MGnify/ENA primary metagenome ERZ836877 (study PRJEB31850, sample SAMEA3708809) | human gut metagenome | biome: human gut; feature: human-associated habitat; material: faeces | place: China | collected 2014 ...
CCCGACTCAAGCTATGCGACCCTGTCGGCAACATTTATTATTAAACAAGCTCTAAGAATTTTGTCATGTCGTTAGTGGTAATTGTATTGAGATCGGCATTTTGTGTTATTATTAGTAAATATAATCACTTTTGCGATATCGAATCCCGTTAGTCGTTGTATGCCAAGCCGTAATATCTTATTGACGTTGTTTTGAGGCAAAACACTTTGTTAAATTGAGGTGATTTACTTTGTTAATTTGATTAACATTTTGAGTGTGTACGGTCGGGGCGATCAGCGGTCGATGATTATCCGGTAGTCGGCGCTGAAGGTGGCGGCTGGGGCGAGGGTGTTGACGTAGGGGCGGGCGGTGAAGTCGCCATCGAAGCCTACGGAGTCGGCGCGGCCGTACCAGGGCTCTATGCACACGAAGGGGGCGTCGGGACGGGGCGACCACAGGCCTACTACGGGGGCGCTGTAGAGAAGGGTCAGGTAGGGACGGTGCTCGGCGTCGAGCATTGACACTCGCGTGGTCTGGCTGTCGGCCAGGATTATGGCGTCGTGTTCAAAGGTACGGTCATCGAGCGGCAGCATGCCGTCGGCATCGAGGCTCACGGGCGTGAGGCCGGAGCCTACGCATCCACCTTCGGTAATGGTCTGGCGCTCAGGCTTGCGGGCATTGGTGAGAAGATAGCCGTGGACCGGGTCGGAGGCATGGAAGTCGGGGAGATTGAAGGCGGGATGTGCACCGATCTGAAACGACATTTCGCGACTGTCAGTGTTCTTGACACGCCACATCACGGTGATGCGGTCACCCGTCAGACTGTAGCCTATCTCGAGGCGGAAGCGGCGGGGGAAGCGGGCGAGGGTGTCGTCCGACGATTCGAGCACGAACCAGGCCTCGTCGTCGGGCGCGTCGTCCGGGGTGAAAGCGGTGAATTCCATGTCGCGGGCAAAGCCGTGCTGCGACATGGCATATTCGCAGCCGTCCATGCGGTAGCGGCCCTGCCACACTGCACCGACAATGGGGAAGAGCACCGGCGAGCGGCGTCCCCAGAAGCGGCTGTCGCCCTGCCAGAGATATTCGTGGCCTGTAACGTTGGATTTTATACTCTGAAGTTCGGCGCCTTTGCTGTCGATCACAACAGTCAGAAGGTCATTTCGTAAAGTCTGTTTCATGGTCCAAAGTTACAAAAAATAACGGAAGCTGAACGCCTCGCGCCCCGCGATTGTTATAATTCTGCATAACCATAAAAATTGACAAGACTATGTTTGACGACATCAAAGACAAGGCTAATGACCTGATGAAAAATGAGAAGGTGAATGAGGTGGTGGAGAAAGTCACTGAATTCGCGAAGTCCGAGAAAGGCAAAGAAGTGATAGAAACAGTAAAAGAAAAGACCGAGACCTTCTTCAAGGACAAATTCGGCAAATGACCGGACAGGCGGCGCCCCTCGGGTCGCCGCTTTTTTCAGATATCGTACCCTGTTCGGCGGAACAGGGCGTAGTCCTCGTCGGCATCGTTGCCTCGGGTTGTCAGGAGGTCACCGATCATCACTCCGTTCATGCCTCCGCGGAGAATACGCTCGGTTGTTTCGCGGCTCAGGCGGGCGCGGCCTCCGGCAAAGCGCATTACGGCGTCGGGAGCCATGAAGCGCATCAGGGCCACGGAGCGGATGATCTCCTCTTCGCTCAGCGGCGGGGTGTCCTGAAGGGCGGTGCCCGGAATGGGGTTGAGGATGTTGACGGGGATGGAGCTGGCGCCGGCCTCGTAGGCTTCCTTGGCCAGCAGCAGGCGGTCACGCAGTGTCTCGCCCATACCTATGATGCCTCCGCTGCATACCGCGAGGCCGGCGCGGCGGGCGGCCTCGATGGTGGCGAGCTTGTCGGCCCGGGTGTGGCTGCGGCACAGGCGTGGGAAATATTCCGAAGAGGTCTCGAGGTTACAGTGATAGCGTTTTACGCCTGCCTCGGCGAGCATGGTCATCTCATCGTAGCCGAGCAGCCCCATTGACGCACAGAGGTATATGTCAGTCTCGGCGGCAATGCGGCGGTAGATGTCGCAGAATCGGGGCATCTGTTCCCCGGTCACGCGGCGCCCCGAGGTCACGAGCGAGAAGCGCTCCACGCCGTAGGCGCGGTTGGCTTTTGCCGAGGCAACGGCGAGCCCGGTGTCAACGATATCATACTCATCCACTCCGGTGTGGAAGCGGCGGCTCTGGGCGCACCAGGCGCAGTCCTCGGAGCAGCGGCCGGAGCGGGCGTTGATGATGGAGCATGTGTCGAGGTGGTTGCCGGTGAGCTTGAGTCTTATTTCATCGGCGGCTTCGCAGAGCTCGTCGGTGGTGCATTGAGGTTCTAAAGCAAGAAGTTCGTCAGCGGTGGCGCGGCCGCCTGCGAGCAGGCGGTCAGTGATCCGGCGGAGAGTGTCGTTATTAATCATGATTCTTGGGGAAGAAATTGTCCCATACCGAGGCGGTGCGGGAGGGCTTGAAATATGTATAGAACTTTTTGAGGCGGCCGCGGATGCGCTCTATGCGCAGGTCGGAGCAGTCGGGTTTGTATTCCGAATCCCACGGCTCGTCGATGCGCAGTATCTTTTCCTGAAACACGCGGACCGTGATGCCGAATTTGCGCAGAAACTGCAATGTACCGTTGTTTTTCACCACGCGGTGCACCGATTTGCTCATGAAGTGGTAGCATAGGCTCGAGCCTACGCCACGGTAGGTGCGGCAGCCGGCCAGCCAGAGCTTGGCGTTGAAGTCGGGATCGGAGGCCCAGCCGGGGCTGAACTCCACGCTGTAACCGCCCACCAGATCCCAGGCGCGGCGGCTCACCACACAGGGAGGCTGCACGGCGCCGCGCCAGTCAGGCTGCTCGTAGCGGCGGTATTCGTCGAGGAGCTGCCCTTCGCGGAAGGTGTCGGCGTCTGAGCCGTAGTCGGCCACCCGGATGGCGCGCGGACGGCGTGAATGGCCCACGCGCTGTATCACCGTTGAGGCCATGAACCACAGGTCGGAGCTCTCCTCGCGGATGCGGCTGTAGAGCGCTTCGTCCCAACCCGGAAGCAGATACATGTCGTCGTTCACAAAAGCTATATAGTCTGTTGTGGCCAGGGGGCGCATGCCGTTCATGGCCCAGCAGATGCCTATGTTTTCGGCTGAGTGGGTGTGCTTCAGTCCGCGTGAGCGCACCCATTCGAGGGTGCCGTCGGAGCCGTCGTTGACGTGGATTATTATTTCGTGGGGGTAGGTGGAGTTTTTCTCGATGCTCTCCACGCAGAGTCGCAGCATCGGGAGGTTGTTCCAGGTGGGTATGAATATCGAGAAGAGCGGACGGTCAGGTGTTGTGTCGAGGTTCATGAATATGCTTGTAATATCTTGTCAACAAATAAATTGTAGCTGAGATGTGAGTCGAAATAGGCTTTGGCCCGGGCGCCTGTGGCGCGGCCGCTGTCATCCTCGAGTAGCGCAAGGATGGCCTCGGCAAGCCGGTCGGGCTCGGCCGGAGGTACGAGCAGTCCCGTCCGTCCCGGGATGATATATTCAGGCTGGGCGCCGTTGTCAGTGGTGATCACGGCTTTGCCGGCCTGCATGAATTCGATCTGCGAAAGGCCGAAGGCTTCGCGCACACGTGACGGCTGCAGGCCTATATCGGCTTGACTGACAAGGCTTCGCGCATCGGGAGTGAAGCCGTAGAGGTGGATGCGGCCGGCAATTCCGGCCTCGGCTGCCTCGCGCATCAGTTTCTCGCCGTAATCAGCGGGTTTGCAGGCGCCTACAAACACCATCTCCCACGGCAGGTGACTCAGCCGGCGCAGGGCCGCGATGATGTCGGAGCATCCTTTTGACTCGCGCACACGCCCGGTCATCATCAGCAGGGGTGTCTCGGAGCCTATGCCGTAAAGCTTGCGGAGATCAGGCGCCGAGGGGTCGGGCTTTGCGTCGGGGATGGAATTATGCACGGTTACGCACAGCTCCTGCGGCATCCAGCCGTTGGCCTCGCTCCAGAGTCTGCGGGAGAGGTCTGACACGAAGATAAGCCGGTGCAGTCCGCGGATAGCTTTTCGGCGCCAGGGCCACACGCGGCTGCCGCGGGCTATGTGGCGTGTGCACACCGTTTTGGCCCTGCTGCCTGCTATCCTGACGGCCTTGCAGGCCATCGGCGCGTGTTTCAGCTCATGGATATGCACTATGTCGGCTCCCGCGAGAAGCGTTCCGAGCGCTTCCGGTGCGCCTTTCAGCCCTTTGGGGAGAGCGAGATAAGGTATCCGCTCGGCGTCGAGCCGCGCGGTGACGGCAGTTGCGGCGCGGGCGGCGTAGATCACCTCATGGCCGCGGGCCGTAAGCGCCCGTCCGAGGTCGAGCACATACTGCTCGGCGCCGCCCCACACCTTTCCGGGAAATATCTGCACTATCTTCATGTTTGTCAGTGGATTATTTTACCGTTGCGTTGTCCTCGTTCATCCTTGACAGGTAGCTCTGCAGCACGGCCTTGACATGCAGCGTCATATCCTCCTCCTCAGGCAGTCCGCGCCCCTTGAGGTTCTCGGTCAGGAGCGGGTCGGTGCGGAAGTTGTAGAGGCTGATCACCTGCTCGCCGTCAAAGGTGAGGATATAGTCGCCTTTTATATAGGTGGGCAGGTCGTTCCAGTTGAAAGCCCATGTCTCCTCGGCCGGAGTGTTGAGCAGGTCCTTGCCGAAGGCCACGTAGGGTCGGTCGTAGCCCAGATAGTTGAGCAGCGTGGGCATGATGTCGATCTGCTGTGCTATCCCTTTCTGGCGTCCGCGGGGCAGCTCGCCCGAGGGGTCGTAGAAGAGTATGGGGATATAGAAGTCGCCCATGTGGGCCTTGTATTCGGCGTGGGTGCGCTTTGAGCTGGTGTGGTCGGCAACGATCACGAATATCGTGTTGCTGAACCATGGCTGTTTGCGGGCCGATTCAAAGAACTCGTGGATGGCGAAGTCGGCATATTTGATGCACTTGTGGAGCTCGTGTCTGCCCTCGTCGGTGAAACGGTCACGGTACTTGTCAGGCACCCTGAAGGGATGGTGTGACGACAGGGTGAACACCGCGCCCACAAAGGGCTGGGGCATCTCGGAGAGCTTGGCGCAGAAGAACTGCAGGAACGGCTCGTCCCACACTCCCCATGTGCCGTCAAACTCGGCTTTGCCGCCGAAGCGGGCATCGGCGTAGAACTCGTCCTGGCCGTAATACTGCTCGAATCCGGCCTGGCGGGTGAAGGCGCTGAAGCCGAGGCTCTCGTTGTCGGCGCCGTGGAAGAAGGCGGTGGAGTAGCCGCGGTTGCGCAGCTCGGAGGCTATCGAATTGATATGGTTTACGGCGTGGGGCGAGGTGACGAAGGGGCGGTCGGCGCGCGGAATGGAGGCTAACACGGCCGGTGGCGCGTCGATGCTGAAGAAGGTGTTGGCGATCATCGTGTCAAAGTACATACACGAGTCAAGCATCGCATCGGTATAAGGTGTGTAGCCCTTGTAGGTGCCTCCGTCGAGGTCCTTGTTGAGGCCGCCGATAAACTCCTGAGCGAAGCTCTCCACAATGAGTATCACCACGTTTTTGTTGCGCACCGTAGCCGAATCGGATGACTCGTGCACAGGGTTATACACGGCGTCAAGCTCGGCCTGCGACGAGAAATAGTGCGGCGTCGGCATGGTGGTCTGTCCGATGGTGCGGATAATGCTGAAGGGGGTGTTGAGCACCAGGCCGGTGTAGACAGGTTGCTCCACATAGCGGAAGGCGTAGTTGATGCTGATGGGGCGTGTGGCCGACAGGAAGAACACGTTGCCGCGCATGGCGCACACGGCTGTCAGGCTGGCTATCGCGAGCCAGATGGTCTGCTTCACATAGTAGCGCCACAGCGGCCTGCGGGGCTCGCCGGGCTGACGGAAGCACCGGATGAGCACCCACACCATGGCGGCGAAGAGCACTGTCAGATACCAGTGGCTCACAAGCTCGGGCCAGAGTATGGCGCTGAAGTTGGATTCGTTGGAAAACTCCTGGAACACTGCCATCGTGGTGCGGTGGAGGCGGAACTCGAAGAACACCGTGTCGGCCAGATTGGCCAGCATGCACAGTGAGTTGACCGTCACGAATATCCACTTGGTCATGGAGCGGTACCATCCGCGCTCCTTGAAGTGAAGTGGCAGGAACACTAAGAGCAGATAGAGCGAGTTGGTGTAGAAGATGGCCGAGGAGTCGAAGCGCCAGCCGCCGCGTAGGCATGACCGGAATATTGACCATGTTAAGGTATCGGCGTAAAGGTCCCGGTTGACCCAGAGAAACACCAGACGGCACACCTCATAGAGCGCATAGACTATCAGCAGATTGAAGGCGGCCACCACGGGGGTGCTCCGCCAGAGCTTTATCCTGTGCTCGCGGTCAAAGAGGGTTCGGATCCGGGCGGGAAGGCTATGGAAAAATGCGGATATTCGTTGTGTGATAGATTGTTTCATCGTCGGTCGATATCGTCGTAAAGATGTTGGAGAATGGCTTTGCCGGTGAGTTCGCGGCCGGGGTCGGCGCCTTTGACGGCTGTGTGGGCCACGTTGTCAAACTCGGTGTAGCCATCGGGCGTAACTATCAGAAAACCATTGTTGTATGTGTGGAAGCCCATGGGGCGTGTGTAAGTGTCGGCAAGAATGTCGCGGCTGAATGTGAAGTCGCTGTGGTCCAGGTCCATCTGGCCGAGGAGGGTTGCGGCGATGTCGGTCTGGCTCATCAGGGTGTCGATGCGGCGGGGGCCGTCGACGGCTCCGCCGGCCATTATCAGCGGTATGTGGGCATAGTTGCGGCGGTCGGCGGCCGAGCGGTCGGAGTTGAGGCCGTGGTCGGCCACCACTATCAGCACCATGTTGTCCCAGGCGCCTGATGCCTTGAGCCGCTCCACCATCCGGCCCAGCGAGGCGTCAGTGTAAGCGAAGGAGTTGGCCACAGGATCGGCGAGGCGCGCGTAAGGCACCTCGAACGGTTCGTGGCTGCTGAGGGTCTGGAGGGTTATCATCCAGGGCTTTCCCCCGGAGGTGAGGCGGCCGGCCTCATCGGCGGCAAAATCCATCATGTCGCCGTCATGGATGCCCCATTTGCCCTCGTGGAGCCCGGAGGGCATGTCGCGTTGTGCCACTAACCTGCGGTGGCCCGAGGCGAGGTAATAGTCACTCTTGTGCATTATGGTGAGGTCTCCGCCGTGGATGGCCACGGTCTCGTAGCCGGCCGCGGCGAGGGTGCGCGGAAGTCCGGGGAGCGAGGGGAGCTTGCGGGTGTAGCGGATTATGGAGGTGGTGGGCTGGCCGAGGTAGCCGCTGAGCAGGCACACCAGGCCGCGGTCAGTGCGGAAACTGCCTGCCACACAGTCAGTAAACAGCACTCCCTCGCGCGCCAGGGCGTCGGCGCAGGGGGTAACGTCGGGCATGCCGCCCAGTTCTCCCATAAATTCGGCGCCGAAACTCTCCCACACCACCATCATGATGTTGGGCCGCTGAGTGCGCAGGATGCGCGTGTGGGGTGTGCCGCTTACGGGAAAAAGCGGTGCGGTGATGGCGCGGCACTCCTCGTCGGTCATCTCGCGGAACTGGCTTTTGAAGTCGGTGTTGGTGGTCAGCGAGTAGATGAGGTTATATGCGGGGTTGAGCGCCAGATGGTTGAGGTAAGGCTCCGGGCTGAAATACACCACGCTGGGATTGTTGGGGCGTATTTTCAGGCCGCGGATAATGACGAACAGCCCGGCTATAGCGGCTATAAGCATCAGCGCCACAGCTGCATATCCCCATCCAGAGGTGACTGCCGGAGCGGGGCAGGCATGGAGCACCAGGGCACACACACCCTGCGCGGCGGCAAAGTAGGTGGCCGAAACGAGCAGCCAGCCGGCGACGGCGGTGATGAGGTAGATGGTTGACACACTGGCCGTTGCTCCGCGGATGGAGCGCAGATAGGCGAACACTGAGGCGTCGAGCTTGTATTTCCAGAAGCCGTAGAGCAGGGCGTCGGAGGTGGCGATAAGGCCTATCGCCAAAGCTATCAGGGCGTTATAGACGCCCAGTACGGTCAGCAGCGGAAATCGGCCTATGAATGTGGCCAATGCGCCGATAATCAGCGGGATGGCGGTGAGATATGAAACCACGATGGCATCTGACACGAATCCGTGACGATAGGCTGCCCGGACGGAACTGCCGCTCAGTCCGCCGGGAGCCGACGAGCGGGTGTTGAGGAGCCCGAACAGGGGCTTCTGTATCAGCTCGAACCACGCGGCGGCTGTGAGCCAGTAGGCGGCGGTCAGGATTATGAATGTCAGTATCGGGCTCATTGTCAGATGTATGGATTAACGTTGGGTGAGGTCGTCGCAGAGACGCTGGAGGGTGAGTCGCCCTATTTCGGTGCGCTCGGGATCGGCGCCCTCGATGGCGCTGCGCGAGGAGAGATCGAAATCGGTGAAGCCGGCGCGGTCGTAGACTATGAATCCGCCCGTGCAGCTGTGGAAAGCGAATGGACGGGTGTAGGTGTCGGCGAGGATGTCGCGGCTGAAGGGAAAATCATCGTGCGGCAGCCCGAGCTGCCCCAGTAATGTGGCGGCGATGTCGGTCTGCGCCATGAGGGTGGGGATGACGGCCGGCTCCTTTACGGCACCGCCGAGCATTAGCAGCGGAATATGAGGATATTGGCTGCGCTCGAGGCCGGGATGGTAGAAGCCGTGGTCACCGGTGACCACTATCAGCAGGTTGTCCCAGGCTTTTGATGCGCGAAGGCGGTCGACCATGCGGCCGAAGCACTCGTCGGTGTAGGCGAATGCGTTGGCTATGCGGTCGTCAGGCAGTCGGTTGTACGGCACCTTGAAATCCTCGTGTGACGAGAGTGTCTGCAGGGTCATGAACACAGGCTTGCGGTCATCGGCCGGAGTTTCGGCGTTGGCTATCAGCTCGTCGGCCACCATATCCATCATAGGGCCGTCATGCACTCCCCACTTGCATTTGGGGAGCGAGGGATCGAAATCGCGCTCCTCGCGCAGACGGTCATGGCCTGAGGCCATGTAGTAGTCGCGCATGTGGTAGAAGGTGAGATCGCCGCCGTGGACTGCTTCCGTCCGGTAGCCGGCGCGCCTGAGCGAGCGCGGAAGTGCGGGCAGATGAGGCAGTTTGGCAGTGTATTTGATTATCGAGGTGTCAGGCAGCGAGGGGAAGCCGCTCAGCAGGCATGACAGGCCGCGGTCGGTGCGGATGCTGCCGGCGCGGACCTCCGTAAACAATACCCCCGAATCAATAAGCCGCTCCAGCTGCGGCAACACGCCCTTTTGGCCGCCCATGCGCTCCACATGCCTGGCGCTCAGGCTCTCCCATATCACGAAGAGGATGTCAGGGCGGTCAGTGCGCAGCAGCCGGCGCTCGGTGACGCCGCTCACCGGATAGAGCTCGCGGCATCGGGCGGCGCACTCGTCGGAGCCGGTATAGGCGAATTTCTTCGATAGGTTCTCGGCGTGGGATATCGAATAGATGAAGTTGTAGAGCGGGTTGACGGCGCAGTGGTTCACGAACATGTTGGTGCTGAAAAACGATATGCTCGGTGTGTGGGGTCTGTGGCCTATGCCGCGCACTATGGCAAACATCACGCCGAGGGTCAGGACAAACGTCAGCGCCATCCCTGCAGATGGCCACAGCCCTGTGACCGAAGGCCGTGCATGGCCGAGCGACAGCTCTGTGGCGCCCCATGCCGCACCGTAGAACAGCAGGCCGAGCGCAGTGCAGAGCAACGCGTAACCGGCTATGAACAGCGGCGATACGCTTGCCGTGGCTCCGCGAATGGCCTTGAGATAGGTCAGTGCCGAGGCATCGAGTTTCGACTGCCAGAAGCGGTAAAGCAGTGTGTCGGAGCCCGCAACTATACCCACGGCCACGCTCATCACTATCGAGTAGATCCTGACTGCGAGTCGAAGGTCAAACTGCGGGACAAACGCCCCTGCGGCGGCCATAACGGCCGGAACGGCAGTGAGATAGACGGCGGCTATGGCATCGGTGCGCGCGCCGTAGGCGGCTATGCGGCCGAGCACCGCGGGGCTCAGACGGCCGGAAGTGTTGGAGCGGATGTTGCAGAAGGTAAACAGCGGCCGCTGTATGATGCTGAACCACAGCAGACTGAAGAGAAAGTAGAGCGATACGAACGAGAGATATGCAAGCATGGTTACAGGTGAGAAAAACAGGGAGAGGTCACCCTTTGTCAAGGGCTTTTTTTACTCTTGCAGCTATCATTTCGGGGGTTATGGAGCAGAGGCAGTCGAGGTGACGCAGGGGGCATGTGGGCTTTCCGGCCACCGAACAGGGCTGGCAGGGGAGGCCGAGACTGATGGCCAGCTCGGGGTCCTGTCCGTAGGCCATGAAGCCGCAGGCCGGAGTGGTGGAGCCCCACACGCTGACTACGCGGGTGCCGGCCAGTGCGCCCAGATGCTGGTTGGCCGAGTCCATGCTCACCATGCAGTCAAGACGGTTCATCAGCGCAAGTTCGTCGGCCAGGGCATATCGGCCGGCCACGGAGGTGCAGCCGTCAATGTCGTTGGCCCAGGCCGAAAGCTCCGAGGCTTCGTGGCCGCGTCCGCCGAACAGATACACACGGTAGCCGCGCCGGGCGAGCAGCCTCGCCGTCTGCTTCATCATCTCGGGCGGGTAGGTCTTGTTGTAATAGCGGGCGAAGGGGGCTATGCCCACGGCGGGGTGCTCAGGCTCGAACGGGGGTCGGGCCGGAGTGTGGTCGTAGAGCGAGCGGAAGGTCAGTTCGGCAGGAAAACCCAGGCGCGCCATCACCTCGGCGTAGCGGGTGATGAAGCTCGTCTGTGGCACTTTGTCCGACAGCAGCCGCCGGCGTTTCGCGCGGTTTTTGTCGACCATCACCACGCGCACTCCGTGCAGGCGCATATAGCTGTCGATGATCCACGAGCGGAGCACATTGTGGAGATCGGCCACGCAGTCGGGGCGCAGCCCGTGGAGGTCGTGCAGCAGACGGCGCATGCCGGCGGCTCCCTTGTAGGCCTCCTTGAAATCGGCCGGAATGACACGCACGTTTTCGGGCGCGTTGATAAACAGTCCGGCGAAGAAGGGGCGCGTGACCACATCGAAGCGTTCAGCGGGATATTGCCGGGCCACCGAGTAGATGACCGGGATGGTCATGGCTACGTCGCCAAGGGCCGAAAATCGTATTATCAGCATGTCAGGGAGCAGTTTATGATTGACGGGAGATTCAGGCGTTCTTGAGATATGCCTCCACGCCGGCTATATCCTTGCGGTTGTCGACCGAGAGTGACTTGCAGTGGCAGTTGTAATAGTAGATGGGCTTATGGTTCTCGATGAATCGGAACGAGTCGTTCTCCTCTATCTTCTCGATGGGGCCGCGGGGGGTGTTGTGGTAGAAGTCAAGGGCCTTGCGGGTGAAGGCGCCTACGCCCACGAACTTGTGGAACACATAGTCCATCGCGCCTTTGGGGTAGGGGATGGGGCTGCGCGATATGAACAGGCAGCGGTCGTCGGCAGCGGTCACTATCTTGAGGTTGGTGGCGTCGACCACCTCCACGGGGTTGGAGAAGTCGGTCATGAGGTTGGAAACGAAGAAATCGTCGGGTTTGAGGCCTTCGGGTACACACTGCACGATGGCGTCGCGGGTCAGCAGGGGCTCGTCGCCGTTGACCATCACATAGAGGTCGGCCTCGATGCGGGTCGATACTTCATAGAGGCGCTCGGTGGCGGTGTCGTGGTCAGAACGTGTCATCACCACTTCGGCGCCGAACTCCCGGGCCACGCCGGCTATCTTTTCGGAATCGGTGGCCACATAGACCTGGTCAAACATTTCTACTTCCTTGCAGTGCTGCCACACCCACTGTATCATGGGTTTGCCGCAGATCAGCGCGAGGGGTTTCTCAAAAAAACGGGTCGACTCGGCGCGAGCCGGTATGACGCAGATTATTTTCATGACTGTTTGGTTTGGCTTGTTGGGGTTGATATGTCGTTGTTTTCTTTGTTTTCAGTGGATCGGGCCGCTTGGGTTTCGGACTTGGGCCAGCGGCGGTGTGACCACAGCCAGTAGGCCGGTGCGCGGTCAATGGTGGCCTGCATCATCTCGAGGTATTTGCGGGTCACGGGATAGTCGGTCACGCCCGGGTCGGGGACAATGGGGCGGAACGTGTACCTGTAATGGCCGCGGGAGAGCTTCTCCACATCGAGATAGAGGTAGACGGCGTCGATGCGGCGCCCTATCTCCTCGCCTCCGGGATAGAACCATGTGAGATGGCGCATGAACATGGCGTGGTGTCTGGTCTCGCGCCAGCTGGTGCGGTGGTCGGCTATGAAGCCCACCATGAAGGTGCCGTCGTCGCGGCGCATGGTCAGCAGTCGGCGGAAGGCGTTGGCTATGTCGATGTTGAGCGAGTGGAAGCGCGAGCGCACCCGCAGCATCACGCGGTCAAAGGCCTTGTCGTGCAGGGGCTTGTAGAGCTGACCCGACACTCGGGGCTCGTCGTAGTAGAGCGTGACCGAGGGCACCCATTCCCAGTTGCAGTAATGGCCCAGAAACAGGATTATCGGGCGGTTCTGCCGGGCGGCTTCGGTGACATGCTCTGTGCCGAGGGTCACGTTGCGCCGGCGCATCTGGCGGTCGCTGATATGGAGGAGCTTGATGGTCTCCACCATGTTGTCGGTGAGCTGGCGGTAAAATTCGGTCTCTATGCGGCGCAGTTCCTCGGTGGATTTCTCGGGATAGCACTCTTCGAGGTTCCGGCGCACCACCTTGCGGCGGTAATGCATCAGATGCTGAAGCACTATGCGCATTATCGAGCTGATGCAGTAAAGCACTCCCAGAGGCAGCCATGACAGCGGTCTGAACAGAGCCATATAGAGCATATATTTCAGCCTGACTTTCATGTTTTCGAGGGGATTTGGGACTGGTCGGACCGGACCTCTGTTGCTGCCGTCAGGCCGGCGGCTATGGTTTCTACTATTTCGCGGGTTGCGCCGAGGTTGCTGTCGACGTATGCTTTGGCTGCGCGGCGTATCTCGTCGAGGCGCGCGGGGTTGTTCTTTAGGGAGCCGAACCATTCGGCGAGCGCCTGCGGAGTGTCGGTCATGGCGCCTATGCCGTGCTGAATGAGCTGCCGGGGAGTGACCTTGCGCTCGATGCGGGGGCCGAAGGCCACCGGCAGTCCGTAGACCGTGGCCTCGATGACGCTGTGGAGAAACGGGGTGAAGCCGCCTCCCACGTAAGCCCACGTGCCGTAGCGGTAGATGTAGGCCAGAAGCCCCATGGTGTCGATGATGAGCACCTGTGTGTGGGTGAAGTCGGTCTCGGCCGAACATTCGGTGTAGAGCTTGCTGCGGCCGGGCACCGAGGCCTGGATATGGCTGATTGATTTCGAGCCGATTTCGTGAGGCACGAAGATGAAACGGGTGTCAGGGTTGGCGTCGGCCAGCTGCGACACCATCGCCAGGTCGCGGTCATCGGAGATGCTGCCGGCTATGAACACCTGCTGCTCCGCTGCGAATCGCGCTATCACGTCGTCGTGCCAGGGGGTGGCGGCCACCTGGGCGGCATTGTCGAAGAGCGGATCGCCCGAGAGGGTGACGTCAGTGTAGCCGAGCATACGGAGGTTGAATTCCGACTCCTTGTTGAGCACGAATATGCGCTGAAAGGCCGAGAGCGATTTGCGGTAGATGCGGCCGTACCAGCGGAAAAACTGTGAGTTGCTGCGGATGATGGCTGACACCAGACAGGTGGGCACCGAATGGAATTTCAGCTGCTGGAGGTAGTTGGGCCAGTATTCCGAGATGATGAACACTGCTTTCGCGGGACGCACTGTCTCGATGAAGCGGCGGGCATTGTCGCGGGTGTCGACGGGGAGATGAAACAGGTGGTCAACGTCAGGGTGCGGGCGCTGACTCAGTGCATTGTAGCCCGTGGGCGAGAAGAATGTCAGTACCACGGTGCAGCCGGTCTTGGCCTTGAGGCGGGTGATCAGCGGACGTGCCACGCCGTATTCGCCCAGCGACGCACAGTGAAACCACACGCGCGGCCGGCCTGACCGGTCGGCCTCCATTTCGGCCCGGATGCGGTCAGTCAAACCCTGTTGGGCGAGGGCAAACATAGGGAATTTCCTGTGGCAGTCGCGGCTGAGGCACCGCGAGTAGAGCTTCAGGAATCCGTTGGCGGCGTTGGCTGCTATGTTATAGATGATGTTCATCGTCCGGCGTCAAAGCGGCATATAGCCGCTCAAACTGCAAAGTTAAGGAAATCTCTCCAATTACTCATCTCCAACCCCCGCTTTTTTCGCACCGACAGCCCCGATTGAGTTCATGATGCTGTGTTTTTATAGTTGAGAGGTTTATGAAGCTATCTGCCGATGACGATCCATTCGCCCGATCTGGCCGATCCTTTTCTCAGAAGAACCCCCGATTGTTGCAGGCGGTTGGTCACCTTTTGAACGCCGCGTTTCGACATTTTGAGTAGCGAGGCAATTTTAGTGAGAGAGAGCTGGGAGTCAGCTTTCAATAAGTTCAGTACTTTTTGATCAGAGCTTTCTTCGGTGAACTTCGGTGTACGGGGAGATTTCTTTGGTGAACTCTTTGGTGAACTGGAGGATACGATTGGTGAACTGGAGGATACGATTGGTGAACTGTTTGGTGAACTATTTGGTGAACTTTGGGCGTTTTTCTGTGTGGTTATCGGTGTGTATTCCAAATTTTTTTCATTGACGCGCAACTTGGAGGCATCAGAACTCTCAAACTCGTCATAAAGTTGCTTCATGGCCTCGATGTCGGGCTGTTTGCCGTCGAAGCTAAGGGTCAGGGTTGTGCGGTCCACTCCGCCCGATGAAGTGACTTCAAGCACAGGGTCATGGTGGCATACACTCTGCCATGTTTTAAAGATACCCTGCAGGCCGCTTCCGGCTCTCTCTCCGTATTCCACCATAGCCAGCATTTTCATCATTACTCCGTTGCGTGGGTCTGATGCGCTGTCCTGAAGGGCTTCAGCCAGAGAGACTCGCATGCTCCCTGGATTGGAAAAGATGAATCCATCGGCGTTCTTGTGCACCACTATCCCTCGCCTGCCATAGAAATCGGCATTGGTGAGCATATTGACTGTTGCTTCACGAACGGTTTTATGCAAGGGGGTGTTTTCGTTGCGGTAATTCCCTTTGAACATGAACGGCACCTTGAGGTCGGCCTGAAGTTTGGGAATGACTTTCAGGATAAAGTCAAATACATTTCCGCTCCAGTCGCCTGACTGTGACGTGATACGGTCAGTCCAGCGCGCATAAATGCCGTTGGTGCGGTTTTCCTGATAGTCGAGAAAATAGTTGGGAAACACAGTAGTGATATCATATTCATAACCGAACATCAGCAGGCCTGCAGCTGTGGGATGGAATGTGCCGGTATCTTTGTTCTCCCGTACCGCTCCAATTCGACGCAGGAACATTGCGTCGTCCTCGCGGTTCCAGAGATGATTGTGCCTGACCAATTTGAAGATGTTGCGGTATGACTGGACTGTTTCCTGACAGAATACACTGACATCTATATCGGTCAATAACCTGTTGTCGTCAGTCACCAAAGCAGAATCTCGAATCATCAGTGACACTTCGTCAAGCGAACAGTGATAATCTCCTTCATGGTTGCGGCGGTATGAGCCTTTTCGTGGGTCGGCGCCTACATATACAGGGCGCGTGGTTCGTTCGGCGCGTGGAACATTGATTACTATCACCTCCTTGCCGTCGATGGCCTCTATCGAGACCATGCTGTCAGTCAGAATGTTGCTGCTTACTTTCTGGCGGTTGTTGATTGTGTTCCAAAAATCCGAAAGAAGTTTGTGAGGATTATCAAGCCCATCTATGATGAGATTACCATGTTTGTCCTCAGTGACACCCAGCACTATCACACCGCCATCGCTGTTGGCAAACGCTGAATATGATTCCCATAGCGAGAAGGGGAGACCGCCCTTTGCCGACTTGACTTCAAGTCGGCGGTTCTCCTTGCAGGCCGTAAGGGAGTCAATGCTGAATGTTTCGGATTTTTCCATTATTACGAAGTTAATGATATCTCGCGCAAAGATAAGAAAAATATGAATAAAGATATATGTAAGTCAATCAAAACTATATGCGTATGGGAATTAGCAGAGAATCAGCGGAGGGCGTTGCGGGCGCGGCGCAGGCTTTCGTCGGCTTTCTGCTGCTCGTTGTCGGCGTAGCGGCGGTAGGTGCGGTAGTTGTCGATGGCAGTGCGGGCATAGCCTATTTGGGCCTGGGCGCGGTCCATGTTGGCCGAGCGCACATATTGGGCGGCTTCGTTGAGGTAGCGCTCGGCCTGACGCTGATATTGCTCGGCCTCGTTCTGATAGCGGCGCGCCTGACGCTGATACTGCTCGGCCTCGCGGGTGTAGCGCTCAGCCTCGCGTGAGTCGGGCTCGGCCACAGCCGCCATGGGCATTGCTGCAGTAAGGGCTATGGCGGCAGAAATGAAGATGTTGCGTAGAATCATGCTGAAAGATTTTTTTGATAATGACAGCCTAAAGTCCGCTTTTCTATCACTTGGCAAAAAAATGGCCGCCCTGCGGGAAGTGCGGGGCGGCCTATCGGGAGATTGTTATGCTAAAGTTATTTTGCCGGCTTCTTTGCTTTGTTGCGGCGTGAGTCGGTAATGTAAGCCACAGGGGCTGCCACGAAGATGGTGGCGAGAGTACCGATGATGACACCGAAGATCATCGCGAAGGTGAACGAGCGGATGGCGTCGCCGCCGAGGATGAAGATACAGAGCAGCACGAGGAGGGTCGAGGCGGAGGTCATCACCGTACGGCCGAGGGTCGAGTTGATCGAAGTGTTGACAGTAGTGAAGAAGTCCTGCTTGGGATAGAGGCCGATGTTCTCGCGCACACGGTCAAACACTACCACCGTGTCGTTGATCTGATAACCGATTACGGTCAGGATGGCGGCGATGAATGTCTGGTCGATTTCCATGGCGAAGGGCAGGATGCCATAGAGCAGCGAGTAGAGGCCGATGATGGTGAAGGCGGTGAAGGCCACAGCGGCGAGGGCACCGATTGAGAAGGCCACGTTGCGGAAGCGCACGAGGATGTAGAGGAACATTGCCACGAGGGCGAGTGCCACAGCTACGTAGGCTTTGTTGCGCATGTCGTTGGCCATCGACGGGCCTACCTTCTGTGATGATATGATACCGCTGTCCTCGTTGGTGGTGTTGAAGTTGTCAAACGAAGCGAAGCGTTCCTTGTAGTATTTGTTGAACTCGGCTTCGTCGTTGAACACTTCGAAGAGTTTGCGTGAGATGAGCGAGTCAACGTTTTCGTTGTCAAACTCACGGCCGATCTTGTAGTTGGTCGACACGCGGACTTTGGTGGGGTTGTCGATGGTGATCACGCTCACCGAAGCACCTTCAAACTGCTGGGCGAGTTTGGCCTGGATTTCGGTGGTGTTGACTTCCTTGTCGAACTGTACCACGTAGTTGCGGCCGCCCGAGAAATCGATGCCCTGGCTGAGACCGCGGATTGCGAATGAGCCTACAACCACCAGCACTACGGCTGCCACGATTCCGAAGGCAACCTTGCGCTTGCCGAGGAAGTTGATGTGGGTGTTGGTAAACATCTTGCGCGAGAGATTGGTGTCGAAGGTCAGGCGCTGGAAGGTTTTGGTCTTGTCAAAGGCTATGAACACCAGACGGGTCAGGTAAACGGCTGTGAAGAATGAGCAGACGATACCGATGATGAGGGTGGTGGCGAAGCCTTTGATCGAGCCTGAACCGAAGGCCATGAGGATGATGGCGGTGATGATTGAGGTGAGGTTCGAGTCAAAGATTGCCGAGAAGGCGTTGGAGTAACCGTCGGCGATGGCGGTGCGGAGATTCTTGCCTGCGCGGAGCTCCTCTTTCGAGCGCTCGAAGATAAGCACGTTGGCGTCAACGGCCATACCTAAGGCGAGCACGATACCGGCGATACCCGGAAGAGTGAGCACTGCCTGGAACGAGGCGAGAATACCGAAGGTGAAGAAGATGTTGAATACCAGACCGAGGTTGGCGATCAGACCGGGGATGAGGCCGTAGAAGGCACACATGAAGATCATCAGCAGCACGAGGGCCACGATGAATGACCAGATACCGTCATGGATGGCCTGCTGGCCGAGTGACGGACCGATGATGGTGGAGCTTTCAATCTTGACTTCGGCGTCCATCTTACCGGATTTGAGCACGTTGACAAGGTCCTTGGCTTCGTCGGGGGTGAAGTGGCCGGTGATTGAGGTGCGGCCGCCTGAAATCTTGTTCTGGATCACGGGCGATGAGTACACTTTGTCGTCGAGTACCACCGATACCTGCTTGCCGATGTTGGCGCCGGTGAGGCTTGCCCACTGCTGGGCTGCGGCATCGTTCATGGTCATGGAGATGTAGGTACCGCCCTGGTTCTTGTCATATTCTACGGAAGCCTGCTTGACAACGTCGCCGCTCATCGAGGCTTCGCCGTTGACTTCGCGGAGGGTGTAGAGCTCGTAGATGTCGCCGGCCTGAGTACTTTCCTTAGGTTTCACGCTCCATGCGTAGTGAACGTCGGCGGGGAGCAGACCCATCTCCTTGCCCATGGCCAGAAGGTTGCTGATGGAGTCCATCTCGGTTTTCACAGCCACACCGAACACTGAGCCGTTGTCGCCGTAAACGCTTACGAAGTGGTCCATGAGGCCGCGGTTGTTCATGCCTTCCATGCGCTTGACGCGGTTGTCAAACTCGTTGAGCTGACGACGGTAGTCGTTGACAGGCATGGGGAGGTAGAATTCGAGGTTGGCCGAGGTCTTGAGAAGCTCTTCCATGCGTTCGTGATCCTTCACGCCCGGGAGCTCGAGCATGATCTGACCGTCCTTCTCGAGCTGCTGGATGTTGGGCGAAACGACGCCGAACTGGTCGATACGGTTGCGGAGCACTTCCACTGAGCTGCTCACGCGGTCCTTGACCTCGTCGCGTATGATTGATTCAATGCTGCCGGATTTGCCTTTGGCCACATCGGCGAACACTACGCTGAGGTCGCCGGCGCCGGGAGTATTCTCATACTCTTCGATGAACACCGACACAAGGTCGTCGGTTTTCTTGGCGAGCGCTACGGAGTCAACGCGGCTGACGGCCTGACGGAAAGCGGGGGCAGTGGCGTTGTCGCCGGCCATCGAGGTGAGGATGTCGGGAACCGAGAGCTGGAGGGTTACTTCCATACCGCCCTTGAGGTCAAGACCCAGACCGATGGCGAGCTTCTGAACTTCTTTGTAAGTGTAGCCAAGCCATACGGGCTTGTTTGAGATGTCGTCGATGTACTTTTTGTAGGCTTCGTTGTAGGCCTTGGAGCTCTTTGTCGTGTCTTTTGACTGGGCAATTGCATACTCTACGGCTTTGTTCTCATAGCGGTTCTGAACCACTGTGAACGAGAGGTAGAAGAGGCAAATGATCACCAAGAAGATAGCCAGAATTCCGGCCACAACACTTCCTAATTTTCCTTTTTGCATTGTGAGTTAGTAGATGATATAGGGTTATTAAATTTTAAATTCGCGATTTTCAGCCTGCAAATATACAATTTTCTTTTATAACAGCCAATTCTGACGCGATTTTTCGTGCAGTTGGATGCCAACGGTTAAACTTTGTTAATGTTTGACGGCGGCTTTCTGCCCGTTTTTTGTCAGCGTTTCATATAATTCATGGTCGAAAAGTCCTGTGATCATGGCTTTGCCACCGGTGATTGTACTCTGGATAAACGGTGCGCAAACCACGCGGCCGTTGACTATGATCGCAAGCGGCTGACCTATGTGTTTCCGGGTTACAGTTTCCCAGCTGTCAATGTCTGCGCCGTTGAACTGTAGGTTGATGACTGTGTTGCCGTTCTTCTTTCCTTCGGTGGCTATGACCGGTTCGACGGGGATGAAGTCGGCAGGTTCATGGATGAGGTAGTAGCTGAGATAGCGAATGGAGCCGTCAGTGTTGGAAGGATTGTATTCGGGCGCCACGCGTAAATACGTAGGGATTTGTCCGTAAGCTTTGGCATGCTCGATTATCGCATTTACTGCATCGACATTTTGTTCCGGTGTTACCAGAAGAACGCCGTAGGAGGGGCGGCTGTCGGTGATCAGGTCGCGGAGCTCGGGATAGGTCTGCATGAGACCGGTGCGCACCTCGGTCACAACGTCATCGTAGGGGGTGGCGCTGAAGCGCAGGTCGGCGGTGATCTCCTTGCCTTCGGCTGATGCCGGGGATCTGTCTGACTTGTCTGACCTGTCCGACCGGTCTGTCGAACATGCGCCGATAAACAGCGCCAAGGCAATGATTGCCGGTGATTTGAGTTTCATTATGAGAGGGATTTTATATAGTCGGCCATCTCGCCGGTGAGGGCTTCGGCGCTCTCGAGCAGCTTGATCTGGGCGCGGGTGCGCACGAGGTTGTGCTCGGGGTAGGCGATTTTATAATAAGTGTCGCCGTTGAGATAGTCGGCGAAGAAGCGCACGGCCTGCATGTAGGGGAACAGGGTGGCGGCGTAGGGAAGCATCTCGCGTTCGAGCGGCGTCAGGAATGACCCTGCGGAGCTGAGATAACCTTCGGTGAAGGCGCGGAATATGTCCATATTGAAATTCACGCGCGTGAGGTCGGGATCGTCCTCGGCGCCGGTGTTGGCGGCGGTGCGCAGGAAGTCGCCGTAGTCGCTGAATATGTAGGAGGGCATCACGGTGTCGAGGTCTATGACGCAGAGCACACGGCCCCGGCGGTCAAACATCATGTTGTTGACCTTGGTGTCGCAGTGACACACGCGCTTGGGCAGAAGCCCCTGACGGTGAAGCTGCTCGGCGCGGCACATGCTGTCGGCACGGCGCAGAAGGTCGTCGGCTATGTCGCTGACGGAGGCCAGGCGTCCGGCCTTGTCGTCGGCTATCGCCTCACGTAGCTGCTGCAGGCGGAACTCCATGTTGTGGAAGTCGGGGATAGTCTCCACCAGTTGGTCGGGGATGTCGACGAGCATGGCCTGGAAGCGGCCGAAGGCGGCTCCGGCATAGCGGGCATATTCGGGGTTGACCACATCGAAGGTCTCGGCATCGTCAATAAAGCGCATCATGCGCCAATAGTTCTCGCCGTCAAAGAGATATGTCTTTTCCGATGAGCGCAGGGGGATGAACGTCAGCACACGGCGGTCAATATCGTCGGCCCCCTCCTCCATGAGCTTGCGGCGCAGGTGGGCGGTGACGGCCGTGATGTTGGACTGCAGGGCGTCGACATCGGTGAAAATATGGTGGTTGATGCGCTGGAGCACATAGTCGGGTGTGGAGCTGTCGGCGGTGACCACACGGTAAGTATCGTTGATGAGACCGTTGCCTAAAGGGCGGATTTCGCTCACGGAGCCTTCGGTGGCAAACTGTGCCACAATCTGCTGTAGGTTGTTCATGGTGCTATTGGTGATGAATGGTTAGTTATTTGTCGTGCTGCTCGGTGCATGGCTCGTAAGCACCGATGGCGGGTGTGGCCGGGCGTGGTGCGCCGTAGAAGTCGGTGGCGGGGAGCTGCACGGAGGTGGGGATGGAGGCGCCTGCAACGGGCGAGTCGGGCTTCGGACGGTAGTCGAAAAGGTAGTCGGCGCGCACGGTGTGAAACAGCGGATCCTTGTCCCAGATGATGTCGATGAAATGGTCGTCATCCTTGCCGGCGCTGCGCAGCAGGCAGCGGCGCAGATAGGCGTCGGTGCCGTCGAGCGACGTCGGGCTCATGTCGGCTGACGAGCCGTAGATCACCGTGTTGGTGATTTCGGCCTTGAGATAGGGCATGTCGGGCCACGGTGAAGGTTCTCCGTTGTCAGGAGCCTTGAGATGGCCTAACTGCAGGCAGGCGCCGCGGATCACCGAGAAGAGGTAATAGTTTGACAGTGTGCAGTGGTCCATGTCGAGGCGTCCGCCGATGATGCTGACGCTGCCGGCGCCGGCTTCGGCAAACTCGCATCCCGTGGCGCGGATCCACGAGTGGAGCGCCGAGAAGGCGTGGCCGTCGGCATTGCGCAGGCGGCAGTTGACCATTTCGAGCGCGGGTGCCGCGCCCATCGGCACGGAGTCGACGCGCACACCGGTCCAGGTGTTGCGTATCTCGGTAAATGCGAGTGAGTTGTCATGCGAGGTGGTGGTGAAATCCACGCCCTCCCACTGGCGCGACATCAGGTCGAATGACACGTCGGTGATCACCGTGCCGCGGCGGTCGCCGGTCATCTCCACGGGCTTCTCGGCGGTGCCGAGGGTCACGAGGGTGCCGTGGACCTTAAGTCGCGATTTATCATGGAAATAGAGCTTCGAGCCGGCCTCGATGGTGAGCGAGGCCCCCGGGGCCACCACCAGCGAGTCGAAAATCTGGCGCGGACGGTCGCCGCTCCAGCGCTCATGGCCGGTGATCACGAGACCACGGATGCGCTCGATGTCCTGGCCGCAGGCGGTGACGGGCACTTTTTTCGTCACGCCGTTAGTGATAAATTCCACGGCATCAGTTACTTCCAGCGGGTCAAACGAGCCGTTGGGCGGCAGATTGACGTCGACAAACACGAATATCGAGTCATTCGGGCGGATCTCCACGTTGGAGAACACACGGCCGCTCTGTCCGTCGACATTCAGCCGGAAATAGTCATTAGCGCCGGTGAAGCGAATCGAACTGATTGACATCACTTTGTCGTGACGGTTATAGACTTTGAAAGAATAGGTGGGGGTAGTTTCGTCGGTAAACACATCACCGATGGCGAGCGTGTCGACCGAAAATTCAGGCTGATCGGAAGGCGAAGTCGATATACCGTCCTCGATGCACGAACCCATGACGGCGCCGGCCGCAGCGCACACCACAGCCAGCCCCCAAGGCCGGATATTTTTAAGAAGAGATTTCAACATACATCTAATCTAACGCATTTTACCCCCGAATATTGCATCCCGCAGCCCATTCCGCAACCCCCGCATGACGATCCGGTCAGGCGACAAATCAGATCAGGCAACAGTGCTGTTATTTGTTAAATCCTGTAGGTTGGTCGTCAATGGCATGGATAATCTCGAGTTTGAGAGCTTCGGGATAATCCTCATTTGCCATGTAGCAGGTGATTATGCGCTGGAGCAGATCCTTGTCAATGCGTCCGGCCGCGACATGGTAAATGATTGCCTCCATGCACTGCATAAAGTTATAAGCATGCCAGTAGTAGCCGTTATGAACGAGAAACCACACTCCGATAGTCAGTGCCACCCGTTTGTTGGAGTCCTCGAAGTAATGGCCGGTACATAAGCCGAAAACAAGATAGGTCAGCTTCTCAACGAATGACGGATAGTACAGGTCGTTTTGCACAAAGTCAAGCACTTTTCGTATGCCGCCTTCGTCTTTCACGCCCTGCAGGCCTCCCCCGCTGGCGGCGACGGTCTTACGATAGACCTCTAATGCGCTACCGTAGTCGATGTATTTCAGTTCTTCACTCATCGTCGTCGGCTTGTTTTAGGCGCTTCAGGACTTCGCGGTTGGCTTCAAGAATATTGTCAAAGTCTATTGAAGCGTCACCTATAAACTTGTCAAACTCATCGGGAGTAACCGCGCGAAGATATTCTGCAAGATTTCCGTGCCATGCATCACGGAACGCTACATCACGGGATGCCATCTTTGATCTTGCATCATTGATAAACGGTTCCATCATCGGTGCTGCAGCCAATTCGTCAATGATTGCTTTTACGTCCTCGATAGAGAGCTGATTATTGCCATTTTCGGAATATCGTTTTTCGATCTGATGGGCCACGCCATTCTCAAATGATGATATGCAAAGCAACACCTCCGCATAGAGTGTGTGGCGCACGTTCTCCTCGTTTTGCAAACGAAGGACAACACGATATTCCTTTGCATTTTCCCGGAATACCGCTTTATATATAAGGTCGGTTATCTGCTCGTATTTATATGTCGGAATGCCGTCCACATATTTGCCTACAGCTTGAGTAAAGTTCTTACGGTAGTTCTCGCTTTTAATTGCCGTAGGAAGATAGTCGCGGTCGCGCCAGTTGATATATTTGGTGCCGCCCCCGGCGCGTCCATTGATTGTCGCAATGACAATATCAAGTATGCGTGTGCGGAGCTGTTTGGCTCTCTCACTTTCAGTCAGAAGCATCCCTATGTTCAGAAATGCCCGGAAGGTAAAGAACGATATGATTGTGGTTTTGGTAGGGACATTTATGTCACTACCAATTTGCATCTTAATGTCTTTCAACTCTTTACCCTGACTTAAAAAATAACCGTTAGCACGAAGTTCGTCACCGTAATCTCGTATATAACGTTTAATCGTTCGTTCGTCAACGCCATAGAAATCTGCAACCATCTTTGGAGTGAACAATAGCTCATCATAATAGCGCAGACCTTTGACATCCAGGTTTTCCCGGATGGTCTGGAGGGCATAACGGTTGTTCAGTACGTTTTGCCGTTCGATATTTGATATTGTCAAGTCGTTCATATCGCAAAAGTAATACTTTTATTTTGATTACCAGCTATATATATTTAATAGGAAAACTTTCCGGGCGCGATTTTTAAATATGCTTACAATGGTCGTCTTGCATTGAAGGTGTGCTTCGGATCGGTATGGTCAGGGTTCAGCGCCAGTGGGTTTCTATGCGGGTGGGATGGCACTTGTAATAGGTGTCATAGCGGCCGTTGCCCTCGTAAGTCGGAGCGGTGGATTATTCGAGGCCGTATTCCTTGATTTTGCGGTAGAGGGTGCGCTCCGAGATGTTGAGCTCGCGGGCGGTGGCTTTGCGCCGGCCGCCGTTGTTTTCGAGCGAGCGGCGGATGGTCTCGCGTTCGGTGTCCTCGAGCGTAGGGCCTGAGTGGCCGGCGGAGGCTGCAGCGGCATCCGGCTCGACGGTGCTGAAGGGGAGGTCGCGGAGCGATTCGGGGCTGCTGTAGGGCACGAGGGCGCGTGAGATGGCGGGGACGGCCTCGCGGATAATTTCGGTCCCGGCGCGCGGGGGTACGGGCGAGGCTATGTGAATGTCCTCCACCTGCTTGCGCAGCGAATCGATCTCGCTCTGCATGCGCAGCATCATGTTAAAGAGCAGTTCGCGCTCCTGCTCGTAGCTGCGGCCGGTGCGCGGGGCTACGGCGGGGGCGTAGATCATGGCCTGCTGAGGAAGATATTGCTCCATTACAGAGCCTGTTATATCCTCGCCGGCATGGAAGAGCGCCAGCTGCTCGACTACGTTTTTGAGCTGGCGCACATTGCCCGGCCAGCGGTAATGGAGCATGTCGGAGCGCGCGGAATCCCCGATGGTGATCTCGGGCATGGAGTAACGCTCCGAGAAATCGCGGGCGAACTTGCGGGCCAGGAGCATTATGTCGTTGCCGCGGTCACGCAGCGGCGGCACTTGGATCTGGACCGTTGACAGGCGGTAATAGAGGTCCTCGCGGAAGCGGCCCTGCTCTACGGCCTGAAGCATGTCGACATTCGTGGCGGCCACCACGCGGATGTTGGTGCGCTGCACGGTCGACGATCCTACCTTGAGGAATTCGCCGCTCTCGAGCACACGCAGCAGGCGGGCCTGGGTGGTGAGCGGAAGCTCGGCCACCTCGTCGAGGAAGATGGTTCCGCCGTCGGCCTCCTCGAAATAGCCTTTGCGGGCCGACACGGCGCCTGTGAACGAGCCTTTTTCGTGGCCGAAGAGCTCGCTGTCAATGGTGCCTTCGGGGATGGCGCCGCAGTTTACGGCTATGTAGCGGGCATGCTTGCGGGGGCTGAAGGCGTGGATTATCTGGGGGAAAAACTCCTTGCCCGAGCCGCTTTCGCCGGTTACGAGCACCGACAGGTCAATCGGCGCCACCTGGATGGCGCGTGTGACGGCGGCGATCAGGGCGGGAGCGTTGCCCACAATGCCGAACCGCATCTTGGCCTGCTGCACTTCGGGGGATATGTCGTTGAGATTTATCTGCATGGATTACTGTGGGTTATCGCGAGGGAGTGAGCTCGCCGCGGAGGTTGCTTACTATCTTGGCCTTGACCTCGTCAGTGGTGATGTGTTCGCCGAACAGGAGCATCATCTTGGTGAGTGCGGCCTCGGTGGTCATGTCGCCGCCGGGGAGCACACCGATGGAGGCGAGGGCATCGGCGGCGGCATAGCGCCGCATCACCGAGCCGTTGACGCACTGGGTGATGTTGAGCACCACTATGCCTCGGCGTACGGCGTCGGCCAGCGCGCCGGTAAACCACGGGGCCGTGGGGGCGTTGCCGGCGCCGTAAGTCTTGAGCACCACGCCTTTGATGCCGGGAGTGGCGAGGATATGGCGCAGCGAGGTCTCGGATATGCCGGGGAAGAGGTCAATGACGATGACCCCGGTGTCGAAATTATCGTGGACCGTGAGTGGGAGTTCCGCTCCGTGGGTATGGCGCAGAAGGGCCTCGTGATGGTAGTTGATGCCGAGGCCTATCTTGGCCAGTTCGGGGTAGTTATGGCTCTTGAAGGCATTGAAATTGTCGGCGCTGCGCTTTGTGGCGCGGTTGCCTCGCCAGAGGTAATTCTCAAAGAGGATGGCCACCTCCTGCACCATAGGCTCGCCGTCGGCGTCGGTGGCGGCGGCTATCTGGATGGCGGTGATGAGGTTTTCCTCGCCGTCAGTGCGCACCTCGCCGATGGGGAGCTGCGAGCCGGTGATTATGACCGGTTTGCGCAGGTTCTGAAACATGAAGGAGAGCGCCGAGGCGGTGTAGGCCATGGTGTCGGTGCCGTGGAGCACCACAAAGCCGTCGTAGTCATCGTAATACTTCTCGATGGCGCGGGCTATCACCACCCAGTGGTAGGGACTCACATCGCTCGAGTCAATGGGATGGTCAAACGATATGTTGTCAATCCGATAGTTGAGCATCCTGATTTTGGGCACGTTGTCAATCAGGTGGGTGAAGTCAAACGGCTCGAGGACACCGCTGACGGGATTTTCAATCATGCCTATCGTGCCTCCGGTGTAGATGAGGAGGATGCGGGGCTGATGTGCGGGTGCTTCTGACATGTCGCGAGGTTATGACGGGGTTATGAGTCGGTTCTGAGGATATGAGGGTGCGGGCGGCCAGGTTATTTGACCTGGGCGCCGGGTACCACCGGTTTCGAGGGGCTGATTACGGCCAGGGAGCCGTCGGCGTTCATGGCCGAGAGGATCATGCCCTGCGAGGTGATGCCTTTGAACTGACGGGGGGGGAGGTTGGCGATGAACACCACCTGCTTGCCCACGAGTTCCTCGGGAGTGTAGTATTTGGCGATGCCCGACACTATGGTGCGCTTTTCGAGGCCGTCGTCAATGAGGAAGCGGAGGAGCTTGTCGGCCTTCTTCACCTTCTCACATTCAATGACGGTGCCCACGCGGAGGTCGGCCTTGCTGAAGGTGTCGAAGTCAACGTCGGGCGCCTGAGGCTCGGGCTTGAAGTTAGCGATGATGTTTTCCTTCTTGATGGTCTCGAGGCGCCGGAGCTGGGCGTTGATGGCGTCGTCGTCGATCTTCTCGAAGAGGAGCTCCGGCTGTCCGAGCTCGCGGCCGGCGGCCACGATGGTGTCGGAGCCGAGGTCGTCCCACCTGTAGCCGTCGAGGCTGAGCATGCGGCTGAGCTTTTCGGCCATGAAGGGGAGGAAGGGAGCGAAGGCTATGTTGATGTCGCCGCACACCTGGAGGGCGCAGTAGAGGATGGTTGCCACGCGGCTCATGTCGGTCTTGGCCACCTTCCAGGGTTCGGTTTCCTGGAGGTACTTGTTGCCGTCACGGGCAATATCCATGGCGCATTTGAGGGCTTCGCGGAAATGGAAATTCTCGAGGTTGCTCTCCAGCTCGGCGCGGCGGCCGCGGATGGAGTCGAACAGCGCGGTGTCAATAGGCAGCATCTCGCCGGGCGAGGGGACAACGCCGCCGAAGTATTTGTGGGTGAGCACGACGGCGCGGTTGACGAAGTTGCCGAGGGTGGCCACAAGCTCGTTGTTGTTGCGGCTCTGGAAGTCGGTCCAGGTGAAGTCGTTGTCCTTGGTCTCGGGGGCGTTGGCGGTAAGCACGTAGCGGAGCACGTCCTGCTTGCCTGGGAAATCCTCGAGGTATTCGTGGAGCCATACGGCCCAGTTGCGTGAGGTGGAGATCTTGTCGCCCTCGAGGTTAAGGAACTCATTGGCAGGCACATTGTCAGGGAGCTGATAGCCGTCGCCGTAAGCCATGAGCATTGCGGGGAACACTATGCAGTGGAACACGATGTTGTCCTTGCCTATGAAGTTGATTATGCGGGTTTCGGGGTCCTTCCAGTAGGTTTCCCAGGAGTCGGGCAGAAGCTCCTTGGTGTTGGAGATATAGCCGATGGGGGCGTCGAACCACACGTAGAGCACCTTGCCTTCGGCGCCTTCCACGGGCACGGGCACACCCCAGTCGAGGTCGCGGCTCACGGCGCGGGGCTGTAGGCCGAGGTCGAGCCATGACTTGCACTGGCCGTAGACGTTGGTTTTCCATTCCCGGTGGCCGTCGAGAATCCAGCGGCGAAGGTCCTCCTCATACTTGTCGAGGGGGAGATACCAGTGTGTGGTCTCGCGCATGGTCACGGGGGCCGAGGTGAGGGCCGAGTGAGGGTTGATGAGGTCGGTGGCGTTGAGCGACGAGCCGCAGGCCTCGCACTGGTCGCCGTAGGCGCGGTCATTGCCGCAGCGGGGGCATGTGCCTACCACGTAGCGGTCAGCGAGGAACTCGCCGGCCTGCTCGTCGTAAGGCTGGAGCGAGGTCTTGACCTCGAACTTGCCTTCGTCGTAGAGGCGGCGGAAGAATTCCGAGGCGGTGCGGGTGTGGATGTCGGAAGTGGTGCGGGAATAGATGTCAAACGAGATGCCGAGCCCTTCCATCGAGTCCTTGATGATCTTGTGGTAGCGGTCAACGATATCCTGAGGGGTTACGCCCTCCTTGCGGGCCTTGATGGTGATGGGCACACCGTGTTCGTCACTGCCGCCGATCATGATGACGTCGCGTCCCTGCAGGCGGAGGTAGCGGGCATAGATGTCGGCCGGCACATAGACACCTGCGAGGTGGCCGATGTGGACGGGGCCGTTGGCGTAAGGCAGAGCGGTGGTGATAAGCGTACGTTTGAATTTCTTTTCCATATTGTAAATCAAATGATTATATCGATTGTTGAGGTAAAAGTGTCAAATGATGGTTTGAAAAGGCAAAATTACAAAATATTTTTGTCATTTCCACGGGTTTGCGGGTTAAAGGAGGTCCTCTTTGTCAAAGCGCCAGGGAGCGGGGTGGATGCTGTGGACGTAGAGGGCGATGGCGCGGGTCATCAGCAGGTCGTCGTGGTTGGTGCGTGTGGCGGCGTATGAGCCGTCGGGGAGCTGCTCGTAGACGGCGAGTTCGTCGCAGGCGCGGGTGTCGCGCTCGATGTAGGAGGCACGGCGCACACGCTCGATCAACGCGTTGATGACCTTGACCTTGGTGGAGCGGTTGGTGTGGAATCCCACGCGCGTTTCCTGTCCGAAGCCGTCGGCGGCATCAACGTTGGTGCGCACATACATGTTGGGGTAGACCATGTTGAGCCGCTCGAGGATGAAGCGGGCCGAGCCTTCGGCCGACGATTCCAGCGAATTGCTCTCCACGATCAGGAGCGCGTTGCCGTAGGCTCGTCCTACGCCGGCGCAGTAGGCTGCCAGAAGGTCGTAGTCGCAGTGACCGCGCCACTGGGCCACCACCTCCGGAGTGTCGCTGTCGGCGCCGCCCATGCGGTCGATGACCGTGACCACCGAATAGTCGGAATTCCTGTGGCGTCCGCCGATATCGACCGACACCAGATAGCGGTCAGTCCAGCGGCACACATCGCGTCCGGGCATGCGCCACACTTTAAGTTCTCCGTCAGGCCCCGGCACCGCCTTCAGGTCATCGGCCGCAAGTCCGTCGGGCAGTTTCTCCAAAGGATTCCTGCAGAGCGCGCGAAGAGCCTCCACATCCTCCTGACGGAACACCGGATGGCCGCTGTTGGCAAACGCCTCGACCGGATCCGACGGATATTCCGTCTGCATGGCCTCCATGCCTATCTCGCGGCGCCGGCAGTGATACCACATTATCTGCTCCAGCGTCAGCCCCTTGTCCCAGAGCTCACGCTCGTAAGCGTTAAGGTTCTGCCACAGAGTCTCGGGGTCAGGACACGGCCTCGAGTACATCTCAATCTCAAACCATGGCACGAACACCGGCCGGAAGGCCGACTCACCTTTCTGCGCCAGCAGCCACTGAGTGTGGAAATAGTTGCCTACGCCGCAAGCCGTGCTCTCCATCACGATGGCCGACAGCGGAATCATGGGCACACCGCCCATCACCGAGCGCAGATAGGCCGTGGCCGACAGCTTGTCGGCGTCACGCCAGTAGGCCACCTCGCTGAGATGTGCCAGTGCGATGTCGAGACCGCGCACCGAGTCCTGACCGGCACACGACGACAGCGTGACGCGGCATCCGCGGCCGGCGATCTCGCGGATATTCGTCGAGCCCTCCCAGGGACGGAACCGGGGATCCTCGTCGCCGCTCCACAGGTGACGGGGGTAATTATCGAGAATCGCCGAGTACATGCCGCGGATATTGGCGGCCGTGTCGCGCACATGGGCCGAGATCAGAGAATGCCAGTTGGTGCGCAGCTCCGACTGAATCCATGCGAAATACATCTGCACCAGCGTGGATCCGCCCCACTGCCTGGCTTTGAGCATGATGAAGCGCAGCGGGAGCCCGGCCAGGCGGTCCTCCTCAAACATCTTCAGCACACGGCGCTGTGGAGCGTTGAGCACGAAGGGCACCATCTGGCCCGTCTCCTTATGGCGGATCACCACGCAGAGCGCGGCCCAGAATTCAAAATCGTGATGCACACGCAGCCGCTCGTAAGCCTCGCGGGAGGTCACCAGGGGGTAAGCCTCGTCATCAATCATTGTCTGCGGCAGCCACACGGCCTTGTCGAGAAACGGCAGCACCACGCGGCGTCGCAGCGGGTCGGCGGGATTGCCGACAAGGGGATCGTAAGCCGTCACCTGCTCCAGGCGCTCTCGGCGACGGCGGTTTTCATCAAGAAGTTTCTTAAGATCAAAGTTTTCCATAATGTGATAAAGTTATTCAACTACAAAATAAGAATCACGCAACACGAAATCGGCCGACACCCTACCCTCGATCTCCAGCGAGAGCTGTGTCCGCGCGGGTCCCCACAGCCGGAGCACCAGCGGAGCCCGGAGCGCACCGCTGATATCGGCGCGAAGCAGAGTGCGGCAGCCGTCGGTCACCGTTACCGAGCCCTCGAACGCCGAAGCCTCCATCATCAGACAGAGGGCGCGGACACGGCGTCCCGGCGGCATACCGATCGTGGCGCGCCACCGCACGGGCGACGAGTCAGCTGTCCCGGCAGCAAGCTCATAGGTGTTATCCTGCTCCACAATCCAAAGCCGGTCAGCCTCCTGCACCAGAGAGTCGGGCGCTATCGGGGCGAGCATCCGGGCCTGCGACATACGCCCGAGGTGCAGACGGTCGACATTACCCTGCGAATCAAGGAGCCACAGGCGCTCCTCGTCAGCGCACCAGGCCGCCTGCACCGCGCTCAGGCCGGTGAGCAGCGTGTCGGCGCGCGAGCCCCGCACCTTTATCAGCCTTCCGTTCGAAAGCGCCATCACCCCCGCCGGCGTTGGCGCCACCGCCTCCGGACGATCTACTCCTGCCGCGGTGATAAGGGCCGACGATATGCGGCGTCGCGAGGCATCGACAGCGAGCGAGCACACTCCCTCGCGGCTGAACAGATAGAGATGTGACCGGGCGAAATCCCACGAACTGCCCGAACGCACAGCCGGCGTCAGCGCCATTACCGGAGCCGACGAACAGAGCGCCGCAGCCGTCACCTTAAGGGGCGAGGACACCGTGGCGGCGGCCACCGCGCCGGGCTGACGGGCGACTATGGACGTCGGCGTTGCCGGCTGATAGTCAGTCACCGTTTCCAGCTCAGCCCCTTCGAGCGAACGGGATAGCCAACGGGCCGAGAGGCCGTCGGCCGACGGTGTGAGCGACACCTCGCCGCGCCGGCACTCCCCCGAGTCGGCGCTTCGCAGCCATAGTTCTATCTTCACGGCATCGGGGTGAGGAAAGGTGACCAGCGGGGCGAAGCGGCGCGGCATCCCGGCGCGACCGCCCACACGCGCCGCCACCCGGCCGCCCCCGGCGAAGGTGACGCGCAGCGAGCCGTTCCACGGCTTGTCGACGAAGTCATCGGTGATGTCGGCCACGGCAAATCCCGCCGACATCATGCGGCTGATGTCGGCCCACACCACCACCGAGCCGCTGACCGCCACGCGGCGTGCCGTGAAGCTGTGGGGCGAGGAGATGTCGCGCAGCAGCGCGCGGTCCGATCCGTCGGCCACCGGCTCGACCGCCCGGCTCAGCGCGCGGTCAACCTTGGTCTGTTCGGCCGAGGCCGAGGTGACGGCGGGAGCTTTTATGACAGTGGGCGCCATAGGAGCAGGCGCCACATCGACAGCGCGGTAAGCCACGCGGCGCTCGAGAGCCGGGAGCCGCATGGCCATCTCGCCGAGCTGTGCGGCGAAAGCTCCCGAGCGGGGCGAGAAATGGTCTGTGGCGCCCGGGAGGGCTACCGAGAGGGCCGCACCCGCCGACGAGCGGTTGATACGCACCGGCATCAATGCCTGACGGTCAACGGGATGCAGCTGCGGCGTCACCGTCACCTCGATGGCCGCCACCGAAGGGTGCAGCTCCACAGGCACCGACATCTCGATGCGGAACGCCTCGGCTTCGACCTTCAGGCCCGGGATGGATGAGGAGCCGTCGGCCGTGGTGATGTCGGCGCTGATATTGCCGGTGCATGGCCAGCCGCCGCAGTGCATCACCTGCGGAGCCGATGAATATAGCCTCTCGCCCGAGTCCGACAGCAGATGATAGCGCGCTATGACCGGGGCGATCCAGAGACCGGCCGCGGCTGCTGACGAAGCCATCTGCCCGTATGCGTCGCAGAGCGAAGCGGCGAGACGGCGGTTGTCGGCGGCTCCGATGCCGGGATTGGAGCGGTTGACGGAGATGTCGGCGAAGGTGTAGGCGCCGGTAACGGCGGAAAGGCTTCCGGCCGACACTGTCCGGAGCCTTACACCGCCGCTGACGGCTGAGACGGCCGCATGACGCCACTCGCCGTCGCGGCAGCGCAGCGTCAACTGTCCGCCCTCGGTCATTATGACGAAACCGTCAGTCACGGCCATGGCGCACAGCGGCTTATGCTCTATCCAGCCGGTCATCACGGCTGAATTGTGATGGGTCACGGCGATGGGGTAATAGCCGTCAGCGCGTCGGGTAGCAGGGAAATGGAGGGTGCAGAGGTCGGGGAATGTGGCGAAACCGTCGTCGATATAGCCGGAGCACACGGGATGCACCATGGCCGGGGGGAGCGGCGACAGGCAGCGCATCACGCGCAGTTCGACGCCCGGAGCCGAGTCACTGAGCATCAGGTTGTGGCAGACGTCGACGGCCGAGCCGGCTCTGGCTTCGGCGGCGGGGATTACGATACGGCGGCAGTCCGCGAGGTTGCGGACTTTCGCAGCGAGAGTTTTGCGCGGGTTTTTCATAAGAGTAAGAATCAGATGCTGCAAAGTTACAGCCTGAAAAACCCGAAAAAGTGCAATCTGCACACACTCGATCGGAAAAATTTCGGGAATCCCGAGAATCTCGATTAATCGGGAGGATCCCGATAGAGGGCTTAAGGCCGGACTAATGGAGTGGCGGTGGCGAGGAGCTGATAGAGGCGGTCAAACCAAGCGGTCAGGGGGGAGGGGCAGCTCAGTAGTCCCCCGTTGAACTGAAGGTTAAGCATGGAGAAGCGGACTCGGTAACGGGGTTCGTACTTTTTGTTGTAAAGAGCGAGACTGCTCCCCGATATGTTGCCATCGGCTTTGACTTCTATGGGGATTATGTCGGTGGACCACTGGATTACGAACTCCACTTCGGCAGTGCCTGACGAAGCCCAGTAATCGGGTCTCTCCCCATTTAGCAGCGGCATCATGTTCTGAAGGACAGTGTTTTCGGCCAAAGCTCCCTTAAACTCCGTATAGTTGGCCACAGGATCGGTAATTACTGAGGCCGGGAGATTGGCCAGGCGGCGCAGAAGGCCGCAGTCGGCGGCATAAACTTTAAAAGTATCGGTCTCGCGGTAGGCTGACAGAGGCATGCCCGGCTTGCTGATGCGGTAGACGCGATAGATCATGCCGGCATCCTCGAGCCACATCAGAGCATCCTCATAATCCTTTGATCTCGCGCCGCTGCGAATCACCTTGTAGATGAATTTGCGGTTTTCCTTAGCCAGCTGCGATGGCAGCGAACGCCAGACGGCGTGGATCCGCGGAATTTCCTTCGTTTCGGCATATTTGGCGAAGTCGAGTTCGTAAAGTTCGAGAATAGAGCCGAGAGTACGCTCAACCTCGGCAAGCCCTCTGTTTTCAAGCAGTGCCACAACGGCTTCTGGCATACCACCGCACACCTGATAGCGGCGGTATTCGGCAGTCAGCTTGTCGAGAATGATGATGGGCAACGCGCTGAGACTGTCGAGAGATTCGATATAATCGAATGTGCGGGGATCGGATGCCGAGAGGAACTCGCAGAATGTTATGGGATACATCCTCATGATGTCGACTTTGCCTACCGGTACGGTCATCCGCCGCCGTTTTACGGCCACACCAAGGAGTGATCCGGCGGCAATGATGTGGTATTCAGGAGCTTCTTCATAGAAATACTTCAGGCTGTTGAGCGCTTCCTCACATTCCTGAATCTCGTCAAAGATGATCAGTGTCTCGCCGGGACGCAGGGGGCAGTCAGTGTAAAGCTCAAGCTGACGGAGGATGCGGGCAGGTTCCTTGGTAGTCTGAAATACCGATTTCAGTTCCGGCTGACGGTCAAAATCAAACTTAGCCGTGTACTTGAAATTTTCATGGCCGAAAGTCATCATGGCCCATGTCTTGCCGATCTGGCGCGCTCCTTTGAGCAGGATAGGCTTGCGGTCAGGATTGTCTTTCCATCGGGCGAATTGTTTCAGTATTGTTCTACGGATTTCCATGATTTTACGCTGAAAAGTTAGAAAAAATGCGAAAAATTACACAAAATCGAACTTTGTAGCGCGAAGATATAGTAAATATTCGGAAAATGCAAAACTTTCATCGGGGGGATCCCGAAGATTCCCGAGATCCGGGAGATTCTCGATTAATCGGGTCGGGGGATAAAAAAACTCCGGCGGGGCCGGAGTTTTTATGCCGGGGGAGGGTGATTATACTATGGAGTTCTTTTTGGTCCACTCCACTATTTCGGGGATGTAGCCGAAGGCGATGCCGGTTACGGTGTCGGCACAGCCGTAGTACACGGCTACGCGGCCTGTCTCGGGATCGTGGAGGGCGGCGCAGGGGAATGTGACGTTAGGCACGTCGCCTGTGAGCTCGTAGATCTCGCGGGGTGAGATGAGGTAGGGACCCGAACGGGCGATTACTTTCCAGGGCTGCTCGAGGTCAAGGAGTGCCGAGCCGAAGGCGTAGACATAGCCGTTGCATGAGCGGAGCACACCGTGGTAGAAGAGTAGCCAGCCTTCGGATGTCTCGATAGGCACGGGACCGGCGCCGATCTTCATGCACTGCCAGGCGCTTTCCTCAAATGCGGCGGGCGACATTACATGGCGGTGGTGACCCCAGTAGTCGAAGTCGGGCGACTCGGAGTAGAAGATGTCGCCGAAAGCGGTGTGGCCGGTGTCGCTGGGGCGCGAGAGCATGGCGTATTTGCCGTTGATCTTGCGGGGGAAGAGAACGCCGTTGCGGTTGTAGGGGAGGAAGGCGTTTTCGAGCTGGTGGAAGGTCTCGAAGTCGGTGGTCCATGCCACGCCGATTGTGGGGCCGTGGTAGCCGTTGCACCATGTTACGTAGAACTTGCCGTCAATCTCGGCCACGCGGGGGTCGTAGCCGTAGACCCACTGAGCGATTTCGGGGTCGGCTCCTTCGAGTTTCATGTCCTCCTCGTTGATGTCCCAGTTAAGGCCGTCGACCGAGAAGCCCACATGGATGCGCATGCGTCGGTTAGTGTCGTCGCAGCGGAACACGCCGGCAAAGTTGTATTTGCCTTTCCTGAAGGGCACTACTGCAGAGTTGAATATGGAGTTGGATGTAGAGAGCGCGTTGCGCGGGATGACGGGGTTGGCCGAGTAGCGCCAGAGCACGTCGTGGCATCCTTCGGGACGGTCCTGCCAGGGTATCTCGGGCAGCGGGTTTCCTTTGATTTCTAATTTGCTCATTATCAAAATAGTTAATTGTTTTATATCGTGGATTAAGTCCTTGGAATTTTGATTATCAGAGGGTTTCGGTGGATTCTTCACCTGCGATGGCTTCATCGATGACTTTTGAGGGGGTGTCGTCGCTGTCGGTGCTGTCGGTTTCGTTGTCAGCGTGGGTGAAGGGGATGAACCATGCGAGGATAAATGCGGGCACGGCCATGATCAGGGCCACTACGAAGAACATTTCGTAGCCGAGGCGGGCGCATATCCAGCCGCTTATCATGCCGGGGAGCATGACACCGAGGTTCATGATGGCCGAGGCAAAGGCGTAGTGGGCCATGGAGTGCTTGCCGGGGGCCACCTGATGCATCATGAACATTGTGAGGCCTACGAATCCCAGTCCGTAGCAGAAGTATTCGAGCACGAGTCCGGCACCGATAATTATGATGCCTGATGGCTGGAATGCGGAGAGCAGGAAGTAGATAACGAAGGGAATGTTGAAGATGCACACCAGTGAGAAAAGCACTTTTCGGAGACCGAAGCGGGCTATGTAATATCCGCCGAGGATAGAGCCTATGATGAAGGCGACGGTGCCGAAGGTGCCGTAGACGAGGCCAATCTGGGTGTTGGACATCGCCAGTCCGCCGTCGGCAACGGATGCCTTGAGGAAGAGGGGCACCATTTTGAGGGCGAAGCCTTCGGTGAGGCGGTAGCAGACGATGAATAGGATATAGATGAGGATGTATTTTTTCCTGAAGAAAGCCATGAGCACGTTGCCCATCTCCGACATCGCTTCGGAGAAGCCCCGGGCAGTCTTGCCGGCGCGTGGAGTGGGCGGAAGCATGAAGTAGTGGTAGACCGAGAGGCCTATAAGCATCACGGCTATTATGCCCATTATTATCATCCAGGCGTAGAAGGGAGCGCGGGAGGGGCTGTTCTGCTTGAATGTGTCGATGAGGAATCCGGCGAGGGCCACGAGACCGCCGTTGGCCAGCACTTTGGCGAGGTTGTAGAAGGCGCCCTGCCAGCCTATGTACTGTGACTGGGTCTTTTTGTCGAGTGTGGTGAGGTAAACGCCGTCGGTGGCAATATCGTGTGTGGCTCCGGAGAAGGCCACAACGCCCATAATCGCAATAACCCAGGCAAAGAAGTTGGGGACGGGCAGCAGAAATGCTATGAGGGCGAAGCAGAAGCCGGAGATGGCCTGTGTGGCCACAACGAAGTTGCGTTTGGTCCAGTAGATTTCAAGCAGCGGGCTCCAGATGAATTTCAGGGTGTAGGGGAGGGTGAGGAGTGAGGTCCAGAAGGCGATCTGCTCTTTGCTTATGCCGAGGTCATCAAACATGATGACGGCCACGAGGTTGAGGACTATAAACGGGAGTCCCATGGCGAAATATACCGAAGGAACCCAAGTCAGAGGGTTGCGTTGCTTGCTCTTCGTTGCAGCGGCTTGCTGGTTCATGGCGGAATGTATTTAAGGGGGATTACTTGATGCTTGGTGTCAGGGATTTGGTACCCCGGAGGAGAATCGAACTCCTATCAAAGGTTTAGGAAACCTCTATTCTATCCGTTGAACTACCGGGGCGCAGATAGCTTATATCGGTGCAAAATTACTCATTATTTGAATAATGGCAAACAGAATCGGGATGAGGTTCTACAATAAATGTTAACTGCGGGTGTATTCCACGAAGCGGTAGTGGAGGCCGGAGCGTGGATCGGTGAGCATGGGCGACGTTTCGGCGGCGGTCCACACGGTCGGGTCGATGGCGGGAAACCAGGTGTCGGCGTCGGGGACTTCGGCCTGTACTTCGGTGATAAACAGGCGTGTGGCCAGGGGTATGGCTTGGCGGTAGACGGCGCCACCGCCAATCACGAAGGGCTCGGGGCCTCCGGCGCAGAGGGCCAGGGCGGCTTCGAGCGAGGGGGCTGTCTCGACGCCGGGGGCAGTCCATGAGGTGTTGGCGGTGATTACGATGTTGCGCCTTAAGGGGAGTGCCCCTTTGGGGAGCGCCTCGAAGGTGCGGCGGCCCATGATCACGGGATGGCCCGAGGTGAGGGCCTTGAAGCGGCGGAAGTCATCGGAGATGTGAAACGGCTGATCGCCCCGGCGGCCTATGGCGCGGTCGGAGCCGATGATGGCTATGATATTGAGAGGCTGTGTCATACGCTTACTTTCCCGGCGATGTGGGGCAACGGGTCGTAACCCTCGAGGGTGAAGTCGGGGTAGGTGAACGAGAAAATGTCACTGACCTCGGGGTTGAGGATCATGCGGGGGAGCTGACGGGGTGTGCGCTCGAGCTGGAGGCGCACCTGGTCGAGGTGGTTGGTGTAGATGTGGGCGTCGCCGAGGGTGTGGATGAATTCTCCGGGCTCGAGGCCGGTGACCTGGGCCATCATCTGAAGGAGAAGGGCGTAGGAGGCTATGTTGAAGGGTACGCCGAGGAAGCAGTCGGCCGAGCGCTGATAGAGCTGGAGGCTGAGGCGTCCGCCGGCCACGTAGAACTGGAAGAGGGCATGGCAGGGGGGTAGCTTCATCCGGTCGATGTCGGCCACGTTCCAGGCGCTGACGATGATGCGGCGGGAGTCGGGGTTGTGGAGGATGGTGTCGACGGCGTTCCGGATCTGGTCGATGGAGCCGCCGGAGTAGTCGGGCCAGGAGCGCCACTGATAGCCGTAGACGTGGCCGAGGTCGCCGTTTTCGTCGGCCCATTCGTTCCAGATTCTCACACCGTTGGCCTGGAGGTAATGCACGTTGGTGTCGCCTTTGAGGAACCAGAGGAGTTCGTGGATTATTGACTTGAGGTGGAGTTTCTTGGTGGTTAGCAGCGGGAATCCGTCGGCCAGGTCGAAGCGCATCTGGTAGCCGAACACCGAGCGTGTGCCGGTGCCGGTGCGGTCGGCCTTATCGGTTCCGTGGTCGAGGATATGCTGCAGTAGGTCAAGGTATTGTTTCATTTTGATGTGGAATTATTATCGGATGAAGAGGGGCCGGTGACGGCCGAGCATGCTCCGGAGGTTTTGGCGTCGGTGCGCTGCATCATGGGGATTGAGAGGCGGTGGCGGCGCGAGGTGTAGTGGATGGCGTCGTTGGGGCACACGGGGAGGCAGTCGAAGCATACCACACAGCGCGAGGCGTCGACGGTGTGGTCCGTGAGGTTGATACAGCGGGCCTTGCAGGCATGCTCGCACTCGCGGCACTGTATGCAGCGGTCGGTGTCGATGTCGATCTGGAAAATTGAGTAACGGCTTACGAAGCCGAGGGTTGTGCCGACGGGACATACGGTGTTGCATACGGTTCGTCCGGAGGCTGCGGCTACGGCTGTCAGGGCTGCGAAGATGAGTGTGGCAATTATTGAGGAGGTCACTGAGGCTGTGACGGTCACGGCTATGGGGTGTGAGGTGATGCCGATGCCTTCGAGGGCGTCGCCCACCAGCGAGAGGAGCGGGGCGAGGAAGCTGTGACACACGCGGCAGTAGGCCGAGTAGGGGTCGAGGACCGAGGGGATGGTGACGGCTCCGGCAATCATGCACAGGAGCATGACGGCCAGGAAGATGCGTCGGGTGGGGGTGGCGGGCGGCTGATAGGTGTAGATGCGGCGGCCGCGGGCGCGGCGCGTAAGGCGGACGGTGCGCGAGGCAATGTCCGTCAGTGTGCCCGCGGGGCATACCGAGGAGCAGTATATGCGGCCGAAAATCAGGGTGATGAGCAGCCATACAATGAATATGGAGAGCGTCATCGAGGCTACGGCAGGCACCAGCTGTACCTGCTCGATCCATCCGAAGAGCACCGGGGTGAGGGTTACGGCCGAGGTGAGCGAGGCGGTGACGATGAGGAATATCGCCAGCGACAGTGCTATACGGGTGTATCTCAGGAGTTTCGGCATGGGAGAAGGGGTGTCAGCGTTTTTTTGCGAAGAAATCGCGCATCAGGGCGGCGGCTTCGTCGGCGAGGACGCCCGGGGTTATGGTTGCCCGGGGGTGGAACGGTCGGGATGTGAAGGCGGAGCATCCGCGCTTGGGGTCGGGTGCGCCGTAGACTATGCGGCTCAGCTGGCTCCAGCCGATGGCTCCGGCGCACATCAGGCAGGGCTCGACGGTGACGTAGAGAGTGCAGCCCGAGAGGTATTTGCCGCCTATGGTCTGTGCGGCTGCTGTGATGGCCTGCATCTCGGCGTGGGCGGTGACGTCGGCGAGGGTTTCGGTGAGGTTGTGGCCGCGGCCTATCACGCGTCCCTGCACCACTATGACGGCTCCGATGGGCACTTCGTCGGCCTCGAGGGCGCGGCGGGCCTCGTCGAGGGCCATGCGCATGAAGCGGATGTCGGCGTCGGTGGCGGGTACCTCGGTGTGGGTCAGTGTGGTGGAAGTGTCGGTGGTCATAGGAGTGAGATTGTGAGGCCTTCGCGGGCGGCGATGACCTCGGGGAAGTATTGGCGGGCGTCGGCCAGAAGGATGTCGACGTCGGTGTAACGTTTGGAGTAATGGCCTATGATGAGGCGCTTTACGCCGGCCATTGCGGCTATCTGTGCGGCCTCGGCGGCTGTGGAGTGTCCGCGTTCGCGGGCCTGTGCGGCGAGTTCGGAGTGGTAGGTGGCCTCATGATAGAGGGTGTCGACGCCTCGGACGGCCTCGGCCACGCGGGGGTCAAACATAGTGTCGGAGCAATAGGCGTAGCTCATCGAGGGGTCGGGGTCGGAGGTGAGGGCGGCGTTGGGGATAGTGCGGCCGTCGGGGGTGACGAAGTCGGCGCCCTCCTTGATGGAGCGGATGGCCGACACGGGGATGTTGTGGAATCGCACCATTTCGCCGCGGAGGTGGCGGGGCTTGGGCTTTTCACGGAAAATGTAGCCGTAGCAGGGCACACGGTGGTAGAGCGGGAAGGCCTCGACGGTGAGCGACGGCGAGTCGAACACCAGTCCGCCGCGGCCTGTTACCGGCTCATAAACAATGTCGTAAGGCGCTTCGCGGCAGAAAAAGTCGGTAAACTGCTTCATCTGCTTCATGCCCTCGGAAGGGATGTGGATTACCACGCGGCCCGAGCGCTCGTTAAGGGCCAGGGTCGACAGCAGGCCGGGGAGGCCGAAACAATGGTCGCCGTGGAGGTGGGAGATGAAGATATGGTTGAGGCGGGAGAATTTGAGCTTCATGCGCCGCATCATGCTCTGGGCGCCCTCGCCGCAGTCGATCATAAACAGGTTGTCGCGATAGTCAATTACCTGACAGGAAGGGTTGTGGAGCGGGGTAGGGGTGGCGGAGCCGCAGCCTAATATGTTGATGTCAAATTGCGCCATAGGCGTAAGGGGAAATGAAGGTTAACCGCAGGGCTTGCAAGCCCCGAATGGCAAATTTACGTCAAATCCGTCAGACTGCCAAAATTAATGCAACAGCAGTTACTGTAACAGCGGTTGCATTAGCGGGAGGATTGGAGGAGGAGGTTGCAGAGGGTGTCGAAGAGGAGATGGTATTCGGTGGCTTTGTTCTCGCCTAAGGTTACTATTATAAGATTGTTGGCGGGATCGCAGAAAAGAACCTGGCCGTAGAGGCCGAGGGCGAAGAAGCGCGGGGTCACGGTGTATTGGCCGTCGTCGGCGAGGGTGATGATGTTGTTCCAGCCCAGGGAATAGGCTTCGTTGGCGAGGGCGGCGCGGGTCGAGCGGTCGATCCAATGCTTGCTCACTATCTGTTTGTTGGCGTATGTGCCTCCGTTGAGGTATAGCCGGCCGATTTTTGCGAGGTCTCTTGCGTTGGTCACCAGGCCGCCGTAGGCCTTTGCCTGACGGTGGTCGGCGTCGTCGAGCGATATGAAGGCGTCGGCCTCCATGTCAAGCGGTTGCCATAGTTTTTCCTGTATGTATCGGGCCAAGGGCATCCCTGTTGCGCGCTCTATCGCCACGCCTAACAGGGCTGTGGCCATTGAGTTATAGTAATGCTCGGTCCCCGGCCGGGATTTGAACCGGAGCTTTTTGAACCTGCTGACCACATCTTTGCCGTAATAAAGCCCGGCCATTTTTGAAAACGGGTTGCCTCCGTAGCTTTCAGTGAAGTCAAGGCCTGTGCGCATGTCGAGCAGATGCTCTATTGTCAGCTCCCGGAACAGCGGGTCAGCATCGTTGAGTTCGGGGATATAGTCGGTGACGGGAGCGGTGAGGGAAATCAACCCTTCGTCAACGGCTATTCCGCAGAGTAACGCGGTGACGGCCTTTGAGATAGAGAATACGTTGGAGGGGGAGAGCTGTGAGAAATCGCCGTAATAGCGTTCGAGCAGAATGGTGTCGTTGCGGACTATGAGCAGCGCTCCGTTGCCGCGCGCCCTGGAGAAGTAATCGCCTATGGTTTCGTTGTTCAGCGGGCCGACGGTAAAGCGGGTGTCCTCAAAGAAACTGTTATGATCGGCCGATGTGATCAGCACCTCCCTGGCATCGGGATTGCAGGCAATGGTGTCGAGCGGAAAATCAAGGTAAGTGTCGGTGGAAGGGCTTCCGCACCTGATGGCTCTGAAGGCCGTGCAGCCCGAAAGTATGGCCGACAGCAGCAGAAAGAAAGCAAATCGTTTCATGCCGGCAAAGTTAGCAAAGTAGTTTTTTTTGATATAGTGGGAGATTATGTTTTTAATCCGAATTAATAACTCATTACTGTTTGGTTATCAGTCTTTAGTTGGATTATTATTCAACTGTTCTTCTACCAGGCGGACGCGGGCTTGTAGCTCTTCTGCCGAAGGAAGTAAATTTGAAGGGGCTATTTGGACGTTATCGTAAGATGCGACACCCATCGGAGTCTGTATGCCTTTGAACGCCCAACGCACTTCGGTATCGTTCTTGTCACTGCAAATCAAAAGACCTATTGTCGGGTTATCATCCGGACCTTTGAGTAGCTCATCAACAGCATTTACATAGTAATTGAGTTTTCCTGCAAACTCGGGATCAAATGGCTTGACTTTCAATTCAACGACGATATACGCTTTTAGTCGGATATGATAAAATAGTATGTCTATCCTACGTGTACGTTTGCCTACTATAAGTTCCTTTTGCCTGCCTACAAACGCAAAACCGGTGCCAAGTTCAAGGAGGAACCTAGTGATATTCTGTTCGAGAGCCGCCTCAAGCTGATCTTCCTTATAATTGACAGGAACGGTTATAAATCCGAAGTCATAGTTGTCTTTTGTGATTTCCTGTGCCAAGCGGCTCTGCGCCTCCGGAAGATATTCGGGGAAGTTGCTTATTGCTTTGCCGCGGGATTTATATAGGTTGGCTTTCAGAGAATTATCTAATGTCTGGCGGCTCCATCCTCCCAATATACATTCCCGTAGATAGAATATGGCTTCATCAACTGACTTACATTTGGTAACGACATCCGTCTGATGTCCCCATGGAATCATTCCAAGCACTATCGGGAAGCATTGCTCATCATTTAAATCTGCCATAGACTGTGGCACATTTATTAGATAGGAGGATTCAGAATTTTGCAATTCTGCCACAAGTCGTGGCAGTTTTTCATTAGCCTCTGATGTAGAGAAATACAAATACCATTGCTTCATTCGCCACATATTTCTACTACTGAATCCTTTCTCTTGCGGAAAAGCCTCTCTTAAATCGAGGCTAAACTGCTCTACGACTCCGCTTCCCCATCGTTCCTCAGCTTTACGCATCACAAGGTCACGACCTACACTCCAATTAAAACGTAGTTTTTCGGTGTTAATCTTTATGGAAGCCTTGATTTGGGCAGAAATATAGCGTCGCTTGATTTCTGATAGCCAAGCGGCATAGTCGGAGTCAATTCTAAAATCTTTGACACTGACAATATGTGGTTCGTTGTTGGAGGCAATATCATCCATGGCATTGCAAATTTAGTACAAAATCCTGACACACACAAACTTTTCGCTACGATTGGATGGTATTGAGCCGTCTGGGGGGGCATGCGCGTACCTGGGGAGGTATTCAACAAAAGGGAAGTCTCACGACTTCCCTTAAGCTTCAAATACACAATTATCTATAAAACAACTATTGTCTCTTTGATCGGGGGGCTGCCGACGCGGGGGGCGCGACAGCCGGAGTCCATTATGTCAGTTACGGGATTCTTGTGTGTCCATGCACACAAAAGCGGCCCGGCCATGATAGGCTATGCCGCGCAGCTTGTAGTCATGTGAAATGATTGCCTGCGTAAGCGCAAGATGATGCCAGTGTCAGTTGTTTTTGACAGACGGGTACACATTAAAGCATTGATTCCCCTTCTTATTCTGCGGGCGGCGGGAATATATCCTGAAGCACCGGGCCACGGACACTTCGCAACATGTTGCGATGTATAACCTATCAAAAGCACTGCAAAATTAAAATGCCGAAAATAATTTTGCAATATGTTTCACGAATTTTTTCTTAAAAAATGTAGTTGGTTCTGTCAAATTATGTTAAATTATACATTCGGTCAACTTCTCTGAAACTTTGTTGGCGACATTCCGGTGAAGTGCTTGAAGTATTTTCCGAATGATGACTGATTGGAGAAATTGAGCTCATAGGCAATCTGCTGCACGTTTTTGCCTGAGAAGCGCAGGAGGTTTTTGGCCTCGAGGATCACATAATCGTCAATCCATTCGGCGGCCGAGCGGCCGGTGCTCTCCTTTATGATGATGGAGAGGTATTTGGGCGAAATGAAAAGCTTCGAGGCGTAGAAGGCCACGCCGCGCTCGCGCTTGTGGTATTCGCCCACGAGCTGGAGGAATTCGCGCACGTAATTGGCACGGCGCGAGAGACTTGGTGCTGGCTGTGCCTCTACGCGGGTGCTTGCGAACTGCATCAGCTGGTAGACGGTGGCGGCGATGAGCGAGCGCGAGATGGAGCGCACATAGCGGGCGTCGGCGTTGCTGACGGTGTTGTAATGGATGAGGTCGAAATAGCGGGTTATTAGTTGCACTTCATCGGCCGTAAGGCTGATCAGCGGCGGCTGCGACGAGGATATGCGCATGGTTGCCAGAAGGTTAAGCTCAAAGTTGACGTCGCGGATAAACTCTGTTGACATGGCGAATACGTAAGCGTCAAGGCGCTGCCAGTCTACATTGTTGATTTTCAGCACACAATCGCCTCCGAGCGCCAGCAGGGTATTGTCGGTGAGATGATAGGATTCGATGTTGACGTTGAGGTCAATGGAGCCTGTTACGCAAAGTATCATTGCCATGCCTCCCAGGCGCATGGTGTGTTTGGCAAAGTTCTCGAAATCATCGGTTTTGGTTACGTGGGCAAATACATAATCCGAGCCGAAGTTGCTGAACTGCGAGGCAACTTTACGGATTTCGGAGGGTGTGGCGCGAGGGATATCGGAGTCGGGGTGCATACTGTAATGTAATGTGTATTATTGAGGCAAAAGTAAAGAATAAATTGCAAAATAAATAGTCAAAACGGAAATAAAATCACCATTTTAACTAATATTTAGGTAAAAATGGTGAAAATGATCTTTTCCCCCTGGCGGGCATTGTGAAAAAATAATTATTGCGGGCGTGATAGCGGAAATCGGCGCCGGGATGGCGGAAATTCGCGATTTATGGCTAACTTTGCGGCGGAATGAGGGTGACGCAGAACCTCAGGCTGTAGGGACGCACGGCTCGTGCGTCCGAAAACTGAGGCTTATTTTCAGTCGATGAGGTGGACGCACGGGCCGTGCGTCCCTACATTCAGGATGAAAATGATGAGTTCCGCGCACCCGCTGTAACAGATTCTAATCGACGATGAATAGCGCTATCGAGAAACCAAAGCCGGCGGGCGAGAGCCGCGGCCGCAAGGTGTGGGGCGCGCTGATTAAGTTCGGCGTACCGCTGGTGGTCAGCATCGGCCTCTGCTATCTGCTTTTCAAGGGGCAGAATGTGGGGGAGATGGTGACGGTGATACGCACACAGTGTGATTTCCGCTGGATAGCGCTGTGTCTGTGTCTGGCCATCCTCAGCCATGTGATCCGCGCCATGCGCTGGGGCATACAGCTCCGTGCGCTGGGTATTAAGGTGCCGCTTTTCGCGCTGGTGCTCAGTATATTCGGCTGTTATGCGGTGAACCTCGTGCTGCCGCGCCTCGGCGAGCTCTGGCGCTCGGGATATATAGCGCGGCGGCAGGGCGTGGCGTTTGACCGCGTGTTTGGCTCGATGATAGCCGACCGCCTGAGTGATACCATAGTGGTGGGACTGCTGACGCTGGTCACCTTCATATTCGCCGGCAACGCCATGATGGAGTATCTGGGGCAGAACCGCGACACCTATCATCGGCTCACCGACCTTATGACGTCGCCCTGGCTCTGGGCGGGGATTGCGGCCGCCGCGGTGCTGACGGGGCTTCTGCTGCATGCCTTGCGCCGTACACGCTTCGTAAAGAAGCTCGCGGATTTCTGCCGCGGCATCTGGCAGGGCTTCGCGGTGATAGCTACCATGCCCGGCAAAGGGCGCTGGCTGCTGCTGACAGTGCTGCTGTGGGGCTGCTATTTCATTCAGCTTTACGTGGCGTTCTATTCATTCCCGCTTACGGCTGAAGTGATTGATGTGCATGGGGTTATGGCGGTGTTTGTGTGCTGGGTGCTGTCGAGTCTGTCGATGGGAGTGCCCTCCAACGGCGGCATCGGTCCCTGGCAGTGGGCCGTGGTGTTCGGACTCGGCATATACTCGGCAGGAGTGCCCGGACTCACCACGCAGTATGCCACCACCTTCGCCAACCTTGTGATGGGCACCAACACCCTGCTGCTGATAGCCTTGGGGCTCTTCACCTTCGTCTGCATAGCCCTGGGACGCCGCCGCGGCCACCCGGTGCCTGCAAAACCTGACAGCCATGTTTGACGACGATTACCCTGACTATTATCTGGGCGATGACGAGGGCCGTCAGCGCCGCTCCCGGCGCATAGATTTCGCTCCGCAACGCCCTGACGGCAAGCCTGAAGGGGGCGACGATGATGATGAGGACGAACTTCATGATGTGACCGAGCGCGACGACTACCGCGGTCCGCGTCCCGGACGCCGCCGCGGCATAAACTTCACCGGCCTTCTGACCGCACTGGTGCTTGTGGCAGCCGCGCTTACGGTCTATTTTCGCTATCTCACACCTTACGTCCAGGAATCGGTGGTTACCGGCGCGGTGCTTAATGTTGACCGTGAAGGACTGATATTCAAGACTTACGAGGCCAGGGTGATGATGCCTGACGGCGCTGTTCAGGAGCTGTCGGTGGCTTCGGAGCGTGTGGCCCGGCAGATGCAGGCCCTTCAGGGCACCGATACCCGCGTGAATCTCGAGTGCGAGCGCTACTACGGCGCCGCCCCCTGGCGCGGAAAGTCAACGACCGTAGTCACCGGCATGCGGCCGGTGAGCGATAGTGACGAGGCCCGTTAACATAAATTATAAGTGGCGGGGCCAAAAAATGACGTCCCGCAGGCGCGGGCATTTGTGGTTAATGATTAACTTTGCAAGGCTCACCATAGTATAGAACTAACACCTAAAAGATATGTCAGACATAAAGTGCATCGGTATCCTCACCTCCGGAGGCGACGCCCCCGGCATGAATGCCGCCATCCGCGCCGTCACCCGCTCGGCTATTTTCAGCGGTTTCAGAGTGAAAGGTATCTACCGCGGCTATCGCGGACTCATTTCCGATGAGATACAGGAGTTTAAAACACAGAATGTGTCAAACATCATACAGATGGGCGGCACCATCCTGAAAACAGCCCGCTGCCCCGAATTCCAGACCCCCGAGGGACGCCAGCTGGCATACGACAATCTGCGCCGCCACGAGATCGACGCTCTGGTGGTGATAGGCGGCGACGGCTCGCTGACCGGCGCGCGTATTTTCGCCAATGAGTTCAACCTCCCGATAATCGGCCTCCCCGGCACCATTGACAACGACCTCTACGGCACCGACACAACCATAGGCTACGACACGGCCCTGAACACCATCATGCAGTGTGTGGACAAGATCCGTGACACCGCCACCTCTCACGAGCGCCTCTTCTTCATAGAGGTGATGGGCCGCGACGCCGGCTTCCTGGCCCTCAACGGCGCTATCGCCTCAGGCGCCGAGGCAGCCATCATTCCCGAGATATCAACCGAGGTCGACCAGCTGGCCGAACTGATCCAGAACGGCTTCCGCAAGAGCAAGAACTCGTCGATAGTCCTAGTGGCCGAAAGCCCCGTCACCGGCGGCGCCATGGGCATGGCCGAGCGCGTGAAAAACGAGTATCCGGGCTATGACGTGCGTGTGTCGATCCTCGGCCATCTGCAGCGAGGCGGCTCACCCACGGCCCATGACCGAATCCTGGCATCGCGCATGGGCGCCGCTGCCATCGACGCCCTGCTCGAGGACCAGCGCAACGTGATGATCGGCATCAGCAACGACAATATAGTGTATGTGCCTTTCACCAAGGCCATCAAGAACGACAAGCCGATCAACCGCAATCTGCTCGACACGCTCCGCCGCCTGTCAATCTGATTTATGGAGCTGCCCGCGCAGTTTTTGGATATCATCCGGAGCTACGGCTCCGAGGCATTTGAGGCTCTTCCCCGGGCACTGGCGGAAGAGCCCTCTGTGTCAGTGCGTTTCAACCGTGCCAAGGGCTTAGGCCCCGCGCCGGGCGCCGACACGGTGAGCTGGTGCCCGCAGGGCATCTATCTGCCTGAGCGTCCGGCCTTCACGTTTCATCCGCCGCTCCATCAGGGGGCCTATTATGTGCAGGACGCTTCGTCAATGTTTCTATGGCATGTCCTGAGCCGGCTGACCGCCGACGGACGCCCGGTGAGGTATCTTGACGCCTGCGCCGCTCCCGGGGGCAAGACTACTGTGGCCCTCGACGTGCTTCCGCAGGGTTCGGTGGTGGTGGCCAATGAATACGACGGCCGACGCGCCGGCATCCTGCGCGAGAACCTCACCAAATGGGGAGCTCCGCTGCATGTGGTGACCTCGGGTGACACCGCCCGCTTCAGCGCCTACCCCTCGGCTTTCGACATCATAGCCGCCGATGTGCCCTGTTCGGGCGAAGGGATGATGCGCAAGGACCCCGAGGCTGTGAGCCAGTGGTCGCCCGCGCTCGTGGAGCAATGCGTTGAGCGTCAGCGTGAAATCATAGCCAATCTCTGGCCGGCTCTCGCTCTGGGCGGTTACATGGTTTACAGCACCTGCACCTTCAACCGCGAGGAGAACGAGCTGATGGTCAGCCGCCTGGTGGAGGACTACGGCGCCGAACCGGTGGAGATAGCCGTCGACTCCGCCTGGGGCATCCATGGCGCCATCCGTTCGCCCTATCCCGCCTGCCGGTTCGTGCCGGGCCGTATACGCGGCGAGGGCCTGTTTATGGCCGTGGTGCGCAAGTCTGCTGACGATCACGCCGCGCCAGACGCCGAAGTCACTTCGCCTCAGCCCTCGGCCAAAGAACGGAAACAGCGCAAGCGCGACGGCCGCCCGGCCGCTCCGGCGCTGCCGGCCGACATCCGGCGCCGCGTAGAGAACTGGCTTGCAGGCGAAAACCGGCTGACGCTGAGCACTGACGGGCAGACCGTCATAGCATATCCCGCCCATCCCTTTGAAGCTCATCCCTGGCAGCCCGCAGTGGAGGTAGCCGCTGTCAAGGGGCGCGATGTGATGCCCTCCCACGCTCTGCTGATGAGCACTTTGCTGCGTCCCGGCGCCATACCCTCGGCCGAGGTCGACGCCCCGACGGCCATAGCCTATCTGCGCGGCGAGTCGGTGAGCCTGCCCGGCGATGCGCCCCGCGGCATAGTGGCCGTGACCTATGGCGGCCGCCCGCTCGGCGCCGCCAAAAACCTCGGCAGCCGCGCCAACAACCTCTACCCCAAGCCCTGGCGCATAATAACCCCGCGCCCCTACGACCCCGCCGCCACCGCCCTTATCGGCATATAATATAATTGTGGATATCCGGGATTTTTTGCGTAACTTTGCGGTGATGAACTTGATGAAAAAGATTTTGCTGTTTGCGGTGGTCGCCGCTGCGTCACTGACGCTCGGGGGCTGCATACCGAAGTACACCTTCAACGGCGCCTCGATTGACTACCGTGTCTATAAGACTATCCATGTGTCGAACTTCCCGATACGCGCCGCACTCGTGTATCCGCCTTTGCAGCAGACGTTTGAAAACGAACTTCTCGACTATATAACCCGCAACACGAGGCTGCAGACGGTTGACGGCGCGTCGGACCTCCAGATCGAGGGCGAGATAACACAGTACTACCTCACTCCGCAGGCCGTGACCGAGGATGCCTACGCCTCGCGCACCCGTCTGACCATAGGCGTAAAGGTTAAATACACTGACAACAAGGCGGAAAACAAGGATGTGGACCAAACCTTTACCGCCTACCGCGATTTTGACAGCTCGCAGATGCTCACTGATGTGCAAGATCAGCTCTGCCAGGAGATTGCCAAGGAGCTCGTGCAACTGATTTTCAACGCTACACTCGGTAACTGGTGATTATGGTATCGTCTAAGCTACAACAGATTATCGATATAGTAGAGCGCCACGGGCGCCTCTCGGCCGAGCATCTTCCGCTGGTGGAGGAGGTAGACCGCCAATATCCCTTCATGACGCTTGCCGACGCGCTGATGCTCCGTGTGTCCGGCCTTGATAAAGCCACTGCCGACAGGCTCAAGGCCCGCGTGGCCCTCAATGCCCCCGACAGCCGCGCCATGATGTTGCTCACCGACCCCGACGGCAGCCGCATGGCCCATTTCTACCCCGCAGAGGAGGAGCCGGAAACTCCGTCGACCGACGATGCCATCGACACTTTTCTCGACACCTACGGCAATATCGACGAACACGAACGTCAGCTGCTTGAGCGGCTGATCTTCAACCCCGTGGCCGATTATTCCCAGCAGCTGATGCGTGAAGCCGAAGGTGAGGCCGCTCCCGAAGCCGCCGACGAACAGGACGCCCTGCTCGATGCCTTCCTGGCCAAGCATGACGACGCTGTGCGCCGCCATGTCGACGCCCGTCCCGAGCCTCGCCCCGAGGTTGTCGCCAGGCCTCAGGCCGACGCCCCGCTCAGCGAATCGCTGGCTAAAATCTTCATCAAACAGCAGCGTTTTGACAAGGCTTATGAAATTATAAGCCATTTAAGTTTGAATAATCCAAAAAAAAGTGTTTACTTTGCAGACCAATTACGCTTCTTGCAGAAACTTATGCTGATCCAAAGCCGAAGCGGCAAGGGCGACAAACACCGTCAATAATAAAAAATCACTAATATTCAATATGTTTACCGTATTAATCATCCTCACCGTGCTTGTGGCAATTCTGCTCATCGGCGTGGTTCTCATCCAGAAGTCAAAAGGTGGCGGCCTTTCGTCGTCGTTCGGTAGCGCCAACCAGATCATGGGTGTGCGCAACACAACCAATTTCATTGAAAAAGCCACCTGGACTCTCGCCTGCACCATCGGCGTCCTCGCTATCCTCTGCAGCTACCTGATGCCTGACGCTGTCAGCCGTCCCAAGGTTCAGCAGCCCAAGCAGGAAGTAATCGGCGGCCAGAACTACGATTCCAATACCGGTGCTCCCGCCGGTCAGGAATAATTCCTGTCGCATCCCTTAAGGGAAAGTACATCAGCCGCTACCCCGCGGCTGACACCATAGACAAAGAAAATTTTTCACTCGCTGGCCGCCACAGTGGCCTGGCGAGTGTCTGTGTATAGATATGTCAATGCTTTATCAAAACAAAATATTATCCCATGTTTTCAGGAATAGTAGAGGAAGCCGCCGTAGTGACAGCGGTGACCGATGAAGGCGGCAATCGCCATATCAGTGTGAAATGCTCGTTTAACGATGAACTCAGCATAGACCAGTCAGTGGCCCACAACGGCGTGTGTCTCACCGTGGTGGCTCTTAATGCCGACTCCACTTACACAGTGACGGCCATCGCCGAGACCCTTGATCGGTCGAACCTCGGCGACCTCAAGCCCGGTTCGGTGGTCAACCTCGAGCGCTCGATGGTGATGAACGGCCGCCTCGACGGCCACATTGTGCAGGGACATGTTGACTGCACGGCAGTGTGCGAGAGCGTTGAGGAGGTTGACGGCAGCCGCTATTACAAGTTCCGTTATGACGTACCCGCCGAGATGGCCGCCAAAGGCTATGTGACTGTGGAGAAGGGCTCTGTGACGGTCAATGGCGTGAGTCTGACCGTGTGTGACTCGGAGCGCGACAGCTTCCGTGTGGCCATCATCCCTTACACCTTCGAGCACACCAACTTCCGCACCATCACCCCCGGCGCTCGCGTCAATATCGAGTTCGACATCATAGGCAAATATCTCGCCCGCCTGATGGAATTCTCCCGCTGATCCTGTCCCCGAGAATCGTAGTAACGGTCTGAAAGATAATATAATTCCTCGCCGGATTCGCAATTCGCGAATTGCGAATCCGGCGAGGAATCATTGTTGAAAAAGCAGGCTCCGGGCGGAGAAAAAGAGAGTTACATCGGTGATGTGTGTGTGTTCGTCGGGCGCCCGGAGCCTGTAGAGGGTCCCCGGCCTGAGGGCAGGGGAGAGAACCAAGCGGAAGAGAGAGAGAATGAGTGCGTGTGTCGGTCATAGTGCGGTATAAGCAGGAAAAAGTGTGTGTCTTTCACAGCGGATGTTGCGTAGTGTGTGTCCGTGTGTTTACGATAGTGATAGAATGATTAATATGGTGTGTCATTTTATCTTTTCTCGCTTGGCTCGGCGGCTCTCTTGCCGCGTTACGTAAATAATGACCGCCGGCGGGGCGTTTCCTATCAGTGAATGTTGATATTTAACATCGGTTAACATCCGGAATCCTCTTCGCTGCTGTCACTTGGCTGACGCTCAGCGAGTTCGCGCAGCACTCGGATTAGGCGGCGTAGTGACTTGTCCTCGAGCAGGCGTGAGGCCGTGTCGACGGCGCGGGTGAAGTCAGTCCGTCGGTGTGAGTTTTCCATCACGCTTTTCACCTCGATGAGGCAGAGCAGCAGAGCTCCGAGGGTGGTGAATACGGGGAGTGCTGGGATGCCGGAGCCTGCGGTGACGCGGAGCAGCATCACGGCGGCGAGCGCCAGAAGGTCGATGACCGTCAGCGCGATCAGGGTAATGAAATAGCGCGAAGCCTTCTCGACGGTGCGCCGGTAACCGCTCGAGGTGCGGGGGATGCCTTCGCGGCGGGCGCGCATGGCGCCGCTTCGGCAGTCGATGAGGATGCAGGCCAGTACGGCCACATAGTCCACGGCAAGGAGCATCACGGCCCATGCCAGTGAGCTGAGGTCGGCAGCGGGCAGCAGTGACATTACAGGTGTGTGTGACATAGAACTATAGGTTAAGGTTGTGAAAAAAAGGTCTGCTGCAAAGGTAATATGCTGCCGAAGCGGAAAAGTGCAATCCACAACAGTTGTTGACTGTTAAATCATCTGAATAATATATAATGCAATGTTAAATATCGGTGGCGCCTGCGTCCGTGGCACTTATAAAACAGGTGTAGAGGGCAAGAGTGTTTGCACAGCTACAGAAAAATTACTACCTTTGCATCAATTCGTAGTCACGGAGGGGGCCAACGCTTCCTCCCTTTTATTTGTAGACACTTCAACACTCATATATATATGATAGACAAGCAAACAGTAGCCGACATAGTCACAGAGGCCCTGGCCGGCACAGATGCATTTCTGGTGGAGGTAACCGTCACCCCTCAGGATGAGATTAACGTGGTGATTGATTCCGACACATCGGTCGATATCGACACATGCGCCGCCATAACCCGCGCCATCGAGCAGAAACTTGACCGTGATGTGGAGGACTATGAGCTGGAGGTGGGCTCGGCAGGCCTGACCTCACCCCTGAAGGTGCTCCGCCAGTATCAGAAGAATGTGGGCAATGAAGTGGAAGTGCTTACCCGCGACGGCCGCAAGCTCTACGGCATCCTCAAGAGCGTCAGTGCTGACGGCTCGAAGTTTATCCTCACCACCGAGCAGAAGGTGAAGGAGCCCGGCATGAAGCGGCCTCAGCTCCGGCAGACTGACGAGGAGATACCCGTCGACGCCGCCAAATACGTGAAATATAATTTAAAATTCAAATAACTACCCCTCTCATTAACACTATGGCCAAGAAAGAAGAAGCCCCCAACATGGTGGAGCGTTTTGCCGAATTCAAAGAACTCAAAAACATCGACAAAACCACAATGATCAGCGTCCTGGAAGAGTCGTTCCGCAACGTACTCGCCAAGATGTTCGGCACCGACGAAAATCTCGACGTGATCATGAACCCTGACAAAGGCGACGTACAGATATTCCAGAACCTCAAGGTGGTGGCCGACGGCGAAGTGACCGATCCCAACATGGAGATCAGCCTCAGCGACGCCCGTGCCGACCAGGACCCCGATGTGGAGATTGGCGAAGAGCACACCAAAGAGATCTTCTTCGCCGACTTCGGCCGCCGCGCCATCCTCAATCTGCGCCAGACTCTCCAGTCGAAGATTCTCGACCTCCAGAAAGAGGCCATCTACAATAAATTCAAAGAACTTGAAGGCGAGCTCGTGACCGGCGAGGTCTACCAGACCTGGAGCCGCGAGACCCTTCTGCTCGACGATGACAAGAACGAGCTGCTCCTGCCAAAGAGCGAGTCGATTCCCGGCGACTTTTTCCGCAAGGGCGAGACCGTGCGCGCCGTTGTGGCCAATGTAGACAACAAGAACAATAACCCCAAGATCACCGTAAGCCGCACCAACGAGAACTTCCTGCGCCGCCTCTTCGAGATCGAGGTGCCCGAGATTCACGACGGCCTCATCAACATCCGCGCCGTGGCCCGCATCCCGGGCGAACGCGCCAAGATAGCCGTGGAGAGCTACGATGACCGCATAGACCCCGTAGGCGCATGTGTAGGCGTCAAAGGCTCGCGCATCCACGGTATTGTGCGTGAACTCCGCAACGAGAATATCGACGTGATCAACTACACCTCCAACCCCTCGCTCTTCATCCAGCGCGCCCTGAGCCCTGCCAAGGTTTCGTCAATCCGCCTCGACGAGGAGGAGAAGAAAGCCGAAGTGTTCCTGCGCCCCGACGAGGTGTCGCTGGCCATTGGCAAAGGCGGCCTCAACATCAAGCTCGCCTCGATGCTTACAGGTTATGTGATCGACGTTTACCGTGACACCGAGGACGCTTACGAGGAGGATATCTACCTCGACGAATTCAAGGACGAAATCGACTCGTGGGTCATCGAGCAGCTCAAGAGCATTGGCTGCGTGACCGCCAAGAGCGTCCTTTCAGCTCCCCGTCAGATGCTTATCGACAAGGCCGACCTCGAGGAGGACACCGTGGACAATGTGATCCGCATCCTTCAGGCCGAGTTCGAGGAGGACTGATTCCGAATTCTCCGGGCCTCCGGATCCTCTCTCCTCACCACCCATCAGATAAAAACTTAACGTAATATATGGCGAAAACGAAAATCAGTAAAGCAGCAAAGGACTTCAACGTGTCGATAGCCACCGTTGTGGAATTTTTGCAGAAAAAAGGCATCACCATCGATGACAACCCCAACTCGCGCATCGATGAGAATGCCTATGACCTTCTGGTCAAGGAGTACAAGCCCGACCGCGACCTCAAGAGCAAGTCGGACCTTATCTCCAGCGAGCGCCTCAAGGACAAAGAGAAGGCTCGCCCCGTCGCCGAGCCTGAAGTGATCAAAACCAGCACCCCGGTGACCTCCGGTCCCAAGGTGATAGGCAAAATAGACCTCGATGCCAAGCACCCCAAGGTGGCTCCCGCCGCCGAGCCGGTCAGCGAGCAGCCCAAGCCTGCCGCAACGGCTCCCGCTCCGGCTCCTGTACCTGCACCGGCCCCCAAGGCCGAGGAGCCCAAACCTCAGCCCGCTCCCGCTCCCAAGCCTGAGCCCCGCCCCGAAGTCAAGCCTGAAGTCAAGCCCGAGGTGAAACCTGAGCCGAAACCGGCTCCCAAACCCGCCCCGACCCCCAAACCCGTTCAGGCACCCGCTCCCAAAGCCGAAGCCAAACCTGCCGAGAAACCCTCCGACACTTTCATACCCACCACCGTAACCGGCCCCGCCCTCAACATCAACGTGGTAGGCAAAATTGACCTGTCGGCTCTCAACCAGTCGACCCGTCCGAAGAAGAAAACCAAGGAGGAGAAGCGCAACGAGCGCATTGCCAAGGCTCAGAACGCCGAAGGCTCATCCCAGACCGGAGGCGCCGCTAACGGCGACCGCAAGAAGCGCAAACGCATCCGCGGCAAGGAAAAAATAGATATTGAAAAAGCTCCGCAGACTCCCGCCGACAGGCAGAACGGCGGCCGTGACAAGCAGAACGGCGGCCGCGGTGACCGCAACGCCGACCGCAACCGCCGCCCGCTCCACACCGAGGTCAACGAGGAGGATGTGCAGAAGCAGGTAAAAGAGACCCTTGCCCGCCTCACCAGCAAGGACAAGGGCCAGAAGAAAGGCGCCAAGTGGCGCAAGGAGAAGCGCGAGGCCACCCGCGAACGTGAACGCGAAGCCCATGAAATAGAAGAGGCCGAAAGCAAGGTGCTCAAGCTTACCGAGTTCGTGACCGCCAATGACCTTGCCTCGATGATGAACGTGCCTATCAACAACGTCATCGCCACCTGCATGAGCATAGGCGTGATGGTGTCGATCAACCAGCGCCTCGACGCCGAGACCATCAACATAGTGGCCGAGGAGTTCGGCTTCCGCACCGAATATGTAAGCGCCGAAGTGTCAGAGGCCATCAATCACGAGGAGGACTCGGAGGAGGATCTCACTGAGCGTCCGCCTATCGTTACGGTGATGGGCCATGTGGACCACGGCAAGACTTCGCTGCTTGACTATATCCGCAACGCCAACGTCATTGCAGGCGAGGCCGGCGGCATCACACAGCATATCGGCGCCTACAATGTCAAGCTCCCTGACGGCCGTCATATAACATTCCTCGACACCCCCGGCCATGAGGCGTTCACCGCCATGCGCGCCCGCGGCGCCAAGGTCACCGACCTCTGTATCATCATTGTGGCCGCTGACGACAATGTTATGCCCCAGACCGTCGAAGCCATCAACCACGCTTCGGCTGCCGGTGTGCCTATTGTGTTCGCCATCAACAAGATAGATAAGCCCGCCGCCAATCCCGACAAAATCAAGGAGGAGCTCGCCGGAATGAACTACCTCGTGGAGGAATGGGGCGGCAAATACCAGAGCCAGGACATCTCGGCCAAGAAGGGCATAGGCGTGGACGAACTCATGGAGAAGGTGCTTCTCGAAGCAGAAATGCTTGAGCTCAAGGCCAACCCCAACCGTCGCGCCGTAGGCTCGATCATCGAGTCGTCGCTTGACAAGGGCCGCGGTTACGTGGCCACCGTACTCGTGCAGAACGGCACACTCCACGTGGGTGACTTCATCCTCGCCGGCACCCATTACGGCAAGGTGAAGGCCATGTTCAACGAACGTAACCAGCGCATCAAGGAGGCAGGTCCGGCCACCCCGGCCCTCATCCTCGGCCTCAACGGCGCCCCCACGGCCGGCGACACGTTCAACGTGCTCGAATCCGAACAGGAGGCCAAGGAGATTGCCAACAAGCGCGAACAGCTCCAGCGCGAGCTCGGCCTCCGCACCAAGAAGATCCTCACCCTCGAGGATATCGGCCGCCGGCGCGCTATCGGCAACTTCCAGGAGCTCAACATTATTGTCAAAGGTGACGTTGACGGCTCCATCGAGGCGCTTTCCGACTCGCTCATCAAGCTCTCGACCGAGGAAATTCAGATCAACGTGCTCCACAAGGCCGTGGGCGAGATCTCCGAAAGCGATGTCACCCTGGCCGCAGCTTCCGATGCCATCATCATCGGCTTCCAGGTGCGCCCGTCGCTGGCCGCCCGCCGTGCCGCCGAGCGCGATGGCGTGGAGATCCGTCTCTACTCCGTGATCTATCAGGCCATCGAGGAGGTCAAGGACGCCATGGAAGGCATGCTCGCTCCCGAAATCAAAGAGGAGATTGTCGGTACCGCCGAAGTGCTCCAGACCTACAAGATATCGAAGGTCGGCACCGTGGCCGGCTGTATGGTGCGCGAAGGCCGCATCAAACGCTCCGGCAAGATCCGCCTTATCCGCGACGGTATCGTGCGCTACACCGGCGAACTCGGCTCGCTCAAGCGCTTCAAGGACGACGTCAAGGAAGTGGTTTCGGGTTACGACTGCGGCCTGAACATTAATGGCTACAACGATATCCGCGAAGGCGACATCGTGGAATGTTTCGAGGAAGTGGAAGTGAAGAAATCGCTCTGACACATTCCTTTGGCATCGCGATGGCCTTAGCGCACATCAACATAGGATCAAACATCGGCGACCGCCGCGCTCACATCGAGCGGGCGGTCGCCGAAATTGAATCCGCCCTCTCGGTCAAGGCCCTGCGCAGTGACTACATAGAGTCCGAGCCCTGGGGCTACGACAGCCCTAACCCGTATCTTAACCTCGGAATAGCCGTCGATTCAGGCTCTATGACCCCACTGGAGCTACACCGACTGCTGCAGCAGATACAGCACGGCATCGACCCAGCTCCCCACCGTAGCGCCGACGGCACATACGCTGACCGCACCATTGACATTGACCTCATTGCCATTGCCGGCGAGGTAATCGACACCCCCGAACTTCAGCTCCCCCATCCCCGCATGACCCGCCGCCCCTTCGTCCTGCGGCCCATAGCCCGGATAGACCCCGCCTGGCGCCACCCCCTCACCGGCCTGACCGCTGCTGAGCACCTCGCTCTCCTTTCAGAAAGTGAACGAGGTTGATTATCAGTGGTATGACGTTCTGGCGATGTAAAATAGTGCGTTTTGATGTCCCAAAAAGTGTAAAATAGTGCAGTCTGAGAGCTCAAAAAGTGTAAAATAGTGCGTTTTGAGGTGTCTTTGCAGGGTGCACAAACGTACTATATCGTCCTGTCCTTGATGTTTTATATTTTGGAATTATCCAAGCACTGAAACGGCCCCCTTTGTAAATTCTAATTGCCTCATTATTTGGTGATAAAAAGATTGGCCCAAGCGCAGATTGAGCCCTGGCGGCTGCGCCGCATCGGGCTTCGCAGGATACAGGCAGGATGGCCGCAGATTTTTTTTCTTTTACGTTGAGGGGGGATGGGCGGCAGAGACTCGTCCTTCGGACTTGCTTGGGCAGATAGGCGGCGGATCGCCGATTTTTTTGCGGTAAAAAATATAGTTTTTATAATTGATTGTGGGATAATGTGATACGTCAACGTGCCAAAGGCACGTCCCTACAATTCGGTGAGTTTTGAAGTCAGCTATCCGGAAGAAGTTTGTCAGTGAGATAGTGCTTTGCTGATGTAAAATAGTGCGTTTGGGGATGTTTTTAGATGGTATCGAGGCCGTCCCAGGTGACGTATTTTTCGTGGATATAGCCTGTTGATTCGCCTTTTTCGTCATCCCAAAGCCTTATTTTATACCAGCCGTTGACTTTCCCTAAACAGTCCCAGAACCAATCAGTTTCCGGATTGTGTTCGATCACCTTACTCTTCACCGAAGGTTTAGCGTAGATCAGCACCTTATCCGGACCCTCATAGTCCTTTATGACAATGCCGTCGCCGTCCTCAGCCCGGTAAATCACAATTTTTGTTCCGGCTTTGGGTATCTCGTAATCATCTTGTGTACAAATGATGTAAGTGTCTTTCTTTTCTTCGATTAGTCGTCCGAGGACCTCTCCGTTCTTTTTACAGACTATTTTCATGGACTGTGAAAAAGCCGGAACAGCCAATGCCATAGCCAGCAAAAATAAAATCTTTCTCATAATGTCGGTAATTTATTTGGCCAAATTTACGCATTTTAATTCAAATACAGTTCCAAATGTATGATTATTTCCTAAGTGTTTTATTGTGTTGATCACAGAGTGTTGAGGCCGTCCCATGCGGCGTATTTCGCCCGGATCTAGCCTACGCGTTTCCCTTGGATTTCGCCTTTGCCTTCGGTCGGAGGGTCGGGATGCAAGCGTACTTTATACCAGCCGTTGACCTTGCCCAGGCAGTCAAACACTTCGTAACAGTCGGTGCCACACTTGATGGTCTGCAATACGGGGCTGTCGTTCGATGGCGCGGCGTGGATGTTGACCTCAGTCGAGCCCCGATACACCACCGTCACTATGCCGTCGCCCCGCTCCGGGCTATATGTCACAATCCTGGTGCCCGCTTTCGGTATCTCGTTATAATCCTGTGCGGCAACGATATAGCTGTCGCGATTAATCTTAATCAGTCGTCCGATAGGATTGCCGTCGCGGTCTACAACGATCTTCATTGTCTCAGAGCAGGCTGCGGCCGCGATGGCAAGTGCCAGCGATAATACGATCTTCTTCATTGCGATACCATAATCCATTTTCACGGATTATATAGGATAGGTTACTGCCTATCGGAATGTATGTCGTTTTCGCGGTTGTATTGTTCTTCGTATTCGACAATGATTCGCTCAATGTCCTTTTTAAGTTCGGGAATATGGCGTACTACTAAACTCCATAGAAATGCAGGTTGCACATTGTCGTAGGCATGTATAATTCGGTTGCGTGTGTCGATAATGGCTCTTGCATTTGGAATTTCCACAGAAGGGTCAGCTTTTCTTATGCGGTTTATAGCTTCTCCCATAATCTCTGTTTTACGTTCTACAACACATTTACGCATTATGTCTTTTTCAAACAAATCATATCTGTTGGGAAAATCCACAAAACAACTCTCCATATCGATGATTGCATCCAACACATCTTGGAGATAGGTCAGGACTTCTTCAATAGCCATAAATCATCTGTTTTGTGCGGTTTACGTTGGCAATGAAGTATTTGTTACGCAAACCTCCTTCTTCTATCAAATCAACTTTCCTACCGAAAAGCCGTTCTAATGCGTCACGAAAATCGAAATAATTTGTAACGTAATCCCACTTCTCATGGTCGGTCGTATCAAAGTTCACAAGTAAATCCACATCGCTTTGGTCGTTGAATCTATCTGTAAGGATAGAGCCAAATACAGCCAAAGTCTTGACCTTGTGCTTCCGGCAAAGGTCGATGATTCGTTGCAGGTTTAGTTCAATCAACTTCATAGACTGTTGTGTTACAAATGCAAAGATAGCGATTTTTCTGATATATAAACGCTCCAACCCTGAAAAACGTTGCTACAGACAAGTTATCGCCTGTCCCGCTCTATAGATAGGAATATTTGCGGTTGAAGAGTGATGGGTATGGGATTTTTCGCTATATTTCCTCTAAGAAAGTCAAGGCCGTAACTATATTTGTGAGGGAAAAAGAG
>ERZ836877.595-NODE-595-length-61395-cov-37.158640_pt1 | contig 61395 bp, 58 predicted proteins | sample MGYA00519469_ERZ836877 | MGnify/ENA primary metagenome ERZ836877 (study PRJEB31850, sample SAMEA3708809) | human gut metagenome | biome: human gut; feature: human-associated habitat; material: faeces | place: China | collected 2014 ...
GAGCGATTTGTCTTACATGGCAAATCAATTTATATGAGAAAAGCGTGAGGTATAAGAAGCGGCTGGCACAGGCTGAGAAACGGATCAGCGAACTTGACCGCCTGTTTATTCGTATCTACGAGGACAATGTAGCCGGTACGCTTGATGACGAGAAGTTTGCTATGATGAGCAAGAACTACACACAGGAACAAAAAGACCTCAAGGCTGAGGTCAGAAGTCTGCAACAGGAAATTGAAGAACAGGAACGACAGGCAGATAATTAGAGCAGTTTATCCAGCGGGTAAAGAGAAACAGCGACCTCACGGAGCTGACCCCTTACGCCCTCAGAGAGCTTGTCAAGGGCATCTATGTAGAAGCGCCTGACAAGTCCGGCGGCAAGAGAAAGCAGAAGATTCATATCTCCTACGACCTCATAGGCTTCATCCCCGTGGATGTACTGCTAAAAGCGGAACAGGTATGACCGAAATCATACCTGTTCCAAGAAATTCACATAAGCTGTCGGTAGGCGGCGTCGCCCTCCAACACATTTTCCACACGGATGGTGAGCTGGACGGGGACAGACCCGCCGTCGGGGGTCATGGCAAATCCATTGATCGTCTCGGAAATGGGGCTGAAAGCGGCGGCCTGCGTCTGAGGGGTGGTTTCGGCGGTCGTCGCGGCGGGCTTTTTTGTGGCGCATCCGCTGAGCATAAATACAAGGAGAAACAGGGATAAAAACAAGCGCTTCATGGCAAATTATCCTTTCATGGATGGAGTTACAGTCCCCCCGGCCATGCCGGAGGGACTGACGTTCTTTTATTCGGCCAGAGAGTAGCGGCTGACCTTCCATGCGTCGTTTTCTCTGACAACGACGATGGTCAGATAGGCAATTTCGCTGTCAACGTTCTCGCGGTAGGGGTAGGCAAATTCATAGGTGCCGTTGGCGTCTGCCTCTTTCCACATATCCAACGTGACCTCATGCCAGCACACGATCACATCGTTTGTATTGCCGGAATAGGTTTCCACTCCGCCTGTGTAGTCCTTGGAAAGACCAGCGGACAAGGTCTGCGTGTCTCCGTAAAAATATGCGTTTGCAAATTCTGTAACGAAGCGGTCAAGCGCCTGTAAATCCTGCTGATACTCCGACTGGATGATCAGACTGTTGGAAATGTCGGCGGAGATCAGGGTTTCACCGTTTACCGTCACATCTTTGCAGTCGATGAAGTCCATATCGCTGCCGGCCAGATCCCGCAGGGTGTTGTTTTCCATTACAATGCCCTTGGTTCCCCGGAACTGAACGCCGCCCTGGCTGCACTCGTAGATGTCGCAGTTGGCGACCCGTATATCGGTGCAGTATTCCGCGTCTACGCCCAGAATGCCGCAGCCGTAGAGACCGCATTTGTCCACGGTGATGTGGTCGCTGTCCTGGAACCGCAGAACGCCGCCGATGCAGTAACCGGGCTCCCTTGTGTGACCGGCGGTGAAGCCGGAGAGGGTGATGTAGCTGCACGACTGGAAGGTCAGGACGTTGGCGTAGCGGGGGATGGCGGCGATGGTGTGTCCCGTTACGCTGCCGTCATTGCTGCGGATGGTCAGATTGTCCACCCCGTCGATGACCAGCTGGGGGCCGTCAAATTCGTCCAGCCAGTAGTAATAATCGCCCTTGGAGGTGCCGTAGCCGGTGGCGGTGCTGAGGTCGTAAAGCTCCCCGTCCAGCACGATGTCCACATTGGGGCCGATGGCGGCGATCAGCTCGTCCACCGTGGAAACGTGGATTTCCAGCTGCGCCTGAGTCGGTTCGGTCGCGCCTGTGGAGTACAGCTTGTTCATCTGCTCATCGGTAAGAGGATTGCCCGCGCCGTCCGTGACGGTACCGTCGTCTCCAAACCAGCGGCGGACGCTGCAATTTTCAAACCGGTTGCCGTCCAGAACCATACTCGATTCGTCTGCCGGCGTCTGGGTATCTTCGTGGTACTCAGACTGGAAGTTGAATGCTTCCAGCTGGCTGCGGTTGTTGGAGAACAGATTGCCCTTCATCTGAACGGTGCTTCCGGAAACGATTGCCAGATACATAAGGCTGCTGTCGCTGATTTCGCAGTTTTCCACCGTCACATTCCGGCTGGAACCAATATCAAAATAGGTGTATCCGCCGTATTCCTCGGAGCCGATGCGGTAAATGCGGGTTCCGGAGATGGTGACGTCCTCACAGCTGATGATCTCGGCGGCGCTGCTGGAGCAGTCGTACACGTCGCTGTCCGCGAGAGAAATGTCCTTGGAATCCGCCGCCTGCAATCCGATCATGCCGCAGCCGTAGATGCCCAGACGGTTCATGCCCACGCCGGTGCAGTTTTGCAGATAGATGACGCCGCTGCTGCACTGACCCAGTTCCAGGGTGTGACCGGCGGTGAAATCCTCCAGCGTGACATTTTCGCAATTCTTCAGATTGATGACGCTGGCAGACCGGGGGTCGCATTCCAGAGTCGTGTTCACCTTGCCGCTGCCGCGGATGGTCAGGTTCTTCACGTTTTGCAGCATCAGCTCAAAGCCGTCGTACTTTTCCGTCCAGGCGCAGTAGGGGTTTTCCGAGGGCAGGCCGTAGCCTTTGGCGCCGGACAGATTGTAGGTTCCCGGCTCCAGCTGGATGACGGTGTCCGGCGCGATGGCGGCCAGCAGCTCGTCCACATTATGTACGGAAACGGCGTCGGAGGCGGAGGTCGGTTCGGTATCCCCGGCGGCTGCCGCATCTTTTCTCGCGGGGCTGGTCACCAGGCACACCGCCACGAAGACGATGGCGATCACGCCCACCAGACTGATCCAGAAGCCGGGCTTCTTATAGGAAAGCACCGACTTGATGCGCTCCTTGACGCTCACCTCGCCGAAGGCCACGGGACAGGCCGCGAAGTGCGCCCGATTGGTGGAGCAGTTCAGCAGGGCGGCGGAGTAGGCTTTCCGCTCGTCCAGCTCCATGAACTGCACCACCCGCTCGTCGCAGGCGATCTCGATGTCCTTGCACAGCAGGATGTAGGCTGCCCACACCAGCGGATTGAACCAGTGCAGCGCCAGCGCCAGAAAGCCCACCATCTTGAACCAGTGGTCGCCCTTGTCCAGATGGGTGCGCTCGTGGGCGAGGATGTAGCGCTGCTCCTCGGGGGTCATGCCCATGGGGATGTAGATGTTCGGGCGGATGAAGCCCAGAATAAAAGCGGTCTCGATGCGGTCGCATTCCCAGCCGCCGGGGATCTTGACGGCCTCCCGAACCTTCAGCTTCAGGGTCAGGTAGGTGTACAGACTGTAAATGCCGAAGCAGCAGGCAATGCCAAGCCAGAACCATGGCAGAACCGACAGGAAATCAAAGCCCGTATCCGGTTCCGGCGCGGTTTCCGGGGCGGGGGAGGGGGTGCTGCTGATCACGGTGGTGACGGGAGTCTGGATGTCCGGAAGCGCTTCAGGCGTCTGCACCGGCGCCGGGACGTCCAGATCGGCCGGGGAAAAATCTTCCGGCGCGGCGGGCGTCTGGGAACGGCTGATCTGCTGCTGCACCTGTGCCACCGGGTCGGCGCTGGGCTGCAGGCTCAGGTCGCTCTGGATCTGGAAGGGCATCAGCAGCCGCAGTCCCGCCAGCAGCCAGAGCAGGCAGATGTACTTCCGGGGCGTTTTTTTCAGCACCAGCCGCAGCAGCATGACGGCCAGAATGACGATGCTGCCGTGGAAGCTGGCCGTCAGGATGTTCTGGAACAATGTGTTCATGTTCGATCCTCCTCGTAATTGTCAATGAGTGCCTTCAGCTGTGCCACCTCGTCCCGGGTGAGCTTCTTGCTCCGGGAGAAGGCGGCGATAAAGGCGGGCATGGAGCCTTGAAAGGTTTCCTCCACCATTTCGTCCAGCCGGGACGCCTGCGCCTGTTCCTTGGAGACAAGGGCGGTGACCACGGCGTTTTCGTTCTTTACCACGCCCCGCTCCGACAGACGGCGGATGACGGTGTAGGTGGTGGCCTTCGACCAGCCCAGCCGCTCCTTGCACAGCTCGACGAGATGTGTGGAATTGATCGGCTCATGCTCCCACAGAATCAGGCAGAAGCGGTATTCGCTTTCAAAGATTTTGGGCACTTCCAATCAGAATACCTCCTTTGGGTGTATCTGGAAATACAAAAGTTTAATGAATTAAACCTTTCGGAAAATAGTTTAACATAGTAAACCCCTATTGTCAAGGGAAAAATTACAAAATTATGACAAAGCTGAGAAAATCTGGAAAAGTTTCGCAACAGAAGGCCATGGGAATTTTTCCGAAAACAGCGGAGAAAGCGCAGCTTTCTCCGCTGTTTTCGGAACAATGGTTATGCGTTTGCGGCATTTCCCTCCCGCTGCTGGCAGGTGAACAGAATGACCTGACGTTCTTTTGCCATGTCCTCCAGAATGGCCAGCGCCGCCTGCATCCGCGTATCGTCGAAGCGTACCAGCGCGTCGTCCAGAATCAGGGGGGAATCCGGGGTCAGTTCTTCCGCCACGGCCAGACGGAGGGCGAGGTACAGCTGATCGATGGTGCCGTCGCTGCGCCACAGGGCGTCGTGGAGGGTTTCCTCGTCCCCGGCTCCGGCCTGGAGGGAAAAGTCCTCGCCCATGGAAAGACGCTGGTAGCGCCCGCCGGTCATGGCGGAAAGATAGGTCTGTGCCCGCTGGGAAATCCGGGGGGCGAACCGCCGCTGCAACTCCGACCGCGCCTGCGCCAGCGTCTCCTGGGCGATGGTCAGGGCGGTGTAGGTCTTTTCCAGCTGGGCAAGACGGGCGTTGACTGCGGCCAGCTGCGTTTCCAGCTGCGCCCGGTCGCCCAACGCTTCCATCCGACCCTTGTACTGGCTGATGCGGCTTTGCAGCCGCTGCTGCTCCTCGGTGCAGTCCGACAGCAGTCGCGCCGTGTCCGCCGGGGAATGGGTCAGGGTATCCACGCCAACGGGAGGCCGGACAGGCTTTGCCATGGCGCTGAGGGTATCCACCAGATTTTGCGCCCGCTGGGCTTCCCGCCGGGCGGTGTGGTAGGCTTCCCATTTGTTCGTGATCTGCTGCCAGAATTCCATGACAGCATCCGGCTCCTGTGCGCCGCACAGGGAATCCCGGCGCTTGCGCATAACCATCAGACGCACTTCCACGTCTCCCTGCGCGTCCTGATATTCCTTCTGGGCGGCGTTGTACGCCCGGAGGGCAGTCTCATATTCCCGCAGGGAGTCCGTCCAATGGGCGGGGTCGGCGGTTCCGTATTTCTTTTCCAGTGCCTCGGTCTGCTTTTTAAGTCTTTGCATTCCCAAGAGGCTGAGCGCCTGAAGAAGCACGGAGACCATGCCGAGGATGCCCGCCGGGAGGTAATTTCCCATTACCAGCAGCGCAATCGCACCGGCCATGATGATAGCGCCCAGAATCAGCAGCAAAATCGGCATTTTGCTGCCCCGCAGACCGGTCATGGTCTGGCGGTCCGCGTTGACCATTTCCATGGCTGCCGTCACGTCCATGTCAGCGAAGGGGTCTTTCTTCGCCGGGGGCAGGGGGGCGCGGGGAAGCATCTGCAGCTCCATCTGCAGGGCGTTCCACTCGTCGCGGAAGGCGCGCAGCTCCTTGAGCTTCTTTTCCGCGTCCTCCTGAGACGGCAGCTTTTCGCAGGCGGCTTCCCGGATGGCAAGTAAATCCTGCGCCTGTTCCAGCGCTTCCCGCGCCTGCGCGACCCGCCCGGCGTCCGCCTCCGCGGCGGCATAGTCCAGCGCGGCCTGATGGGTGTTCAGCTGCTGCAGCCATGTCTTGACGTCGTCCAGACGCATTTTCAGCTTCTTCACCTGTGCGTCCAGCGCGTCCAGTTCCTCGACCTTATCCTGTAAGGCGTCCCGCTGGCTTTCCAGCTGGGGGAGAAGACCGCTTTTGTTGAAGCGGCAGCGGTTTTTCAGATCCCGCAGATTTTTTGCCAGCTTGTCGCTGGTACCGCTTTCGTCGCCGGTGGTCACGAGGTCGTTGAGCCTGCGTCGAAGGGCTTCATCCTGCGTTACGGGCAAGTCCGACTGACGGATAAACCCAGCCCTGCGGAACACCGTCTGCTCCACGCCCAGCAGCTGCTGGCCGCAGTTTGCCGCCGTCAGCTCCGGGACGGCCAGCCCGGAATCGGTTTCATATGCCTTGAATTCTCCCAGGGGGACTCGACCCTTGGTGCGGCGCTCAATGGTAATGTCCCGGCCGTTCCAATTCAGGTCAATGCGACCCGCCATGGGATTGCCCGACCATGGGGCGTAGCGCTCCTTGTCGGCGAGGGCGGTTTTCGTGGTTTTGGCGCGGGTATCCAGACCGTAGAGCATGGCGACAAGAAAGGCGCACCATGTGCTTTTGCCCCACTCGTTGGGGGCAGTGAGGATGTTCAGCCCCGGCTGGAGGGTCAGCTCCGCGTGCTCCAGCTTGCCGAAGGTGGCAGTCATTTTGTAGATTTTCACAGCGTGACCTCCCGTCCTTCCAGCAGCTTCCGGGAAATTTCCGCCGCAAGCTGAATTTCTTCCCGGCTGTCAGGGTCGGCCTCCATGGCTTCCCGGAGCAGCCGGAAATACACGCCCTCCAGCGTGTCCGCGCCGGTGTCCCCCCAGATGTCCAGGGGCGGAAGCGTCTCGTCCCGCAGCGTCAGATTGGGAACGGCGGAAAAACGCCGCGTGAGCTTGGCAATATCCGCTTCGCCGCTTCCCGTAAGGGTGACCCGGAAAAGGTCCCGGCTTCCCGCGGGAGGCAGGATTTTTTCCAGCGCCGCTTCCGCGCCGGAGGAAATGTCCGCTTTCAGCTCGTGGAAGCGAATGGTGTCCAGCGCCACCGCCCGAAGGGAGGCACTGTCCTCCACGGTCACGATGCACACGCCCTTTTCGCCGGTTTCGTCCCAGCCGCGCCCCATGGGGCAGCCCGGCCATGCGCACAGCGTCCCACCGGCGTGAAACGCGCCCGCTTTATGGATATGTCCCAGCGCCAGATATTGCAGCCCCGAGTCCCGCACCTGCTGGGCGGTAATGGGGCAGTAGGGGGAGTCCTTGCGGGTGGGGTCGCCGTGAAGCACGGCGATGCAGTATTTTTCGCTGCCCTCCGCCCGGAAATTTTCCAGCAGGGGGGCGCTGTCCATGCTCTGGTAGCCCGCGCCGTAGACCCGGCAGTTTAAGTCGGGAATCGTGACGGTTTCCAGTCCGCCGGTGAACACGTACACGTTTTCCGGCCAGCTTTCTTCCAGCCAGACAGAGCCGGGGGCACAGAAATCGTGATTGCCCGGCGTGATGAAGACCCGTGCGCCGCACTCGGACAGCGCTTTTTTGAGGGCGTCCACCGTCTCCCGGGTGGGTTCACCGTCAAAAATATCTCCCGCGAGGAGCATGAGATCGCACTTTTCCCGGCGGCAAAGCTGGGAGATTTTGCCGGGGATGCTCTGCTGCTCCTGCTTTAGAAGCGCCCGCTGGCTGTCGTCGAAGCCCGCGAAGGGGGAGTCTAAGTGCCAGTCGGCGCTGTGTAAAATTTTCAGTCCCATTTGTCAACCCTTTCTGCCTTGCGGCATTTTCCGGTTTCCGAATCGATGGTGAACAGCACGGCCTCGATCTTGGACGCGCCCTCCGCCCAGCGGTAGCGCTCCGGCAGATCACCCCGGAATTTGGCGATGGACAGCTCCGGCCGGATGCCCAGCACGGAGTCCCGGGGCCCGGTCATGCCAAGGTCGGTGACGTAGCCCGTTCCCTTGGGCAGCACACGGGCGTCCGCCGTGGGAACGTGGGTGTGAGTCCCCCACACGGCGCTGACCCGTCCGTCCAGCATGTAGCCCATGGCCAGCTTCTCCGAGGTGGCTTCGGCGTGAATTTCCACCAGAATGATCTTCGCGGTGAGCTGCTTGAGAATTTTGTCCACCATCAGGAAGGGATTTCCCGGGCCGTAGTCCATATTGCACCGGCCGATGAGGTCGATGACGGCCACGTCGCCCGCCGCTGTCTGTACGATCTGCCAGCCCCGCCCCGGAACCTGTGGGGCATAATTGGCCGGACGGATGATCCACGGGCAGTCGTCCATATAGGGGACGATCTCCCGCTTGCTCCAGGTGTGGTTGCCCATGGTGACGATGTCCGCACCGGCGTCCAGAATGCTGTCCGCCTGATTGGGGGTGATGCCCACCACGGCGGCGTTTTCGCCGTTGACCACCGCAAAGTCCGCATGATACTGCCGCTTCATCTGCCGCAGATTCCGGCGGATCTGCTCCAAGCCCGGATTGCCTACCACATCGCCAACCGCCAATACCCGAAAGTCCATAGCTGCCTCCACACAAATACTGGAATATACGTTCATTATAGTACAGAATTCCCACTTTCGCAAGCCTTAAGACGCAGAAAGGCAGAAGCGCAGCCAAATGCCGACGCTTCTGCCGGGAAATCAGTTTTTCTTACCCTTTACCAGAAAAATCGCGATCAGCGAGCTGACCAGCAGCAGATACGGATAGAACAGATACCGCATGATGGAGAACGCCGACAGGGCAAAGCCCATTTCCGCTGCCGCCGAGATGGCGACCAGCATCTGCGCACCGTAGGGGATAATGCCCTGAAAAATGCAGGAGAAGGTGTCCAGCAGGCAGGCCGTGCGGGAGGGGGAGATGCCGTAATCCTCGCTCATTTCCTTGGCAATGGGGTTTGCCATGACGATGGCGACGGTGTTGTTGGCGGTGGCGATGTCCATGGCGCCTACCAGCAGCCCCATGCCCAGCTGACCGCCTTTTTTGCCCCGGAAGATCGTCCGGATGAAGCTCAGCAGCGCGTCAAAGCCGCCGTAGACCCGGATCAGGGCGCACATCGCGGCCACAAGGATGGCGACCATGCTGGTCTCGAACATGCCCGCCGCGCCGTTGCCCATGCTGGCGAGAAGTGCGGTGGCTTCCACCTGCCCGGTCAGGAGCATGATGACAGCGCCGGAAACGATGCCCGTCAGCAGAACGATAAACACGTTGATCCCGGCAACGCCTCCCGCCAGAACCAGAACGTAGGGGAGAATCTGAATGAGATCGTAGCTTTCGTCAATGGGCGCAGTGTCATGCCCCATGGTCAGAAGCAGGATCAGCACCAGCGTGGCGATGGCCGCAGGCAGGGCGATCCAGAAATTGCCCTTGAATTTGTCCTTCATGGCGCAGCCCTGACCGTTGCAGGCGGCAATGGTGGTGTCGGAGATGAAGGACAGGTTGTCGCCGAACATGGCTCCGCCCACGACGCTTCCGGTACACAGCGCCGTGTCGAAGCCGGACGCCTGGGCGACTTCCAATGCAATGGGCATGATGAGGGTGATGGTGCCGACGGAGGTTCCCATAGCGGTGGAGACAAAGCAGGCGACCACAAACAGCACCGCCACGGCAAACCGGGCGGGGATGATGTCGAGCATGAAGTTAGGCGACGCTCTGGGCGGAGCTGCGCCCCACAACGCCGACGAACGCGCCCGCCGTCAGGAAGATCAGCAGCATGGTGATGATGTTCTTATCTCCCACGCCCTGCCCCATGATGACAAGCTTTTCCTCAAAGGGAACCGCCCGGTTCTGAAGACAGGCTACTAAAATAGACACGAGAAACGCGATGACGATGGGGATGCTGTAAAAGCCCATGGGGATGTGCAGACCGTATTCAAACAGCAGCCCCAGCCCAAGATACAGCACGAGAAACACGCCGATGGGCAGCAGCGCAATGGGATTCCCTTTTTTCATTTTCCAAACCTCTCAACGAACAGATTTTGCGTATTCTGTGGGGGTAATGCCGAACTTCTCCTTGAACTGCCGGGAGAAGTGATGCACCGTGGAATAGTGGAGCTGGGCGGCGATCTCCGTGAAATTCAGGTCGTTTTCCCGGATCATCTGCTTGCTCTCCTGAAGCTTGATCCGGCGGATATACTCGCCGGGGGAAATCTGCAGATTCTTGTGGAACAGCGCCGTGAGGTAGCTGGGGCTGACGTCCACCTGCCGGGCGACCAGCGGCACCGACAGCTTTTCCCGGATGTGAGCGCTGATAAACTGCTGCGCCTGACGGATGATCTCGTTCTCGCTGTGGACGGCGTTGGCGGTTTGCAGCTTCCCGGCCTTGGGGGACGCGGCCTCCCGCTGAAGCTGAAGCAGCAGCAGATTCAGCTGGTAGAGGATGATGTCGTTGGAGTAGGCGTCCATAAACTCCTGCTCCCGCAGCATATTCTGCAAAAGCGCGGCTACGCTCTGGGGCGCGGTGAATTTCCGGTTCAGCAGGGGAGCCAGGTCAACGCCGCTGACGTCAAAGGAAATGGTCACGAACCGGGGGGCAACACCGATGTCGGCGTACTGCATGTGCCACTGATTCGGGCCGTAGAGGACAATATCCCCCTGCTTGAGCAGAAGATCCTGCCCGTCCACCACGCTGTGCAGCGCGCCCTGATCCACGTAGGTCAGCTCGGTCATGGGGTGGGATTCTCCGGAAAACAGGAAGCCCTGCTCCTTCTCCTGGTAGAAGAAGGTGTAAATGCCCTCCACCCGCAGCTGATGATCCACCCGGGCGCTGCCGAGGGCGTGGCGTCCCAGCTCCTCCGGCGGCTCCTGAGCGGACACCATCACCGTGGCGTCACCCTGAAACGGCTCCAAAAGGAAATAGACCCCCTTGCGGATAATGGCGGGTTTGTCCAGATAGAAGCGCTGGTAGGTTTCCCCGTCCGTGCTGGCGGACAGGACGCTCATGCCCATGCCGCAGCTGATCCGCGTCTCCGATACGGCGCGGTAGACCACCGCCTCCGTCCGCGACAGCCGCACAGCGGCGGCGTCGTCCCGGAACAGATTCCTGTCCGTCTGGGTGCGCTCGGACGGAACGCTGCCGAAGCAGCGGAACGTGACCTGATTCAGATTGCGGATCATGGAAATCAACCCCCGGAAAAAAGATGGCTCGCGCAAACCAGCCGTATAAGAATTATTATATCGAAAAAAGAAAGGAATGGCAAATGGTTTTCCGCGCGTTCCGAAAAACCGTCAAAACGCCCAAAGAACGGCGATTCCTGCCATACACCGTACCGATGTTTCCGCAGGAAAACGCCCTGCCCAGAGCGGAAAACGCAGGTTGGTCATTTCGACGGTTTTCGGGAACGGCGAAATGACGTGCAGATAATACCAGCCGGGGCAGGCCGCAGACCTGCCCCGGCTGGGGTGACAGCGATTCAGAAAGCGTCGCTTTACCGCTGATACTCAAACTCAAAGTCGTAAATATCCACGGTGTCTCCGTCGGCAATGCCCATTTCCTCCAGACGGGCGAACAAACCCACCTTGCGAAGCTGCTGGTCGAAGTAGTTCCGGGACTCGTAGTCCTCAAAATTGATGTTCTGCACCAGCCGTTCCAGCCAGGTACCGGTGACCAGCCAGGTGCTGCCGTAATGCTCAATGTCGAAGGCGTTGGGGTCGGTAGGCTCGGCGATGACCTCCACGTACTCCGGCTCGTAAATGGTCACGGGGGGCAGGGTGCGCAGCCGCTCCGCCACCGCCCGTATGAGATTCCGGGTGCCCACGGTAGTGCCAGCGGAAATTTCGTACAGTTCGCAGCCCGCTTCTTCGGCGGCGGCGCGGAGCCGCTCCAGATTGTCGCTGTCCGGGGGCAGCAGGTCGGTCTTGTTGGCAGCCACGATCATGGGGCGGTTGCTGAGATCGATGCTGTAGTTTTTCAGCTCAGCACAGATGGCATGGAAATCCTCCACGGGATCCCGGCCTTCGCTGCCGGACACGTCCACAACGTGGACAAGCAGGCGGCAGCGGTCAATGTGCCGGAGAAAATCATGCCCCAGACCCGCGCCCTCAGCGGCGCCCTCAATGATGCCGGGGATGTCCGCCATGACGAAGGACACGCCCTCATCTACATAAATAACCCCCAGATTGGGATACAGAGTCGTAAAATGGTAATTGGCGATCTTCGGGTGGGCGTTGGAGGTGACGGAAAGCAGGGTGGATTTACCCACGTTGGGAAAGCCCACCAGACCCACGTCCGCCAGAAGCTTCAGCTCCAGAATCACGTCCCGCTCCTGTCCCTTAAGACCGGCTTTGGCAAACCGGGGAACCTGACGGGTGGGGGTGGCGTAATGGGCATTGCCCCAGCCGCCCCGTCCGCCCTTGGCGAGAATGAAATCCTCGCCGGTGGACATGTCCACGATGATCTGGTTCGTTTCGGCGTCCCGCACAACGGTGCCCCGGGGGACTTCGATGATCAGGTTTTCGCCCCGTTTGCCCGCCATTTTCCGACCCTGACCGCTGACGCCTGCGGCGGCCTGATACTTGCGCTTGTAGCGGAAATCCAAAAGAGTGGACAGGTTGTCGTTGACCCGGAGAATGACGCTGCCGCCATGTCCGCCGTCGCCGCCGTCCGGGCCGCCGGAGGCCACATATTTTTCCCGGTGGAACGCCACCGCTCCATCGCCGCCCCGTCCGCCGATGACGGTGATGCGCACTTTATCCACGAACATAGTTGTACGTCCTCCTAATCTATGGAAGTACGGGTACTTCCCTTTATTCAGCCGATTCTGCTGGCCAGCTCGAAAGCCAGCAGGGTAATTTTTTCCTTGTCTGATAGCCGGGCGTGTCCGGACAGGCTTCTGGGGTCCCACTGGGGGTGATCCAGATTGTCCCCGGCATAGAAATACTGAAAGAATTCCACACCCCGGAAATCGCACATGGCCTGCATGGCCGCGCACTCCATCTCCACGCATACCGCGCCCATACGCCGCCGGGCAGCGACCTTTGCGGGGGTCTCCCGGTAAAAGGCATCCGTCGTCCACGCAGCGCCCTGCACATAAGGATACCCAAATTCCCGAAGAACCTCGATAAATTCGGGAATATAGCGGGTGTTGACGTCGATCAGATCGCTTGCCGGGGCATAATGATAGCTGGTGCCCTCATCCCGGATGGCTTTTGTGGGAATGATGATGCCGCAGTCCTCGATTCTTTTGTCCAGAACGCCGCAGTTGCCTAGCAGGATGAACCGACGTGCGCCCATGGCGATGATCTCCTCAAACTGCCCCACACAGGCTGGCGCGCCCACCCTTGCTTTGCAGAAGCCCAGTCGGCTTCCCCGGTAGGTGACCTCATAAATGGGCCAGTCTCCGTCCGCGTCGCGGGTCTGGGCAATGCGCTTACCGCCCAGAAACGCGGCCACGGAGGCAAAAAGCTGGTGGGAAAAGACGGCGACCACCGTTTCCGGGAAATTCTCCACCGGTTTTATGTAGTCCGGGTTGATGACGGCGCGGGGCGTGGGGTCAAATTCCATTAAAAGCACGACGGATGCCTCCTTCCTGCGGCATGCGCACAATGACGCGGTATTATTTTGGAGTTTCCTTATAAAAAGGCTGCCGCAATCATTGATGCGGCAGCCTTCCTTGTCCAGATGATCTTACTGCTCGGCGTACACGGAGCACTGCCGGCGATCCTTGCCCAGACGCTCAAACTTGACGGTGCCGTCAACCTTGGCGAACAGGGTGTCGTCCTTACCGATGCCCACATTGACACCGGGATGGATGTGGGTGCCTCTCTGGCGAACCAGAATGTTGCCGGCCAGAACGAACTGACCGTCGGCACGCTTCACGCCCAGACGCTTGGACTCGGAATCACGGCCGTTCTTGGTGGAACCGCCGCCCTTGTGGTGAGCGAAGAACTGAATACCAATCTTCAGCATGGTGTTACACCTCCAAAACTTCGATATTATCAGGATAGTCGTCCCGCAGCGAACACAGAGTCACCAGCATTCCGGCAAGCACTGCCTGAACGGTGTCCTCCTCGTCGCAGGACGCGGGGAGGGTCAGGGTGATGCGGTTATCTTCCCCATCCTTGACCCGAACCTTGGCCTTGGCGCCGCACACATCGTTGATGGTGGCTTCGGCCATGGTAACGACAGCGGAGACGGCGGCGCAGACAATGTCTTTTCCCGGCTCGTCATAATCGCTGTGACCCGAGACGGAGAATCCGGTGATCCTCTCGCCCTCGGTGTGAAATTCGCATCTTGTCATAAATTACAGAGCGATCTTGGTGATCTCCACCTTGGTGTAAGGCTGGCGATGACCGATGTGCTTCTTCTCGTTTTTCTTGGACTTGTAGCGGATGATGTCGATCTTCTTGCCCTTGCCGTTCTTGACGACCTTGGCCTCGACGCTGGCACCCTCCACAGTGGGAGCACCGATCTTGGTGTTCTCGCCGTCCAGAACAGCCAGAACCTGATCGAACTTGACGGTAGCCTCGGCTTCCGCACCCAGCTTCTCCACGAACACGACGTCGCCCTCGGCAACGGTGTACTGCTTACCACCGGTTACGATAACTGCTTTCATTTGTTTCACCTACTTCAATTGTGTAGTCTCGCTCTGGGGGCGCGGTGATTTTGGACGCACCGACTGAAAGCCCCTTCAATGCGGCCTGTCTATTCTAGCATTGCAGACATAAAAAGTCAAGAAGTATTTGGGACTTTTTCTTGCGTTTTTCATTGACTTTTGCTATACTGCCAATGGAATCGCAAATCTTTCCCGGCGAGGTGACTGCCCTGTGAAAACAAAAACGTGGATATTGCTCATTGCGGCCATTGCGGCGGTGTGCCTTGGCTTGAGCATCTTCCTTCTGCTGCCCGGCGGCGACGCCGTTTACGCCGAGATCAGCAGCGGGGGAAAGATTGTCAGAACCGTAAATCTGCGCATCGATCAGCAGTTTACCGTCGCCGGGGAAACAGGCGGCAGCAACACCGTCACCGTCCGGGACGGGCGTATTGCCGTCACGGCGGCGGACTGCCCAGACCACTACTGCATGGAGCGTGGCTTTTGCAACAGCGGCACGCCGATCGTGTGCCTTCCCAACCGTCTGGTCATCCAATTTCAGGGGGAACAGAGCGTTGACGCGGCAGCAGGATAATTTCTGGAAAAAACGCTTGACAAATGGCGAATGGTTGTGTATACTAATCAGGCATTCAGTTGAGTGCACTGACGGACGATTAGCTCAGCTGGCTAGAGCATCCGCTTGACGTGCGGAAGGTCATAGGTTCGAGTCCTATATCGTCCACCATAAGAAACACCACCTGTCGGGTGGTGTTTTCTCTTTTTAGTGGACGGTATAGGACTTGAACCCATCTGAATGCAGGATGCCAGTGGCATCTTGCGGCAGCCAGTTCAGAAACTGGCTGCATCCATACGATTTTGCCCCACGGGGCAAAATCGGTGATCGAGTCCCATATCGTCCACCAAAACAAAGAAATCCGAACTTGTTCCAGACGGGACGGGTTCGGATTTTTTATTTCTATCAGAAATGCTCCATATTGACTTCCACGCCTGCGCCCCGCTGCCTGAACGGGGCACGGGCGCTTTTTTCTTTGCTGATTTGCAAAATTCCAACGTGAAAAGACTTTCTTGTCAGACTTTCGACCCGCCGCGAGTATTTTGACTGCGGCTGTTCCATATTAAGTGATATACCACTGCCTCACAGGATACGACAGGGGCAGCAAATTGTACTACAATTTATCCGAATACCGATAAATTGGAGGTTTATACTATGGAATATGGGTATATCCGGGTCTCAACAAAGAAACAGAACGAGCAAAGGCAGCTGATCGCAATGCGGGAGTTCGGGATAGCGGAAAATTTGGTCTATATGGACAAGCAGTCCGGAAAGGACTTTGAACGGAAAAATTACAAGCGATTGATCCGGAAATTAGGGTCTATCTGAAAACCGGGAATATGACCAACAGCGAGGGATTTTTCGCCTGCTGAAGCCATTTTTCCGCAGGAATACTTTGTGTATTACAAGGGAAAATGGTGCACAGCAGGCGGAAAAGACCCGCTGTTTGGGCATGTTGACGGTTTTCAGATAGACCCTAAAAAAGGACGACACCCTCGTGGTCAAGAGCATCGACCGGCTGGGGCGGATGCGGATATGTTTGCTTTTTGCAAAAAGTTGTTTGTTTTAACGCTTTCTTTACGCGCGCGTCTGCTGTATAATATGGTCAAATTCAACAAACCATTTGCGCTGCGGAACATGCACATTGGCAATTTACGCAAAAATAATTGCGTTTTCTGTGCAATTCCGATGATAAACCCGGAACGGCACAGCGGCGGAAGCACTTTTGGAAATGTATAATTTCCGGTTCAGAAAAAAACTGCCGGCACGGCGCATGACGCCATACCGGCAGCCGCGCAGCTCAGAAGGACTGCCGCTGGAGCCTGCGGAATTCGTTGGGGCTGCACCCGATCATTTTCTTGAAGGAATTTGAGAAGTACGCGGTGCTCTCAAAGCCAACCTTGAAGGCGATCTCCTGCACGCTCAGCTCCGTACATGTCAGCAGGTTCTTCGCGGCGGTGATGCGATAGTTGATGAGGTACTTATGCACGGTCGTGCCCGTCGCGTTGCGCATAAGACGGTTGATGTGGTAGGCGTGGTAGTTGAACTGCTCGGCGATCATCTCGCTGGTCAGGTTCTCGTTATAGTGCTCCTGAAGGTAGCGGATGAGCTGCAGCGCGGTGCGTCCGGCACGGTTGTTGGAGACCATCTTGGTCTTCGCGATGGTGATGAGCACGGTCTTGAAGAGGCTCGAGACTTTCTCGCGGTAGTAGACCTCCTGCGATTCATAGACGTCCAGTATGGTCTTCAGCTCGCCCTCGATGAAATTCATGTCGCTGAGGACAAGCGGCTCGTTGAGCGCGGCGCAGTCGTCGATGTGGTCACGGTATACCTCTCCGGCGGACTCGCCGCCGCTGACGGGGATCGGCGGGATGAAGTTTACAATGTTCGAGCGCTCAAAGCTGTAATCGAAGTTGAAGACGATCATGCTCAGCGGTGCACCGGGCTGGAGCTGGTAAAGCTCCCCCGAGTTTATCAGCGCGAACGTCCCCGGGGCAAGCGGATAGCTGCTGCCGTGTACGGCAAGCGTTCCGACACCGGAGGTCACATAAAAAATGCGGTTGTCACCGGGACAGACCTGCCGCCCGACGGGGACGAAAACGATATTCTGGGCAAACCGGAGATTCGGGTTCATATCACACAGCAGCATAATAACAACTCCTTTTGTGATCGTGACGGAAAGGCATGAAGACAAGGTGATTTATCGCGCAAACGCGCCCGTCGGCGTCTTCCCATCTTGCGGGAGACGGTATGGGGACGGTGCGCCCGCTCTTTCCATTTTTTATAAATTATAGCACAGCGGATGTAAATAATCAAGCGGCAAAGAAAGCGATTTGCCCGAAATTCAAATTACGAAAAATGTTTGCTTTTTATAAATCCGGGCGGGAAATTGTATTGCTATATTGAACGCGGAAGCTTATACTTAAGGCAGAAACGGACCTGAATGAGAAGACAAGAGAAGCAGTGATATGAAAGAAACGGTAATAGATGCTTTTGCGGATAAGGCCGTGTTGGAAAGGCTTTTTACAAATGGCCCGGGCGAGCTTCTGGCGGTCAATTCCAAAGCGGGCTATCTGAAAGCGGGGCAGGATGTGTATATGCTCTGTTCCGCTAACCTTGGCATAACGCCCATCGGCATTGCCGTAGACGACTATGCCGCCGCGGCGGCGGCTCTGCGGCTTTCCGCAGGCGGGCGCTTCGACACGGCAGACAATGCGCTTGTGTTTCGCGGCGGGGTTCTGCGCGTGCAGCCGTACCCGCGGCGCGCGCCGCAGGAACCGTGTGGCACTTTCCGCACGGAGAGGATAGAGGCGGCGGCAAGACTGCTCAGCGCTCTTGGCAGGACAAGCGGACTTGTGCCGCTTGCGGATGTCCTCTGTCTGGGGGCGGCGCCGGAAAAAGGTATAGCGGCAAATCCTTTCTGCGCAAAGGCATACGGGCCGCTTGTCCGGCTGAGAGACGGACTTGCGCGCAATGACGTTGAGGCCGTGCCCGCGGAAGTGAAGAGTCTGCTGGGGCTGGGCATCGGGCTGACGCCGTCGGCGGACGATGTCCTGTGCGGCATGACATACACGCTGCTGCACGGCGCGCGGAAGCTGACCGCGGCGGATGTGGAGTTTGTGAACGCAGTGAGGCGCTATGCCCCGGAACGTACAAACCTCATAAGCGCGGCGATCCTGAAAGCCGTCACGGACGGCGGCAGATTTGAAATGATGGACAATGTGGTTCGCGGCCTTACCGGGGCCGGGGAGGACGGCGCGCAGCGGCTTCTGACCATCGGCAGCAGCTCCGGTTCGGAGATGCTGCTGGGGATCACGATCGCGGCAAAGCTTATACATGGGAGGGGACAGTTATGAAACTGCTTGTCAGCAATGTCGGCAGCACATCCTTGAAATTCAAGCTCTTTGACATGCCGGAGGAGCGGGTGCTGTGCGAGGCGAAGATAGAGCGCGTCGGCAGCCGTGACGCGGCGATCATGTCGTACCGCAGCCATCTCAGCGGTGCGCGGTTCAGCGCGGAGGGGCTGTGCATCCCAAGCTACGCCGAGGGCATCGCGCTGTTTCTGGAAAAGCTGACCGGCGACGAAACGGGCGTGATAAAGGGCGTGGAGGAAATAAGCGCCATAGGCTTCAAGACCGTGCTTTCCCGAGGCTACTACGGCGTACACGAGCTGACGGACGAGGTCATGGAGAACATGCGCGAATACCTCTACATCGCGCCGGTGCATAACGCCGCCTACATAGAGGCGATAGGGCAGTTCAAAGCCGTTCTGCCGGATGTGCCCATGATAGGCGTGTTCGAGACGGCGTTTCACCGGGAAATCCCCCTTGAGCGGGCGCTGTACTCCATCCCCTACGAATGGTACGAAAAATACGGCATCCGCAAGATGGGCTATCACGGCGCGTCCCACGGGTACATCGCCCAGCAGGCGGCAAAGCTCGGCAGGGCGGAGAGAGTCATCTCCTGCCACCTTGGCGGAAGCTGCTCCATCTGTGCGATCCTCGACGGAAAGAGCGTGGACAACAGCTTCGGCTTCTCCCTCCAGACCGGCGTGATGCACGCGAATCGTGCCGGGGACATTGACCCGTACATTGTGCCTTTCCTCATGAGCAAGGGCATGGAGCTTGACGACATCCTCCACGGGCTGAGCAAAAACGGAGGACTTCTGGGCGTGTCCGGCGTCAGCAACGACCTGCGGGAAGTCAGCGCCGCGGCGGCGGACGGGAACGCACGGGCAGAGCTGGCGATCAATATGTTCGTGTGCAGCATCGTGCGCTTCATTGGCGCGTATTACGCGGAGCTTGGCGGGCTTGACCAGCTCATCTTCACCGGCGGGATCGGCGAGAACGCCGACCTTGTCAGAAGCAGAGTGTGCGCGCAGATCCGGCATCTGGGCGTGGAGCTGGACGAGGAGAAAAACAGCGGCTGCCGGGAAGGCACCATATCCGGCGCGGCTTCGGCGGTGCGGGTGTCCGTGATCCCCGCGAATGAGGAACTGGGGGTCGCAAGGCAGACCTATGGATACATAGAAAAAATGGAAGGCTGAGAGACGATATGGAACACTTTCGCGAGGTTCAGGACGGAATATTTTTGCTCAAGTCTCCTTTCCCACCCGTGTGGAGCGGGGTGACGCTGGTACGGGGCGAGGAAGTTTGCCTCATAGACAGCGGCGCGAGCGCAGACGTGGTTGACGGGGTGATACGCCCCGCACTGGCGGAGCTTGGGCTGGGGCTGGGAGACATCGACTGGCTCGTCAGCACGCACTGCCACGGCGACCACATCGGCGGCCACGCCCGGATAAAGGAGCTTGCGCCGCAGATCAGAACCGCCTGCATCGAGCAGGCCGCCCCAGCGCTGAGAGATCCCGCGGCGAACGCCGTGCGCATCCGGACAAAGTACCCCAGGTTCAGCCCGCCGCCCCAGTGCTACCTGCGCGGTGTGGAGCCGGATCGTGTTCTCCGGGACGGGGAGGCGTTGGGGGACAGACTTACGGTGCTGCACACCCCGGGACATGACGGCGACTGCGTATGCTGGTACGACAGGAAAACGAAGACTGCCGTGACCGGAGACTCCCTGCAGGCAAACGGAACCGTGACGCAGGGCATCGCGTTCTATCAGGATCTTGACGCCTATCTCGGCTCGGTTGCGAAGCTCAGAACCTGCGACGTCGAGAATATCATCGCGGGGCACGATTATGCCGGAATGGGCTACAACATCGAGGGCGCGGAGAACGTCCGGCGCGTTCTTGACCTGTGCGCTGCCTATACGGAGCAATATCAGCGCTTTGTTGATGAGGCGCTCAGCTGCGGCCTTACGGATACTTCGGTCATGGCCGCGCAGATGATAACGCAGCTCGGCTGCGGAATGCCGCAGAAACTGTTCCTCGCAATGTATACGACGGATGAGCATATCCGGCACAGCAAGTTTTATAAAGGAGAGTTGAAGTAAATGGGCAGGAACGTACTTATTTCGGGTGCATCCCACGGCATAGGAGCAGCGACGGCGATCGCCTTCGCGAAGGACGGCTGCAACGTCGGCATAAACTACCACAACAACAGAGCCGGTGCGGAGGAGACCGCGGCGGAATGCCGCAAATACGGCGTGGACGCACAGATTTACTGCGCGGACATCGGCTGCCGGGAGCAGGCGGTGGGGATGATGCGGGATTTCATCGAGCACTTCGGCACGGTGGACGTCCTCATCAACAACGCCGGCGGCGCGCTGAAAATGCCCAAGGGCGAGTTCTGCGACATGCCGCTGGATTACTGGGATTCCCAGATAGCGCTGAACCTGAGCGGCGCGGCCTATCTGTCCCATGAAGCGATCAAGAACATGAAGGAGCACAACATCCCCGGACGCATCGTGAACATCAGCTCGATCCACGGCAGCGTCACATGGGTCAAGAGAAAGGCACTGCCATACTGCGCTGGCAAGGGCGGCATCGAGATGTTCACGAAGACGCTCGCCATCGAGGTGGCAAAGTACGGAATCCGCGTCAACTGTGTCGCGCCCGGTCTGATCCTCACCGGCGTGATGAGCCGTTATTCCGATCGCGACGTCGAGGGCTTCCGGCGCAAGATCGCCGCGGGATACCTCGCAACGCCGGAGGATATCGTGCCGATGATACAGTTCTTCGCGGATGTGGAAAAGACAAAATACATCGTCGGGCAGACGATTGCGGTCGATGGCGGACAGAGCATCGACGGCGCGATCGACTGTATGCTCGAAGATGAATTTTGAGATAAATCAGTAAACAGGCAAAACAAATGCTCAGGAAGAAATTCCGGAAAGGTGAAAAAGACAATGGCAAAGGTAAAGTATGAAAACATGAGAAGCTGCTGGGAGTTTGGCGAAGCCTCCGAGTGCCGCCGCGGACTGATGTGCGGCATGGGCTATACCGAGGAAGAACAGAAGCGCCCCCTCATCGCTGTGGTGAACAGCTGGAACGAATATAACCCCGGCCATGTACATCTTGACAAGCTTGCCGAGCGTGTAAAGCAGGGCGTTCGTGAAGCAGGCGGCCTGCCGCTGGAGGTCATGACGACGGGTATCTGCGACGGCATGGTGCTCAAGGACCCCAGATATATCGAAGTCCCCAGCCGTAACTCCATCGCCGATCAGGTCGAGCTGACCGTTGACGGCAACTTCTTTGACGGCATGGTGCTGCTCTCCTCCTGTGACTCCGTCGTCCCCGGCCATCTGATGGGCGCGGCGAGACTGAACATCCCCGCCATCATGGTGACCGGCGGCTACATGCCTCTGGGTACCTTCCGCGGCAAGGAAGTCCTGCATATCCATGCGCAGGACAAGGTCGGCACGGCGAAGGCCGGCAAGATGGACATGGATGAGTACAACGGACTCATCGAAAACTCCTGGGGCATCTGCGGCGCCTGCACCTCCATGACCACCGCGAACAGCATGTGCATGATCGCCGAGGCTCTGGGCATGACCCTGCCCGGCAACTCCACCATGTGCGCGACCAGCTCCTCCATCTACAACCTCTCCTACATGGCCGGTAAGCAGATCATGAATCTGGTCAACGAGGGCATCACCGCCAGACAGATCATTACCGAGAACGCCATCAAGAACGCCATCATGCTGGACATGGCAGTCGCGGCGTCCTCCAACCTCATCCTCCACATTCCCGCCATCGCGAACGAAGCGGGCTACGACCTGCCTTGGTGGAAGTACTTCGACGAAGCTTCCAACGAGATCCCGCTGCTGTCTCACCTCGCTCCCAGCGGCCCCTACAACGTCAAGGACTTTGACCTTGCCGGCGGTATGCGCGCCATGCTGAAGGAGCTGCTGCCCAAGCTGCACGGCGACTGCCTGACCGTCACCGGACATACCCTTGAGGAGAACGTCAGAGACGCCGTCGTCTACAACCGCGACGTTATCCACAGCCTCGACAACCCCGTCATGACCGAGCCGGGCATCGGCGTGCTCTACGGCAACCTCGCTCCCGAAGGCGCCATCGTCAAGATCGCGGGCGTTCCTTCCCAGCTCATGACCTACAAGGGCAAAGCCCGTGTGTTCGACTCCCTTGAGGATGGCATTCAGGCTCTGCGCGCCGGACAGATCCATGCGGGCGACTGCTGCGTGCTGCGCTTTATGGGCCTGCGCGGACGTTTCGGCACCACCGCTTTCACCTTCCAGGAAGAGCTGAAGGGTCTGCACGAGCTGTATAACTCCTGCGCCATCATCACCGACGGACGCTTCTCCGGCGGCACCTCCGGCCTTTCCATCGGCTATGTGTCCCCCGAAGCGGCGCTCGGCAGCCCCCTCGGCGTCATCGAAGAGGGCGACGAGGTCGAGATCGACATACCTGCGCGTAAGCTGCATCTGTGCATCAGCGACGAGGAAATGAACAGAAGACTTGCGGCCTTCCATTGGGAGTTCCCCAGCAAGGACTATCCGCGTTACCTCAACCTCTTCGTGCAGAACGTCGGCTCCATGGCAAAGGGCGGTATTTGGGAGACCAAATAAGCCGTGAAAACAGACCTGCTTATTATTGGAGGCGGTCTTGCCGGGCTGACGGCGGCATATGAAGTACTGAAAGCCGAGCCGGGACGCAGAATCACGATTCTGCGCCCCGGTGCGGGGTCATCCCCGTATGTACACGGCTTCAATATGCCGCTGAATCCGCAGGATTCGACGGAACTTTTCATACAGGATACAGAGGCTTCCGGCAGAGGTCAGGGCAACGCGGCGCTCGTTGAAGAGCTGTGCAGGGGCAGCCTTGAGCTTCTGTCGTTTTTCGATGAGCTTGGCCTGGACTTCAACCGCGAGGCGGATGGGAGCTATCAGCAGCTCAGACCCCTCGGGGCATCGTGTCCGCGGGTCATCAGCATCGGCAACGATGCCGGCGGCGCGATCCTCAGAAAGCTGCTTACCATCATGGAGCAGCACGAAAATGTCAGCGTCTGCACCACGCTCCATGCCCTGCGCCTGATAACGGAAGACGGCAGAGTGTGCGGCGCTCACTGCTTTGACACGCAGAGCAAACGCTGGATGCAGATCAAGGCGAAAGCGGTGATCCTCGCCGCGGGCGGCTTCTGCAGGATATTCCCGTTTTCGACGAACTCCGCCGACCTCGGCGGGGACGCCATGGCAATGGCGCTTGACGCCGGGGCAGAGCTGACGGATATGGAGTTTGTCCAGTTCGAGCCGAGCGCCGCCGTCTGGCCGCTGGCGATTGCCGGAAAGAGCGTGATCACGACGCTTTTCTATGAGGGCGCTGTGCTGCGCAACGGCAAAGGCGAACGGTTCATGTTCCGTTACAGCGACAAGGGCGAATGCGCGGATAAGGATGTTCTGTCCTTCGCGATCGCGTCCGAGATCGCCGCGGGACGGGGAACGGAGCACGGCGGCGTGGCGTTCGACGCAAGCGGTGTCGGGCGCGAACGGCTGGAGGAGGCTTACAGTGCCTACGTAAAGCGCTACCGCGCGGTGGGAATGGACATTGCCGAGCAGGCGATGGAGATAGCCCCGGCGGCGCACACCTCGCTGGGCGGCGTGTACGCAAGACCCGATTGCAGCACAAGCGTGGAAGGGCTGTTCGTCTGCGGCGAGACACTCGGCGGACTGCACGGCGCGAACCGCATCGGCGGCAATGCCGGACTGGAAACGATGGTGTTCGGCCGCAGAGCGGGCTGCAGCGCGGCGGCGTATATGGACACACTCAGCGGCGAACCGGCGGACTGCACGGACGAGATAAGCGACGCGGCAGCCACGGTCAATATCGATGCGCTTCGCGCGGAGCTGACAAAGATCGTCGGCGGGGCGCTGGGCGTGATCCGGGAGGCCGGTAAGCTGGAGCAGGCGAAGACGGAGCTGGAGCGGATGCTGGAACAGATCCCGGAGAGCGGCTGCTACGCGCAGCAGCGCCTGCGCAACGATACGCTCACGGCATATGCGGTGACGCTTGCAGCCCTTGAACGGAAAACATCCACCGGCTGCCATGTCCGCACGGACTCCGCCGGTGAACCGGAGAAATACCGCGTAAACATCCGCTGTGAAAACGGCAGGGCAGTGCCCCGCCGCGCCGAAATCTAATACTATTTCCTGATTAAAATCTTTGATTTCAATCAGGAAGGCATCGCCTGATGGCGCTGCCGGTTTTGTGATTTATAAGGAAAGAAATCACAAAACAAGTCTCGTATGAACTCCTTGCCCTTCGGGCAATTAAAATCTTTTCTAAAGATTTTAATTGGAGTTCAGTATAAATTAGGAAACCAGAGGCGATTAGTGTGACAAGTAAATTTATAATCAAAAGAAACCGATATGTGGACTCGGTCTCCCTCATGTCTGTGACCGACAGCGTCAAGAAAGCGGACGGCATCGAAAACTGCAACGCCAGCATGGTGACGGCGGCAAACAGAGAGATACTGGAAGGGCTTGGCTTTGATATCCCGGCGGATGTCGGCGCGAACGACCTTGTCGTCGCCGTCATCGCGTCCGACGAAGCTGCCGCGGACGCGGCGCTGGCGCTGGGTCAGGATCTGCTTGACCACAAGAATGCCGCATCCGGCGGCAAGACCTACGATAATATTGAGGATATCGACCTCGATGAAGACCCCTATGACCTCGTGCAGATCTCGCTCCCCGGCGAGTACGCCGCGGCGGAAGCGGAAAAGGCGCTGAAAAAGGGACTGGATGTGTTCATGTTCAGCGATAACGTCTCTCTTGAAGACGAAAAACGCCTGAAGGAGCTTGCCATCAGCAAAGGCGTGCTGATGATGGGCCCCGACTGCGGCGTCGGCTACCTGAAGGGCGTCGGGCTTGCGGCGGGCAGCTGCTATCACCCCGGCTGCGTCGGCATCGTCGGCGCGTCCGGCAGCGGCGCGCAGGAAGTCGGCTGTCTGGTCGAGAAGCTGGGCTTCGGCATCTCCTCCCTCATCGGCACGGGCGGACGCGACCTGTACCCGGAGATCGGCGGCATCATGATGCTCGAAGGTATCCGCCGTCTGGAGCGCGACCCCGACACCAAGATCATCATTCTGGTATCGAAGCTTGCTGACCTCACGGTCATGAACAAGGTCCTCAGCTTCGCGGATATTGTTTCAAAGCCTGTCGTCGCGATCTTCCTCGGCGCGGACGAGAAGCTCTATGAGGGGCACAGAGTGTATGGCACGTTCAGCCTTGAAGGCGCGGCGGTAAAGGCCGCTCAGCTCCTCGGCGCGAAGACCCATGACTTTGGCTTCACGGACGAGCAGATCAAGGAGATCGTCGCGCGGGAGATGCGCGGGTACTCCGCAAAGCAGAAGTACTTCCGCAGTCTGTACTGCGGCGGCACCTTCACCGAAGAAGGACTGATCTATTACAGCAGCCACGTCAAAAACGCCCGGCTGCACAGCAACCTGAACACGGCGTATGCCGAAAAGCTGGCCTCCCACCTGCACAGCGAGGGGCACTCCATCCTTGACCTCGGCAGCGAGGAATTTACCGCGTGCTCGCCGCACCCGGTGTTCGACCCCGAGATCAGACTGAAGCGCTTCCGTCAGGAGCTTCAGGACGATGAGGTCGCGGTCATTCTGCTGGACTTCATCACAGGTCCCGGCGTTGCGAAGGAGCCGGTGAAGGAGTTCGCGATCGAGGCCAAAAAGGCGATCGCCGAAAAGCACATCACGGTCATTTCCAATATCTGCGGCTCTGCGGAGGACCCGCAGAATATCGAGCTTCAGGCAAAGATGCTGCGTGACGCGGGAGTCATCGTGACGGACAGCAATTACCAGAGCGCGCGCCTTGCCGCGGCGCTCATGAGCGCGCTGAATGAAAGGGGCTGAGAACCGTGAAGGAATACGACAAGACAAAGCTGAAAGTGATCAATGTCGGACTTCAGAGCTTCTATGAAGCGGTAGAAAAGCAGGGCGTCAAGGTGACGCAGCTGGAGTGGCGTCCGCCCGTCAAGCTGAAGCCGGAGATTCTTGCGCTTCTTGACAAACTGCTCTGAACACAGAAGGAGACGCGACAAAGATGGATATAAAAGAAAAAATAGCGCAGGCAAATGAGAAAACAGTCCATATGCTCATGGACAGCGACCCCGTCTGGGTGGATATGAAGCCGGCCATCGAATGCGTCGATGGGCTGGAGGATCACATGATCCTCCACTCGGGCCCCCCAATCGCCTATGAGGACATGACGATGCTCCACAAGCGCGGCATGGTCAGCGCAATGCTCTTTGAGGGCTGGGCGAAGGACGAGGAAGAAGCGGTCAAGCGCCTCAAGGCAGGCGAGATCAAGATTTCCAGCGCACTCGACCACAACACGGTCGGCGCGGGCACGGGCATCATTACAAAGTCCGTCGTCCTGAACGTTGTGGAGGACCGGCACAACCATACCGTCGCCGCGACGTTCCCGGCGGAAGGACCGTTTCAGGGCGGCTTCTGCGGCTGGGGCCTTTACTCCAAGGAGATCGCGGAGAACCTGCGCTATATGCGCGAGGAGCTGTTCCCGCCCATGGTGGAGGCGCTCCACAAGCTGGGCGGCATCCCCATCAAGCCGATCCTTGCCGAAAGTATGCAGATGGGCGACGAGAACCACACCCGCCAGACCGCCTGCGACTACATTTATGACCGGCTCATGCTGCCGGCACTGTTTGAGCTGGACAGACCCAAGAAGGAGATCATGAAGACGGTGCGGTATATCGTCGATACGCCGCGTTTCTTCCACTGCTATGGTCAGGCCGCGGCAAGAGCGGCGCTGGTCGCGGCGGACGGCACGGAGTATTCGACCATGGTCACAGCGGTCTGCGGCAACGGCGTCGAGTTCGGTATCAAGATCGCATCCCTGCCGGGACAGTGGTTCACCGCTCCCGCGCCGATGATGAAGGGCCGCTACACCTCCTCGGAGTTCACCGAGAAGGATCAGCTCCCGTGGATGGGCGACTCCTGCGTCGTCGAATGCTACGGCATGGGCGGCTTTGCCGCTGCGGCAAGCCCCATCGTGTGCAATCTGCGCGGCATGACGCTGAAGGAGAGCATCGGGCAGACGAAGGAAATGTACAGGATCACGATGGAGAAGAACTATAACTTCCCCATCCCCAACCTGGACTTCGATTTCCTCCCCGTCGGCATCGATATCCGCAAGGTGCTCAAGGAGGGCGTCTGCCCGGCAATTCACGGCGGTATGTTCAACCGTGTCGGCGGCCTGATCGGCGCGGGCATGGCAAGAGTGCCGATGCAGTGCTTTGAAAAGGCGCTGGTTGCCTTTGGTGAAAAATATCTGTGATGAGAATGAAAGAGCCTCGCGGTCCGCGGGGCTTTTTCAAAAAAAGGAAGTGCGTATCAATGAGAGAAAATGTAATTGAGACCATAAAAAAAGAAAAGCTGATCGCGATTGTGCGCGGCATCGCGCCGGAAAAATGCCTGAAGGTCGCCGGAGCCCTCTACGCGGGCGGCTTCCGGCTTGTTGAGATAACCTTTGACCAGAAAAACCCGGATAGCTGGGCAACCACCGCCGCCGCGATCAAGGCCGTCAGCGAGGCGTACAGCGGAACTATGGAGGTCGGCGCGGGCACAGTGACCTCCGTTGAGCTTGTTGAGCTTGCCGCCAGCGCGGGGGCAAAGTATATCATCTCCCCCGATACCAATATCGACGTCATAAAGCGCACGCGGGAGCTTGGGCTTGTGTCCATGCCCGGCGCGCTCACGCCCACGGAGATCCTGACCGCTTACAACAACGGCGCCGATTTCGTAAAGCTTTTCCCGATCGCAAACCTTGGTCCTGCGTACGTCAAGGCCGTGCGGGCGCCGATCAGCCACGTACCCATGATGGCGGTCGGCGGCGTAAATGAGACGAACCTCCGGGAGTATCTCGACCTCGGCATGTGCGGCGCGGGCATAGGCGGAAATCTGGTCAACAAAAAGTGGGTTGAGAACGGCGAATTTGAGAAAATAACGGAGGTTGCCACAACGATGGTATCCATCGCGAAGGGCTGAGTGCGGGAAATGAAAGTTGCGCATTTGGGAATCAACGCCGCCAATGCGGAGAACGCCGCGCAGATCGCGGAGCTGTTTCATGTTCTGTTCGGGTTTGAGCCGAAGTACGGAAACTCATCCATATTTGTCGGCGACAAAATGATTGAGATCGTAAAGGAAAACGGCAGAGGAACCAACGGCCACATCTGCATCGCCGTGGACGACATGGCAAAGGCGATGGACGAGCTGAAGGGAAAAGGCGCCGCGTTTGACGAAAGTTCGGCAAAGTACAAAAACGGAGAGCTTACCGCCATCTATTTCAAAGACGAAATCGCCGGTTTCGCGATCCATCTTCTGAAAAATTAACATACATGAGGAGAAAGTCATGAAAGCAGTAACTTTTGGTGAGATTATGATGCGCCTGAACCCGGAGGGGTACCTTCGCTTCGTGCAGGCGAACAGCTTCGAGGTGAGCTATGCCGGAGGAGAAGCGAACGTCGCGGTTTCTCTCGCGAATTATGGTGTGGATGCCGCCTTTGTCAGCAAGGTGCCGGCGCATGAGATAGGACAGTGCGTTGTCAACGAACTGAGGCGCTACGGGGTCGATACGAAGTATCTTCTGCGCGGCGGCCCGCGTCTGGGCGTGTACTACTGTGAAAAAGGCGCGTCCCAGCGCGCGTCCAAGGTCATTTATGACCGCGCCGGGTCGTCGATCGCGACGGCAAAGGCGGAGGAATTCGACTGGGATGGCATTTTTGAGGGCGCTGACTGGTTCCACTGGACCGGAATTACTCCCGCTCTGGGCGGCGAGATGCCGGAAGCCTGCCTGCAGGCGTGCAAGGCCGCAAAGGAAAAGGGCGTAACCGTTTCCTGCGACCTCAATTACAGAAAAAAGCTGTGGTCTCGCGAGCAGGCCGGCGAGGTCATGGCAAAGCTGCTGCCCTATGTTGATGTGTGCATTGCGAACGAAGAAGACGCGAAGGACGTTTTCGGGATCGAGGCGGAAAATACCGACATTAACAGCGGCAAGCTCGACCATGCGGGCTATATCAGCGTCGCGCGCCAGATCGCGCAGCGCTTCGGATGCAGGAAGGTCGCCATCACGCTGCGCGGCTCTCTGTCCGCCAGCGATAACGACTGGGCGGGAATGCTGTATGACGCGGCGAGCGACAAGGCCGTGTTTTCTCCCACCTACCGCATCCATATCGTTGACCGTGTCGGCGGCGGAGACAGCTTCGGTGGCGGACTGATTTACGCACTGATGTCCGGCAAGGACGATCAGGCGGCGATCAACTTTGCAGTCGCCGCTTCCTGCCTGAAGCACAGCATTGAGCACGACTTCAACCAGATGAGCGTAGCCGAAGTTGAGGCCCTCGCGGCCGGAAATGCGTCGGGCCGCGTACAGCGCTGATAGTTTACCCCTCAATTACAATGCTGCTGTCCGATTACCGGACAGCAGCATTTTCTATCGGCGCTGTCCGGGAAAAAGCGGGATTTATCCGCACCATATGGTAGTGTCAAGAGATATGACCGATCAGCTTGCAAGAGCAGGTACTTCCGTAGGTGCGAATATACACGAAGCGCAGTACGCCCAGAGCAAAAAAGATTTTATTGCAAAGTTGGAAATTGCATTGAAAGAGTCCAACGAGACAAGCTATTGGTTGAAGCTGATGTATGAAACCAAAAGAATTGACCTCGCTTCATACAAATATGCCGAGAAACTGTGCGGCAATATTCGCAGACTGCTGATTGCTTCCTGCAAAACAGCAAAGGAAAACTCGCAATGAAGCGCGTGATGGTAATGGGATATCCCTTATAACAGACAATTGGGGTCAGGCGGCAAGCCTGACCCTAATATATTATAAGTGGGGCACCGTCAATTCTGACCCGCCGGCTCCTGAGTGCCGCTTTCCAGAATGGCGAAGATTTTTTCTATCACCTTCAGGTCGTACAGTGCAATAAGAGAAAACCCGCACAGCGGCCACAGGAAGCCGAAGAAGAGAACCAGACGGGGCAGAAGCACGAGAAGCAGCAGCGGCAGCAGGTTCATGGCCGTTACCAGCAGCATTTTCGGCAGATGAGCAATGCTCAGCAGTACCGCGTTGATGACGGTGTCCCGCAGTGTTCCCGGAAAGCGAACCAGCAGGGGGAAAATCAGGCCGGACACCAGGATCAGAGCCAGCGCGCAGAAGCAGATCACCACGATCACTGCCATTCTTACGGGGAAGGCCAGATGAACCACGATCCGGTAATCCAGCGCCAGCATACACCCAAGGAAAGCCATCAGCAGCCACAAGACGGTTGCCTGGCGGAAATGGGTGCGGAAGGCACGGAAGAACACCTTTGCGCCGCACGCATCATCCGCCCGGAACGCTGTCAGGGCGGAAACCATGGCGGCGGTGGAAGCGCCGACGGTGAACAGGGGCAGACTGCACAGCAGCCACAGAAGATTGATACGCACCAGCGACACAAAGCTGCCGCACAGGCGCATGAATCTTGAATCGGGAGAGAAATTCATAGGGTACCGCCTTTTGTTATGATTTCTGCTTCTTCGCCTTTTACCATGGGAGTTCCGGACAGCCGGGGCGGGGCGCTGGGGAGGCTTCCGACCCTTTTGTAAAAAATTTTACCAATCTTTATACTTTCCTACAGTATCCGTACCATTGTATCGCCTCCTGGGAGGAATGACCATGCATTTTGTTGCCAAATATTTGACGCGATTTTTGTGGATATTGTACATTTTGGCGAACGCTGCTCTGTAATAGTTTCACCAATTCACTAAAAAACTGCGATTTCAAATCAGTGGATAAAACAAAGTTTCATTCATTTACGTAACTATTGACATGAAATGCCAACTTCGTTATAATAATCGCATGGCGCAACGACAATGCCGGAGCGCTAATTTGAACACCAGGAGGATAACAGAAATGAAAAAGATCGTAACCATGCTGCTGGTCGTCGTTATGGTTCTGGGTCTGTTTGCCGGTTGCGGCACCAAGACTGCGGACGAGACCAAGGCTCCCACTGCTGCTGCCACTGCTGCTCCCGCCGCCACTGAGGCTCCCACGGAAGCAAAGGCGGAACCCGACACCATCGTGATCATGGCTCCCCCCGTCACAGGCAATTACCTGACGAACCTGAAGACCTGGGCAGATGACTTCCATGCCCTGTACCCCAACCTGACCGTGGAGATCATTGAGACCTCCTGGGGCGATCACAACGACAAGCTGTCCACCATGGCGCAGGCCGGCGAGGCTCCCGACATCGCGGAGATCTCCTCCAACGCTCTGGGCACCTACGTGGAAATGGGCGTCGCCATTGACATCGCCCAGTACATGGCCGCTGACCGTCTGGCCGACTACGATGAGAACGCTCTGAAGTACCTGACTCTGGAAGGCACCACCTACGGTCTGCCTCTGTACCTGACCATTCAGTCCATCGGCGCCAACAAGACCATGATGGAAGGCCTGGGCATCGACGTTGCCAAGATCCAGAAGGAAGGCTGGACCTATGAGGAGTTCCTGGATGTCATCAAGCAGGGCACCAAGGACGGCTGCTACGGCTTCGTGTTCGCCAACTCCGGCGTCACCGCTTCCGATATGCTCTACATCTTCGGCGCAGGCGCTGGCCTGAGCAACACCTTCACCCCTGAACTGAAGTACACCTTCACCTCCGAGAACATGCTGACCCTGCTCAGCGCCATCGAAGAGATGACCAAGTCCGGCTATATGCCCAACTTCGGCGTGGAAGCCGGTCAGCGTATGGTCATGTGCCAGACTGGCAACGCCATGATCTTCGGCAAGGCTATGCCTCTGTTCGAGAACAACTTCAAGAAGAACAACGCCGCTCTGGAAGCCAACGACGGCACCGCCGTTGAGAACTCCCAGAAGATGGATTATGCCTTCCTGCCCGTTCCCACCATGGACGGCTGCGAGGAGTCCTGCTACGGCACCGTGGACGGCCTGATCGCCATGCGGAACAAGAACACCACCGATGAGCACCTGAAGAACGTACTGCTGTTCATGGACTATATCTGCTCCGGCGAGCGCATTGCCACCTGCATGAACGAGCTGTATCTGGATCCCGTCTGTCAGACCGGTCGTGACGCGCTGGTTCTGGAGGAGGGCCGCGACGCCGACAACCTGGCCACCGCTGCCCGCTGCATCGCCATGGTGCAGGCGCCTCCCGAGGGCGTTACCACCGAGATGACCGCCACTGCCAAGAAGCTGATGGACGAGCAGATCGTTCCCAAGTTCCAGCTGCTGCTGGCCGGCGAGACCACCGCTAAGGATGCATACGATCACATCTGCGAGGCTGCCTTTGCTGCCTTCGGTGAAGAGAACTGCATTACCGGTAAGCTCGGCTAATTGATGGAAAGCCCACCCCACCTTGGTGGGGTGGGCATTTTGCTATGCAAAAGTATAGCAAAAATAAGAAATGTGCCATTTCCCCGTCCCTGCGGGGCAACCGGAAATGATGCACAAAAACTTCATGCACCAGCATTTGCGCGTTTTCGTGGTGCAGCGTTCCTGCATGAAGTTTTAATACTATTTCCTGATTAAAATCTTAATTTTAATCAGGAAGGCATCGCCTGACGGCGCTGCCAGTTTTGTGATTTATAAGGAAAGAAATCACAAAACAAGTCTCATATGAACTCCTTGCCCTTCGGGCAATTAAAATCTTTTCTAAAGATTTTAATTGGAGTTCAGTATAAGAATGCTCTGGAAAAATGGCAAAGGCTGACAGTGAGGGAATGGTTACCCGCTTTCAGCCGGATTGGCCGTTTCGGAGACTTTGCAACCCTGGGAGGTAGGACTATGAACAGCACAAAACAAAAGCGGCAGCCAGTCCGCCATAAACTGAAGTTTACCAATGAAGACCTGTGGGGCTATATTTTCATCGCTGCCGCCATGATCATTTTCTGCGTCTTCACGCTGTATCCCGTGTTCAGCGCGATCTACACCAGCTTTTTCAATTACAAGCCCTTCGGCTCGGAATTTATCGGCCTGCAAAACTATATTGACACCCTGAAATATTCCAAGTTCAACCTGTTCTACAAGGCCGCGCGGAACACGCTGGTTTATACCGCGGTGGTCGTGCCCTTGTCATTGCTGATGTCCTTCTGCATCTCTGTGATGATCCTGCCCTTCCACAAGAAGGTGCAGTCCGTTTTCAAGGCAATGTATTATCTGCCCGGCATTGCATCCGGCGTCGCGCTGTCCGTGGTGTGGCTGTGGCTGTACGATTCTTCTCCGGACGGCATATTCAACCGGCTGCTGGGTGCGCTCGGCATTCCGGCGCAGAACTGGCTGTCCTCTACCAGAACTTCGATGCTTTCTCTGATCATCATGGCGCTGCTTTCCAGCCACGGTGTTCGGATTATTACCTATATTGCCGCGCTGATCGGCATTGACAACAGCTATTTTGAGGCCGCCGAGCTGGACGGCGCCACTTTCTTCCAGAAAGTGCGCTATATCGTCTGGCCGCTGGTGAAGCCCACGACTCTGTTCCTGCTGGTCACAGGCGTTATCGGTTCCTTCCAGGTGTTCATGAACGCCTACATGATGACCGGCGGCGGCCCGGACAACTCCACCACCATGATCGGCCTGCTGATCTATAACAACGCCTTTGTGTACGGCAAGTACGGTCTTGCCTGTGCCCAGGCCATCCTGCTGGCTATCGCCATCGCCATCATGTCCCTGTTCCAGTTCCGGCTCATGGGCGTGGACGTTGAGTATTAAGGAGGAGGATTATGGCTACTACCGGTTTGTATTCCCAGCACCTGAACAACAGGAAGGTGCTTCACCTCCGCAATACGATCATCGCCATCGTTCTGATCATTCTGGCGGCGGCGACGCTGTTCCCCATCTGCTACATGATTCTCTCGTCCTTCGGCCCCAACGTGTCCACGGCGGGCAATATGCGCACGATCCTGCCTTCCCGGTTTACGCTGGAATCCTTTGACGCGTTCTTCCATTTCAGCGATTATTCCCTGCGGTGGATTCTCAACAGCGTGGTTGTGGCGACGGGGGCGGTCATCGGCAACGTGATTTTTGCCTCCATGGCGGGCTATGCCTTCGCCAAGATCCGGTTCAAGGGCAGCAAGATTCTGTTCGGCCTGATTCTGGTGGCTATGATGATTCCCTATCAGGTGACCCAGGTTCCGCTGTACATCCTGATGGTGCAGAAATTCTCTATGACCAACACCTATGCTGCCATGATTCTGCCCGGCCTGTGCACGGCCTACAACATTTTTCTGTGCAAGCAGTTCTTCTCCGGCCTGCCCACGCCGCTGATCGAGAGCGCCAAGATTGAGGGCTGCAATCAGTTCCAGATCTTTGTCAAAATCGTCCTGCCCCTGGCCAAAACCGTGCTGGCGGTCATGGCGATCAACACCTTCATGGCCAGCTGGAACGACTTCTTCTGGCCGTTCCTGGTGACCAACGATCCCGCTATGTACACCATTCAGGTGGGTCTGAAGCAGTTCAAGTTTGCTAACGAAACGCTGTTCGCCCCGATGATGGCCGGTGCCACCATCTCCGCGCTTCCCATGTTCATTCTGTTCTTTGCGCTGCAAAAGTACTTTATGGAAGGCGTCACCATCGGCGCCGTCAAGGGCTGATTAGACTGTCAAAAAGGCCGTTGGCCTTTTTGACAAGGGACCTGCAGTCTGCTGCGCGCACTCCTTGGCCGCCTGCGGGAGGCTTTCCTCTGCGAGGCTTTTTTGACACGCCGCGCAGCCCCCGCTTTCTCAGTGGGGGCTGCTGTCATACTGAGGTGACTTTATCATGATTCGATCTTACACACCTGACGACGAAAGCGCCATGCTTTCTCTGTGGAACACGGCGGGAGCCGTCATGGGCTATGCGCCTGTGCCGCTGGAGGATTTCCACCGTCTGCTGACCCGGCATCCGAACTTTTCCCCGGCGTACACCTTCGTCCTGGAGGAAAAGGGGACGCTTTTGGGCTTTGTCAACGGCTGCACCGGGGCGGGCATCCCCAAGGGAGATATCCGGGGATATTTAAGCTGCCTGATCTTAGCGGCGGAGGCAGATTCCGACGAAAATACGGCACTGCTTCTCTCTGCACTGGAAAACGCCTTCCGGAAGGCGGGAAAGACCTATTGCGCTGTCACATTTTTCAATCCTATCCGCCTGCCATGGATTCTCCCCGGCACACCGGGGCACCAGCACAACAACGCCCCCGGCGTGGCGACGGATCTTCCGCTGCATGACCGGATGCTGTCCCTGGGCTACCGGGAAAGCACCCGGGAATGCGCCATGTACCGGAATCTGGCAGATTATGAAACCCCGGCGTGGGTGGAGGAAAAGGCCGCGAAGATGGGCGGGGAGGGCTACCACGTAGAGCGCTATGACCCCAGGCGGCACGTTGGCCTGGAGGAAATGGTGGCGGCGCTGGACAACACCATGTGGTCGGAGGAGATTCCGGCAGCCGGCAAAAACGGCATGGATTTGCTGGTCGGCCTGAAGGGCAATGTCTGCGCCGGATTCACCGGGCCTGTGTACCCGGAAAAAACGGGGCGGGGCTATTTTGCCGGCCTGGGGGTTGCGCCGCAGTTTGAGGGGCACGGCCTGGGTACGCTGCTGTTTTACCGCCTTCTGGAGCGGGAAAAGCAGGCAGGAGCAAAGTATATGTCACTGTTTACCGGGGAAGACAACCATGCCAGGTTTATTTATCTCAACGCCGGTTTCCGGGTTGTCCGGACATTCGGCATCATGCTGAAGGAGCTGTAGGACTATGAAGACACAGACTGTACTTGCCATCGGCGCCCACATTGGGGATGCCGAGCTGACCGCCGGGGCGCTGCTGGCGTCCTGCGCCGTTCACGGCGGCAAGGCCGTGACTCTGGCGCTGACCGCCGGGGAAAAGGGCGCTCCTGCCGGGGCGGATATTGCCGAATACCGCCGGGGAAAAATCGCGGAGGCAGAGGCCTTTGCCAAAGAGCTGGGGGGCGAAGCCTACGTCTTGGATTACGAAGACGGCTTGCTGCCGGACAATGACGAGGTTCGCTTTGCCGTCTGCGACATCATCCGCAAGGTCAAGCCTGATATCATCGTCACCCATCACGAAAACAGTATGCACAAGGATCACATTGTCTGCCACAGAATCGTGGTGGATGCCTGGTTCTATGCCGCCATCGAGGGCTTTCAGCGGGAGCTGCCGAAGCATTTTGCCAAAAAGCTTTACTTTGCGGAAAACTGGGAGGATGCCCCCGGCTTTGAGCCATACGTCTATATGGACGTGAGCGACGGATATGCCCTGTGGGAAAAGGCCATCGATCACCACTGGTTTGCGGTGCATTCCACCAGTTTTCCCTATAAGGAATACTATTCCCACTTAAAGCGTCTGCGGGGCATCCAGGGGCGGAAGGGCTACTGCGAGTGCTTCATGATTCCCAAAGAGCAGTATAAGCTGGTGCAGACATTGGAGGATCTCTGAAAATATGGAAATGAGACGAATGCTCGGGCAGAAGCTGGTATTCGGATTTCACGGGAAAACGCTGCCTGAGGAATTTAAGAATCTGCTCCGGGAATACAAGATCGGCAACGTGATCCTGTTCCTGCGCAACGTGGAAAGCGCGGAGCAGCTTCGCGCGCTCTGCGCCGAGATTCAATCGCTGGTTCAGGAAGAGACGGGCTACCCTGCCTTTATCATCATCGACCAGGAGGGCGGCATGGTGACGAGGCTCCCCCAGGACGCCGTAAACGTCCCCGGCGCCATGTCACTGGCGGCTACCGCAGACCCGGAAAATGCCCGCCTGGCTTCGGAGATCACCATCCGGCAGCTGCGGGGGCTGGGCGCCAACTTCAACATGGCGCCGGTGCTGGATGTCAACAGCAATCCAGCCAATCCGGTGATCGGCGTGCGCAGCTTCGGCGACGAAGCGGAATGCGTGGCGTCCCTGGGCTGTGCCGCCATCGCACCCTATGCCGGGAGCGGGGTGCTGTGCTGCGCCAAGCATTTCCCCGGCCACGGCGATACGGCGGTGGACAGCCATCTGGGGCTTCCCCGGGTGGATAAAACGGAGGAGGCGCTGGAACAGCTGGAGCTGATCCCCTTCCGCCGCGCCATCGAAGCCGGGGTACCGGCTATCATGATGAGCCACGTGCTGTTCCCGAATATTGAGCCGGAGCAGGTTCCCTGCACCATGTCCCGGCGGATGGTCACCGGGCTTCTGAAGCAGAAGCTGGGCTTCCGGGGGCTGATTCTCACGGACTGCATGGAAATGGGCGCCATCCGGGATTATTACGGAACGCCGGAAGGCGTGGTCGCGTCCATCAAGGCCGGTGTGGATTTGGCGGAGATATCCAGTGCCTTTGATCTGGAGCTGGCCGCCGCAAAGGCCGTCAACGAAGCGGCGGAGCGGGGAGAATTTGACGTGGAAGAGATCCGCGCTTCCGTAGAGAAAATCCTTTGCTATAAGAAAATGCTTGCGGCTCAGGCGGAGCCGGGTCTTTGCAACCAGCCGGAAGACCGCCGCGCTGCGGAAAGCATGGCGCGCCAGGCGATCAGCCAGATTTCCGGAACGCCCTTCCGGGCGGATGAAAACACCTTCTTCTGCGGCTGCGCCGACTATCGCGCCTCCGGCGCGGCCAATGCGGACGGGAGCGCTGTGACCTTCCCGGAGTACATGGCAAACGCTTTCGGCGCGGAGGGCTTCGTCACCGGAAAAGACCCGGACGAAGAAGAAATCCGCGCGGCGCTCCGGCAGGCGGAGAACTGTGAAAAAATCATCCTGGGCACCTGCAACGGCCATTTGTTCCGGGGACAGCTCGCTTTGGCGGAAGCCCTGGCGGCGACGGGAAAGCCCATGGCAGTGGCTGCATTGCGCAACCCGTACGATCTATCCCAGATTCCCGAAACCGTCTGGAAGCTGGCCGCCTATGATTATGCCGTCCCCGCCTTCCGGGCGCTGGAGGACATCTTCCGCGGCGGCAAAGCCACGGGCGTCTGTCCTGTGAAACTGTTGTAAACATCCGGCAGGGCGAGTGGAAACTACATAGTATGTGCAAGAGCAGCTGACGGAAGTTGGCTGCTCTTTTCCTGAGGTCAGCGGGCAGCGTGTTCCGTCCCAAATCCGGCGATTACCCGGAAAAAAGCTGGATTTGTCTGCGGCATATCTTGACTTTTCCGGCGGACATTGCTACGATATAAGCGACACAAAGGGGGGCTGCCATGGGGCGGCTTTTCAAAAGGCTGCTGGTTAGCTTAGCCTAACTCGTGGCGGAATAAGCGCGGGAGGGATGAAATTTGAAGATTCTGGAGCATGGGCAGACGCAGGAGAAAACGCTGCTGTTTCTGCCCTGTACGGCGGAGCCGGTATGGGCGTTCACAGCTACTGTCGAGCTGCTTTCCCAGAAGTGGCACGTTTTTAAGGTGGTTTACGACGGCCATCAGCCGGAGTATCCCGGCGACTTTACCTCCGTGGAGCAGACGGTGGACGAGATCACGGCGTATCTGAAAGAACGGGGCGTCAGCCGCCTGGACGCGGCCTACGGATGCTCTTTGGGCGGGGCGTGCCTGACCCGGATGCTGGCGCTGGTCATCATCGAGGGGCTGACCATGTACTTAAGCGAAGCGGATGTGAAGTGTATTTTTGACGTGATCGCCGGGCGGTTCCCCAATGCCACCGTGTTCGTCGAGACCATGAACCCCATGGTGGTCAAGCGCTTCAAGGAAAAATCCATCGAGGGAAGCCATGCGAAATTTACATGGGGCGTCAAGAACGGTACGGCTCTGGCTGCGCTGCTGCCGGATTTCCGCATGGCTGCGGAACACGGTCTGACCGAGGGCATGGCGGTGTTTGTTCCAATCTACAAGGTGCTGGATAAGCTGACCGTCGTGCGGAATATCTCCAACAAGATTATTGTGATGGAAAAACGTTAAGGAGGCGGAAAAATGTCTTTTTTTGAGAATACCCGCAAGCCGGTTGGCTTCGGCGGGGAGATCATGGTTGCCATGATGAATCTGGGTCATCGGGCGCTGGCGCGGTGGGGAATGGGATTCCTGACGCTTCCCGCAGACGGAAAGGTTCTGGACTGCGGCTGCGGCGGCGGTGCGAACGTCAGAAAGCTTCTGAAAAAATGCCCCCAGGGCATCGTCAAGGGCATCGATTACTCCTCCGTCAGCGTTGCGAAGGCGCGGGAGCTGAACGAGCAGGCCGTTAACGACGGCCGCTGCGTGATATGGCAGGGGAGCGTAGAGCAGATCATTTTCGCCAAGGACTGGTTCGACACGGTCACCGCCTTTGAAACGGTGTACTTCTGGCCGAACCTGCACCGGTGCTTCCGGGAGGTTTACCGGGTACTGAAGCCCGGCGGCACGTTCCTGATCTGCAACGAGTGCAGCGGCGACACGGACAAGGACGACAAGTGGATGCGAAAAATTGAAGGCATGACCATTTACAGGGACGTCCAGTTGAAGGCCGTGTTGGAACAGGCGGGATTCCGGGACATTCAGGTTCACAAAAACAACAGGGGCTGGCTGTGCGTGATGGCAGTAAAGCCCGCCGGAAACGGAGAATGAGCGGTGAAATACTTTGAATTTGGCCGGGAAAGGAAAGCAGAATAGAGGATCACGTTCCTTTTTGATTCAGAAGCCAGGCTGTCATGTCCCGCAAGGTCTCCTCCACGGGGCGCGGCTGATATGCAAAGCGTTCCGATGCTGCGGCATGGCTGAAGCAGCCGTTTGAGGCAAGGACGGCAACGGAATAAGGGGTGAAAAACAGCGGCTTTTGCTCCCTCAGGCTTCGGCGTTCATAGTATGGAGCCGCCAGCTTTGCAAGCCCCAGCGGCAGGCAGATGGGGCGATACCTCAGCTTTGCAGCCTTTCCCACGAGCTGAAGCATCTTGCGAATGGTGACATAGTGGCCGGACAAAATGTATCCCTTGCCGGGTTCTCCGCTTTCGGAGCAGGCGAGGATGCCTTTTGCCACATCCCGCACATCCACGAAGTCATATCCGCCGCGAACGGCAAAGGGCAGCTTTCCGGAGAGGAAAGACTTCGCCATTGAGGTGAAGCTCCCGCCCTGTATGTCGCCCGGCCCGATGATGCCGGAGGGAAAGACAATACTGGCATTCAGCCCGCGCTTCGCCGCATCGAAGACCAGCTCTGTTGCAGTCGCCTTGCTCTTGGCGTAATCTCCGTCCACAAGCCCCGGAGAAAATTCGCAATCCTCAGTAATGATGCAGCCCTTTGGCTTTTCCGGTATGGCATGGACAGAGCTGACATGGATCAGCCTTCCCACATTGCGCTTCATACATTGCCGGAGAACCCGCCATGTTCCACCTACATTGACCTGATAGAGCTTCGAACCGGGTCTGGACGCGACGGAGACGACACCGGCGCAGTGAATCACACAGGTACGGCTGCCGGCATCCGCAAAGAAGTCTGCCAGCGAGTTTTTCACGCACACATCACCGACGACGGTATGGACTTCTTTGGGGAGCAAATGGATATAGGGGTCATTATGCAGTACAAGCGCATGCACTTGCGCTCTGCGGCGCACCAGCTCCTCTGCAACAGCCCTACCGAGGAAGCCGGTAGCACCTGTAATAAGATATTGATCAAACATTCAAAAAGCCTCCTCCCAATAAGCATACAAGTGTTGATTATCTTTCACAAGTACAGTATACTTGAGGGGAAAGACGGAAACAATCAGCACTTGCCATACGGCTGAAAGAAAAGCAACACCGTCTGCCCAAGTGTTGATAATCTTTGTAAACTTTTTTTGGAGGGGCTCTATATGGAGAAGATGGATGCAAGAAAACGCTATACGCAAATGGTGCTCAAGCAGTCCTTTCTGAAGCTGCTGAAGGATAAACCTGTAAACAGAATCACGGTGAAGGAGGTTTGCGCGCTGGCGCAGCTGAACCGTGCCACCTTCTATGCCCATTACAGCGATTGTTTTGCCCTGATGGAGAGCATCGAGAACGAGCTCATCGATGCATTTGAGGAATCCCTTCGCTATGTCAATTCGTTTGACGTGACGGCTCTGATCGAAGCGATCTACGATATGGTCGATCAGAATCAGGCAGCCTGCCGGGTTCTGATTCTGGGGAATACAAACTCCACGGTTCTCATGCGGATGATTGCCTTGGCCAAGAAGGGCAGCATTGCCTACTGGCGGAAAGAGCTGCCCGGAGCCAGTGAGACAGAACTGGAAATGATGTATACCCATCTGTCAAACGGTTTGATGCACGTCGTCGTGGAGGGTTACGACAAGTACAGCAAAGAGGAAATGATCCGTTTTGTCAGCCGGGTAGTAAAAGCCAGCCTTTCGCTGTTCCAATCGACCCAACGGCCTCTCCCTTAGCATAGATTTTATGCCTGAGTGGTATAATAGGCTTTGCAAAAGAATGGATGGTCAAAGGAAGGATGGAGCAGCTTATGAAAGCATTTCGGCAGATCATGCTGGCAATATGTGCTATTCTTATCGCTTCCGCATTCGCGGGCTGCGGCGCGGATACGGATTCGCCGGATGAGCGTCCGGCATTGGATAAAGTCGAGTACACGAACCTCAACGACAGCGTATCACAGAAGCTTCTGGAAGATATGCTTTCCGGCGCCGGGGTGTCAGGAAACCGCATTCAGGGCTTCTTCAACCGTGTAGACAGCTTCAATGAAAGCGTGCGGGAGGAATGGCTGACGGCGGGTTTTGAAAAGGCAAAACCGCTGGACACAAAATATGACCCATATGAGATGCAGGATGCGTGGATGGCAAAGAACGGCAATTTTCCGGGCTATAACTGCCGGATAACCGCAATGGAACTGTTCGGTGACTTCCTGTCCGCAGGAGACAGCACCCCTGTGGATGCTGCGGGCGAAGATGTGCTGTTCATGGACGAGGAAACGCTTAGGACTGACCCGGAGGCGCTGGGCGGAAGCAGTCTGACCGATTTCCGCGCCCTGTATTCCGCCATGAGGGCGGAGGACACCACGGATGTTCAGCATCATGTTCAGGCTGTGCGGGAGGAATGGAAATCCAGGGGTATTTCGTTCCGGGAGAACGAAAGAATCCGCCTCATCACTGTGTTCTTCCACGATAAGCCTACCGAGGAGGAATCCATCCTGTTTGTCGGGCATGTCGGGGTGCTTCTGACGGCGGATGACGGGACCCTTTATTTCGTGGAAAAGGTGGCCTTTCAGGAGCCGTACCGACTGCTGCGTTTTGCTGATCGTACGGAACTGAGTGATTATCTCATGGGCAAGTACGATGTCTCCTGGGGACAGAGCACGGCGCGCCCGTTTATCATGGAGAACGATGAACTTATGGAAGGCTGGCGTCCAAACCCGGACAGTGCCGACGCAGCGTATCATTAGGGCGCACCATGGCTGATCGCGTGGAAAATGCAATAAACAGGAGCCAACCGGACGGTAACGCCGGTCAGCTCCTGTTTTCTTTTTATTTGCGCGTAAGGCTGTCCTGCGCTTCCTCCCATGGGAAGGGCTTTCCTTTCAGCACAGACCTGCGCAGATAGGAGAAGGTCTCCGCTTCGCCCTTCTCGGCCAGCATCCCCAGAATGAAGCGGAGCTGGCGGCTGGTCTCCGGGTGCATCAGGTCTTTTTCCCGGCTGCGCTCAAAGTATTGCAGGGCGGAATCGTCCCGGTATGCTTTGCCCTGATAGGTCATGCAGGCCGCACGGCGATCCATCACCATCTCCACGAAGTACCGCCGGGGCATGGGGACAGGCTCGTAGCACTTCGTCTCCCGGTTCATGTCCGTCCAGTATTCGTAGTGGTGGCGGTTGCGCCCCTTGTGGTGCATCCACGCCTCGCTGTAGCCCTTGTCTTCCCGTTCGGCGGCGTTGGGACTGCGGTTGCCCTGGTAGTACCGCGCCCCCGTCCAGAATTCCGTGGGGGAGTATTTGCTCAGGTCGTGGGTCAGCCCCTGACGGTACAGCCCCACCCGAAAGCAGCCCAGCATCACCAGCCAGCGGTGCTTGGTTATGGTCTTGAAATGCTGCCACGGTTTCACACAATTCCCTCCCAACGTAAGGTGCGGATTTTAGCCCTCGGCCACCACGATCTCCGAGACCTTCAGACCGGGGTTGCGGCGGCAGGTGAAGTCGATCGCCCAGAAGCTGGAGAATACCAGCAGACTGCGGCCGCGGTAGTCTTCCAATAGCTCCGCATCAGAGCCGAGATTCAGGTCGGTCAGGTCGCCGGGGTATTCGTCGATCAGGCGAATCTCCTCGTAGGGCAGCATATCCATCCGCAGATCCACGCCGTACTCGTTTTTCATGCGGTACTGGAACACGTCAAATTGCAGCGTACCCACGACGCCCACGATGACTTCCTCATAGCCGGAGCCGGGGACCTTGAAGATCTGAATGGCGCCCTCCTGAGCGATCTGCTCGGTGCCCTTGACGAACTGCTTGCGCTTCATGGAGTCCTTGGCGGATACCCGGCAGAAATGCTCGGGGGCAAAGGTGGGGATGCCGGAATATTTGAACTTCTTCCCCGGAACGGTGATGGTGTCGCCGATGGAGAAAATGCCCGGGTCGAACACGCCGATGACGTCCCCGGCGTAGGCTTCGTCCACGATTTCACGCTCGGCGGCCATCAGCTGCTGGGGCTGGGAAAGACGCATTTTCTTATTGCCCTGGACGTGGAAATATTCCGCGTCCCGCTGGAACTTGCCGGAGCAGATGCGCATGAAGGCCAGACGATCCCGGTGCGCCTTGTTCATGTTCGCCTGAATCTTGAAGACGAAGGCGGAGAAATCCGGGCTGAAGGGGTCAATCACGCCGCAGTCGGCGGTGCGGGCGAGAGGGGGCGGCGTGAGCTTCAGGAACGCTTCCAGAAACGGCTCAATGCCGAAATTGGTCAGCGCGGAGCCGAAGAACACAGGCGACAGCTGCCCGTCCCGGACGGCCTGCATGTCCATTTCCCGTCCGGCGGACAGAAGCTCTACGTCGTCGATGAGCTGCCGGTGCTTTTCCTCGCTGTCCAGCAGCTGGGCAACCTGCGGGTCATACAGGTCGATTTCCAGCTTGTCTGCCCGCTTTTTCCCGGAAATGCCGGAGAAAAACAGCAGCTCGGCCTTTTCCCGGTCGTAAACGCCCTGAAAATCCTTGCCGGAGCCGATGGGCCAGTTCATGGCGTAGGTCTCGATGCCCAGCTCCCGCTCCACCTCGTCCAGAAGGTCGAAGGGGTCCTTGGCCTCTCGGTCCATCTTGTTCACGAAGGTGAAAATGGGAATGTGGCGCATAGCGCAGACCTTGAACAGCTTCCGGGTCTGAGGCTCCACGCCCTTGGCACCGTCGATGACCATGACGGCGGAGTCGGCGGCCATGAGGGTGCGGTAGGTATCCTCGGAGAAGTCCTGATGGCCGGGGGTGTCCAGAATGTTGATGCAGAAGCCGTTGTACTGAAACTGCATCACGGAGGACGTGACGGAAATGCCGCGCTGCTTTTCGATCTCCATCCAGTCGGAGGTGGCGGCGCGGGAGTTTTTCTTGCCCTTGACCACGCCTGCCTGGGCGATGGCACCGCCGTAGAGCAGGAATTTTTCGGTCAGGGTGGTTTTACCGGCGTCGGGGTGAGAAATGATGGCAAAGGTACGCCGCCGGCTGATTTCTTCGGTTAATTGAGACATAGTGTTCCCTCCAGAATATCGTTTTTTAGTTGCAGGGGAGGGGGACTATGGGGGAAAATGAAAACGCATACGGCCTCCAAAACACGATAAATAGGATAATCCAATTCAGTCTACCACATTTTTTCGGAAGATACAATAGGAAAAGGGAAAATGAACCGTTTCTTCATTGCCTTTTTTTCACTCCTGTGTTAAACTAACAATATAGTGAGGAGGGAAGCGGCGGATGGAGCTGAACGATATCTACGACGAGAACCGGAACCTGACGGGGAAGCTGCACAGGCGGGGAACGCCATGGAAGCCGGGAGAATACGGCGTCGTGGTCTGCGTCTGGGTCTACGACGGCCGGGGGCATCTGCTGCTGACCCGCCGCGCCCGGGAAAAGAGCTTCGCCGGGACATGGGAAAACTCCGGCGGCGCGGTGAAGGCGGGGGAGACCAGCCGTCAGGCCATCGCCCGGGAACTGTATGAGGAGACGGGCATTCAGGCGGAGCCGGAGGAATTTGAGCTACTGGACAGCGACCGGGAGCGCAACATCTTCTATGACCACTACTGCCTGTTCCGGCGTATCCCCCTGAAAAGCATCGTTTTGCAGCCCGGGGAGACGGACAACGTGATGTGGGCGAGCTTCGGGAAGGTGGACTGGATGATCCGCACGGGGAAAATGTGCAGGATCATCGGCCATCAGTTCTACAGGCAGGAAAAGGCGCTGCGTTTGCGCAACATGCCTAAGTTTGGCAGGTAAAATTTGGCAGGGGCAGGGGCGGTTTGCCCTTGCCTTTTTTGCGGTATCGGGATATAATGAAAAAAAGCGTTTTTCAGGTGTCCGGCGAAAACGCTTCTGCCGGACATGAGAAAAACGCTTTTATTATTTAACCGGAGGTAACTGTTATGATCACATTGATGAATCTGCCCATCCGCAGAGGCAACGCACCGCTTCGCATCGCCCGGGGACATTTTGCCACCAATCACTCCCACATCAATTACTTCGTGGACATCACCTACCAGAAGACCCGCCTGAGCGAGGCCAAGGACAGCGCCCATCAGCTGGTGTCCCACTTCATCAACGACACTCCGGTGGATACCATTCTGTGTCTGGACGGCACCGCGGTGCTGGGTACGTGTCTGGCCGAGGAGCTGACGAAAAGCGGCTTCCAGACCATCAACGCCCACCAGACCATCTACGTTCTGGAGCCGGAATACAACGCCAACTCCCAGATCATTTTCCGGGACAATACCCGCAAGATGATCACCGGCAAGCACGTTCTGGTGCTGATGGCCTCCGTTACCACCGGCTTTACGGCCAAGCGTTCCCTTGAAGCCATCGGCTATTACGGCGGCCATGTGGCGGGCGTCGCCGCGATCTACAGCGCTGTGGAGGAAGTGGCGGGCCACCCCGTGCGCAGCGTCTACACCATCAACGACCTGCCCGGCTACGCGAGCTACGACTACCGGGACTGCCCCTACTGCAAGGCCGGTCAGAAGCTGGACGCTCTGGTCAACAGCTTCGGCTATTCCGCGCTGTAACGGCGGTGGAGACAATATAATAACATAATGAAAATGGGAGAATCCGCATTTCCGGCGGGTTCTCCCGTTTTGATACTATTTCCTGATTAAAATCTTAATTTTAATCAGGAAGGCATCGCCTGACGGCGCTGCCTGTTTTGTGATTTATAAGGAAAGAAATCACAAAACAAGTCTCATATGAACTCCATGCCCTTCAGGCAATTAAAATCTTTTTTAAAGATTTTAATTGGAGTTCAGTATGAATCAGGGTAAAGGGGCGGCGGAGGTTCGATACCGCGATCAGGAATTTATATCAGCGCCGGATTCGCTTTTTCCTCCGCTCTGCTTTTGCAGCTGCTTTTCCAGCTCCGACTGCTTGGCGAGGATGGCGTTGACCTTGTCGTAGATGTCCTCGATCATGATTTCCGTTTTGAGGTTGACCTTGTAGTCGTTTTCCGCGCGGCGGCGGTCTTTTTCCTCCTGCCGGTTCTGGCTCATCATGATCAGCGGCGCCTGAATGGCCGCTATGCAGGACAGCACCAGATTCAGCAGAATAAACGGATAGGGGTCAAACGCTTTGGAGGCCAGCAGTGTGTTGACGATCATCCACAATATCAGAAGACCGGTAAAGGAAAAAATAAACGCCCAGCTTCCCGCAAATTTGGCAATGGCGTCCGCTGCCCGCTGACCGAGCGTATACTTTTCCATTGAGGGATTGACGGATATCTTGCTGTCTGCCAACAGATTCAGCACTTCCTCGTCTGACATGTCATGCTGGATGTCCTTGAGGACCTCTTTCAGCAGCTTTCTGTTTTCTTTCATGGGGTATGTCCTTCCTTTTTCATTGACTGCACGAAAAACATTATAGGCGGAACGTCTGCGAATGTCAACACCGCCCTCACCGGACAACGCGGTGGCGGCACATGGCTGTTTTGCCGCAGCTGGGGCAGGTCAGACGGCGGCGGGTGAGGGTGTGCAGACCCTTTACGTACTGCGCCATGGTGGGGACAAAGACCGCGTGGCAGTTTGGGCATTGGTAATACCCGGCCTTCACGTCCAGCACGGCGGCCGCGCCGACGCCGGTGGCCGCGACCGCGGCGGCGAATAGGAGCAGCGCGACCCGGACAGCCGCGGGCATTTCCAGACAGGACGCAATCGTGACCAGAGCGCATACCGCAATGACCGTGATGACGGCGCAGATGACGGACAGGATCATCCGCCGCTTGTTTTCTTCGTTTTCCTTCATTAGATCCATCATGTTTTCCTCTGCTTTTTTTTGGTAGTTGGTGCCGCTGACCCGTTCCCCGGAGAGAAGGTCGTTGACGGTGATGCCCAGAGAAGCGCACAGGGGGAGCATCAGGCTGACCTCGGGCAGTCCTTTGCCGCATTCCCATTTGGATACGGTCTTGTCGCTGATGCCAAGTTTGTCTGCCAGCTGCCTCTGGGTCAGGTTCCGGGCTTTTCTGGACGCGGCAATGAATCTGCCGATCTGAATTTGATTCATGGGGGGCCTCCTTTCCGGGCTTCATTTTACGGGAGGGAAGGGAAAACGTACACACACGGAGCGTAGAGTCCGGGATTTCTATGGAAGGTATAGGGAATTTTCGGCAAAATAGGCGCAAAAAAACGAGGCGCAAGCCCCGGAATTGTGGAAAATATTCATTGACAAAAGTTGGGCAATGTGGTAGACTGGAAGTCCATACTGTGGTACTATGCCCATTTACGCGAGCCTATCCCAACATGGACATTTTAGCACAGGAATCGGGCCGTGTCAAGTACCAAGTTCGGCAAAATTGACAACGGCTCCGAGCGTATTAAATAAGCAACGCAATCCGAAAGAAAGGCTGTGATGATCCATATGGCAATGGTCAAGGACGTTATGTACGGCAAGACCATGCGTAAATCCTACGCGAAGTATGAAGAGATCCTGGAGATCCCCAACATGCTGAAGATCCAGAAGGACTCCTACCAGTGGTTTCTGGAAACCGGCCTGCGGGAAGTCTTCAAGGACGTAGGTACCATTACCGACTTCTCCGGCAAGCTGGAGCTGAGCTTCCTGGACTACACCATGGAAGACAAGCCCAAGTACACCATCGAGGAGTGCAAAGAGCGGGACGCTACCTACGCCAAGCCCATCAAGGTTCGGGTGCGCCTGCGCAACACCGAGACCGACGAAATCAAGGAACAGGAAATCTTCATGGGCGATTTCCCTGTGATGACCAATGGCGGCACCTTCGTCATCAACGGCGCAGAGCGTGTCATTATTTCCCAGATCGTCCGCAGCCCCGGCATGTACTACGGCCACGAGGTGGACAAGGCCGATCAGCACACCTACACCGCTACGGTCATCCCGTACCGCGGCGCATGGCTGGAGTACGAGACGGACAACGCCAACGTATTCTGGGTGCGAATCGACAAGAACCGCAAGCTGCCCATCACCTGCCTGATCCGCGCTCTGGGCGTGCAGACCGATGAGCAGATCAAGCAGATGTTCGGCGAGGACGCCCGTATCCTCGCGACCATCGACAAGGATCCCTGCAAGACCCGGGAAGAGTCCCTGCTGGAGATCTACCGCCGTCTGCGTCCCGGTGAGCCTCCCACGGTGGAGACCGCCACTGCCCATCTGGAAGGGCTGCTGTTCGACGCTCACCGCTATGACGTGAGCACCGTCGGCCGGTATAAGTTCAATAAGAAGATGGACATTTGGAGCCGCCTGTCCGGTCAGGAGGCGGCCGAGCCTATCACCGACCCCATGACCGGCGAGATTCTGGTCATGCCCGGCGAGTTCATCTCCCGCGCGCAGGCTCACGAGCTGAGCCGCAAGGGCGTCAACGAGGCTGTCATCAAGGTCGGCGACACCAACGTCAAGGTGTTCTCCAACAACATGGTCTGGATGGACGCCTTCGTGGACTTCGACCCCAAGGCGTACGGCGTCCGGGAGAAGGTGCATTTCCCGGTCCTGAAGGAAATGCTGGAGACCGTCCCTGCCGACGGCTGGAAGGAAGCCATCGCCGACCGGATGGACGATCTGATTCCCAAGCACATCATTGTGGACGACATCATGGCCTCCATCAACTATCTGAACTGCGTGGCCATGGGCGTCGGCACCCCTGACGATATCGACCATCTGGGCAACCGCCGTCTGCGCTGCGTGGGCGAGCTGCTGCAGAACCAGTTCCGCATCGGCTTCTCCCGTCTGGACAGAGTCATCCGGGAGCGTATGACCGTGCAGGATCTGGACGCCGTCACCCCCCAGAGCCTGATCAACATCCGGCCTGTCACCGCTGTTATCAAGGAATTCTTCGGTTCTTCCCCGCTGTCTCAGTTCATGGATCAGAATAACCCTCTGGCCGAACTGACCCACAAGCGCCGTCTGTCCGCTCTGGGCCCCGGCGGTCTGAGCCGTGACCGGGCGTCCTTCGACGTGCGTGATATTCACTACACCCACTATGGCCGTATGTGCCCCATTGAGACCCCTGAAGGCCCCAACATCGGCCTGATCAACTATCTGGCGACCTTTGCCCGGATCAACGAGTACGGCTTCGTGGAAGCGCCCTACCGCAAGGTGGACAAGGCCACCGGCTTCGTCACCAAGGACGTGGAGTATATGACCGCCGACGTGGAGGACGACTTCTACATCGGTCAGGCAAACGAGCCTCTGGACGAAAACGGCTGCCTGAAGAATGCCCGTATCACCTGCCGTCACCGCAACGAGATCATCGAAGTGGACCGGGGCGTCATCGATTATATCGACGTGTCCCCCAGAATGATGATCTCCATCGCGACCTCCTTCATTCCCTTCCTGCAGAACGACGACGCCAACCGTGCTCTGATGGGCGCAAACATGCAGCGTCAGGCCGTGCCTCTGCTGACCACCGAGCCGCCCATCGTTGCTACCGGCATCGAGCATAAGGCCGCCGTGGACTCCGAGGTCTGCATCAAGGCGGAGAAGCCGGGCACTGTTACCGCCGTTTCCGCTACCGACATCACCGTCAAGTATGACGACGGCGACGTACAGACCTACCATCTGACCAAGTTCGCCCGGAGCAATGCCGGCACCTGCATCAACCAGCGTCCCATCGTGGTGGTTGGCGAGCGGGTGGACACCCAGCAGATCATTGCCGATGGCCCCAGCTGCTCCGGCGGCGAGGTGGCTCTGGGCAAGAACGTGCTCATCGGCTTCGTCACTTGGGAAGGCTACAACTACGAGGACGCCATTCTGCTGAACGAACGTCTGGTGCGGGAGGACGTCTTCACCTCCATTCACATTGAGGAGCATGAGACCGAAGCCCGGGACACCAAGCTTGGCCCCGAGGAGATCACCCGGGACATCCCCAACGTGGGCGAGGATACCCTGAAGGATCTGGACGAAAACGGCATCATCCGCGTGGGCGCGGAGGTGCATGCCGGCGACTATCTGGTGGGTAAGGTCACCCCCAAGGGCGAGACCGAGCTGACCCCCGAGGAGCGGCTGCTGAGAGCCATCTTCGGCGAGAAGGCAAGAGAAGTCCGGGATACCTCTCTGAAGGTTCCCCACGGCGAAAGCGGTATCGTGGTGGACGTCAAGGTCTTCACCAAGGAAAATTCCGACGAGCTTGCCCCCGGTGTCACCAAGTCCGTCCGGGTGTATATCGCCCAGAAGAGAAAGATCTCCGTGGGCGATAAGATGGCCGGCCGTCACGGCAACAAGGGCGTCGTTTCCCGGGTTCTGCCCGAGGAGGATATGCCCTTCCTGCCCGACGGTACGCCGCTGGACATCGTGCTGAATCCTCTGGGTGTGCCTTCCCGTATGAACATCGGACAGGTTCTGGAAGTTCACCTCGGCTACGCCGCCAAGGCGCTGGGCTGGAAGGTCGCCACCCCCGTGTTCGACGGCGCCAACGAGAAGGACATCCGGGACACCCTGAAGCTGGCGGGTCTGCGGGAGGACGGCAAGACCGTTCTGTACGACGGCCGTACCGGCGAACCCTTCGACAATCTGGTCACCGTCGGCTATCCCTACTACCTCAAGCTCCATCATCTGGTTGACGATAAGATCCACGCCCGTTCCACCGGCCCCTACGCACTGGTCACCCAGCAGCCTCTGGGCGGCAAGGCGCAGTTCGGCGGCCAGCGTTTCGGCGAAATGGAAGTCTGGGCGCTGGAAGCTTACGGCGCCGCCTATACCCTGCAGGAGATCCTGACCGTCAAGTCCGACGACGTCACCGGTCGTGTCAAGACCTACGAGGCCATCGTCAAGGGCGCGAACATTCCCAAGCCCGGCGTGCCGGAATCCTTCAAGGTTCTGGTCAAGGAACTGCAGGCGCTGTGTCTGGACATCCGCGTGCTGGACGAGAACGGCAACGAGATCGAGCTGAAGGACGACGATGACGACGATGATGTGGTCTACAGCTCCGACACCGACAATGAGGTGGTGGTCGGCTCCACCGACGAGGTGCTGGACGCGGGCTTCGTGATCGACGAGGACAGCCCGGAGAGTATTTTGGATGTGTTCGGTGATGCGGAGGAGTCCGACACCGATAGCTACGAAGATTAAGGAGGCTGAAACATGGCAGATGCCACCTTTGATGCCATTAAAATTGGCATTGCTTCGCCGGAGATGATCCGGCAGTGGTCCTATGGCGAAGTGAAGAAGCCTGAGACCATCAACTACCGTACCCTGAAGCCCGAGCGGGACGGCCTGTACTGCGAGCGGATCTTCGGACCGACCAAGGACTGGGAGTGCCACTGCGGTAAATATAAGAAAATCAAGTACAAGGGCAAGATCTGCGACCGCTGCGGCGTGGAAGTCACCAAGGCCAAGGTGCGCCGGGAGCGCATGGGCCACATTGAGCTGGCCGCCCCCTGCAGCCACATCTGGTATTTCAAGGGCATTCCCTCCCGGATGGGCCTGATTCTGGACATCTCCCCCAAGGTGCTGGAGAAAGTCCTGTACTTCGCCGCCTATATCGTCACCGACCCCGGCGATGCACCTCTGGCGCTGAATCAGGTGCTCACCGAGAAGGAATACCGGGACATGCGGGAAAAGTACGAGGACGACTTCAAGGCCGGTATGGGCGCGGAAGCCGTCAAGGCGCTGCTGGAGCAGATCGATCTGGATCAGCTGAGCCATCAGCTTCGTGAGGAGCTGAAAACCGCTTCCTCCCAGAAGAAGCTGCGGATCGTCAAGCGGCTGGAGGTTGTGGAAGCCTTCCGGGAATCCGGCAACAAGCCCAGCTGGATGATCATGGATGTGCTGCCCGTCATTCCTCCCGACATCCGTCCCATGATCCAGCTGGACGGCGGCCGGTTTGCCACCTCTGATCTGAACGATCTGTACCGCCGTGTTATCAACCGGAACAACCGTCTGAAGCGGCTGGTGCAGCTCCACGCCCCCGACATCATCATCCGCAACGAGAAGCGGATGCTGCAGGAGGCCGTGGACGCCCTGATCGACAACGGTCGCCGCGGCCGCGCCGTCACCGGCGCCAACAACCGGGCGCTGAAATCCCTGTCCGACATGCTCAAGGGCAAGCAGGGACGCTTCCGTCAGAACCTGCTGGGCAAGCGTGTTGACTATTCCGGACGCAGCGTTATCGTCGTCGGCCCTGAGCTGAAGCTGTATCAGTGCGGCGTGCCCAAGGAAATGGCCATCGAGCTGTTCCGCCCCTTCGTTATGAAGAAGCTGGTCTCCGACGGTCTGGCCAACAACATCAAGTCCGCCAAGAAGATGATCGACAAGGGCAAGACCGAGGTCTGGGACGCTCTGGACGAGATCATCAAGGACCGCCCGGTCATGCTGAACCGTGCGCCTACCCTGCACCGTCTGGGCATTCAGGCTTTCGAGCCGATCCTGGTGGAAGGCCGCGCCCTGAAGCTGCATCCTCTGTGCTGCACCGCTTTCAACGCTGACTTCGACGGCGACCAGATGGCCATTCACGTACCCCTGTCTCCCGAGGCGCAGGCTGAGGCCAGAATGCTGATGCTGTCCGCCAACAACCTGCTGCGTCCTCAGGACGGCAAGCCCGTCACCGTGCCGACGCAGGATATGATCCTTGGCGCGTACTATCTGACCTACACCCGTCTGGGCAAGGCCGAGAAGGGCGCGGAGACCGTGTTCGTCACCGACCCCGGCGATACCGACTTCCCCGTCAATGAGATCGTGGACGCGGACGAGTTCGTCGCCGCCAACAAGGCCGCCAAGGCCGCGGGCAAGGCCATTGCCAAGTTCCGCCCCATCCACAATTATTCCTCCGTCAACGAGGCCATTGCCGCCTACGCTGCCGGCACCGTGGGTCTGCACGCCCCCATCCGGGTGCGCTACGGCAAGAAGATCGACGGCGAGATGCGCTACCGCATCATCGACGCCACCGTCGGCCGTCTGATCTACAACGAGCCGATCCCGCAGGATCTGGGCTTTGTTGACCGCACCGTCCCCGGCCATGAGTTCGATCTGGAGGTCAGCTTCCTTGTCGGCAAGAAGCAGCTGGGCAAGATCATCGACAAGTGCATCCGCCGCCACGGCTTCACCATCGCCACCGAGATGCTGGACCGCATCAAGGCTCTGGGCTACAAGTATTCCACCAAGGGCGCTATCTCCGTGTCCATCGCGGACATGGTGGTTCCCAGCGTCAAGTACGAGATGGTGCATTCCGCGGAGAAGAAGGTCGTGGAGATCGAGCACTTCTACCGTCAGGGCTATATCACCAACGACGAGCGCTACCGTCTGGTGGTTCAGCAGTGGGAAAAGACCACCGCGGACGTCACCAACGCCCTGCAGGGCAGCATGGACGAGTTCAACCCCATCTACATGATGGCCGACTCCGGCGCCCGTGGTTCCATGGCACAGATCCGTCAGCTGGCCGGTATGCGCGGCCTGATGGCCGATACCGCAGGCCGTACCATCGAAATTCCTGTTAAGGCGAACTTCCGTGAAGGTCTGTCCGTTCTGGAATACTTCATCTCCTCCAGAGGCGCCCGTAAGGGCATGACCGATACCGCTCTGCGCACCGCTGACTCCGGTTATCTGACCCGTCGAATGGTGGACGTTTCTCAGGACGTCATCATCCGGGAGCACAACTGCGGCACCACCAACGGCATCTGGGTCGGCGCGGTGTACGACAAGAACGGCGACGTGATCGACACCTTCGGCAACCGCATCCGCGGCCGTTATCCCGTCCACGATGTGGTCGATCCCCAGACCGGCGAGCTGCTGCACTCCAAGGACGTCATGATGATGCCCGAGGACGCGGAGAAGTTCGAGCAGCACGGCATCAACAAGATCTATATCCGCACCATTCTGGGCTGCCGCGCCCGTGTGGGCGTGTGCGCCAAGTGCTACGGCATGAACCTTGCCACCTCCAAGGAGGTCGATCTGGGTGAGGCCGTCGGCATCATTGCCGCTCAGTCCATCGGCGAACCCGGTACCCAGCTGACCATGCGTACCTTCCACTCCGGCGGCGTCGCGGGTGACGATATCACCCAGGGTCTGCCTCGAGTCGAAGAACTGTTTGAGGCCCGCCGTCCCAAGAAGATGGCGCAGATCTCCGAGATTACCGGCGTAGTGAGCGTGGACGAGACCCACCGCACCGCCCTGCGTAACATCACCGTGACCGCCGACGACGGTGAGGTGAAGGTGTATCAGGTGCCTTACTCCGTGGGCCTGAAGGTCGCCCACGGCAAGGTCGTGGAAAAGGGTCAGCCCATCACCGACGGCGCGCTGTATCCGCAGGATGTTCTGCGTATCTCCGGCGTGGAGGCTGTGCAGGATTATCTGGTGCAGTCCGTCCAGGCGGTGTACCGTCAGCAGGGCGTTGAGATCAACGACAAGCACATCGAGGTCATCATCCGTCAGATGATGCGCAAGGTGCGTGTGGAAGATCCCGGCGATACCGCGCTGCTCACCGGCAGCGCCATCGACAACTTCGAGTTCGAGGATGCCAACGCCGAAATTCAGCGCCGCATTGACGCCGGCGAGACCGAGCTGCGTCCCGCCACTGCCAGCGCCATGCTGCTGGGCATCACCAAAGCGGCTCTCGCCACCGACTCCTTCCTGTCCGCCGCTTCCTTCCAGGAGACGACCAAGGTGCTTACCGATGCCGCCATCAAGGGCAAGGTAGACCATCTGGTAGGTCTGAAGGAGAACGTGCTGATCGGCAAGCTGATCCCCGCCGGTTCCGGCCTGATGGCCTACCGGGACTACCAGCCCGGCGCGACCCCCGAAGCCAGAATCCCCGAGGAAATGATCGAGAACGCACTGAACTGATAATAAACAATCCGGCCGCTGCCCAAAAGGGCGGCGGCCGGATTTGCAATATTGAAAATGATAAAAATGACCCTCGCATCAGTTGGATGCGAGGGCGGCTTCGTCTATGATACCATGTTCGGCCTCAAATTCCGCAATGCGTTTCTTTATCAGCTGCTCGATTTCCTTATTTTTGGTTCGACCCTCGTATTCGGCAATATATCCAATCTTGTCCAGCAGAATCTGAGAAATGCGCAGCGTATACCGGGGGAAATCATCTTTCATATTGGCTCACCTCTGACGCAGTATTGACAATATTATAGCGATATATTAGAATGATATGGACAAATGACTTAATTATTGCGTCGCAGGAGGGGAAATATGGAAGATTTAGCAGAAAAGAAATTGGCGAAGCTACGGGAAATTGCCAAGCTGGATTCAAGCTACAGTAGTATCCTGCAAAGGTACCTTGTTTTAGAGAAGCAATTTTCTGACATGACGACAACATTATCGCGTGAGCAGGAAGACCTCGTATGGGAATTCGTATGCACGTCAGACGAGTTGGACAGGCGGCTGCTGGAGATTGCGTGTGAATATATATGGGTGTTTTGAATAATACCTCTCAGAAAGAACATAACGAAAAAAATCTGGAAAATTTGTTGACAATCCTGAAAAAATGCGTATAATATCATCTTGTATGGATACAAAAAAGGAAAGTAGAATACCCGAGTGCGGCAATGTGCCAGACCTTACCGGCGTTAAGACGGTGGTCGGCGCGAAGCAGCTGAAAAAAGCTGTGGAGGCAGGCCGCGCCAGGTATGTTTTTCTGGCTGAAAATGCCGATCCTGCCGTCATAGAGCCCATCGCGCTGCTGTGCCGGACGCAGGAGATCCAGACCGTCTGGGTGCCCAGTATGGCCGAGCTTGGCCGTGCCTGCGGCATCGAGGTGGGCGCGGCGGCTGCCGCCGTCGTGGATTGATTCTGGTTCTATCGGACGACCGTCCGTAGAATATAAGACCCGCCAAAATGGCGAGAACAAAAGAAAGGAGAAAATAGATGCCTACTTTTAATCAGCTCGTAAGAAATGGCCGTCAGCAGGCTACCTACAAGTCCACCGCTCCTGCTCTGCAGAGAGGTCTGAACACTCTGGAGAACAAGGCGACGAATCTGCCTTCCCCCCAGAAGCGCGGCGTGTGCACTGCTGTTCGTACCACCACCCCCAAGAAGCCGAACTCCGCTCTGCGTAAGATCGCCCGTGTGCGTCTGACCAACGGTATGGAAGTTTCCGCTTACATTCCCGGTGTCGGCCATAACCTGCAGGAGCACTCCGTGGTGCTGATCCGCGGCGGCCGTGTCAAGGACCTGCCTGGCGTTCGTTACCACATCATCCGCGGCACTCTGGATACCCAGGGCGTGCAGAACCGGATGCAGTCCCGCTCCAAGTACGGCGCGAAGCGCCCCAAGGCCGGTAAGAAGAAGTAATTTTCTTTCCGCCAACCCAATTTGACTTTTCCAAGCCCGTTCGCAAGGCTTCGCCTTGCCAAGATGGTTTTATATAGATGAAACCTCTGGCCAGGCACAACGAAAGTCACACTTTCGAGTACCGATGAAATCATTATATTATGAAGGAGGGAAGCAAAGTGCCCAGAAGAGGTAATGTTCCCAAGAGAGAGGTCCTTCCGGATCCCAATTACAATTCCGTTCTGGTTACCAAGCTCATCAACAGCATCATGCTGGACGGCAAGAAGGGTGTTGCCCAGAAGGTCGTGTATGGTGCATTTGAAATTGTCGAGAACAAGACCGGCAAGAATGGCCTGGAAGTGTTCCAGCAGGCAATGGAAAACATTATGCCCGCCGTGGAGCTGAAGGCTCGCCGTGTCGGCGGCGCCACCTATCAGGTGCCTATCGAAGTTCGCCCTGACCGCCGTCAGACCCTGGGGCTGCGCTGGATCACCAACTACAGCCGCGCCCGCAGCGAGAACACCATGAAGGAGCGTCTGGCTGCCGAGATCATGGACGCTGCCAACAATACCGGCGCCTCCGTTAAGAAGCGTGAGGACGTCCACAAGATGGCTGAAGCCAACAAGGCCTTCGCCCATTTCCGCTGGTAATAAAGGAGAAAACCAATGCCTAGACAGTATTCTCTGGAGAATACAAGAAACTTCGGCATCATGGCACACATCGATGCCGGCAAAACCACTACCACCGAGCGTATCCTGTTCTACACCGGTAAGAACTACAAGATCGGTGAGACCCACGACGGCTCCGCCACCATGGACTGGATGGCACAGGAGCAGGAGCGCGGCATCACCATCACTTCCGCTGCAACGACCTGCTTCTGGAAGGGCTGCCGGCTGAACATCATCGACACCCCGGGTCACGTGGACTTCACCGTTGAGGTGGAGCGTTCCCTGCGTGTTCTGGACGGCGCCGTGACCGTTCTGTGCGCCAAGGGCGGTGTGGAACCCCAGACCGAGACCGTTTGGCGTCAGGCTGACGAGTACAAGGTCCCCCGTATGATCTACGTCAACAAGATGGATATTATGGGTGCCGACTTCTTCCGCGTTCTGGACATGATCCACGAGCGGCTGAAGTGCAACGCCGTGCCCATCCAGCTGCCCATCGGCAGCGAGACCTTCTTCAAGGGCAACGTAGACCTGCTCACCATGAAGGCCAACGTCTTCTACGATGAGCTGGGCAAGGACGTCCGCGTCGAGGATATCCCTGAAGACATGGTGGATATCTGCGAGGAGTACCACGAGAAGCTGATGGATGCGGTCACCGCGCTGGACGACGACCTGGCCATGATGTACCTGGAAGGCGAGGAAATCCCCGTCGAGAAGATCAAGGCCGTCATCCGCAGAGCCACCATCGCCAATGAGATGGTGCCTATCGTCTGCGGTACGTCTTACAAGAACAAGGGTGTTCAGGAGCTGCTGGACGCAGTCGTGGACTATATGCCCAGCCCCCTGGACAAGAAGGGTATCCGGGGCATCAACCCCGACACCGAGGAAGAGGATTTCCGTCCCGCTTCCGACGACGCACCCTTCTCCGCTCTGGCCTTCAAGATCGCTACCGACCCCTACGTGGGCAAGCTGTGCTACTTCCGTGTGTACTCCGGTACGCTGGAGAAGGGCACCACCGTGCTGAACTGCACCAAGGGCGTCAACGAGCGTATGGGCCGTATCCTGCAGATGCACGCCAATCACCGCGAGGATATTGACAAGGTCTACGCCGGCGACATCGCCGCCGTGGTCGGCGTCAAGAACACCACCACCGGCGACACCTTCTGCGACGAGGATCACCCCATAATTCTGGAGTCCATGGTCTTCCCCGAGCCTGTTATCGAGGTCGCCATCGAGCCCAAGACCAAGGCCGGTCAGGAGAAGATGGGCATTGCCCTTTCTAAGCTGGCTGAAGAGGATCCCACCTTCCGCACCTACACCAACAAGGAAACCGGTCAGACCATCATCGCCGGCATGGGCGAGCTGCATCTGGAGATCATTGTTGACCGTCTGCTGCGGGAGTTCAAGGTCGAGGCGAACGTGGGCGCTCCTCAGGTTTCCTACAAGGAGACCATCCGCAAGGCTGTGGATCAGGAGACCAAGTACGCCCGTCAGTCCGGCGGTAAAGGCCAGTACGGTCACGTCAAGATCCATGTGGAGCCCAACGAGCCCGGCAAGGGTTACGAGTTCATCAACGCTGTTGTTGGCGGCGCCATCCCCAAGGAGTATATCCCCGCCGTCGATGCCGGTATTCAGGGCGCGATGGAGGCTGGCGTTCTGGCCGGCTACCCCGTTGTGGACGTGAAGGTCACCCTGTACGATGGCTCTTACCACGAGGTCGACTCCTCCGAAATGGCCTTTAAGATCGCCGGTTCCATGGCGTTCAAGGAAGCCTGCAAGAAGGCAGACCCCGTCATTCTGGAGCCCATCATGAAGGTTTCCGTCAATGTGCCCGACGAATATATGGGTACCGTTATCGGCGATATCACCGCCCGCCGCGGCAACATTCTGGGTCAGATCACCCGTACCGGTTCTGTCCAGATCGACGCCAACGTGCCTCTGGCGGAGATGTTCGGCTACGCCACCGACCTGCGCAGCAAGACGCAGGGACGCGGCAACTACTCCATGGAGCCCAGCCACAACGCCGAGCTGCCCAAGTCCAAGACCGAGGAAATTGTCAAGTCCCGGGGCAAGGACTGATTTCCAAAGGAAATTGACGTAAATTTTCAAAAATTTTTCTTGTGTTTCCCCGCAAAGTGTAGTATGATGTATACGATGTGCGGAAGCACCCAGACTTTAGTTGTTTATTTCATTCAATCAACAATTATAACAGGAGGAATATTTCAAATGGCAAAGCAGAAGTTTGAAAGAAATAAGCCCCATGTTAACATCGGCACTATCGGCCATGTTGACCACGGCAAGACCACTCTGACCGCCGCTATCACCAAGTATCTGGCTATGAAGGGTCAGGCTCAGTTCGAGGACTACGCTTCCATCGACAAGGCTCCCGAAGAGAAGGCTCGTGGTATCACGATCAACACCGCTCACGTTGAGTACGAGACCGACAAGCGTCACTACGCTCACGTTGACTGCCCGGGTCACGCTGACTATATCAAGAACATGATCACCGGTGCTGCTCAGATGGACGGCGCTATTCTGGTTATCGCTGCTACCGACGGCCCCATGGCTCAGACCCGTGAGCACCTGCTGCTGGCCCGTCAGGTCGGCGTGCCCTATATCGTTGTGTTCCTGAACAAGTGCGATCAGGTTGACGACGAGGAGCTGCTGGAGCTGGTCGAGATGGAAGTCCGCGAGACCCTGAACGAGTACGAGTTCCCCGGCGACGACACCCCCATCATCAAGGGTTCCGCTCTGAACGCTCTCGTTTCCGAGTCCAAGGATCCCAACGCTCCCGAGTATGCCTGCATCAAGGAACTGATGGACGCCGTTGACGACTATATCCCCACTCCCGACCGTAAGGCCGACCAGCCCTTCCTGATGCCCGTTGAGGACGTCTTCACCATCTCCGGCCGTGGCACCGTTGCTACCGGTCGTGTGGAGCGTGGTATCGTCAAGAAGAACGAGCCCGTTGAGATCGTTGGTCTGCGCGAGGACAAGCTGTCCACCGTCGTTACCGACATCGAGATGTTCCACAAGCTGCTGGACTACGCCGAAGCCGGCGACAACATCGGCGCTCTGCTGCGTGGTATCGACAAGAAGAACATCGAGAGAGGCCAGGTTCTGTGCAAGCCCGGCTCCATCCATCCCCACACCAAGTTCAAGGGTCAGGTTTACGTCCTGTCCAAGGAAGAAGGCGGCCGTCATACTCCCTTCTTCAACAACTACCGTCCTCAGTTCTACTTCCGTACCACCGACGTTACCGGCATCATCTCCCTGCCCGAAGGCGTTGAGATGTGCATGCCCGGCGACAACGTTGTTATGAGCGTTGAGCTGATCACCCCCATCGCTATCGAGAAGGGCCTGCGTTTCGCTATCCGTGAAGGCGGCCGTACCGTTGGTTCCGGCGTCGTTACCGAGATCGACGAGTAATTTCCCGTTAGACAATGAACTTGAAAAGGCGTGACCTTCGGGTCACGCCTTTTTTGTCTGTTTCAAAAGGCCGACGGCCTTTTGAAACAGGGGAATTGCAGTCTGCTGCGCGCACTCCTTGGCCGCCGTAGGCGGCCAACTCGCACACTTGCAGCCTGTAAGGTATTTTGCGTCATGATGTAATTTATAAAGGGTGGTTTCCACCAAGAATTACATCATGACTGCGGC
>ERZ836877.596-NODE-596-length-61246-cov-5.107091_pt1 | contig 61246 bp, 44 predicted proteins | sample MGYA00519469_ERZ836877 | MGnify/ENA primary metagenome ERZ836877 (study PRJEB31850, sample SAMEA3708809) | human gut metagenome | biome: human gut; feature: human-associated habitat; material: faeces | place: China | collected 2014 ...
TAGAGCACCTGACTGTTAATCAGGGGGTCGTTGGTTCAAGCCCATCCTGAAGCGCGAAATGGCGGCGAAGTGATTCGCCGCCATTTTATTTGTTTTCGCTAAAGCTCAAACCTGAACCAAAAGAAGACGCCAAGACACTAAAATCAACGCTAAAATTACAAATAATTGCAAGTTAGGGGTTCAGCTCTTGCTTTTCTCGAAAAAAAGTTGTAATTTTGCATCGCTTTTTGACAAAACGGCGTTGCGGCGATGGAGAAGCCGCGACGAGCGTTTCGAATAAAAGCCTATTTAACAACATTTTAAACATTATCTCCATTATGAGTTTCACAACAGAACAGAAGAAAGAGATCTTCAAGACGTATGGCAAGGGCGAAGGCGATACCGGCAGCCCCGAAGCACAGATCGCACTTTTCTCAAAGCGCATCCAGCACCTGACCGAGCACCTGAAGAGCAACAAGAAGGACTACGCTACCGCCCGTGCGCTTAAGACACTGGTAGGCCAGCGCCGCAGCCTGCTCGACTACCTGATCCGCAAGGACATCAACCGCTACCGCGCCATCATCGCAAAGAAGGAACTCGGTATCCGCAAATAATCAAGACAAACCAAGTACCCGGCCGGGCATGACAAGACCCAAGGGCGCCTGCCGGAAGGATAATCTAAATATCATAATCAACGATGTACGCAATCGTAGAAATCAAAGGACAGCAGTTCAAGGCCGAGGAAGGCAAGTTCCTGTATGTTCATCACCTTGGCGACGTAAAGCAGGGTGACGCCGTAAGCTTCGAGAAGGTTCTTCTCCTGGACGCAGACGGCAACGTGACAGTAGGCGCACCCGCAGTAGAGGGCGCCAAGATAGAGTGTGAAGTGCTCGAGCCTCTCGTTAAGGGCGACAAAGTGCTCGTGTTCAAGAAGAAGCGCCGCAAGGGCTATCGTCGTCTCAACGGACACCGCCAGCAGTTCACCAAAGTAATGATCAAGAAAATCGTAACCGCATAAACCAAAAAGAGAAATGGCACATAAAAAAGGTGTCGGTAGTTCTAAGAACGGCCGTGAGTCAGAAAGCAAACGACTCGGAGTGAAAATTTTTGGTGGTTCGAATTGCAAAGCCGGCAATATCATCAAGCGTCAGCGTGGCACCGTTCACCATCCCGGTCTCAACGTGGGTATGGGCAAGGACCACACTCTGTTCGCCCTCATTGACGGCGTAGTGGTATTCACCACCGGTAAGGAAGGACGTAAGTTCATCAACGTTCAGCCCCATCAGAACTGATAACAGATTCCAACCGATAAAAAAGGGATGCGCGCACGCGACATCCCTTTTTTAATGCCAATTTTCATATTTTTATTAACACATTTTCACCAATCGGCCTTTAAATTTGTTATATTGATGAATTTTGTTAATTTTGCTTATGGAAAGGCGAATTAGGCTAAAACGACAACTCCAACGACTGCCGGCGTGGATACTGACCGTCATCACGCTGGCCGCCGTGCTTTGGCTCACTCTGGCGCCACATCCGTTAGGCGATCAGGAGCCACCTCCCCTCTTTCCCGGCGCCGACAAGGTTGTGCACGCCATTATGTTCGGTGGCCTGACCTTCGTCGCACTCGTGGACTGGGCGCGCGGCCGTGACTTCCGCTCCGTACGATGGCCCGTATGCATCCTGATGGCTGCGCTTTCCTCTCTCTTAGGCATCGCCATTGAATTCATACAGCGTTCCATGGGCATGGGACGCAGCTACGACCCTATGGACATGGTGGCCGACATCTCGGGATCATTCCTGGTGGCCGTAGTCTGGATCTGCGCCGAAGCCTGCCGCAAACCTGAATAAGCTTTTCATAAAAAATTTCAAGTCGAACCCACACGATGAACGACACACACGACACACACACGCCGCAACAACCGGACCGGACCGCGCAGCCCGAGGCTCCGAAGCCCCGGAAACGGCATGCCATACGACCCCGATGGCTGCGGATCACGCTCAAGACACTGATGTGGCTTGTAATCGTCGTGTTGTGTCTCCCCGTGCTTATATACATTCCGCCTGTGCAGGATCTGGCCATATCCATCGCCAAGGACGCGGTGCGCAAGTCCACCGGCATGGAGATAGGCATAGGCAAGTTCCGCCTCTCCTTCCCGCTCAAGGTGCATCTGAAAGACGTATACGTACTCACCGCGCCACGCGACACGATGGTACGCGCCGGCGAAGCCATTGCCGACATAAAGCTGCTTCCGTTGCTGAATCTTGACGTCAAGGTGAACCGGCTGGACCTTGAAAACGGCTTTTACCGTATGGTCAACGCCGACTCCTCGATGATTTTGGGCATACGTGCCGGACACCTTACCGTGGACGATAAAAGCTCGGTCGACATCAGGAAATCACGCATACTGCTGAACAAGGTGCGCCTCAGCGACGGCGACCTCTCGCTATACATGGACGTGTGGAAAAAGAAGCCGACGCCGCCGGACACCGTTCCTGCCACGCCATTCTATATCCAGGCCAACGATGTGACGCTCGACAACTTCCGCTTCGGGATGTCGATGCTTCCCACCATCGATACTCTCAGTCTCGACATAAAGAGCGTGGCGTTGACGCACGGCATCGTGGACCTCGGCAAGAACGAGGTCAAATGGAAACGCGCGGCCATGTCCAATGGCTCGGTGACCTACCTGCAGCCGACGCCCGAATACATCAAGACTCATCCGGCGCCACCGAGCGAACCTTCGGAAGGCCCCCCGATGCGCATCATGGGCGACTCCATAGCCGTAGACAGTCTCAAGGCCCTGTACGCCACCAAGGGCGTGAAACCGGCCGCAGGCTTCGACCCGTCGTACATAGCGGTTGACGGCGTGTCCATAGGAATGCGCAATTTCTACAACGAAGCGTCAACGGTCCGTCTGCCGCTGACACGTCTTCGCGCCCAAGAACGCTCCGGACTGCGGATAACGCAAGGCCGTGGCACCATCTGCGTGGACTCAATCGGACTGACATTGAAGCAGGTAAGCCTTCAGACCCTCTTTTCCCGCATCAACGCCGATGCAGACGTGCCGTTCGCCGTCATGGCGATGGAACCGGACGCCCCGATGAACGTCAAGGCCAACGGTTCGGTGGGACTCCCGGACGTAGAGGCATTCATGCCCACTCTCAAGACTTTCACCGCCAAAATACCGTCGCGCAAGCCGCTGCGTTTTGACCTGGACGCCCGTGGATCCCTGTCGGAACTGAACGTCGGCACTCTCAAGGCCGCGATGGACGGTGTGGTCCGGATCGACGCCAAGGGACATGTAGCCAACGCACTGCAATACAAGAAACTGCGCGCTGACATCGAATTTGACGGCGCCCTGATGGATCCTCGCCTGGCCGACCAATTCCTGGCTCAGAGCGACATGGAGATTCCGGCTTTCGACATCAAGGGCACGGCCCAGACCAACGGCCTGCAGTATGGCGCGGACTTCACATTGCGTTCCACGGCCGGAGACGTTGCCGCCAACGGTCATGTGGCCCTGACGCCGGAGACCTATAATGTGGACGCCTCCATCCGCGAACTGAACGTGGCGAAGTTCATGCCCTCGCTCGGCATAGGACACGTCACCGGCACCGTACAGGCCGTCGGCCGGGGTTTCAACCCCGTAAGCGGCCACGCGCTTACCGATGCCAAAGTGCGCATAGACGGTATCGAATATCAGAAACATCATTATCGCGACATACGTCTGGACGCCATGCTTGACCCGGACGGCAGGCTTACGGTAGTCGGAGGTTCCGTCAATCCGGGCCTTAACTTCGACATCGACGGCTCGGGCATCATCCGCACCGACGACTATAACGTTGACCTGCGTGCCGACATACGCGACCTCGACCTGCGGCAACTCGGATTCACCGACAGTATGTGTCAGGGCAGCGGCACCATATTCCTTGCGGGCAACGCCCAGCCGGGCAAATGGCTGTATGACGTGGACCTGAAGCTCGTTGACTTCGACTGGAACATGCCGGGCACCTACATACATCTGCCGGGCGGCGTGCACGCCGTGCTCAAGGCAGACCAACTCGCCACGATGTTCGACATTAACTCCGACCGCACCGACCTGCATTTCGAGAGTCCCGCAGGCATGAAATACGTGATGGATTCGTTCATAGCCGCAGCCGACACCGTCACCGGACAGATCAGCCGCCGCAACATCTCCGTGGCGGACATAAAGCAGGTGCTGCCGCAGTTCAAGCTCGACGTCAACGCCTCCGGTCGCGGTCTTGTCAGCCAGTTCCTCTCGCCGTCGGGCATATCCGTGGACACTATATGGGGCCATATCGAACGTGACTCGATCATTTCGGGTAACTTCAACCTGCACCGGATCACCACATCGGTGGCCAACGCCGACACCGTGACGCTCAACCTCAACGAACGCGGATCGCTGCTGGACTACCGCATCCACATGGGCAACCGCCCCGGTACGTTCGATGAGTTCGCCCAGGCCAACGTGAACGGATACCTCGGTCAGAACCGCTTGGGTATGTTCTTTAACCAGCGCAACATCAAGAACCAGCAGGGCTACCGCATCGGTCTCACAGCCTCCATGATGGACTCGGTGGTGAATGTCCATTTCACTCCGTTGAAATCAACGATTGCCTATCTGCCCTGGACTCTGAACAACGACAACTACATAGCCTACAACCTGCACAACATGCACGTCGACGCCAACCTGCAGGCACGAAGCAAGGAGAGCTCCATTCTGGCACGCACCGAGACCAACGACAACGGCAACGAGCAGTTCCGGCTCAAGGTCGACAACCTGCATATCGAGGACTTCTTAGGCATGTCCATCACCGCACCGCCCATCAAAGGCTCGGTAAACACGGACCTGACGGTGCTTTACGTCGACGAGCAGTTCCACGCGTCCGGAGGCCTGCAGCTAAACGACTTCATATACGAGCGCAAGCGCGTGGGCAGTTTCGACTTCGACATCAACGCGGCGTATGCCACGCAGACAGGGCGCATACTCGGCGACGCCAGCCTGAAGATAGACGGTCACAAGGCCATCCGCGCGTTTGCCCGCGTAGGCACTTCGGGAGCCAGCCGCGACAGCATCGGCGTGTTGCTCAACCGCTTCCCGCTCCGCATAGCCAATCCGTTCTTAGGACAGAACGCCCGCCTGTCAGGCTATCTCAACGGTGCCATGCGTCTTGATTCCACTCTGTCGTCGCCCATATTCAACGGTCGCCTGGCCATGGATTCGGCATCCGTCTACATCCCGATGGCCGCCGCATCGCTCAAGATGGATACCGCGCGTATAACGGTTCGCGACAATGTGCTGCGCTTCAATCAGTTCGACATCTGGGGAGCTAACAAGAACCCGCTCAGCATCGACGGCACCGTAGACGCCTCCGACTTCCGCAAGATATTGGTGGATCTCACCGCCGACGCGCGCAACATGCAGCTGATCAAGTCGGACAAGCGCTCCAAGGGCGACATCTTCGGCAAGATATATCTTGACCTCGGACTGAAGGTAAAGGGCCCGCTGCAGCGTCTGGACGTGACCGGCAACCTGAACATGCTGGGCAACACCGACGCCACTTACCGTCTGAACCTGCCCGAAAGCGAGTTCACGGCCACCAACGACGAGGGCGTGGTGAAGTTCGTTAACTTCAGCGACACCACACAGGTAGCACGGAAGGATTCCATCGAGCCGTCACTGTTCAACATGAGGCTGGACGCCAACGTAGTGATCTCGCCGGGAACGCACCTGCAGGTACTGCTCAGCACCAACGGCACCGACAAACTGGAACTGCAGCCCTCGGCCAACCTGAACTTCCATCAGAGCTACATGGGCGACATGACCATGTACGGCACCGTGACGCTCGGCAACGGATTCGTGCGTTACGCCTTCCCTGTCCTGGGCGAGAAGATGTTCGACTTCAACCCCGAAAGCACCATCACCTGGAACGGCACCCTGATGAATCCCACCCTGAACATCACGGCCACCGACAACATGAAGGCCAACATAACCCAGGGAGGCAATTCGCGGCTGGCAAACTTCCTGGTGACGGCCCGTGTGACCAACCCGCTGGATCAGATGAAAGTGAGCTTCGACCTGAGCACCAACGACGACCTGACCATACAGAACGAACTTCAGTCCATGTCGCCCGACCAACGTCAGACACAGGCCATGAACCTGCTGATATACGGACAGTACACCGGCCAGGGAGGCACCAAGGGCAATGCCAACATCGGCGGCAACATGCTTTATTCCTTCCTGGAATCGCAGCTTAATTCGTGGGCCGCCAAGCATGTGCGCGGAGTGGAGCTGTCGTTCGGAATCGACCAATACGAGAAGGCGTCCAACGGCGCCAAGACCACCGAGACCAACTATTCGTATCAGGTCAGCAAGAGCCTGTTCAACAACCGGTTCAAGATCCTGGTGGGCGGCAACTACTCAACCGACCAGAATCCGGAGGACAACCTGGCGCAGAACCTGATAAGCGATATTTCGTTTGAATATATGATCAAGCAGACGCAGAGCATGAACATGTCCGTGCAGCTGTTCCGTCACCAGGGCTTCGAGAGCATCCTGGAGGGCGAGATCACCGAGACGGGCGTTGCCTTCGTGATGCGCCGCAAGCTGGCCAATCTGCGCAACTTCTTCAGGTTCCACCGCCGCAAGAAACCCACCACGGCCACCGTTGTGCTCGATTCCACCGCCGAATCTCACGGCGTGCCTACCCAGAACGCACTGATGCCGCCGAAGTTCGAGGCCGTCAAAAAAGACTCTACAGTCGGAAAGGATACGATAGATGAATAGGCTGACACACAATATGAGCAGACTGACACGCATATTGACCCTGTTGGTCACGGCCGTGATGGCCGCGGCCCTCGTGTCGTGCTCCACCACCAAGCGTCTGGGCGAGGACGAAGTGCTGTACAACGGCATGAAGATTAAGATCACGGCCGCAGGCAACGACAAGGTGCCGGCCGGCGTAAAGAGCGACCTGACCAAAGCCGTGGATGTCAAGCCCAACAATCCCATACCTTTCCTCCGCCCATACATACGCAGCCCGTTCCCCTACGGCCTGTGGATATACAATGCCTGGGGCGATTCCTGCCGTGGCCTGAAAAAGTGGATCTACGACAAGCTCGGCGAACGCCCCGTGCTGCTCTCCGACGTGCGTCCCGACGTACGCCTGCAGATGCTCAAGACCGTTATGAACAACAGCGGATACTTCAGCGGTCGCGCCGTCTACGAGATACAGTACAAGAAGAAGAACGACAAGATCGCGGGTCTGCGCTACGACGTGCAGTTAGGCCGGCCGTATCTGATCGACTCGCTTATATACCTCACCCAGGACACTGCGGGACGCATCCGCGAGGACCATGTGATGCGGACCCTGGGGCATTACATCGACTCCGTGGCCAGAAAAAGCGACTACCTTAAGGTCGGCGAGCAGTTCAACGTCGATTCGCTCATATCCGAACGCGTGCGTATCACCAACATACTGCGCAACCGGGGCTGGTTCTATTTCCGGCCAGAATATATCGAATTCCTCGCCGACAGTCTGATCAATCCGGGCAGCATCGCGCTTAAACTGAGTCTTGTTGAGAATATGCCCCGCATGGCCGCCCTGCAGTATAGGGTAGGCACCGTCACCACTTTGGTACAGCGGCGCTCCAACCGGCGCACCAACAACCTGGATACGTTCCAGACCAGCCGCGGCGAGGTAATCGTGGAACGTCCATCCAAGCTGCGCAAGGGGCTGCTGCCGGAATGCATCACGTTCAGGCACAACAAGCTGTTCTCGGTGCGCGACATGAACCGCACGCAGACCCGACTTTCGAGACTCGGCATCTTCGGCAACATCAACATCAGCGCGCTGCCGGTCGACACATCGGAATATGACCCGCGCCTCGACGTGCTCATAACCTGCCAGTTCGACCGTCCGATGGAAGCCACACTGCAGGCTAACATCACCTCGAAGTCCAACTCATACCTCGGTCCGGGACTGATATTCGGCATAACCCACAACAACCTGTTCGGCGGAGCCGAGAAACTGAACATACAGCTGTCGGGCAGTTACGAGTGGGAGACGGGCAAAAAACGGAACAACGCCATGAATTCGTACGAAATCGGGCTGTCCGGCTCCCTGGCGTTCCCGCGTCTGCTCGCCCCGAAGTTCGTGAAGCGCTCGCGCCGCGACCTCAACTGGACCACCATCACCCTGAGCGGAGACCTGCTGAACCGTCCGCATTATTTCCGTATAGCGGAAGTCAAGTTAGGCATCACCTACGACTGGAACCATTCGCGCAACGTGGTGAATTCCTTCACCCCGTTCAAGCTGACATATTCCAAGCTGCTCAAGACCACCCACACGTTCGACTCCATCATGCAGGAGAATCCGGCCGTGGGACTGTCGTTCGAAAGCCAGTTCATTCCCGTGATGCAATACACCTACACCTTCGACAAGTGGCTGGAACGCGAACGCATCAACGGCATCAACTTCACCACCACGGTGATGGAGGGAGGCAACATATTCTGGGGTCTGTGGCGCGCCTGCGGCGTAAAGGGACGCAAGGAACTGTTCGGAATGCCGTTCTCGCAGTTCGTCAAGGCACAGGCGCAGCTGGTATATTCGCGCCGGCTGTCACGGTTCCACGACCTGTGGCTTGTCAGCCGCCTGCTGGTAGGCGCGGAACACGCATACGGCAATTCGTCGGAGGTGCCGTATTCCGAGCAGTTCTATATCGGAGGCGCCAACTCGCTGCGCGCATGGACCGTGCGTTCGCTCGGACCCGGCAGCTACCGCGCACCGAGGGAACTGCGTAACGGCTACTTCGACCAGACGGGCGCATTCAAGTTCGAGGTCAACACCGAGTTCCGTTTCCCCATCATCAGCATCCTGCACGGCGCCCTGTTTGTCGATGCCGGCAACATCTGGCTGTTCAAGAACGATCCGGCGCGACCGGGAGGCATGCTTACAGCCAAAAACTTCGGCAAGGACATTGCGCTTGGCACAGGCGTAGGCCTGCGCGTGGACATCGGCATGATGGTGATTCGCGGCGACCTCGGCTACGGCCTCCACGCTCCGTATGACACAGGAATGTCGGGGTATTTCAACATCAAGCCCAAGAACGCATTCGCGTTCCACCTGGCTATCGGATATCCCTTCTGAATCAGAAGGGCTTGCGATACTTGGTCGGATCCTTTATCTCGTCCATTATCGAGAGATAGGAGGCATAGCGGGATTCGGATATCAGATGGTCCTCCACGGCCGGGAGCACGGCGCAACCCGGCTCGTCTATATGCTTGCAGTCGCTGTAACGGCAGTTCTTGCCGTGTTCGAAAATCTCGGGGAAATAGTGTGACACCTCCGCCGGCTGGAAATCGATTGTGCCGAATCCGCGTATGCCGGGAATGTCTATGATTCCGCCTCCTCCGGGCAGGTCAATCATCTCTGAGAATGTGGTGGTGTGCATTCCCGTGTGGTGCGCGTCCGAAATCCTGCCTGTCTTCAGGTCGGCGCCGGGCACGAGGGCGTTTATAAGCGACGACTTCCCCACTCCGGAATTGCCGGCGAACAGCGACACCTTTCCCTGCAACGCCTCGTCCAAGGCATCCAGGCCTTCGCCGGTCTTGGCCGAAACGATGTACACAGGATAACCTATCTGACGGTAAAGTGCGGCCACGGCCTCGCCGTATTCCCGGTCATCCTCGTCCCACAGGTCGCTTTTGTTCAGAATCAGGGCGGCAGGAACGTCATACGCCTCGGCCGTAGCCAGAAAACGGTCGATGAAGGTGGTGGGAGTCAGCGGGTCGCGCAACGACGCCACAAGATAGGCCGTGTCAAGATTGGCGGCGAGTATGTGCGATTCTTTCGACAGGTTCGACGCACGGCGTATTATATAATTGCGGCGCGGTTCGACGGCCACTATATAGTCGGCGTCGTCCGACGCATGCTGTATCCGCACATGGTCGCCCACCGCAACAGGATTGGTAGTGCGGATTCCCTTGATGCGGAAATTGCCCTTCACGCGACAGGCAATTTCCGTGCCGTCCTCCTCCTTCACCATGTAGCTGCTGCCGGTGTTTCTCACCACCACCCCTTTGCGCAGGGGCGCGGTCTCCTTCTCTTTCTCTGTTCCTTTCTTCTTCGACATCTTTTTACTTAGGCTTCGTTCCCGAATCGCGTCATTCTGCAGCGGACGCGGTTCAGGCATCGTTCCTTTACAACAAAATTACAACTTTTTATAACAAACTCCCATCTGAAGTTGTTAAATAATAAGAAAATCAATCTAAAATTGATGATTTTTACCTTTTTTGCCGCGAAAAGACCGCTTTTTAATTAAAAAATTTTGATTTTAATTAAAAAAGAGTGAACTTTGCAGTGAAAAAGAGCGATATACGAAATAACACACTAAATTTTAAAAGCAATGAATATCGAATCAATCGGCACATGGGCCGGCGAGGTTTACAAAGCATTGGAGTCGGCTGACACAAAAATCTTAGGACTGAAAGGTCTGAAGAAAGCCACTAAGCTGAAGAAAGACGAGCTGATGGCCGCCCTCGGATGGCTGGGCCGCGAAGGCAAGATTACCCTGACCACTAACGACGAAGACATTGTCGTAGCGCTGGTTTAATTGAACTGAAACACTCTACATAACGGCGGTGTGTCATGCCTCATGACGCACCGCCGCAGTTTTCGCATCTCTCTTTTTCCGTGCTGAAACGGAAGTCGAAGCTATATCCGAAGTCCTATCCGAAGCTATATAAAGATACCGTCTTAGTCCTCGTGTCCTTCCGATTGCAAATATGCATCCGCCTATCTATAATCCCTTGACACCGGAATAGTATCTCTCAGAAAATCGCGTCGAGGCCCGTCGGATGCCCCCACTTTTGATTCGGTTCCTTTCCCGGTCTTTTTGCGCGCGGATTTCTTTTTATGACGCGACGCCCTTTCGTAGTTTTCATCTTCGCCGGCGTCGTCGGCTGCCGGGCGGTAGATGACGGTCTGCACCGGCACCTGCGGTGCGGCGTCACCAGGGTGGCCGCAATAGCGCATAACGAAGCCGAGGGACGTGATGGCGAGTGTCACAAACACTAATATCACTATCCCTCGGCGTTCCTGTTTCCCCAAACCCATATTCTATCATTCTATCCCGTATCGGGAAGTAACGTGCTTAGCTCTGACGGGCCACGCGCTTGCGGTCGTTCTCGTCAAGCAGTATCTTGCGCAGACGTATGTGATGGGGCGTCACCTCCACATACTCGTCCTCCTTGATGTATTCCAGGGCCTCCTCAAGCGAGAATACTACCGGCGGAACTATCTTGGCCTTGTCGTCGGCGCCGCTGGCCCGCATATTGGTCAGTTTCTTCGACTTGGTCACGTTCACCACGATGTCGTTGTCCTTGGCGTTCTCGCCCACCACCTGGCCGGTGTAGACCTCCTCCTGCGGGAAGATGAAGAAGCGTCCGCGGTCCTGCAGCTTGTCAATGGCGTATGCGTAGGCTGTTCCGCTCTCGTGCGCTATCAGCGAACCGTTGGTGCGGCGCTCTATGTCGCCCTTCCAGGGCTGGAACTCCAGGAAGCGGTGAGCCATGATGGCCTCGCCCGCGGTGGCGGTCAGCACGTTGTTGCGAAGTCCGATTATACCGCGGCTCGGTATCACGAACTCGATGTCCACACGGTCGTTGCGCGTCTCCATCGACAGGATGTCGCCCTTGCGGCGTGTCACCAGGTCTATGACCTTCGACGAATATTCCTCGGGCACGTTGATGCTCAGCGACTCGACAGGCTCGCACTTCACGCCGTCTATTTCCTTGATGATAACCTGCGGCTGTCCCACCTGCAGCTCGTATCCCTCGCGACGCATGGTCTCGATCAGGATGGACAGGTGCAGCACGCCGCGGCCGAATACGGTCCACATATCCTCGCGGTCCCCTTTCTGCACGCGCAGCGCCAGGTCCTTGTCCAGCTCGCGTTCCAGACGCTCCTGGATGTGGCGCGAGGTCACATACTTGCCGTCCTTGCCGAAGAAGGGCGAGTCGTTGATGGTGAATGTCATAGACATGGTGGGCTCGTCGATGGCGATGCGGGGCAGCGGCTCGGGATTGTCATATAGAGTGATGGTGTCGCCGATCTCGAAGTTGTCCAGACCCACGATGGCGCAGATGTCGCCGCTGTCCACATGGTCGGTCTTGGTGCGGCCCATTCCCTCGAATGTCTGCAGTTCCTTGATTTTCTGACGGGTCACCGTGCCGTCCTTCTTGCACAGTCCGATTTCCATGCCCTCGCGCAGTGTGCCGCGGTGCACGCGACCCACGGCGATACGGCCCACATACCTGCTGTAGTCCAGGCTGGTGATCAGCATCTGCGGGTCGCCCTCTATCTGGGTGGGCGCGGGGATGTATTTGATGATGGCGTCTAAAAGCGCCGTGATGTCCTCGGTAGGTTTCTGCCAGTCAGTGCTCATCCAGTTCTGCTTGGCCGAACCGTAGATGGTGGGGAATTCAAGCTGGTCCTCGGTGGCGTCCAGGTTGAACATAAGTTCGAACACCATCTCGTTCACCTCCGACGGACGGCAGTTGGGCTTGTCCACTTTGTTCACCACCACCACGGGCTTCAGTCCCATCTGGATGGCCTTCTGCAGCACGAAACGGGTCTGGGGCATCGGGCCTTCGAACGCGTCCACCAGCAGCAGACAGCCGTCGGCCATGTTCAGCACGCGTTCCACCTCGCCGCCGAAGTCGGCGTGTCCCGGAGTGTCGATTATATTGATTTTCGTGCCTTTGTAGTTGATAGACACGTTTTTGGAAAGAATCGTTATACCTCTTTCACGCTCGAGGTCGTTGTTGTCAAGTATCAGCTCTCCGGTGTTCTGGTTGTCGCGGAACAAGTGTCCGGCCAGCAGCATTTTGTCCACCAAAGTAGTCTTGCCATGGTCCACATGGGCTATAATGGCGATGTTGCGAATGTCTTGCATGTAATTTTTATCTCGAAATAATCACGCAAAATTACAAAAAATTACCGAACCCGCAAAATACTTAATACCACTGCACGCCGTTGGACGTCTGGGAGCGCTGGTCGTACTTCAGGTCTTTCAGCAGGCTGGACTTCACGGCGATGTGGAAGTTATAGGATTTGTATGGGCCGACGGGCACGAAGCTGGCCGACATGGTGAAGCAGTGGATGTCGCGGCTGATGGAGCAGTTCATGTATGCCAGCTTGTGCAGCTCGAAGTTGTAGCTGGCCGAGAACGAGAAGTTCCAGTTGGGCGTGGGGCGCACCGAGCCGCTGATGGACAGGTTCTGCATCCACCGGCCTTTGTAGTCCAGTTTCTTATAGTCGTAGTCGCCGTAGCCGTAGCTTACGGAATAGTTCAGCGACAGGCTCCAGGGGAACTGCCATTTCTCGTAGCCGTCGTTGTCGCTGTTGTTCTCCGGCTGGCTTTTCTGTCTGGACCTCTTGCGTGTGGCCATGTCCGAGAAGCTGTCCTCCTCCGTTATTTCGTCGTCATCCTCGCCCGGCTCGCGGTCACGGTCGTTGTCGGTATCCTTCTTGCGCTTGAACGTGTCGTTGCTCAGCGTGTAGCTGAAGCTGGTGGAGAACGACGACAGCTTCATGAATCCCTGATGGGCGTTCCAGCGGAACTTATTGATCTGACGCACCGACCCGTTGGCGTCCGGACGGTACACGTATGGATCCCACGTGGTGTTGAAGTTCAGGTTGAAGTTCTTGACCAGACGCATCGTCACGTTCATCTGCAGCGGACTCAGCTTCAGGGAGTCGGCGGCGAAGTTATAGCTCTGCGACAGGCTCAGGTTCTCTATCAGCGACACCTTCTTGTAGCCGGTGGAGTCCTTGTCGGACTTCACCTTCATTTCCAGGTTGTTGGCCAGAGCCACGGTGACGGCGCTGTTCATGCCACGGCCCGGCACTCCGAATAGACCGTGGCTGAAGTACGAGTAGTCGCGGCGTGTCTGATTGCCGGCCTGGTCGGTCATCATGTAGTAGTTGTAGTAACCCCATCCCTTCGATCCGAAGTCGGGCGCGTAGTTGAAGCTCACCGTAGGCGTCAGGACGTGGCGTATCATCTGCACCTTGTCGCCTAAGAACTTCATCGGCTTCCAGAATCCGTACAGCTTCGTGTCGAAGCTCATGCCGACGTTGAAGTCAAACACGTTGTAGAATCCGTATGTGGTATCCTGCACCTCGCGCGAGGCCTGCGAGTCCCACTGACGCTTGATCTTGCTGGTGTACATGCGGTCGTTCAGCGTGACGCTCGGCGAGATGTGCAGGTATTTGAACAGATTGAACGTGGCGGAGATGGGCACGTAATGCTTCATGCCGTTGCGCCAGTCCTTGATGATGTTTTTCTTGAAGAATTCGTCCTGACCGGATGTCAGCGAGTTCTGGAACTGACCGGAATACGACATCTTGATCTTCTCGTACCATTTCTCGCCGCCCACGGACTTCTTGCGCTTGAACGGAGCCAACTGCGACATGGTGACGGTCAGGTTGGGGAACGATACGGCCAGCGTGGAGTCCTGGCTGCGCTGCGTGATGTTGGCCGTGGCCGACAGGCTCCATTTCGTGCCGGGGAAGCGGTACGTCATGTTGACGGTCGACGACTTGGTGTTCTCGGTAAACGAGCTGTTGTAATACGAGTTCAGGTCGTTGCGACTATAGCCTGAAGTGGCGAAGTTAACCGAAGCCGAGAACGACAGGTTGGGATTTGCCTTGGCGTCCTGACTGTGGCTCCATATCACCTGGAAGTTGCGCATCTTCTGGTAGTCGGCCGTTCCCTTGTCGCCGGTGACAGTCTGCAGGAACGAGATGTCGAACGTGCCACGGTATTTGTATCGCTTCACATAGTTGGAGTAAGCCGAGATTCCCCACGAGCCTTTGGTGTATATCTCGCCGCGGATAGCCAAGTCCACATTGTCGTTGATGGCGAAGTAATAACCGCCGTCGCGCAGGTAGAAGCCTCGGTTGTAGTCCTCGCCGATCGAGGGGAACAGCACACCCGACGAATATTTCTCGCTGAACGGGAAGTAGCCGAACGGCAATGCCAGCGGCAGCGGCACGCCCATCAGCACCATATAGCCGGGACCGGTCACCACATCCTTCTGCGGGCGCACCTTGGCCTTGGTCAGCTGGAAATAGAAGTGCGGATTCTCGTGGTCCTCGCAGGTGGTGTATTTGCCGTCCTCCACAAAGAAGGCGCCGTCGTCCATACGCTTGGCGCGGCCGCCGGTCAGGTAGCCGTCCTGCTGCTCGGTGATGACGCCGGTGATATAGCCTCGCTGACTCTTGAAGTTATACTTCATGGTCTTCGACTCATACTCGCCGCTCTTGTCCTTGAATATAGGGGTATTGGCCAGCTCGCCCACCGAGTCGGGCACGCCGTTGGCATACACGGTGCTGGAATCCAGGTCCATGCGTATCTCGGCTGAATTGAGTTTGAAATCCTCGTACTCCACGTTGCCGTCGCCATACAGATGCGCGGCGTTGCCCTTGTTCATCACCAATGAGTCCTTGGCGCTGAATGTCACCGGACTTTTGATGTCGGGGGCGTCGCGGTTTATCTTCGAGAAGCGTGTACGCGTGGTGTCCAGCAGCACTTTGGTGGTGTCGGTCAATACCACCGAGTCACTGATTATGCCGTCTTCGGGCGGAAGTGAATCAAACGGAAATTCAAGAGGAGTCTCCAGTGCCTTCAGGCCTTCGACGCCGGGCAATGAATCGTAAGGCGAGGGAATGCTGTCGGTGGCCCGCGGCATACGCTCGGGCAACTCATTGCCTGACTGCCGGGAGTATCCTATACCCACGGCCGTCAGCACTGCGATATATAGCAACAGCTTCTTCAACTTACGTTCCGAAATTTACGTTCGAATGTTCGTTTACAAGCTACAAAATTAACCAAACTCCCCGAATTAGCCAAATAATTAACATGGCCTGCGTCTTTGCAACCCATATTTCATAACATAATTTAATAAATAAACGTTTAAGAAATATAACCCTGTTGATTAAATAGAAATTATGTCATCCGTATTTTATACCGCGCGCAAAACGATAAAGAACTATGCCAACGGCGGCAACGTTCTGATATGCGCTACAATACTGGCCCTGATCGTGGTGAACCTGCCCTGGACCCGCGACATCTACAACAGCCTCTGGACCCACGAGATAGCCCTGCAGGTGGGCAGCTTCAACCTGTTCAGCCACCACGGGGAGCCTATGTCCATCATGGCCTTCATCAACGACGCCCTGATGGCTCTGTTCTTCTTCTCGGTGGGTCTTGAGATCAAGCGCGAGATACTGGTGGGCGAACTGTCGTCGTTCCGCAACGCGCTGCTGCCCATCGTGGGCGCCATCGGCGGCATGGCCATCCCAATGCTGTTCTATTGGCTCATGGCCCGTGGCACGGACTACGCCTCGGGCGCGGCTATCCCCATGGCCACCGACATCGCCTTCTCGCTCGGCGTGCTTGCCATGCTCGGCAACCGCGTGCCCATCGGGCTGAAGGTGTTTCTCACCACTCTTGCCGTGGTGGACGACATAGGCGGCATCATCGTCATCGCAATATTCTACAGCACGTCCATAAGCTGGTGGCTGCTGGCGTGGTCGCTGATAGGTCTCGCGGCCCTGTATGTCGGAGGCAAGGTAGGAATCCTCAGCAAGATCTATTACCTCACCATCGGCGCACTGGTATGGTTCTGCTTCCTCAACGCCGGCATCCATCCCACCATCGCCGGTGTGCTCGTGGCTTTCTGCGTGCCGGCCAAGCCCGTGTATGCCCCGAACAAATATATAAAGAACATACGCCGCAACATCAGTCATTTCGCCCACGAGGATGACGAACGCCTGAACTCGCGCACCATACTCAACAAGGACCAGATGAACTGGCTGAAGGAAATCGAGTCCGATTCCGATAAGGTAATCTCCCCTCTGCAGGACATGGAGGACTCGTTGCATCCCCTGGTCAATTACATCATCATCCCGCTGTTCGCCTTCGCCAACGCGGGCATATACTTCGGCGACATGAGCCTCGACCAGCTGTTCCACGGCATAGCCCCGGCCATAATCGTCGGCCTGGTTGCAGGCAAGTTCATAGGTATATTCGCGGCCTCGGCACTTTGCATCCTGCTGAAATGGGCGCCCATGCCGCGCGGCGCAAGCTGGTTCAGTCTCGCCAGTGTGGCCATGCTGGGCGGTATCGGGTTCACGGTATCCCTGTTTATCGCCAACCTGTCGTTCTCCGGTCCCGGCGCCCATCTGGCCGAACTGCTCAACGATTCCAAGCTCGGCATCCTTGTCGGCTCGCTTCTCGCCGGAATCCTCGGCTGGGTGGCCCTGCACTTCTCGCTGCCTAAAGAGCCGCAGCCCGATGAAAACGATTGACATTTTTTAACACAATTCATTTTAATCTTATAGACCCTTAGCGGGGTCATAAGTGATATGGAATTTACTAAAAAAGCGTTATGTCTTGCCGGCATCGCAGTGACTGTCGTGTCCGGCGTTTGTTACCCAAAAGGAAATGTATCAGGTAAAGTATATAACAAGGAGACGGGCGAACCGATGGACTTCGTCACGGTCCAGCTGTGGGATGCGGCGGGCAAGAAGCCGCTGCAGATCAACGGTGTGACCGGCGACGACGGCTCCTTCATGCTCCGCGACGTACCCGACGGATCGTATCTGGTGAAGATCACCAATGTCGGTTCGGTCAACCAGGAACGTCCCGTTACGGTAAAGGGGGCCGATGTCACCGTAGGGAACGTCAACCTGGCCGACGACGCCAAGCTGCTGAAGGAAGTGGTTGTGGAGGGAGTCCGCAGCCAGATGCGCTTCGAGCTTGACCGCAAGGTGTTCCAGGTGGACAGCAACATCGCCTCGGCCGGTTCGAGCGCGAGCGAGCTGTTAGAGTCCATACCCAGCATCGAGGTGGACCAGGACGGCGAGGTGTCGCTGCGCGGCAACAGTTCGGTCACGGTATGGATCAACGGCAAGGAGTCGGGACTGACCGCCGACAACCGCGCCCAGATTCTGGAACAGATTCCCGCCGAGAGCATCGACCGCATCGAGGTCATCACCAACCCGTCGGCCAAGTATAATCCCGAGGGCACCGCCGGCATCATCAACATCATATTGAAGAAGGACCGCCGCGGCGGCTACTTCGGCAGCGCCGAGCTGAGCGCCAACACACGCGGCGGCGGCAACGTGTCGGCCAACATCAACTGGAACACCCGCAAGTGGGACACCTTCGCCAGCGTCGGCTTCCGTATGCGTCACAACAACGGAGGCTCGCTGATGAACCGTGACTTCGACGACGGCACCTTCGTGCACAGCAACGGCCGCAGCCGCAACCACGGCAACAACATCTTCTTCCGTCTCGGCGCCACCTACCACCTCACCGACAACGACGAGTTCTATCTGAACGGCTTCGGCATGTTCGGCCACCGCTGGGGCTCGACGCGCAGCGACTACGAGTCCACCCGCCCCGGCCAGTGGGCCACCGACTTCCAGCTGAGCCGCAACCGCAGCGACAACCGCGGCGCGCACGGCGAGTTCGGTTACACCCACCGCTGGTCGGACACCCACACCCTCGATGCCGTAGTGAGCTACAACCACTGGGGCGGCCCGAGCTTCAACTCCTACGAGGAGACTGAAACCTGGCCCGCCACCGGCCCCAACAGTGCTGAGGCGGAAGCCGAAGCCAAAGCCGAAGCCGAAGCCTCCACCGTCTCCTCTTACCGCAGCCAGGAAATGCCCATCAATTCCAATTCCTGGGAAGCCAAGATAGACTACTCGAACGTCATAAACCAGTATCTGAAAGTCGAGGCCGGCTTCAACGGCAACTACAGCCACGAAAACACCCCCAACACCACCTACCGCGGCGTTGACGAGGCTTCGGCCGTACTCGACCAGGCCCTCTACAACCGGTTTATCTACACCAACAATATCTCGGCCCTCTACTTCACCCTCGGCGGCAAGGCCGGCATCTTCAGCTACTCGGCCGGACTTCGCGGCGAGGCTTGGCAGATTCAGGCCCGCAGCCTCACCTACGGCCAAAGCAAGGATGATGTGACGCCGTTCAAGAAGAATAACTTCAGCCTGTTCCCCTCGGTCTATCTGTCGTTCGCGTTGCCTCGCGACAACGAGCTGCAGGTCAACTACACGCGCCGTATACGCCGTCCCTGGGGCGGACAGCTCAACAGCTTCAAGAACATTTCCGATCCCACCTCCGTCAGCTACGGTAATCCGGAGTTGCAACCGCAGTATTCCAACAGTTTCGAACTCAATTACCTCAAGTCGTGGACATACCACATGATCTCGGTGTCGGCTTACTTGCGCCAGTCGTCCGACATCATGAACCACGTGTCGTTCATGGACAACGACGTGATGTACACCACCTGGGCCAACGTATCGAGCCAGATCAACAGCGGCGTCGAGTTAGTGGGCAAGAACCAGCTGTTCAGGGGCTACCTCGACCTGACCACGACGGTGAACCTCTACAACAGCCACATCAGCGCCTGGGACTATTCGCTGACCGCCCCTTCCGGCCAGACCGTGACCATGAGCGGCAAGAAGCAGAACAGCTTCGCATGGGACGCCCGCGTCATGGCCAACGTCAAGCTGCCCTGGGAGATGAGCTTCCAGGCCACGGGCCGTTACAGCTCGGAGCATAAGACGGCCACAGGATCGCATCAGGGCGGCTGGTCGGTCGACGCCGGCCTGCGCAAGACCCTGGGCAACTGGAGCTTCTCGCTCAACTGCCGCGACATCTTCAACTCGCGCAAGTGGAAGAACAGCGTCAACGGTATCGGATACGTAGAGCGCAGTGAGCGCTGGCGTGCAGGACGCACCCTGCGTCTCACCATCAAGTACAGCTTCGGCAACATGAAGGCTAAGAAATCGCGTCAGCAATCGTCGGAAGAACCGATGGAACAGGACTACAACGGCGGCGAAATGTAGTCCGCGCAAAAGCATTACATGCGAAATGTAGCCCAAACCAATAAGTAAATTCTATGCTGGATATCGAATCAATATATTCGCGTTGGTACGAGCAGGGGTCTCCCCTGCTCGCGCTGTTGCGCACCCATTCCGAATTGGTGGCCCGCAAAGCACTGGAATGCGCCGACCGCCGCAGTCTTGACATCGACCGCGACTTCGTGTACGAGGCTGCCATGCTGCACGACATCGGCATCGTGCGTTGTGACGCGCCGAACATTCTGTGCGAGGGCGCGGAGCCTTATATCTGTCATGGAATAATTGGCCGCGGAATGCTTGACTCCATCGGTCTTCCTCGCCATGCACTGGTGTGCGAGCGCCATACGGGAGCCGGTCTGACGGTGCAGGACATCATCGACCAGAACCTGCCTCTGCCTCACCGCGACATGACGCCGCAGACCACCGAGGAGAAGCTGATATGCTATGCCGACAAATTCTTCAGCAAGTCGGGCGACTACCGGATCGAAAAGCCCCTGGACCGCGTCATAAACAGCATGAAGCGGCACGGGGACGATACCCTGCGCCGCTTCCTTATGCTTCACGAACAGTTCGGTTGATGTCCAACCGCTGTCTTTACATTCCTCTTAACTTTTTCAACTTTCTAAACTTTTTCAACTATTTCCCGGACTACTCCTCGCCCTCGATCTCCAGGATCTCGGTCCAGCCGTGCTTGTCCTCGATCTCGCCGAGCTGGATGGCACGGATGGTGTCGTACAGCTTTCTGGTGACGGGGCCGGCCTCGTTCATGTCGTAAGTGAAGGTGTTGCCGTTGTCCAGGTCGTCGATCTGACCGATGGGCGAGCAGACGGCCGCCGTACCGCAGGCACCGGCCTCGCTGAACGTGGGCAGCTCCTCGTATGCTATATGACGCTCCTCTACCTCCATGCCGAGGTCACGTGCCAGCTGACGCAGGCTCTTGTTGGTGATACTGGGCAGAACGGTCTCCGACTTCGGGGTGATGTATTTGTTGTCGCGCACGGCATAGAAGTTGGCCGCGCCGCACTCGTCCAGGTATTTCTTCTCTTTCGGGTCGAGATAGAGCATCACGCTGTAGCCGAGCTCATGGGCCTTGTTGCCGGCCACGAGCGATGCGGCGTAGTTGCCGCCGATCTTGATGGCGCCGGTGCCCTTGGGAGCCACGCGGTCGTACTCACGGCTCAGACACACCTTGGTGGGCTTGAAGCCGGCCTTGAAGTACGGGCCTACCGGCGTTACCAGCATTATCACCATGTATTCGTCGGCGGGGCTTACACCCACACGTGCCGACATGCCGATTTCCAGCGGACGGATGTAGAGGCTTGCGCCCGATCCGTATGGCGGTATAAGATTGCCGTTGAGCTTAACGACCAGTCTCACCATCTCCTCGAATTTCTCCACAGGCAGCGGCTCCATCGCGATACCGAGGGCACTGTCCCGGAATCGCTTGGCGTTCTCGTCCATGCGGAACACGCGCACCTTGCCGTCCTTACCGCGGAAGGCCTTCAGACCCTCGAATGCTTCCTGTCCGTAGTGCAGACAGGTGGCGGCTATGTGCAACGGCACATACTCTGAATCGCTAACCTCAATCGGACCCCATTTCCCGTCCTTGAATGTGCAGCGCACATTGTAATCGGCCTTTACATAGCCGAACGGAAGCTCCGACCACTTAAGATCTTTTGTGCTCATAGTTCTTAGATTTCCGTCACGATTTACACCGATTGTCGCCGGGCTACACTGCCACCTTGCAGGTTAGGTCGCCGGCCTTGACTATATACACGCCGTGAACGGGCACCTGAAACTGGAACACGCCCGGCGCAAGATTCTCCGAGCTGACCAGTCTGCCCAATATCGTGAATATCTTGATTCCGACATTGTGGTTGGTGGCCACCTGGATTATGCCGGGGGCGGTCTTGATTTCCACCTCGCTCTCGCGCATCACAAGGCGCATGTCCTGACGCTCAACCTTCACAGTCTCCCAGCTACGGGCATAGCTGCCGGCCATGGCCAGCATTATCATCAGCCCGACTATCGTCTGTCTCGGTTTCATCGCTTCGTTATTTATCCGTAAAATTACAAAAACTATTTGAATTTATCAAATATAATCAGAGGGCATGGCGGAAATTCCGTCATGCCCTCTTGTTATGTTACAGTGGACGGGGATTTACTTGCCCTCTTCCTTCTGCATCTGCTCCTTCAGAGCCTGGAGTGCGCCGAGGTCGCCGAGAGTGGTCTTCTCCAGCGGCTGCGATGCGATGGCCTCGCTCTTTGCGGGCTTGTCGCTGCGACGCGGTGCCTTCTCGCGCTTCTCGCTGCGGTTTGCATCCTCAGCGATGCGGCTGTGGCTCAGAATTATGCGCTTGTTGTCCTTGTTGAACTCAATCACCTTGAACTGCAGCTTCTCGCCCAGCTTGGCCTGTGTGCCGTCTTCCTTAACCAGGTGCTTGGGAGTAGCGAAGCCCTCGATGCCGTGGTCAAGGCTGATAACCGCGCCCTTGTCCAGAACCTCGGTGATCTCACCCTCGTGGATGGTGCCTACGCCGTATGTGCCTTCGTAAGCCTCCCAGGGATTCTCCTCAAGCTGCTTGTGACCCAGGCTGAGACGACGGTTGTCCTTGTCTATCTCCAGCACCTGTACCTCGATCTCGTTGCCCACCTGCGTGAACTCGCTGGGGTGCTTGATCTTGCGAGTCCAGCTCAGGTCGCTGATGTGGATCAGGCCGTCTACGCCCTCCTCGATCTCGACGAATACGCCGAAGTGAGTGAAGTTGCGTACCTTGGCCGTGTGGCGCGAACCGATGGCATATTTCTGCTCGATATCCTCCCAGGGATCCTTCTTCAGCTGCTTCAGGCCGAGGCTCATCTTACGCTCGTCGCGATCCAGAGTCAGGATCACAGCCTCTACCTCGTCGCCTACCTTCAGGAAGTCCTGAGCGCTGCGCAGGTGCTGGCTCCAGCTCATCTCGCTGACGTGGATCAGACCCTCTACGCCGGGCTGTACCTCTACGAATGCACCGTAGTCGGCCATTACCACTACGCGGCCCTTGACATGGTCGCCCACCTTGAGGTTGGCATCCAGATTGTCCCAGGGATGGGGCATCAGCTGCTTGATACCGAGTGCGATGCGCTTCTTCTCGTTGTCGAAGTCCAGGATAACGACCTCGATGTCCTGATCCAGCTCCACAACCTCGCGGGGATCCTGTACGCGGCCCCAGCTCAGGTCGGTGATGTGCACCAGTCCGTCTACGCCGCCAAGGTCGACGAACACACCGTAGTTGGTAATGTTCTTCACCTTGCCCTCGAGCACCTGACCCTTCTCGAGCTTGGAGATGATCTCGCGCTTCTGAGCCTCCAGCTCGGCCTCGATCAGTGCCTTGTGGCTTACCACCACGTTCTTGTATTCCTGGTTGATCTTGACAACCTTGAATTCCATTGTCTTATCCAGATATACGTCATAGTCGCGGATGGGACGTACGTCGATCTGCGAACCGGGCAGGAAGGCCTCGATTCCGAAGATGTCCACGATCATACCGCCCTTGGTGCGGCTCTTTACGTAACCCTTGATGATCTCGTCGTTCTGAAGGGCCTGGTTCACGCGGTCCCAGCTGCGGGTCTGGCAAGCCTTCTTGTGGCTCAGACGGAGCTGGCCGTTCTTGTCCTCCAGTGTCTCGATATATACCTCTACCTCGTCGCCCTCTTTCAGGTCGGGATTGTAGCGGAATTCGCTGATGGGAATGATGGCGTCGGATTTCATGCCGATATCAACTCGCACTTCGCGCTTGCTGATCGATTTCACGGTACCGGTCACTACTTCATTCTCTTTGGCCGACTGCATCGACTTGTCGTAGGTGTCGATCAACTCCTCGCGACTCTTGCTGCCTGCCGTGTTGCCGTTTTCATAGGCATCCCAATCGAAATCTGCGATCGGGCTTACAACTTTTTCAGTCATTAATTTGGTTAATAAATAAACTTTACTTTTCTACTCTCTCGGAAACCGTTTTACCGGTTTTAAGCCATCCCGCGCGGGCGGGTATGGTTTTCCGCGCGCAAAGATAGCATTTTATTCTGAATTACACAAATTTAGAGCGCATCCGACTGCATTTTTGTCAGACGCCGCTCTACTTTATGTCTTTTTCCATATTAATATATAAGGATCACTGTCCCATCTGGCGCAGGCCGTTTTCCATCACACGGGCGCGCACTTCCTTCATATCCTTATATAGCTTGCGGTTCGTGTCGTCCAGGTCGGCCGGCTCCACGTCCAGCAGTTTGCGCATCTCCTCCAGGTGCGGATACTTCTTGTCGTATTCCTGCGACAGCTTCATCATCTCCTTGGCGCCTTCGTTCTGATGCGACCGCAGTTTGTCGAAATCCTGATATGCCGACTTGAGATATTTTATCGCTATGCCGTATTCTTCCTGGCTCACCGGAGTGCCGTCGGTCACCTTCTCGGCTATCACCTCGATGGCATCGCTGTTGTCAGGCCGCGAATTGACGCAACCGGTCAGCATCGCCGCTGCAGTCAGCACTACACTTGCAATAAGACCAATCCTCTTCATCTCGTTCTCCTGTTATTGTATGCCGCAATTGCTGTTGCGGTATTGCAAATGTAATAAAAAAGGAGTGTCGCTCCAAGCGCACCCCCTGTTTTTTAAGTTAATTTTAGAATTGTTTGGGATATACGATCAGCAGGTTGTTGTTGCGGAAATGCCGGCTGAGGTAATTCGTGATCTGATCCAGGTCCTGCGTATGCGATATGGAGCCCTTGCGTGCCGTTATCAGCACTATCAGGTCCGCCTCCTCGGTGTCGCCGCTGGTCAGTATGAAGTCGTCCCAGGCGTTCAGCGTGCCGTAACGGGCATCCACCTCGATGCCGTCGTCGGCTATCGCGGTGCGTATCAGCCGGCCGCAATCCTCGCGCGACAGGAACGTGATGCGCGCCTCGATGTTGGACGCCAGCATGGCCAGTCGCGTCACCCACAGGTGGAATCCGGTCTCATACTCGGCGCCCGGCGGCACTATGACCCGGATGCGCGATATGGTGCCCACGGGTATGAAGCAGCGGCTCAGCATCACCATGCGGTGACAGTCGGTAACAAGTTTCTCGATAAACGAGCCGTAGAACGTATCCACCACCGAGCTCTTGCGGTGCATGCCTATCATGATCTCGGTGGCCTTCTGCTCGTGCGCCAGGTTGCATATACCCGACACGGCGTTGAGGTCGAAGCGTTCCACCACATTGCACGGCACGTCCATCTCCTCGGCAATGGAGTCGGCGGCTTCAAGCGAGTCGCGCCCCATCACAGTGGCGGCGCTGTCGTCGTTGTGCCGCACGAACAGTGCCGTGACCGGGTTGGTGTTCTGCCGCTTGCGCATGAACAGCGCCATACGCATCAGGCCTTCGGCCGTGATCGGGTTAGCCACGGCCACTACCTGACGGGCCATCTCCACCGAACCGAGTTCCTCGCGGTCCAGGCCGCGCGCCGTCTCCTGCTTGCGCAGCTGCAGTGCGGAGCGGTCGGTGCGCACCGAGGCGATGATGCAGCATATCAGTATCATCACCACCGACGCGTTCATCATGTCCTCGTTCAGCAGGTGCGCCTCATAACCGATCATCACGGCGGCGATGGTGGCCGCAGCCTTGCCTCCGGTCAGTCCGAATATCAGCTCACGGTCCACACGGCTCAGCTTGAGTATCTTCTGCGCGCCATACGAGGCTATCCATTTCGTGCCGAGAGCCAGTCCCGACATGATGGACGCGGCCCACAGCACGCTCCACCCTTCCACCACCACGTGGACGTTGATAAGCATACCCACGCCTATCAGGAAGTATGGAATGAAGATAGCGTCACCTACGAACCGTATGTTCTTCATCAGCGGCGAACGGCCCGGTATCAGTTTGTTCAGCACCAGTCCGGCATAGAACGCGCCCAATATCCCTTCCAGTCCGACAATCTTGGCCAGCAGTGCGGCTATCACCACCATGGCGAGGATATATATATACTGAGCCACGGGGTCGGTGGTGCTCTTGAAGAAGTATCGCGTCACGGGCGGGAACACGTATCCCACCGTCAGCATGAAGGCGGCTGTCAGCGCGAGCATGGTCAGCAGCTGCTGCACGGAGTAATGCCCCGACGCGCTGATCTGCGACACGCCGGCCAATACCAGCAGGGCCACCATCACGGCCACGATGGTGCCGCACACGGCTATCACCACGGGGCGCGTGTTCTGCAGTCCGAACTTCGACACCGTCGGATAGGTGATCAGCGTATGACTCGTGAACATCGAGGCCACCAATGCCGACGTGAGCCAGCTCTGCCCTAATAGATAATGAGTGCCGAGCACACCCGCCGCCATCGGCAGCAGTGCGGTCAGCACTCCGAACAGTATTCCCTTTTTAAGCTGGGCCTTCAGGTGGAACATGTCTATCTCCACCGCGGCCTGGAACATGATATACAGGATTCCCACATCGCCGAAGATGCGGAACGACGCGTCGCGCTCCAGCAGGTTGAATCCGAACGGTCCTATCGCGATTCCCGCCACTATGAGGCCCACGGTGGACGGGATGTTCAGTTTCTTGAACAACACGGAGCCCACCAGTATCACTAACAGTACTATGAGGAATATGGCGATAGTGTTATGTATCATGTCATGGTATCATGAATTAAAAATCAAGGCGGCGTTGCGGTCGGTCACTTCCTCCAGCCTGTCGGGCGGGATATCCAGCACCTTGGCGCAAGCGTCGAGTATCAGCGGTATGTATGCCGACTCGTTCCGTTCGCCACGGTGCGGCACCGGAGCGAGATACGGCGCGTCGGTTTCCAGCACCAGCCTTTCCGTGCCTATCAGCGGCAATGCCTCGCGCAGCTTCGGGGCATTCTTGAAGGTCACCACGCCGTTCACTCCGAAGTACGGGTCGCACACCTTGCGTATCTCGGCCACATCCTCGGGCGTGCCGGTGAACGAATGGAATATCATCACCGGAAGCGTACCCAATGCCTGATGCACCCTCCCGATTGATTCCAGCGTCTCGTCGCGGGCGTCGCGACTGTGGATTATGACGGGGAGACCGTACTTCACGCCCCAGACAAGCTGCCGTTCGAAGGTGCGCTGCTGCTCGGCGAGCGCCGGGCTGTCGGGCCAATGGAGGTCGAGTCCCACCTCGCCCACCGCGGCATAATCGTCGCGGTGCGCGCGGAGTTCTTCTTCCATCATGTCGAGCATGGCGTCGGGGTTCAGTCCCAATTCTGTGGGATGTACCCCGATGGCCATCTTAGTGTTCTCGGGGAAGGCTTCGTGCAGGCGGCGTATCGGCTCCATGCTCGCGGCGTCCACGTTGGCCAGTACCATCGTGTGTACGCCCGCGGCTATGGCTCGCTTTACGGCCTCGTCCTCCTCTCCCTTGAAAGGCTCGTCGTATAGATGAGTATGGGTGTCGGTCACTTCTTGCGTCCTGTCAGTTTGTCGATCAGTGCCTTGAACGGTTCCTTGGCGGCATCGCTCAGGCTGGTTTTCTTCAGCGCGCTCAGCGCCTCGGAGCTGTAATGGTTCACCTGCTTGCGCACGGTCTCGCTCAGGTTCAGTTTCTCGTAGATGCGGGTCACGGTCTTGACCTTGGTGTCGCCGGCGGGCATTTCCATGGCAACCTTGAGCGCGGAGGCCTCGGGTGTGCCGCTCTCCAGGGCCGTGAGCAGCAGGAACGATTTCTTGCCGTTGTTGATGTCGCCTCCTATCGGTTTGCCGAAGGTATTGGAATCACCGTACACGTCCAGCCAGTCGTCCTGGATCTGGAACGCCAGGCCCAACAGATAGCCGAACTTCTCCATCTGCGCGGCATCCTTTTCAGACGCGCCGCCCAGCATTGCGCCTATCTTCGAAGCCGCTCCGAGCAGAGCGCCCGTCTTGGCGCCGATCATCTCTATATATTTATCGGTGGTCACGTCCTGGCGAGTCTCGAAATCCATGTCGAGGCGCTGGCCTTCGTACACCTTTATGGCCATGTCGTTGAACACGTCCAGCACCGGGCGCAACAGGGCGTCGGGCACCTGCATCATATTCTGAGTGGCCAGTGTCAGCATGGTGTCGCCGCTGAGTATGGCGGTGTTCACGTCCCACTTAGCCTGGACCGACGGACGGTTGCGGCGCATCGCGCTGTTGTCCATCACGTCGTCGTGAAGCAACGTGAAGTTATGGAACATCTCGAGGCCAAGGGCTGCGGGCATGGCCTTCTCTATGGCGCTTTCGGAGCCGAAAGCCTCGGCCGTCATCAGCAGCAGACCCGGACGCAGGCGCTTGCCGCCCGAACTCAGCCCGTAGGTCACCGGCTCATACAGTCCCGCCAGGTCTCCGCCCGGCAACTTCACTTCTTTCAACGCGCCCTCCACAAGGGCGCTCGCATCTGACAATTTCATTTTTAATGTTTCGTAAACTTATAAGGCCTTTGAGGCTTATAGGTTGGTGAATGTATCGTAAACTTCGCGGCTCACATCGCGGCCGCTGTCCACTTTCAGCACAGTCCGGAATCCTATCATGAAGCGGCGGTAGGTATCCGTATCGTTGGCGCATGCCTTGCGGAACGCCTCCAGTTCCTGCTTTATGGCTTTTACGTCAAGATGATTGTCGCGGATGGTGGAGAGATATTCCAGCCCTAACCTGTAACCGAGTCCCTGCGGGTCCTCGATGCCGGCCTGGGCGTATATCTTCATCTTGTCCGCCAATTGCAGCGTATTGACTATGGCGTCATAACGAGCGCCGAACTGATCCAGCGCCTCGCCTTTCAGGTGGTCGTAGGCATACGAGGTGGCTATGGCCAGCGTGTCGATTTTGGCGCCCTCCACCTTGCCCAACGATCCATATATAATGAATCCGGCCAACGAGTCGGGACTTACATTCCGCATCATGTATTCCACACGCCCGGCATCGCCTATTGTGCCGAAGTTTTCGGGGAACGACCCCTCACCCTTTCTCTTGCCGCCGCATCCGGCCAGCATAATCAGGGCCAGTCCTGCCGCTATCAGTGACTTTTTCATCTTGAACTTATTACTGTTCCTTATATTATAGGTGCAAAATTACGAAATTATCGTCATTTTGCAATGAATCGGCCCTTAAAATGGCACGCCGGTTCCGATATATCCGATCTTGACACGGTCGCCAATCATGGCTGCCGACGGCGGATTCCTGCGCTCGCTCATGGCGTTGTTCAGTGCCTGGCTCATCCCCTCCTCGGCGGGCCAGAACCACAGGTCCTTGTATCGCCAGTACCATACGCCCATGTCGTCCATCGACACGAATTCGGTGGTCACGCCGCTCTGCTTCAGCAGCTTGGTGAATGGGTCGCCTATCCTGAGGGTATCGTTAGGCACGGCCACACCCACCCCGGAGGTGTACAGCGAGATCATGTCCACCTTGCCGTCGTCATAGTCCGTGACGGTAAACATATCCTTGTCGCCGAGCCTGAAGTTCAGGGCCTTGAACTCGCCGCTGTCATCCGCCACTATGTTGTCGTACAGGTTGATCTGGCCCTGAGGCACGGAGTCGAGGGCCATGCCTATGCGTACGTCGCCTATTCCCTGCGCCGTCAGCGTGGGGGTCTGTATGCTGTCGATGGCGGCCTCGGCCTCCTGAATGAATGCCGAGTCGGTGTCGGCGGCGGGTTGTGCAGCCTTCTTGTTGCCGGAGCAACCTGCCAACGTCAGGGCGGCCGCAGCTATGATAAATGCTGATTTCTTCATAATTATCTGAGTTTTGAGTTTTGACGGGATTTATCAGGATTTATCGGGATTTATCAAGATTTATCGGGATTAATCAAGATTTATCGGGATTTATCGGGATTATTATTAAGTTTTGCCGGACTTCATGCGGTCGGCAAATTCGGGATCGCCTACTACCCACACCACATCACCGGGCTGCAACGACACGTCGGGCAGCGGCTGGATGAAGTCGTCGCCGCGCTTTATCTTCACTATCATCGAATAGTAGTCGTGCAGGATGTCGGTATTCTTCAGCGGCACTCCCACTATCGGGCTGTCGGTCTCAAGCCTTATCGACGACAAGTCTACGGGATTCTGCTTGATATTAAGCATTATGCCGGCCTTGGTGGCGGCGTCGAGGTCTTCGTTCAGCTTGCGCAGCTGTTCGTCATTGCCTATCACGCCGAGGACATCGCCCGGGAATATGCGGGCCTCGGGCGACGGCAGGGGCATATAGTCGTCGCCGCGGCTTATCGACGATACCGACACGCCGTAGTCCGAGCGCAGTCCGGAGTCCTTCAGTTTGTCGCCCACGAACGGACAGTTGTTGTCTATCTCTATGAACGCCTGGTGCATGTCGTCAACCAGGTCGTTGCCCACGCCCATGCGCATGTTCTCGCGCATGTTCAGGTTGGATATGAACTTCGATTCCATTTTGCTGTAACGTTTCAGCAGTCGGGACGAGGCGAATACCAGTATCAGCGCGAAGCATGCCACCCCGACAAGCCATCCCACCAGCGACGAATACGTCACCGTGATGAAATAGACTATGAAGAACAGTGTGACCAGATACCTGATAATCCTCATGGCCAGCAGGGGCACGTCGTAGAAGGCTGCGGTCTGGTGCAGTTTCATCTTCTCGGTAGGATGCGTCGAGCTGAAACACAGCGCAACTAAGAAGGGCAGCATCGCTATCACGGTCAGCACCGTAGCCACGAGGTGTCCGGCCTTGGGCAGCAGCTTTTCGGCAAATGGAAACAGGAACATGCGCGACACCATGATCTCGGCCAGCAGTATGACCGAATAAAGCACGATGCGCCACGCATACCGTCCCAGGACGGCACGCCACAGGCGCCGTGTCTCGTTGGTGTCGTAGGTCTGTCTGGAGTAACGGTCTATAAGGAATGTCAGCGACCCGGGCAGATGCTTTTCCACCCATGTGGCGGCCGGATCGGCCATCTTTATAAAATAAGGAGTGGTGAAGATGGTCAGCACCGACACGGCGACTATGATGGGATACAGCGATTCGTTCAGCACTCCGAGGCTCATGCCCAGCGAGGCGATGATGAACGAGAACTCGCCCACCTGCGTCAGGGTGAATCCCGACTCGATAGCCACTCTCAGCGTCTGACCCGTGGCAAGCATACCGAGGGTGCCGAACAGTATCATGCCCGCTATCACCACGCAGGCCAACAGCAGGATTTGCCACCAGTATGTCACCAGCACGCCCGGATCCACCATCATGCCCACCGAGATGAAGAACACGGAGCCGAACAGGTTCTTGACCGGCGCTATCACACGGTCCATGCGTTCGGCGGCCATGGTGCCGGCCAGTATCGAACCCATCACGAAGGCTCCGAGTTCAAGACTGAAGCCGCATGCCACCGAGAACACGGCCATAGAGAAGCACAGGGCCATGGCCACTATCAGCAGAGTCTCGTCGTTGAGATAGGCGCGCGCCTTGTTGAAGAATGTCGGGAATATATACATTCCCACCACAAACCATATAATAAGGAAGAAGGCGAGCTTGCCGATGCTGAACAGCAGCTCCATCCCCTTGACGTCGCCCATTGCCATGGACGACAGCAGCACCAGCATCAGCACCGCGAACAGGTCCTCGATGATAAGCACCGCCAACACTAATTGCGCGAACTTCTTCTGCCTCAGGCCCAGGTCGCCCAGCGCCTTCATGATGATGGTGGTGGACGACATCGAGATCATTCCGCCTAAGAATATGCGGTTTATCATGTTGAGATGCAGTATGTAGCCGACGCCGAATCCGGCGAACGTCATGCCGGTGATGATGATCAGCGCCGTCACCACCGAGGACGAGCCGGACTTCATCAGTTTGCGGAACGAGAACTCCAGTCCGATGCTGAACATCAGCACCACTATTCCGAGGTCAGCCCAGAACGTGATGTTGTCGAGATTGGAGATCGAGGGTAGATACTCGAACTTTGGCGACGCTAAGAAGCCTGCCAGGATATATCCTAACACGACAGGCTGTTTCAGTTTTTTGAACAGCAGTGTGACCAGCGCGCCCAACAACAGAATCCACGCCAGGTCGGCTATCAGGCCGTTGGTGTGCGATTCTTCGGCTGTAGGCTTATCCCCGGGGTCGATGGTCTGTTCCAGGGTCTGCATTTCGTTGGCTACGGTCGTGGACGGTACGTCACTGTATCCGTCGGCTATCGGCAGGTATATCATCCCCTCTCTGAATTATGTACAGGTTGTAATATGAAAGAATCAGCGTGGTAAGCGGCAGGGCGATGATGAAGCCCATGAAGCCGAGCAGCGAGCCCCAGATGGAGAGGCTGAGCAATATCACGGCCGGATTCAGTCCCATGGCTTTGCCCATGATTTTCGGAGTCAGCAGCAGGTCCTGGATGCACTGCACCACCACGTACACGGCCATAGCCTCCCAGAATATCAGCCAGAAGGAGCCGCCCGTGGTCATGGTCCATATCATGCACAGCACGGCGGTAATCGGCAGTGAGATAAGCTGCAGATAAGGCACCAGGTTCAGCACTCCGATAAAGAGGCCGAGCGCCACGCCCATAGGCAGGTCTATCAGCAGGAAACCGGCCGCAAACATCAGTCCCACAAGCATGGCGATCAGGAACTGACCTCGGAAATAGCGCTGCATGGTGTTCTTGATGTCGCCGGCGATGCGGAACGTGCGCTGACGGTGCGAATACGGCACCAACTGCTTGAAGCTAAGCATCAGGCGCTCGTAGTCCAGCATTATGAATATCACGTACAGCACCACAATCAGCCATGAGACGACTCCGGCTATGAACGCCACCGACGACGTGAGGAACGACCATGACGACGAGATGGCGGTCTTGGCCAGCTGCTTCCATTCGTCGCGCGACAGCAGGCGCGACAGCTCGTCGAAGTCTATGTTCTCGCGTATTATCCTGTGCCACGATTCCGACAGATAGGGTATGCTGATCTGCGTGGTGGCGAATTTCTTGATGGTCAACGCCATGTCCTGGCATTCCGACACCAGGTACGGCACCGTAACCATTATAAGGCCGCCTATCAGTACCGTGGCTTCCAGCAACGTGAGTATCACCGGCAGGAAACGCTTGCGGCAACGGGTCCACCGCATGTTCCATTTCACCACAGGCTCAAGTATATAGCATATCAGGCAGGCCACCACGAACGGAAGCAGCACGCCCTTCAGATAGCCCACAAGCCACAGCACGGCCAGCACTACGGCTATGGTGAAAAATATGCGGACGGTGCGGTCAAACGTAAATGGCCGCCGCTGGTAACGCGCGCGTTCCTCCCGACCTTCTTCTGTTACTTCGTTCTCGTCCATATTGTGTGTTTTATTGAATCAAGGCTGCCGGTGCAGTCCGCGATTCTTAACTTTTTTAACTATTTATATTAACGTAAAAGAGGACACAATTTTCCGTAAAGTTACGATTTTTTTTGCTAATACCGGCGATGGTTGCTAATTTTGTAAATGATGAAACAGCTGAACACACTCCTGATGATGCTGGTTCTGTTGGCGTTCACGGCCCCGGGCCAGAACACCGACAGGGCGCAAGCCGTTGACACCGACCCCGTTGCAGCATTCCTGCAGTCGCCGGGCATTGACCCGGAGGCCACCTCGATATACATTTATGACCTGAACTCCGGCAAGACGATTGCCACGCATAACGCTTCGAAACCTTTGGTGCCGGCTTCGGTCATGAAGTGTGTCACCACCGCCTCCCTGCTGGACCGCGCGGGTCGCAAGTGGCGCTACGAGACCCCTGTCTACATCACGGGCAATACACGCAAGGGCGTGCTGGACGGCAACATCCTGGTCGAAGCGTCGGCCGACCCATCGGTCAACACACGGCATGACCCCGGTTCGGACAACATTATCGACGAGATAGTACAGGCTCTGCGCCAGGAACATATCGACACGGTCACCGGCTGCATCATGGTGGACGAGCACCGGTTCGCCGGACCCGCCATCAACCCCACATGGGCGTCGGGCGACCTACCCAACGCCTATGGCACCGGCACGCATGGCTTCAACTTCGAGGACAACGCCTCGGGCAACGCCTCCGTGCGCGATCCGGGCGCCAGGTTCCGCAGCCGACTCACCGACGCCCTGAAAGCCAACGGCATAACCGTGCTGGGACGCGACATTCCCAACGACACTAAACGCCGCCTGATAGGCACACACCGCTCGGCCGAGGTGCAGGACATAATGCGCAGCTGCATGATGCGCTCCGACAACCAGTATGCCGAGGCCATGCTCCGCACGTTCTCGCACCTCAAGGGTCGCGACGGATCCACCGCCTCCGGAGCCGACGAGGAGATAAAGCTGTGGAAACACAAAGGCGCTCCGCTTAAGGATGTCAGGATTGTGGACGGATCCGGGCTTTCCCGCTCCAACCGTCTTACCGCCGACTTCTTAGGCTCGGTTCTGGGGGAAATGGCGCACGACCCCTGGTATGCCAGCTTCTTTCCGCTCGCCGGCCAGGAAGGCACGCTGAAGCGCTTCATGTGCGGAGGCCGTCTGGAAGGTTATGTAGCCCTTAAGACAGGCTCGATGAACGGGATACAGTCATACGCCGGATACAAGATCAACGAGGACTACGCCCCCACTCACGTAGTGGTGGTGATGATGAACAATCTGAAAAACCGCGCACGCGCCCGCACCGATCTGCAGACCATGCTGGAACGCCTATTCTGATTAACGCCTGTTCTGATTATGGAATATATCGGCCCATCCGTGCAGACTATATCCTAACGCCCGGCGTTATAATAAAAAGAATCCGATAAAGATTCCATAAACAATAACGAATCCGATAAAGATTCCATAAACAATAACGAATCCGATAAAGGTTTCACAAACAATTACCCGGAATTATGGACGAACTGAAAAATAAAGTATACGAACTGGAAGGGCTTCTGGAGCTTCTGAGCCACCGCCCTGACAAGCAATCCGACCTGTACCCCCTGATCGGCAAGCGCGTCGACGAGATTTCGCGCCTCTGGACCCGACTGAACACCGAGGAACCGGAGACATCCGCCCCCTCCAATATCCCTGCGGACCTTAACGTCCCTAAGGACCTTAAAGACCTTAACGACCTTAAGGACCCTAACGACCCTACAGTCCCTAACGACCCTCCCGCCTTTAACAGCGCCGATAATTCCGTTTATTCCGGCTACTCCGATAGCGCCGACTTCACCGAGCCGGCTGCGCGTAAAGCTCCGGCCCTCTGCCTTAACGACCGCTTCCGCTTCACGCGCGTGCTGGCCGGCAACGACCGCAACCGTTTCGACGCCATTCTTGAGAAGTTAGCTCAGCTTCCCGACTACGAGGCGGCCCGCGATTATCTCATCGAGGAATGCAACGCCGACTTCGACGATCCCGAAGTAGTCGATTTCCTCGACATCCTCCAGAACTACTACGAATAATTCCCCCGATTATCAGGCTTTCTCCCTAATTACCAACTGCTAATTCCCAACTGCGATGGCCAAGCTATACATCGTTCCCACCCCCATCGGCAATCTCGAGGACATCACTCTCCGGGCACTGCGTGTGCTTAAGGAAGTCGACGTCGTGCTGGCCGAGGACACGCGTACCTCGTCCGTGCTGCTGCGCCACTATGACATACACACCCCGCTGCGCGCGCATCACCGCAACAACGAGCACAAGAGTGTGGACGGCATAGTGCAGGAGCTGGAAAGCGGCAAGGAGATGGCCCTGATATCGGATGCCGGGACACCGGGCATATCCGACCCCGGCTTCATGCTGGCACGCGCCTGCCGCGAGGCGGGTATCGACGTGGAATGCCTGCCCGGACCCACCGCTTTCGTACCGGCCATGGTAGCCAGTGGCCTCCCATGCGACAGGTTTGTGTTCGAAGGCTTCCTGCCGCTCAAGAAAGGGCGGGCCACCCGGCTGCAGCAACTTGCCGCAGACCCCAGGACCATAGTGATTTATGAGTCTCCGTTGCGGTTGCCGCGCACATTGCGCCAGCTGGCCGAGGTCTTCGGACCCGACCGCCAGGCGGCCGTGGCACGCGAGATTTCAAAACTACATGAGGAGAACCGCCGAGACACACTCCAGAACCTGGCCCAACATTACGAGCAGAACAAACCCAAGGGAGAAATTGTTATTGTAATCGAAGGTTGCAAAGGCAGAAACCATGCCTGTGACGAAAACGACCTTAATCCGATTGAATAAAAGACATTATAAACGAATATCATCAATAAACATCGATATGAAAAAACTAATGTTATTTGCGGGCGTCGGAGCCATATTGCTGGCCGGCTGCTCGGGCAACCAGAAGAAAATTGACGAAGATTCGCTTCGTATCCAGGAACTGACAGCCGAATATCAGGAGGCTACGGACTTCAACGACTCGCTGATGCTTCTGATGGGCGACATCTACACCGGTCTCGACTCCATCAACACGCAGGAGGGACTTCTGTACAACATGAACAACGGCGAAGGCGTGGACCGTCGTCAGGAGATCCGCAACAACCTGTCGCAGATCAAGGCCCGTCTGGCAGCCAACAAGGCTCTGCTGGCCGAGATGGAAGCTAAGGTCAACGCCAGCGGCAAGACCAACGGCGTACAGAGCAAGACCATAGCCCAGCTGCGCGCCCACATCGAGCAGCAGGACGCCAAGATAGCCAAGCTGGAAAGCGAGCTGGCCGGTGCAAAGGCAACTATCGACACGCTTAACACCACCGTGGCCCGGACTCAGGAAGACCTGAAGGCCGAAAGCGCCGCCAAGGAGGAAGCTCAGGCCGCAGCTGCCGAGGCTACCGCCGCAGCCAACGAGGCCAACAAGGTTTACTATGCCATCGGCTCGAACAAGGAACTGAAGAAGAAAGGTCTGCTGGAGAAGAAGTTCCTCGGCTCGACCAAGGTGCTGAAAGGCCAGTTCGACGCAAGCTACTTCACCGCCGCCGACCGCCGCACTCTGAAGTCGATTCCCACCGGTGCCAAGGACGTGAAGATCTGGACCAACGTTCCCGCAGGTTCCTACCGCATCGTCGGCGAGAAGGACGGCCCCAAGACCATCGAGATCACCAATCCCGAGAAGTTCTGGCAGCTCAGCTCCTACTGCGTGATCCAGATCAACTGACACGCACGCAGACGATTCCACAAACTGACTGACATTATAAACCGAACATACAGGCAGAGTTATGAAACGACTGCTGTACCCGATACTGATAACCCTTCTCTTTGTGGGCTGCAAGCCCACTGAGAAGGGTTATCAGGCTGCATACGACGCAGCTAAAAACAAACGCGAGGCCGCCGCGCGCGAGCAGATGCTCCCGGCACAGGGCCTGCAGAGCGACGACGGCCCGCAGCTGCGAGTCGTAGACGGCGATTCCATCTATGTATTGCGCGCCATAATGCGCACCGAGGACTCCAAACGCGCCCCCGCACCCTGGCTGCTGGCCGTGGGAGTATACCGAATGTCAACCAATGCCAAGGCCAACGCCCAGCGACTGCAGCAGGCCGGCTATCCCCGTGCCGTCTGGCTGAAAGGACCTGAAAACAAATGGTACACCATCAGCGACTATGCCCGGAGCCTCGATTCCCTCAAGACAATGTCGCGCCGATTCAAGAACACACATAGCGACTATCCCTACGTCGGACTGCCCGCCAGTCCGGTCATAATCAACGCATTCTAATAGAGACCCATAATTGGGAATGCCTCGGAGAGGCTGTTTCTCATTAACCCCACCGATGGCTGACGGCGCGAAGCAGCCGGAAGCCTTCGTGGGGCAATTATCCGAGTCTGACAGCTTGGTCGGAGACCATGTCTTTGTACGCACAACTTAGCACAAAATGTTAAAATCGCGGTTTTTTATGACATTTTAGACTCCAAAACATCAAATTATTTGGAAAAATGGTTTGAAAAGTCTAAATTTGCAAAATGTTAATACAAGTGCACACTTTTTAACAAACAGACAACAAAATTGCAAGGAATCCAAATATCTAAGCCTCAGCGGTATTAAGGTTAACAGGTCTTCGACCAGGATTCAAACGGAGCCACAGTGCTACGGAACAGAGAGACGAACACATACACAAGAGAGAAATAACATTAAAATAGTAAAGGTATGAAAAAAATCTTTATGATCATGGTGACGCTGATGTGCGTTAGCTGGGCGGCGATAGCTCAGAACCGCATCATAAGCGGCACGGTAGTCGATGCAGCGAACAACGAACCGCTGATCGGCGCCACAGTCTCACCAATCGGAGGTGGACAGGGAGCCGCCACTGATCTCGAGGGCTCTTTTACCATCAATGTGCCCGCCAACGTAAAGTCTGCAAAGATTTCATACGTAGGCTACAAAGAGCAGACCGTAGCGCTGCACAACGGCATGAAGGTACGTCTGGAGTCAACCTCTACAGATCTTACGGACGTTGTGGTCGTAGCCTACGGTACAGCCAACAAGGAATCTCTGACAGGTTCTGTAGCCGTAGTAGGAGCCGCCGATATCGAGGACCGCCCCGTCACTTCCGTGACTGCCGCCCTTGAGGGTAACGCTCCCGGCGTACAGGTCAACAACTCGGTGTCCTATCCCGGGTCGTCGCCGTCCATCCGTATCCGTGGTTTCAACTCCTTCACAGGTGCCCAAAGCCCTCTGTATGTAGTGGATGGTGCTGTGTATGACGGCGAAATCGCTGAAATCAACCCCGCCGACATCGAATCCATGTCAGTGCTGAAGGATGCCGCTTCCTGCGCCCTTTACGGTAACCGTGGTGCAAACGGTGTTATCCTTATCACCACCAAGCGCGCCAAGACTAACGGCAAGGTGGATGTTAACCTTACCATCAACCAGGGTTTCTACAACAAGGCACTTCCTTTCTATGACCGTCTGAATGCAGACGAATGGATGAACATTACCTATAAGGCATACGCCCAGAATCGTTTCGACACCGGTGACGTACCAAGTCTCGAGCAGGCTCTGGCAAGTTCGGGAAATCAATTCATCACTACTTTCCTGAATGGTGCCAACATCTATGACAAGCAGCCCTCCGAGTTGTTCGACGCGCAGGGTAATCTTCAGGGTTCGATACTGCCCGGTTACACCGACCTGGACTGGTGGGATGCAATCTCCCAGACCGGGTACCGTCAGGAATACAATGTGAACGCATCGGGAGCTACCGATAAGTTCAATGTATTCTCCTCTATCGGTTATCTGAAAGAGAACGGATATATCATGGAGTCCGACTTCTCACGATTCAACGGTCGTCTGGTAGCCAATTACAATCCTGTAAGTTACTTCAAGACGGGTGTCAACCTGAGCGCAAGCTACACGGATTCCGAAGTGGCAGGCGTGGACGAGGAGAACTACTCCGATGGCACCCTTAACTATACCACCAACCCGTTCCTTGCATTGTCTTACGCTCCTGTACAGCCGTATTACCGTCACAACGCAGACGGTTCCATCATGCGTGATGAAAACGGCAAGCCGATGTATAGTACCGACGGCATGAACGGTGGCGACAACGTGGCATGGAACATGCGTCTGAACTCCAACAAGTACACCACTCTCGCAGTGAACGCCAATGCTTACGCGACAGCAGTACTTCCCTATGGTTTCGAAGTGTCGCTTCGTGGATCTTTCTTCCGCAGCAAGCAGAACTACAGAGGATACAGCAACAACATCGTAGGCTCGCAAGCCAATGTCGGCGGTCTGGATGTTACCTCCACAAGCCAGAAATCATACACATTCATGCAGCAGCTCAGCTGGAACCATGATTACGGTTTGAACAACATCGACGTATTCCTGGATCATGAGAACTATGAATTCAGCTATGATTACCAGTTCCTGCGCTTGAGCGGCCAATTACTGGACAACAAGCCCTATATAGGCAACTTCGAGAACCGCGACTCCTCCAACGAGTCCATCATCAAGCAACGTACGGAATCTTACCTGGGCCGCGTAAAGTACAACTACGACCAGAAATATTTTGCCGAGGCATCTATCCGTCGTGACGGTACCAGCCGTTTCGCCAAGGGCAATCGCTGGGGTACATTCTGGAGCGTCGGCGCAGGTTGGGTTATCTCCAAGGAGAAGTTCATGCAGAACGTTGACTGGGTCAACTTCCTGAAACTCCGCTTCGCTTACGGTTCTGTAGGTAATGACGCGGCTGCCGGTTCCTATGCTTCATATCCTCTATATTACATGTGGAGCTATGACAACCTCGGCAACATGCTGCCCTATCAGGTTCCCGCCGACGATATCCGCTGGGAGTCGACCAAAACTCTTGACGTGGCTCTGGAAGGCTCTCTCTTCGACGACCGCTTCACTTTCAGCATCGGATACTATGACAAGATCAACAGCGACCTTCTCTACGAGATAGTTCGACCCAGTTCCGCCGGTATGGGATTTATGCCCGGAACCAACATCCGCGTACTGTCCAACATCGGTGAGATGGAAAACTACGGATGGGAACTTCAGTTCGGAGTCGACATTATCCGTAACAGAAACCTCACATGGAACTTCACTCTCGACGCATCGTTCCTGAAGAACAAGATCAACAAGCTTCCCGACGGCAAGGATATTCCCGGTCAGGCTCTGTTCCAGGGCAAGAGCCTTTACGAACGCGCCGGATATACATATTCATGGGCTGGTGTTGACCAGGCCACAGGCAACTCGCTCTACAAGATGGAACCCGATTCGCCCGACTACTGGCGATTCAACGACGACGGTTCCATCAATCCCGAAAGCACCGCACAGGCATATCAGGACCGCGTAGATGCCGCAAAGAAAGCAGGTTCCTACTTCGTGATCGATGGCGAGGAGTATACAAATTCATATCAGTTCGCAGGTCGCAAGACGCACGGAACATCACTTCCGACGGTTTACGGTTCGTTCGGCACCACCCTGAAATGGAAAGGCATCAACTTCGGAATGCTGTTCACATATTCGCTGGGCGGCAAGACCATGAACGGTATGTACAACAGCATGATGTCCATCGGCGCATCCGGTGCAGGCTCTCTGCATCGCGACATCCTGAATGCCTGGACCGAGGCCGACAAGGTAGAGGCTACGTTCGATCCCGAGACATTTGAGTACAACACCGTTATCGACAAGCACGGAGTTCCTTCCACCAACATCAAGCAGGGAGTAGACAACAATGCGGCTTCCAGCCGGTTCCTTTTCCGCAACGACTATCTGGTGCTGAAAAATCTTGCTATCAGCTATGATTTCCCCAGCAAGTGGGTACGCGCATTGAAGATGCAGAATATCAATGTCGGCTTCTCAGTAGACAACCTCTTCATCGTTACGGCCAAGAAAGGTATGAACCCGCAGTACAGCTTCAGCGGTGGCCAGGGTGCTTACTACATGCCCGCCCGCGTGTTTAACTTCTCGCTCGGATTCAAGTTCTAAACTTAAAAAGAAGAAAGATGAAAAAGAATATAATATTGTGTGGTCTGGCAGGACTGGCCGCTTCGGGACTCTTGACAGGATGTTCCGACAGTTACCTGGATCTTGCTCCGGTGACTACCACCTCAAGCGCAGCTGTTTCCGAAGGCCTGGACGCTGCTAAACTGGCTGTCCGCGGTATCGGCACCGCCATGCAGGGTCAGTATCAGGATGCCCCCGACTGGTATGACGTCAGCGGCGAGGCATACATCAACTCGCTTTACAACGAATCGATGGGTCAGGACTACAACCACTATCTGTGGCAACGTGTCAACACCGGTGATTATGTGAACTGGGACTTCATGGGACGTGAGAGCTATCCTACGGCTGTCGCACTCCCCTGGATGTACGATTACTATCTGATCTATCTTGCCAACGGCGTACTGCAGGGCGTCGATACGGCTGAAGGAGAGGAGGCCGAGCGCGCATTGATCAAGGCTCAGGCTCTGACTTACCGCGCCCACGGCTATATCAAGCTGCTTCAGCTTTACGCTCCGCGTTGGGAAGACAGCAACAACGGCGATGCGTATTGCCTTGTAATGCGCACCGAGCCCTCCATGTCCGATTCGCCTCTTGTAAAGATGAGCGAGATCAAGGAACTGGTCTACAACGACCTTACACTTGCCATCGACCTTTTCAAGCAGGCCAAGCAGGGTGAAATGGACCGCGAGAGGAAGTGGGAACCCTGTCTGCAGGTAGCCCAGGGTCTTTACAGCCGCGCGGCACTACTGTTCCACGACTGGAAACTCGCCCAGGAAATGGCCCACGAGGCTCAGTCCGGATTCTCCGTGATGGACAACGACACCGCACTTTCCGGATTCATCGACGATAACAACGACTTCATGTGGGCGCAGGGCGTCGAGCCTTCCGACATCTATTACTGGGCATGGGGCAACTGGTATGCATGCAACGGCAACTATGTCATGGCATCGACCTGGTCAGGCGCAGGATATATCTCACTGGACCTCTATAACCAGCTTGCCAAGGACGACATCCGTCGTCAGTGGTTCCTGACTCCTGACAAACTTGAAACAGCAACCACCCAGATGAACCCGGGCAAGCTGAAACCCGAAGATTTCTGGAACGGAGACCTGGTGATCAGCACCAGCATGGACCTGACAAAGGGCCAGAAGATTCCTGCCGCCGACGCGAGCAAGAAAGCCGGTATGGTGAACTTCGCCGTCCAGTACTCATACAACTACCTGAATAATATATTCAAGGGCGACAAGAGCAAGGTGACACAATACGATAACGACGATAAGTCGACGCACGCCAACTATTTTCGCTATCAGAGCACAGCCGACCCCAATGGCGGCACTGTCATTGTGGCCAAGGGTGTATACGCGTTCCCTGTATGTACCAACTTCGGCGCTCAGTATAAATTCTGGGGCGACATATCCAAATATGGCGTATCCTCTTATCCCTTCATGCGTTGTGCCGAAATGGTGCTCAATGAAGCCGAGGCCGCTTACATGGCAGGCGACGAAGGAACAGCCAAGACTTGTCTGGAGAAGATCAACAAGATGCGCGTGCCCGGTTACACATGCACATCGAGCGGCCAGGATTTACTTGACGAAATCCGTCTGTGCAAGCGCATCGAGCTCTGGGGCGAAGGCTTCAGCTGGCCTGACCTGAAACGCTGGAATCTGCCTTGCGTCCGCCGCGCCTGGGTTGCCGGAGATCCCACTTCCGGAAACGTTCCCGCAAGCTGCGCGATGACACGTCAGCCCAACGAAAATGCCGGCTGGCGCTACACAGTGCCCCGCAATGAGTCCGACTACAACAAGCTGTTGGACCGCGGACTGCTCCCCGCTCTCGGAGAATACTCAAGCGCTAATTAATCATTACGACTATCCTTATGGAAGGCCCACCGCAAGATGGGCCTTCTTTTTGTCTATAATCCGCTTTCTTTTGCATTCAGATGAAAATTTATTTGCAGGTTTGTGAAAATTTATGTTATTTTGAGAAATATTTATCAATTAGGTTCACTGAAGATAGTGGGCAAACTGAATCAACTAAAACAAGATATATGAAAAAAGCTGCACTGTTAGGTCTGTGCGCGATGTTCGCAACTGGGGCGATGGCCTCCCCTCTGACACCGCAACAGGCACTGGAACGTATGGGTCAAGGACGTATGGCCAAAGCGCAAGTGGACAGGATCGAAAAGGTCCCGGTATTGACCGTGCGCACGGCTGAAGGGAATCCGGCCGCATATATATTCAACAATGCATCCGGCCATGGCTATGTGATATTGGCAGGAGATGATGTGGCGTATCCGGTGTTGGGATACTCTGATACCGGCAGCATCGACTCCGCGGACATGGCTCCCAATATGAAGTGGTGGCTGGAAGAAACCGCAAGACAGATATCATATTGGTCGGAACGCGGCATAGACGCGGCCTCGCAGCCTCACGCCGCGACTTCCATGACACGTATCGAGCCGCTGATGTCCACCAGATGGAACCAGGACGCTCCATTCAACAACTCATGTCCCAAAATAGGCTCAAACAGAACCTATACGGGATGCGTTGCGACATCCATGGCGCAGGTAATGAACTATCACAAATATCCCGACAAAGGACAAGGCTCGATTTCCTACACATGGACATCGGGCAACAAGACACTGTCAATGGATTTCAGCAAAGTCTCTTTCGACTGGGACAATATGCTCGACCGGTATATAGGCGGCCAGTACGACACAACGCAGGCCGATGCCGTGGCTACACTGATGGAAGCCTGCGGCTATTCGTTGCAGATGAATTACGGAACATCGGCTTCCGGCACGCAGGGTTCGCTTATTGCCGACGCCTTGATAAACTACTTCAATTACGACGGCAATGTGTCATGCGACTACCGCACGGTTTATTCCGCATCACAATGGGCTGATAAAGTATGGAAGAACCTTCACGAAGTAGGTCCGGTAATCATGAACGGACACCCGTACGAAACCAGCGGACATTCCTTTGTGTGCGACGGTTACGACGGCCAGGGATATTTCCACTTCAACTGGGGTTGGGGAGGCATGAGCGACGGTTGGTATCTGCTTGAGTGCCTTGACCCGGAATCTCAGGGTATTGGCGGATCGACACTGACCGGATTCAATTATGGTCTGAACGGCATCTTCGGAATTCAGAAACCCACCGGTAAGCCTGTGGAGACTAAATATGACAACCTTCTTGCAAACGGCGGCGTGTATGGCAGCTTAAGCGGACGCACCATTACCTTCTTGCTTAACGACTGGTATCCCACCGGATGGCAAAACCCGATGGGACATACCGTAAAGGTTAATGTCGGTGCGATTATCGAACCCTGCGAGGGAACGGAAGGCACAACCCAATCCAAGTTCGGAACACTCAATAACAACCGTGTCATCACTCTGGTACCCAGCTCTTATTATCCAGCCTCTGTTCAGGCGACAGTGCAATTACCCCAATTAAACACCGGACGCTATAAAGTCATACTGGCGGTCAGAGACCTCAATTCCGACAAGAACCAGGGCGAGACCACGCCTTATGTGCCGATTCTGCATACATACGGAACATTCAACTACGTGTATGTCACCGTGGATGAGGAAGGCAACTACAGCCTGGAAAATATGGAACTTCCCAGACTCGAAGCCACCGATATGCAAATGCTGACACCGTTGTATTACGGCCGGTATGCTAAAATTAAAGCGACATTCCGCAACAACACCGATTATGAGCTGACTGAGACATTGGCACCTGCCCTGATCAAGAATGACAAGGTGGTTATGAATGCCATAATGACTCCTGTCACAGTGGAATCCAATGGCACCGCAGACGTTGTGTGGGACTGCAGCATGAGTCTCATAAAAGGCATGCAGGCTGACACAGACACCGATTATATTCTCGGCATAATGGATCCCATCACTGGAAATATCATAGCTAAGTTCGGCACTGTGACCCTGCTGGGCAGTGTCGGGACCGGAACACTGACTGCTGATTCATTTGCTATTGAAGGATGCTCCACCACGGAAGTGGCTTCAAAATGGGGTAATCTTAACGTCTATCAGGTGCCCGATGCGAATGATTTCACCTGCACAATGAAGCTGAGTCTGTCCGGTGGATTCTATGACGGATTGCTGACCGTAGACATATATGAGCGCGATCCCCAAGCCACCAACGTAAGCAATCTTATAGAGAGCACCATCTACAGCACCCGCCCGTATCTCAATGCCGGGGAGTCCGAAGAAGTGAAGTTCAACGTGGATTTCGCGGCCGGGGAACTCGGAAAATTGTACATGATGAGAGTGAACTACATCAACAGCAACAGTCAGAATAAGCCGTTGGCCGTATTGTACTTCAATGTATTGTCAAGTGGCGTCGAGGATATTGAAATTGATGGAAACGCTCAGCCCGCTAAGTATTACAACCTGCAGGGTATGGAGATCGCATCTCCCGCCAAGGGCCAGATTGTAATAGTGAAGAAAGGCGACAAGACCTTCAAGGCAAGATTCTAACGTAACTGGGAAGGCGGTGTCCTCACCGCCTACTATTCCTTTCCTCTTGTTGGCGACGTGGACGTCGCCATCCCATAAAAATGCGTGAATCAGGAAACGATTCGCGCATTTTTCCGTTTTTTTGTTAAATTGACAGCAATTTTCAGCTTTTTTGATAAAATAGTTTGCTAAATCAAAAAATATATATAATTTTGCGTCAGTAAGCAAAAGATAAAACTACGCATTATTTCTGATATCCCTTTACTATGGATATCGATGCGGTAATAAATACAGGTTAATAACAAACAATCAAAATAGAGAGAACTATGAAGAAAATTTACGCATTAGGTATGGCCATGATGGTCTGCGGAAGCGCAATTGCAGCTCCCAACACCATCCGCAAGGTCAACGACCAGCTTCTCCCGCTGGGTAACATGATGAATCCCTCCGAATTGACGGTCAACGCACCTATGAAGGCAGCTCCCGCAAAGGCTGTATCGTCTGTAGATGACCTGGTGGGCATGTACAAGTGGACATACTACGGTAACCTTCAGGGCCAAGGCGGACATCAGATGGCCGCAGCCTGGATCGAGAAGGTGCAAGGAAGCACAACACAGGTTCAACTCAAAGGTTTCCCAGTGTCTTATGCCAACGTTCCCGTCGTAATGAATATAGATTTCGCCACTAAGAAAGTGACTATTCAGGATGGTCAGAAGTGCGTGGATCTGGCTGCGTTAGGCGTATCCGGCGAAGATCGTTATCTGTATGTTTATCTTTGGACGAAAACCGACTCAGGCAATAAACCTATACGCGTAACTGCAGCAACTGCCGACCAGGCAGCCGGTGTGATTAACGAAGATGGATCTATCGAATTTCCTGGCTACGTTGCATTCGGATGCACGGAACCGAAGGATGCCAACGAAGGCGGTTGGTATTTCCTCGCTCAGTCCAATAAGATGGTACTTACCAAGATGAATACTATCGACGAGGCTGACTATGAATCAATCGGCATGGGTAAGTTCACCGACTGCTGGATTAACGACCGTTTCCAGACTCCTCTGGTTGAAGAAGAAGAAGTTGAGGTTCTGCAAAACAAGACCAACCCCAAGCTTCTCGTAATCAAGGATCCCTATGCAAGTGACATCTGGAAACAGAATGGAAATGCCAGCAAGACAGGCAAAGGCTATATTCAGTTTAACATAGCCGATCCTGATTGGGTTGAAGTAACCGTACTTACAAACAGTGGTTATGCAGAGGATATGTCTGAAGCAGGAGATGGTTCTGTAACCGACGACTTCTATATGACCAACACCGAAGGTTATCTGTCGTTCCTGGGTGGCGATATCGAAAATACCAAGCTTGAGTGGGCGATGGTTGGTGACGTACCGTCGAACCTGACCGGAAACACAATCACTATTCTGCACCAGCTCTTCACCGACGCCGATGCTCCTCTGTCTCAGAACTGGTGGGGACACTATGACAATAATGACAAATGGATAGAGGCTGAAAGATCTGAAGGTAAACTGATACTTCCCGCAGGATGGTCAGGCGTCAGCGATATAGTAAGCGACTTTGACGCTCCCGTCAAGTACTACAACCTGCAGGGCATCGAGCTTGCAGCTCCCGTCAAGGGCCAGCTCGTAATCAAGAAGCAGGGCAACAAGACCGTGAAGTTCATCGCCAAGTAAGCGAGACTACCCGCATAAAAACCCACATAAAAAGGAGGCTGTGCACACCGCACAGCCTCTTTTTGTTACTGGAGGGGCGGCGTCCCCACGCTCCGATAGTGGCGCTGGCTCTCCGAGCTGCGCTCAGATTCGAGCTGCGCTCAGATTCGAGCTGCGCTCAGATTCGAGCTGCGCTCAGATTTATTTCATTAATTTGCTGCCTTGGCTGCGGCCGTTGGCGTCGCTGTCGAGGCGAACGTAAACGCCGGAGGCCGTGGGTTCTCCGGAAAGCCTGAGGCCGTTTAAGGTGTAGAAACTGGTGCTGACGGGGCCCTCAGGGACTCCGTCAGTCATTACAGTGTCTATTCCTTCGGTTCCCAGAAGATCTACCGGCGAGATGCCGCGATGCGTGGGCACGACGCGCTTGATGGTGCCGTCGGGATTGAACTCCAGACGGTCGATGCAAACCTCGCGGTGAGTGCCGGGGTCCTTGTTCACGAACTTCTTGTTGATGCGGTGGTACACGATATACCATTCGTCGCGTCCCGGAATCTGTATCACCGAGTTGTGGCCCGTGCCGTATATCTCGCTGCTTCCGTCCTGAATCAGCACGATCGGATCTTCGGCCACCTTGATAGGGCCCATCGGCGAATCGGACGTGCCGTAGGCCACATGGTAGTTGCGGGCGCCCGTGTCGTCGACCGACCAGAGGAAATAATACTTGCCGTCGCGATAGAACACATACACTCCCTCGCGGAACGCATACGTGGCGAGGCTACCTCCCTGCGGAGTGATGACGGTGGCATCCATTATGGTCTTCATGTCGGGATCGAGACGCGAGGCCACCAGCTGGCCGTTGCCCCAGTAATAGAATGTGTCGCGGGACACGGGATCGGTGAAGACGTCGCTGTCTATCAGCTGGCCGGAGGTTACGTTTGTATCGATCAGGGGATAGCCGAGGTCGTGGAAAGGTCCCGTAGGCGAATCGCTCACCGCCATGCCCAGGGTCTTGCGGTTCAAGGCGGGGTTGTTGCCGCTGAAGTAGAAATAGTAGCGGTATTTGCCATCCTCCATCTTCTCCTCGATGCATGGCGCCCAGCCGTTGCCGTCGCTCCATACCACGTCATCGCTCTTAAGGTCGAGGATGCAGGTCTCCTTCTGCCAGTTCACCAGGTCGGCCGACGAATAGACGTTGAACTTATATCCGCCCCAGCCCGGGAATCCGTCGGTGGTGGGATAGATGTAGAAGCGTCCTGTCTTGTTGCTGTACATCACTTCGGGGTCGGCCGTAAAGCCGGGGAGCACGGGATTGGCCTCGACAGCCACCTCCACCTGAATGTCCTTGGTGGTCTTGCCGTCGGTCAGGGTGTATGCGAGGGGGCCCTGCGTGAAGTCGCGCGCACCCTCGGGCGAAATCTTCGCGCCGATAGAGGGCACCAGCTCCGGATCGAACGATTTCAGGTCCACGCCGGGACGGACGGGTACATACACCTTGTCGCCGGTCATCTTGAAATTGTCGGGACGCACGTTGATGTTTCCGGCGCTCTCCACTTTCAGCGTGACGTCGGAGGGAGGGAACTTCCGCAGAAGGCGTTCGGTCTCCTCAGGGGTGAGGGGAATCACGGTGCCGTGACGAGGCGTGAACGCGCCTGAAGTGGCGGTCTCCGCACGCAACGTGAAATTGTCCAGGTCCTCGGTCTCGCAGAACTGATAGTGACCGTTCATGTAGCAGTCGTACATCAGTATCCACTTATCGGAATTGATGAGGGGGAACACGCCCGCGCCCTCCACGGCCTCGCCCGTGCACTGCAGCGTGGGCGACGGCTTGCTCCACTGGCTTCCGTCGGGCTGACCCGGCTCTGGCAGCAGACTCTTGGCCGTGACCTTGCAGATACCGCCGCTACCCTCGTTCTTGAAGAACATGTGGAACAGCTGCGTGGTCTCGTCCCGGACGATGTCGCAGTCGATGGTGGCCGAACCACGGTCGTAGAAATAGACGGGATCGGTCAGCAGACCGGTGAAGTCGTCGTTGGCATAGCTGTAGTACACCTTGTCGTAGGTGCACTTGCCGTCATTGGTGAGCAGCGAGTAATATATCAGATAGCGTCCCTTGGAGCCGTCGGCGTTGGCGTAATCGGGATCCCATATTACCTCGGGGGCCCATACGCGGGTCACGTTCTTCCATTCGGGAAACCTGTCGGGGAAATGCACCGTGGAGTGCGTCCAGTTCACCAGGTCGGTGCTCTTGTACATCACGATGCCACGGTTGGACGCCCATCCCTCGGCCGACTTCATGTCGGTGGCCACCATATAGAATGTCTTGCCGTCGGCGCCACGGAGTATATGCGGGTCGCGAATGCCTTTCTTGATGGCTACTGTGTCGGAAGACATCACGCACTTCCCGCCGTTCAGCGGAGTGTAATTGAAACCGTCGCGGCTGATGGCGTAATACAGATTCTCGTCCTCGTTCGACGGGAAATATGTGAACAGGTAGGAGTCATAATTCTCGCGCGGAGCCACCACAACCTCAAACTCGCGGTTCAATGTCCTGCCGTTGCGCGTGGCGGTGGCCGTAAGCGTTACGGTAACGCCCTCCTCCCCTTCCGCCAGCTTCAGCAGCTTGCCGGCGTCCGTTATGTACTCCTTGTTGGCCGACTTCCACGTTATGACGGAGCCTTCCACCGAAGCGACGGGCAGCTTCACGTCCGAGCGGATGCCCGACCTGCGGGTGCGCAGCACGATATTGTCCAGGTCATAATCCACGGCATCGGTATCGTTGAGTTGCGCCAGTACATGGGCCGGATACTTCACGGACTTGGAGGCAGTGCTCTTGCTGAGAGTCAGTGTCAGCTCCAGGTCTGCGTCGGGCTTGCCGACATCAGGACGTGTCACATCGCCCTGAGGCGTGATCACCTTGTCATTGCTCGACTGCCAGCTGCCCGTTATGCCGTTGCCGAACTGCACGGGCAGATTGACGTCCGAACGCACCTGACTGAAATCGAATGTGCGCGTCTTCAGCAGGTCGTCGATGGCCTGCGCATACACATCCTTGTTAAGCTCGGCCAATACGGGGTCGGCGGCCAGTTCTGCAATCTCCGCGTCGTTCAGCGCCGTGTCGTAAATCCTGAAGTCGGCGTATTTTGCGTCGTTCAGCATCACGTCGCCGTTGTAGGGGGAGCGTCCCAGCCAGTTCTGCACCGTGGCTCCGAGGTCGGAGGGATGCAGCGCGATGTCGGCCCGGGCCTTCTGCACGCCGTTGATCCATACGTAAGCCTTACCACCTTTCTGCACCACGGCCACGTTGACCCACTCTCCCTGCGGAAACCGCATGTCGGGACTGACGGTCTGCTCGCCGCTCCAGTTGGTCTTGCTGATTGAATAGCGGCTCTGGTTGGCGCCCAAGAAGGCATAGCCGTCGGAGCTGGACTGTCCGAAATTGAAGATGAAGTTACCGTTGGCGCCAAGCGATGTGGTGGAGGGTATCATCAGGTTGGCCACGATGGCATAGTCGCCTTTCAAGTTCTTGATGACGTTGCCGAGCGATGTTCCGAAGTCGAACCATCCGCCGGCGGTGCCGAGGTCAACGATGCCTTCGTTGCCTATCTTGGTCAGCACGGCGCCCGACATGGCCTGTCCGGCGTACCGGCCGGAATCATCCTTGGCCGAATCGAACCGGTGACGGAACACCGGTGTGGCGGCATATACGCCGAAAGCCAGCGACGCGACCGCCGCTGTACATAACACACGTTTACAATTCATGAAGTCAGGTATTAGAATAGTTGAAAAGTCAAATAAAAAATCAAGAGTCCGCCGGATACCTCTGATCACTCAGATACCTCCGCCAGCTCTGATCACTCAGAGGTTTGCCTTGATCTTGTCCAGGTTCCGCATGGCCTCGGTCACGGGCACTGCGGTGCGCTCCATGGCGGTGACCACGGCGCCGGGAATTATGTGCGCCTTAATCTCGGATGGCGACGGCGTAGCGGGCAGCGCCGCATAATCGGTGAAGGTCCAGTCGGTGAAAACCGAGTTGGCCGACAGTCCCTGGCAGTTGAGCCACCAGCCGTCCTTGAGATAAACGGGCATCGACGATTTCGTGATGTCGCCCGGCGCAGGATAGTATGTCAGATTGCCCTGTGCGTCGAGCGTTACGGCCACCTTGTCGGCATACGGGCCACTCATCTTGAACACCGTGGCGCGGGGTATATAACCGGTCGTCGGGCCGGCAACCGCAACCAGTCCGGGCTTAGGTTTCTCAGCCTGCTCCGTGGCCTTATGAGAACACGCAGCCGTGACGCCCAACAGCGCCACGGCTCCTACTATAAGTTTTCCTTTATTCATAGCGCTAATTTTTCGCTAAATTAGCACTTATTTGCTATATACACAAATTTTTAGGGTCAATACATCGGCGTGAATCCCTTATGACGCTCCAGGTATTTGTTGGCGCAGCCGACTATCTCCGTGTATTTCGAGGTGTCGAGACGGTATATTTCCTTACGGTTAAGGTCAATCTTGTTCAGGTCCACGTAATAGTATCCGGGATTGGTCACGATCTCGAAGTAATAGCGCAGGTCGCGGATGTCGGAATAGCTGCGCCACTGGGTCGAGCTGAGGTTAGGCTCCCCTTCGACCAGATAAGTGTAAGGCACACAGGAATTCACTAATACGCTGCGGGCTATGGAGACGCCTAAGTCGGTCTCGGTGACGGGCTGGACATGATGGGCGAAATAGTTGGCACGCACGCACCGATCGGGACTGGTCACGGTGCCCGGCATCATGTTCTTGCCCCCGATCTTTTCCCAATAGTTCACTATCGCCCTCATGTCGGGCCATTCGGGATCGTTGGTCATGGCGCGGTAGTCCTCCATGTCATAGCATTTCAGATCGCCGCCGGTAAACTCGAAAATCATGCTCTGCCCCGTGGCGTCGGTCACGCCCCAGTGCAGGGTCGATACTGTTCCGCCGTCGAAAGTGGCGCCCTGGATGCGGAAGTCCCGCTTCTCCAGCTGTGCGCGCACCTCGGGCACCGTGGCGTTGTTGTCCAGCAGCCACGCCACGAACACGGCCAGCGACATATAGGGCTTGTCGCTGTCGGCCGTCATCTTTTCGTAAACGGCAGTCTTACAGAACAGGCCGTTGATCACCAGCCCCTTCTCGTTCATTCCTTCCGTGATGCCTCCGTCGTAGCCCACGGCATAGACGGCACCGTATTTCGATTTCCAGCGGATGGCATCGGGCAGATTGGACGACTGTTTCTCGATGCCGCGCGGATATACATAGATATTGGTGGGAATCGGAGTCTTCCAGTCGAGCGAGCGCGCCACCACAAAGAGGGAATCCAGCCCCTTGTACACCACGCGCGTACACGCATCGGCCGGCATCCAGTTGCCCGCAATGGCCAGCACCGCCAGCGCCGGCGCCACTTTCTTCATAACCTTGTTCATATTCAATCAGTTTATAGAGTTTATAAAGTTGAAAAAGTTAAGATAACAGTTTAGACCATGAAGTGGAATTCTCTTAACTTTCTAAACTCATTTAACTTTTTAAACTACAACACCGGGAGGCGGTGATAGGTTTACATTTGTAAGAATCGCGATTTTTTCGTAACTTTGTAAAAATTTGGGAGAGATGGCTGCGAATCTGCTGAATGAACTGGAGAATCTGGAAAGGCGCCTGGAGGCCCTGGCCGGAAAATACCGGGAACTGGAGCAACGCAACCGCACGCTGGAGGAGGAGAACGCCAACCTGAGGCGCGAAGCCTCCGAAGCCCGTGAGTCGAGAGACCGCGCCCTGAAGGACGTGGAGTTTCTTGCCGTCAGCCACAAGCTGGCCGACGACCCCGACACTCTGGTGGTGGCACGCCGCCGTATCGCCCATTTGATCCGCAACATCGACCGTTGCCTTGACATGCTCAAGGAATGACAGGAGCTTCTACCGAGAAGCTCCACAATTTGCAACCGATGGACAACACGGAATATATACAGATGACACTAAATATAGGCGGTTGCCTCATACCGTTGACCGTCCCTTTCTCCCAACAGGACTTTGTCCGCGACGTCGAAACCAGGGTCTCTACCCTATACAACTCGTGGCGGCATAAGTTCACCAAGCGCACCGACCGCGAGATACTGGCCATGGTGGCATATCAGTTCGCCAATTTCTATATGGAACTGAGCCAGAGAGTGGAACGTGCCAACGACATTGTGGCCGAATGCCGGCAGATTGTCGACAACATGGAGTCCCCTGCGGAGTCCTGATTCTGTATATTTCCCGAATTTTCCAGGTTTCAAGTCGTCACCATGAGCTGTCGGGACTGTGAACTGTCACGGTCCGGCGGCTTTGTTGTATATGACCATGAATTAATTATTAACTTTCGGAATTATAAACAGAACCGATATAGAACACAATAGAAATGGGAACAGCAATATGGATCATCATAGCGGTGTTTGCGGCGGCAGCCGGAGTGCTGTGCGGCCTGTACGTGAGCCGTTCTAACGCTCAGAGCCACGCCCGCAGCATCACCGAGGAAGCCCGCAGAGAGGCCGACATGATCAAGGAAAAGATGCAACTCCAGGCCAAGGAGGAGCAGATGAAGATACTGGCCGAGGCCGACCGTCAGGCGCAGCAGAAGCTGCAGAAGGCCCAGAGCTCGGAGCAGCGCGCCAAGCAGCGCGAACGCGAGCTGAACCAGATGCAGGGCGAGAACCAGCGCCGCAAGCGCGAGCTGGACACGCTGAAAAGCAATCTGGACAACCGCGAGCAGGTGCTGGAAGCCCGCAGCCAGGAGCTGGAGCACATCGGCCGTCAGGCTCGCGAGGAACTGCAGCGCATCTCCGGACTCAGCGCCGACGAGGCTCGCGAGAAACTGATAGAAAGCCTCAAGGACGAGGCCAAGACCGCGGCCGCCGGCTACATCAACGACATCATGGACGACGCCAAGATGACCGCCAACAAGGAGGCCAAGCGCATCGTGATACAGAGCATCCAGCGCGTTGCGACCGAGACGGCCGTGGAGAACTCCGTGACCGTATTCCACATCGACAACGACGAGATCAAGGGACGCATCATCGGCCGCGAGGGACGCAACATCCGCGCCCTGGAGGCCGCTACCGGCATCGAAATCATCGTAGACGACACTCCCGAGGCCATCGTGCTGTCGGGCTTCGACCCGGTGCGCCGCGAGGTGGCGCGCTTAGCATTGCATCAGCTCGTGACCGACGGCCGTATTCATCCCGCCCGTATCGAGGAGGTTGTGGCCAAGGTGCGCAAGCAGGTGGAGGAAGAAATCATCGAGACCGGCAAGCGCACCACCATCGACCTGGGCATCCACGGCCTGCATCCGGAACTGATCCGCATGGTGGGCAAGATGAAGTATCGTTCGTCGTATGGCCAGAACCTGCTGCAGCACAGCCGCGAGACGGCCAACCTCTGCGCCGTGATGGCCAGCGAACTTGGTCTAAATCCCAAGAAGGCACGCCGCGCAGGTCTGCTGCACGACATCGGCAAGGTGCCCGACGACGAGCCGGAACTGCCGCACGCTTTGCTCGGTATGAAACTGGCCGAGAAGTTCAAGGAGAAACCCGACATCTGCAACGCCATCGGCGCTCACCACGACGAGGTGGAGCAGACTTCGCTCCTCGCGCCCATCGTGCAGGTGTGCGACGCCATTTCGGGCGCTCGTCCCGGCGCGCGCCGCGAGATAGTGGAGGCTTACATCAAGCGCCTCAACGACCTGGAGCAACTGGCACTCTCCTACCCCGGCGTGCTTAAGACATACGCCATACAGGCGGGCCGTGAGCTCCGCGTGATAGTGGGCGCCGACAAGATCAGCGACGAGGAGACCGAAAAACTGTCGACCGAAATAGCCAAGAAGATTCAGGACGAGATGACCTATCCGGGTCAGGTCAAGATAACCGTGATCCGCGAGACGCGCGCCGTAAGCTTCGCCAAATAACCAAGCCCTATGGACAAGTCAATAAAGTCCCAAGGGTTCGGCGACGGGTGTCCGCGCGCCAAACTGCAGGCGCTGAACTGGCTGGACGGCGTGTCGGGCAACGACGACTGCAACATAGTCGAGGTAGCCTTCAAGAACACGCGCACCGGCTATTACGTCAACGCCGAGCCGCTGGATCTGCACATAGGCGACATGGTGGTGGTGGAGTCATCGCCGGGCTATGACATAGGCCGCGTCAACATGACGGGGCGTCTGGTGCGCCTGCAGATGCGCAAGGCTCAGCTCAAGGACGACCAGGAGCTGAAAAAGGTGCTGCGGTTTGCCACCAAGACCGAGATGGAACGCGCCGAGGAGGCTCACGACCGCGAGCACGACACCATGATACGCGCCCGTAAGATTGCCGAGGACCTGAGCCTCGACATGAAAATAGGCGACGTGGAGTATCAGGCGGACGGCGTCAAGGCCATATTCTACTACATAGCTGATGAGCGCGTGGATTTCCGCACGCTGATACGTGTGCTGGCCGAGACATTCAAGGTGCGCGTGGAGATGCGCCAGATAGGTGCGCGTCAGGAGGCCGGCCGCATCGGCGGCATCGGTCCCTGCGGACGCCCGCTGTGCTGCTCGCAGTGGATGACCAAGTTCAATTCCGTAGGCACCGGGGCGGCCCGCATACAGGACCTGTCCATGAGCCCGCAGAAACTGGCCGGCCAGTGCGCCAAGCTGAAGTGCTGCATCAATTTCGAGACCGCGGTTTACGCCGAGGCCCAGAAGCAGATTCCCGGCAAGGACATCCAGCTGGAGACAAAGGACAACCTGTACTACCTGTTCAAGAGCGACATCCTGGCGCGTATGGTGACATACAGCACCGACCGCAAGATTCCTGCCAACTTAGTGACCATTTCTGCCGAGCGGGCTTTCGAAATCGTGGCCCTGAACAAGCAGGGCATAAAGCCCGATTCGCTCCTCTCCGACGACCAGCGCGCCGAGGACGAGCAGAAGAAGGTGGTGGATCTGGCCGAGCAGGACGACCTGACCCGTTTCGACAAGTCGCGACGCCGCAAGAAGAAAGGCAACAACAGGCAGAACGCCGGTCGCAAGGATGGCAACAACGGCAATCAGAAGAAGGATGACCGGCAGTCAAACCAGAAGCGCGAGGGTGGCCAGCCCAACCAGAAACGCGATGGCGGTCAGAACGGCCAGCAGAACCAGAACCGTCACAGGCAGCGTCAGCAGCAACAGAAGAAACAGGGCGACAAAAAACCGCAGGAATAAACCGTAATTTAAAACCGAATGAGGTCCGGTTATGTTTTCATTATGATGACAGTGCTGTGGGTGCTGTTCGGTTCGGGGTGCCGCAGGGTGAACGATACGATATATTCGCATTACGCCGACATCGCTGCCGACGGATGGAACATATACGACACGCGTTGTTTCGAGCCGGAAATCACTGACACCACGCTGTACGGCACGCCGGTAAACCTGACCTTAGCGGTGCGATATGACGCCCGGAGTCCGTTGGGCGAGATTCCGGTGCGCTGCGACATCGCCGACGAGAACGGCGACATCCGTACCGACACCGTGCGGCTTCGGCTTTTCGACGACAACGCCGACCCCGTTGACCCAGCACGTTACGGCATCTGCGAGCACTCTGTCACTTTGTCACACAACATGCCCCTGAAACGCGGCCTTTCGGTCTGCCTGACTCCGTTATCGGGCAAAAATTCATCGCAAGGACTGCGAAACGTGGGTATAAAAATTGATTGCAATGGATCTGACTCTGCTTCACGCTGACAAAACTCAGGAATTTCAGCTTCGTCTGGACAAAGCCCGCTACAATATGGCGATGGCCGAAATGGACGCCATGCTTATCGGCGCACCCACCAATCTGTATTATCTTGCAGGGGGTGTGTTCCGCGGATATATCTATGTGCCGGCGGACGGCGACCCGGTATTTTTCCTGATTCCGCCGTCAAAGGCCGACAGCCCGCTGACACGCGAGATACGCAAGCCGGAAATGATAGCCGACGTGCTGAAGAAGGAAGGCTACGACATGCCCGGACGCATCGGCATGGAGCTGCAGGATCTGTATTATAGCGAGATTCAGCGTCTCCATGCCATTTTCCCCGGTTCGGAACTGAAGGACGCCACGCCGGTGATGCGCCGCGCACGCGCCATCAAGACCGACTACGAGCTGAAGCTGATGCGGCAGGACGGTCTGCGCCAGACAGCCGTATATTCCGAGATAAAGCATTGCTACCAGGAGGACATGACCGACCTGGAATTCCAGATCGAGATAGAACGCGTGCTGCGCCGTGCCGGATGCCTGGGCTATCTGCGCGTGTCGGGCAACAAGATGCAGCTCAACATGGGTTCCGTGCTGTCAGGTCCCAACGCCGACGCCCCGAGTCCTTACGATTTCTCGATGGGCGGCGCGGGCACCGATCCGTCCCTTCCCGTAGGTGCGAGCGGCGAGATAATGAAACCCGGCATGACGGTAATGGTGGACATGAACGGCGGCTTCAACGGCTATCAGACCGACATGACACGCTGCTGGTACATCGGCCATGTGTCCGACTTAGCCATGCGCGCGCATCAGTGCTCCATCGACATCCTGCGCGACCTGGAGCAGTTCTCCGTGCCGGGCATCAGGATAGGCGACATGTACCGTCGCGCGGCAAAGTTAGCCGACGAGGCCGGTCTGCACGAATATTTCATGGGCCATAACCACAAGGTGCCGTTCATCGGGCACGGAGTGGGGATCGAGCTGAACGAGATGCCGGTGGTGATGGAACGCAACGCCGACCCGCTGCTGAAGCATACCACGCTTGCATTGGAGCCCAAGTTCGTAATCCCGGAAGTAGGTGCCGTCGGCATCGAGAACACCTACGTCGTGACCGACGACGGCCTCAGCAACCTCACCGAGCTTGACGAAACCCTCAAACAGCTGTAATACTGGCAGGCGACTGTGCAAGGAGCCCGCGGCTCCTTGTCCGCCGTCCCCCAATTATAACCCGAATTAATGAATCTTAAGGACGACTTAACGAACCCTATCTTCCGTCGCATCGGCCAAGTGGCCGACAGCATAGGCCGCGAGGTTTATGTAGTAGGCGGTTACGTGCGCGACATATTCCTGGAGCGCCCCAGCCACGACATCGATTTCGTGACCGTAGGCTCGGGCATAGAACTGGCAGAGGCCGTGGCCCGCGAGTTAGGCCCGCATGTACCCGTGGCCGTGTACGCCAACTACGGCACGGCGCAGATGAAGCATCGCGGACTTGAACTGGAATTCGTAGGCGCGCGCCGTGAATCATACCGTCGCGAGAGCCGAAATCCCATCGTGGAGGACGGCACCCTGACCGACGACCAGAACCGCCGCGACTTCACCATCAATGCCATGGCCATCTGCCTGAACGAAGCCCGCTTCGGCGAACTTGTCGACCCGTTCGACGGCCTGGCCGACCTGGCCAAGAAGATAATCCGTACTCCGCTCGACCCGGACATAACTTTCAGCGACGACCCGTTGCGAATGCTCCGTGCCGTACGGTTCGCCACGCAGCTGGGTTTCGAGATTTCGCCCGAAACTTTCGAAGCACTGAAGCGCAACGCCGACCGTCTTCAGATCATCACGCGCGAGCGCATCAACGACGAGTTGGGTAAGATGATGCGTTCGGCCGTGCCTTCCGTCGGCTTCAAGCTGATGGATCGCGCAGGACTATTGAAATATGCCTTCCCTCCCATTCTTGAGCTGAAGGGCGTTGAGACAGTGGAAGGCATCGGACATAAGGACAACTTCCTGCACACTCTGCAGGTGGTGGACAACGTGGCGGCCAAGTCAGACAACGAATGGCTACGCTGGGCCGCTCTATTGCACGATATAGGCAAGCCCGTCACCAAGAAATATGACGACCGCCTGGGCTGGACGTTCCATAATCACAACATTGTTGGAGAGAAGATGGTGCCGCGCATCTTCCGCAAGCTGAAGCTGCCCATGAACGACCACATGAAGTATGTGGCCAAGCTCGTTGGCCTGCACATGCGTCCGCAGTCTGTCGGCGAGGAGGGCGTGACCGATTCGGGTGTACGCCGACTCATTACGGACGCCGGAACTGACTTGGACGACCTGATGACCTTGGCCGAGGCCGACATCACGTCGAAGAATCCTGCAAAGGTACGCCGGCAGCTGGACGGCTTCGAGCGGTTGCGCCACCGCATGAGCGACATCGCCGACGCCGACGCCCTGAGGAACTGGAAGAATCCCGTGAACGGCAACGAGATAATGGAGTATTACCACCTGACGCCCGGCAAGGAGATAGCCGACATCAAGGACGCCGTGAAAGAAGCCATCATGGACGGCACCATCCCCTACGACCACGACGCCGCCTGGCAGTACGTCCTCCGCGTCGCCCCGTCCATCCTCCACCTCCCCCAAGAGAAAATAATCGAGTAGGAGGTAAATACTACTCGCAGGTGTTTATTTCCTGCTTTCGTGTCTACCGACCTCTCATACCACCGTACGTGCCGTTCGGCATACGACGGTTCCTAACACGGGTGCAGTTTCTCGTAGTATTCCATAAGGGTGGAATAGTGCGCCAGTTTCAAGTTCTCCGTTGATATGGCTCGCGTCAATATAGGGAGGGCTATGCACTGTGTGCCAGTAACACTTTCGGGTATTTGCCCACTGCCATGCCTGCCATTTGGCTATACCACACCGTTGCAGGTTATTGTAGCATGTCCGCACCCGTTTCCAACATTTCTATATGCACATGGGTATGCGGCTGCGCAGCAATCCGTCTGTTTCTTTCAGAAAGTTGCGCATTTCGGCAAGCCGGAAGTAGTTCACCCCCCCCGGATTGCATAAGTCAGTTTCTCCTTGCGCTTCTCGTAGCCACAGCCGTTACTGCGTGAGGTCAGCGCTTTAAGCTTTGCTCTGAGCTTGGCTTTGGTCTTCGGATGAACAGACAAGCGAGCCTTTCCCTTTCACATATTGAATGGGTAGCCGAGGAACTTTGGGCTGTGGACGCTGCCGACGTGCATTTTCTCGCGGTTCACTTTCAGGTATAGCTTCCCTTCTATGAATTCCGTGATGCTTTCACACACTCTTTCAGCGACTCTTGGGCTTTTGCAGAAGATGACGCAGTCATCGGCATAGCGCACGAACGGTAGGCAACGGCTTTCATGCTCGCGGTCGAGTTCCGTCAGTATTATGTTGCTCAGTACCGGACTCAGTGGACCGCCTTGCGGCACGCCCTCTGGCGTCTCCTCATACTTGTGCCCGACCTTGACTCTTGCATTGAGATACTTATGTATCAGTGAGATGACCCGACCATCTTTGATTGTTTCGCCAAGTAATTGTATCAGGTTGCTGTGGCTGACCGTGTCGAAAAATTTTTCAAGGTCTAGATTTATGCAGTATTTATAACCATCGTTGATGATTTCCTGCGCTTTCTGCACGGCCTGCTGTGCGCTCCGTCTCGGGCGGAAACCGTAGCTTACATCCGAGTACTTTGGCTCGTACACTAGGCTCTGAACCTGAGATATGAATTGCTGGATGACGCGGTCTACTACGGTGGGGATGCCAAGCTGGCGCGTCTTTCCTCCATCTTTGGGTATCTCTACCCTCCTTACGGGATTGGGGCGGTAGCCTCCGCCAAGCAGACTTTCAATCAGTTCATCCTTGTGTTCCCGCAGGTACGGAAGCAGTTGGTCCACCTCCATTCTGTCGATTCCACAACTCCCCTTGTTGGCCTTGACTTGGCGGTACGCTCTGTTAAGGTTGTCGGGAGTGAGGATGTATTCCAACATCCTGTCTGAC